>Ga0160419_100670_pt1 | contig 19306 bp, 14 predicted proteins | sample CelAP2metagpilot_2_FD_108196 | JGI IMG/M metagenome (GOLD analysis project Ga0160419, IMG submission 108196) | Phycosphere-associated microbial communities from Cellana algal ponds in Kailua-Kona, Hawaii, USA - Cellana AP2-4-25 metagenome pilot ... | reverse complement strand
CTCCCCCCCCCCCCCCTCCCTCCCTTCCTTTCTCCCTATACTGCGAAAGCCTGTGAAATACAGGACGCAATTATTATACCGTGGATTCGGCTTTGGATTGTGGATTCAGTAATTATTTCTTATATTCAGTCATTGGTTGCTTGATTGATTTATAGATCATTCACCATATTACAATTATCTATGTGCCTTCACCCTACAGGGCTGGTGCGCGTCAGCAACTGCGAGCGTCTCACTCTGGTGTGTGCTGGTCGTAGGCTGGTTATCTGCAACTGCCTCGATTCGATCTTCCCGGTGTATCTCTCCCTCCCTCCCGTCCTCGCAGGCGACAACAGGGGTTGCCGCCTGGCCCCATATAACACAGCCTACCCCTCTCTCGCCCACGACCTCGCCGCTGCCGGCCTTTGGACGGTGGCGGAGGAAGGGAAGGGGCAGGAGCTGCAGGAGCTGCAGCCAAATCAGTGGAATGCGCCGTTGGATTTGGCCGCTGGAAATTATGCAAAGGGAGGAGGAGGAGGGGAGGGAGGGATTGGGGTAGTAAGGGAAGGGAGCAGTGGTGGTAGTGCGGGAGGAGGGGGAGGGATAAGAGGAGGAGTGTCTCCTTGCTCCAGTCCCGGACCAGAGAGCGGAGGCAGCAGAGGAGGGGAGAGTCTGATTCTTGCCCCAGAGCTGTATTACACCCTTTCAATCCCTGTCTCCCTCCCTCCCTCCCTCCCTTCCTGCTCCACTGCTCACCCCGACCATCCGATGGAGGGCGGCATTGGGGGTCTCCGCTTCTCGCCCTCCCTTCTTCCGGCCCTGTACCGGAACCCATTTCCTCTCCCGTTAGAATACGCCTCCGTTCTTCGCGAACGATCCACGAACCTTGATAGGCTACAGCAATCTATTTTGGGTTCGCTAACGGTCGATCAACGGCCGGGGGTAGAAACTGTGGTTGTCAAGTAAGCCCTCCTTTCGTCCCTCTCTCTTTCCCTCCCTCCTTTTTCCTGTCCTGCAGCAGTTCGTCCTTACATTTTGCTCCCTTTTTTTTTTTTTTCTATTTTATTTTATTTTTTTATTTTAAATTGTGAATTCCCTTTCTCACGTCCATCTCACTTTCTCTCTCTCTCTCTTCCTTTCCTTCTCCAGTAAATTTTATGAGTGGCTGGCTGCTTCGGGGAACCTTCGCCAGATTCTTGATTTGATCCGATTGGAAGGAAATGAACAGCTACAACGGCTGGAAAGAGGGAGGTATGGAGGGAGGGAAGATGAGGTCGATGAAAGGGAAGACGATGTGATGGTGGCTGGAGAGATGGAAGGGGTGGAGAAAGGGAGGGAAGGAGGGATGGCGGCGCCGTCGGGTGGATTGATTGGAAGAATAGTTGCGGAGCACGAGCAGCATGCAGCGCATCACCACCAGCACTACGCTGAGTTATAGTCTCTTTGAGGGAGGGAGGGAAAGAGGGAAGGAAGGAGGAAAGGAGGAAGGGAGGGACAGAGGAAGTTAGGGAGACTTGCTCCTCTTTTGACAGAGTGAGTGAGAGATTTTTGGTGGAGTGAATGATTATAGAAACATGAATGATGAAGGAGGCGAAGAAAGGAGAATTATAGTGGAGGATGAGAAAAAAGGAACTTGGAGAGGTGGGGGGTCTAGGAGAAGCGGGGAAGAAAACATGATAGAGCGCGATTAGAAGCACCCTCCCAAAAAAAACGTATAGGCAGGGGGGAAAGAGATGGGGCCGAGAAGAAAGAGACATTTTCGATGTTGAAATCCTAGATTCTAGCCTCTCGCCAGCACTTACATACAAGTCTTAAATACAGTTTAAGAGTGCTGCTATGTACGGGTGCGGAGTTGAACACATCCGCTAATCAGAATACGATGGGGGGAGAACATGAAGAGGTGAGAATGAGCAAGAGCAGTGATAAAACAACGATCACAACAAACCAAACGGAACGAAGAAGACCATTAAATGATTTTTTTTTGAAACGATACTTCCCCTCCCCTTCTCGTCTCTTTAACTTTATGGTATATATTTATATATATTAATATAGTCATGGGCAAACCCACTAACCTCCCCATCCGAAGAGAAGACAAGACCATTATTAAGGAGCTTCGATGCCCAAAGCGACGCCCAAATACAAAAGCAGGGGCAACAGTACTGCGATTTGCATGAATTGTAGTCATTTGTGTCTATATTGAGGCTTATTTTGGACGTAACAACAAAGGAAAAAGTGAAAATGGCACGCATTAGGGGCATGCTGAACGGTAAACGTCTCGTCTGTGTGAGCGAGCGAGGATGATAATAGACAACCCGTCGGCTGATTGCATAATACGCAACCCATGCTCCCTATCAACCATACACGCCCTCAATCCGTATTTTTACTTTGCTTGTCATCAGCAGCTGTATGCTCACGTATGCCTCTCTCCTCCACCATACCGTCACAGGCATAAAAGAAGAAGAAGGAGAAGAAGAAGCTAGCCTCCCCACCCTCTCTTGCTTTCTCTCAATCAAGCACCATGGCTGCTGCCCTCGCCCTCAACGCGCCCCTGCTGGGTGTCGACTCCGATTCGGAAGAAGAGGATGAGGAGATTGTGCCCATGTCTGCAGAGATTGCCCAGTCGCGTGGCAGCACGCTTCTTCCACCCGGCAGCATCACCCCCCTAGGCAGCAGCAGCAACGCGGTGGCAGCCAGCAGCAGCACTGCCAGCGCGGCCGTAAAGCGCCGGCAAAGCCTAGGTGGAGTCGTATTATCTACAGCATTTACTGAGACACAGCTGTTGTCGGCCTCGGATCGCTTTCGAGATGCCTGGGCCAGAGTCCAAGCTAACGAGTGGGACGTGCGGGCGTGGACTGCCATCCTCAGCGAAGCGCAGACACAACGCTCCGGCCGTGCCATCGCCTTGCGTGATGTTTACAAGCTTGCGACGCGTCAATTTCCTACCATGGCGACCCTGTGGAAGGACTGGTTGGAGCATGAAATGAGACAAGGGAATTTCGCAGAAGTAGACAACATTTTTCGTCAATGCCTCCTGGAAGTCCCCTCGGTCGACCTCTACCTCCTCTACGTGGCGCGTGTCCGCAAAACTAATCCTGCATCTCTAGGGGATGGAGCGTCGCCTGATGTGGTGGCGGAGCAGCGGGAGCGAGTGACGGCTGCATTTGAGTTGGCCGTGAGACAAGTGGGAGTACTGGTGGACGCAGCGCCGTTGTGGTGGGATTACATTCGGTATGTTGAGGCCTGGAGGGACGAGGGGGGAAGGGAAGATGGGGGCAGTTATGGCGCGGTGGCGGAGGCGGGGTCGAAGATAGCGACGTTGAGGAAAGTATACCACCGAGCTGTGCTGGTGCCGTTGGATGGGCTGGACGAGTTGTGGCGTGCCTATGAAGCGTGGGAGAAGGGATTGAACGAGCACACAGCGAGGCAGACATTACCGCAGTTGCTGCCTGGGTATCAGCAGGCGAAGACCGTGGCGAGGGAGAGGAGGACGTTGCTTGACTTGCCCAAAGTGAGCAAATGGGCCGTTCCCCCTTCAGAGGCCGCGGAGGAGAAGGAGCAATTGCATCTTTTCCGGCGGAAGATCGATTTTGAGAAGGGAAACCCCGAGAATGTGGATCCGGTAGCACTGAAAGATAGGGTGCGATTGGCATATAGGCAGGGTTTTGCTTATTTTTATCATTTCCCGGAGGTATGGTTTGAGTTTGCCTTGTACGAGCAAGAGAGCGATGATGTCGCTGCTGCTGCTTCTCTCTTCGCCCGTGCCACGCGGGCGGTGCCGGACTGTTTACTGCTGCACTTAGCATGGGCAGAATTAGAGGAGGGGAGGGGGAGGGCTGAGAAGGGCGTGGAGGTGTTGAAGGGCTTCTTGACCCGAGAACCAAGCACACTGGGGTACATTGCATACCAACATTTCGTGAGGAGGACGCTGGGGAAGGAAGCTGCAAGGAAGGTGTTCACAAGCACGAAGGACCTGAGAAGGAAAGGTGTCTTGGGGTATCAGTGGTATTTGGCACACGCGCGTTTGGAGCAGCACGTGAATCAAGAGGAAGAGGTGGCGCGGAAGGTCCTCGATCATGGTCTCTCCCAGCATTCCTCGTTTTTATTGGAGCCTGACTACGTCCTAGCCACGATGGATCTACTCATCTCCCTCCACGACGAACAAAACGTCCGTGGCCTGGTAGACCGGGCTCTCGCCGTGCTCGACGCCGCGCCCGCAGCGGCTGTTACTGCACCTGGAGGAGAGCGGGAAGAGGTGGCATCGGCCGCAGCAGCGATGGCAGCAGCAGAGAAGGCAAGACCGATTTGGTTGAAGCTGCTGGAGTTTGAGATGTGCTTTGCCAGTGATCGCGACCCTTCGAGGGTGGAAAAGGTCCAGAAGAGAATAGCAGAAGCGTACCCACGACAAGCGGAGCCACATCCTTTCCTGCGGCTGTGGAGGAGGGTGAACATGTTGAAGGCAGCACCTGCATCAGAGGGGTCGGATGACCTATTGAGGCAGAGATGGGACGAGCCCCGGGTCAGTTACGGGCTAGCGGAGGAGGGAGGGAGGGAGGGAGGGATGAGTGGGGGGAGAGGTGGTGGAAGGGGGGCAGGGAAGAGGAATGGAGGGAAGACAGGAGGGGTGTCGGCGGCGGCACTGGCGGCAGCATCAGCAGCGGCAGTGGCGGCGGAGGGAGTAGGGACGGTGTCGGCAGAGGGAGGGAGGGAGGGAGGGAGGGAGGAGGGAGACGGAGGAGAAATTAGTGGCAGTGGGGATCCGAGAGCAGCAGCAGCGTTAGCGGCAAGAGAGGGACGGACGAGGAGAGAGGACCCTCATGGAGCAAAGGCGCTACAGCAACGGCGATTGCAGAGTATTCCTGAGTATTTGCGTCGGCTTTATCAGATCTTGCCCATCCATACAGGTCCTCCCATAGACCCCGATACCATCATAAGGGGTTTGAGAGAGACACCGTTGCCACCTCGTCCACCGGGACCAGTTCATGGTTCCTCTTCAGGGGCTCTAGGAGAGAGGGAGAGGGGAGGGAGGGGAGGAAGAGCGGGGGGGAGGAAGAGGGGGAGGTACGGGGGTGGGGGGGATTCGGATAGTGGGGGAAGTGATGATGACATGATGAGGACAGGGACTCGAGATGTGTTTCGGCAGCGACAGCAGGAGAAATTGATGAACGAGGCGTTACAGGGCTAGGAGGGCGGGAGGGAGGGAGGGAGGGAGAGGCGGGAGGGAGAGAGGGAGGGATATCGAGGGGCGAATGGAGTCAATCGGAGAGCGCCAAAGGACGATAGACGTAAACAAAGAGTGAAAGAAGCGTATTAAGACGAGACCAAAAGACTTTTCATCAAAGTTCTAGGTCAGGGATTTCACTCCATTCCTCTATGCTCCGACTCTCGACAGGTGTAAACAGACATGCGTCAGAGAAATGATGCACGATAGAAAAACAAGGAAGGCAAACAATCGTTTTTCCCACAGAGAATCGTGTCGTATGCGTTATCATTTTCTCAAAACCAATTTTTGTTTCTCTTAAATGTTCTCAACCGTCCCCTCCCCCCCCCTCCCCGTAGTAAGTGTCTTCTTTCCTTCGTTCTGGGTGTTCCATCACACATCCGTACTTTTCTTTGCTTTCGACTTCGCTATTTGACCGTAAAATGTGCAGGAAGACTGACTTTGCTAACTGTCCTGCTTCACCCAAGCCACAAGTGAAAACTCCCTCCCTCCCTCACTCCTCTTCATTTCGTCATCGGCTACAACAGCTCTTACTACTCCTACTGCATCTCTTCACATATCTAGCGCCATAGCCACATAGTTGTGTGTGAAAATCTCCTGACCCAGACAACTCTCTCACCCCCTCCACCCCTCCCTCCACAACTCCCTTCTTTCTTCTTTCCTCCAATCCCCCTTCTACAACTTCGCCCATCCCGCCTGCCCCTGCTCCTCCACCTTCCACTGCGGCTGCCATGTTCGGTCCCAACCCCCCACCACCTCCTGATGATTCAATGGCTCCCTCTTCGCCGACTCTAGCAAAGCCAATTCGTACTTCCCGTCCCACCTCCCCAGCGTGCTCTTCAACTCAAAGTCCGACCAGTCCCAGCCATCGCACAACCCCACCGCATCAGGTCTCACTGCCTGCAGCAAGACATCCAGCTCCTCCCTCGCCCTCCCTGCTTCCTTAGGAGACAACAGGCCAAGCTCCAGAAAATCGCCCGTCTCTCGGCTCAGGTGATAATATGCAAACAAAAAGAACAAGCGTTCGATCACTGCCACAAACGCCCCCCCCTCCCTCCCCCCCCCCACTCCTGAGACATCCCACCCCTCCTTCAGTCCTTGCAGGCCCGCGGCAAAATGACGCAAGATAGTATAAAGTGAATGTGCCTTCGAAACAAACATAACATCCACCAGCACACTCTTCCACGCCGCCCCCTGACTCATGACCCCTCCCTCCTTCCCTCCCTCGCCCTCGGTCAAACCCTGCAGTTTCAAGGCCAGCCGCTCTAGCAAGGCATATGCCCGTCGACTGAACAAATCCAATATTATCTGCACATCCCTTCCTCCCTCCCTCCCTAGCCCCCCGCCCTCCCCCTGCGAGGCACTTGCAAAGTACCACAAATCCTCATCCAGACCCCCCCTCTCTCCCTCACTCCCATCCCCCATCCTCCACTTGATGTAGCTCTTTAATAAATAGCCCGTGGTTTGTTGGGTCAGCAAGACATTATCTCCCTCCACCGTGCATTGCTGGAGGAAATTGCCTGCGGGAAAGAGGGAGGGAAAGAAGGAGAGAAAGAGTGGAATGATGAGGCACTGAATTTGGGAGCATGAAAGAAACGGGCGCAGGGCTAGACGGCAGTGGGCACATGAAATATAGAGGATGGGATGGGGGAGCCAATAAAGGGCGCGACACAAGGAGGATAAGGAGGAAAAGACGAGAGTAAAGGAACGAATGAAGACAACGAAAAAAGGGAGGAAGGGAGGAAGAGAGGGAGACAAAGAGGGAAAAGAAGATATACCTGACAACTCCGGCAGGCCCGAGCAAGCCAGATAACCATGTCCTCCGCAACATTTCCTACAATCTTCAATCCCCTCGGCAGCGATCGTCGTACATAGACTTTTCAACCCTGCCAGCGACGCATGGGCCTTCCCCATCTGCTGCCCTACTTCCGCTTGGCCTTTTTTCCCCAACAAGAGTGCTTGTTCAGTTTCCGCCAGCAAGGCTTGCACGGCACGTCCACAGAAAAAGAAGCCAATTGAAGCGGCAAGGAGGGGAAGGAGGCGGTATTGCTGTGAAGGGTAGTCAAGGATTTGATGCTCGCGTTTCACAGGGCCGGAATCGTCGGCATCATACCCTTGGTGGCGCACGGCAGAATATCGAATGGCGATAGTGGCAGCTTTGCTCAGCTCCCGGGCAGAGTGGACGACAATGATAGCACGGACCTGTGTACATATGTACATTTGGATTTCCCAGAAAAAGGTGGACGAAATGAGTCACATACCAGATGATTACATGTTATAAAGTAGTGTTTTTTCCCCCCGAGGGAAGAGCCCCGGAGCCAAGGTTGTTGTGGTCTCCGAATATTAGACGGCCATGGTGGCGGCTTCGTCCAAGTTCCGGGCAGAGTGGGTGGTGATGCTAGCACGACCCCGAGTGCTTCAAATAAAGGGGGTAACTACGTAGACACATTTGTAACTACGTGAACACATTTCGGAGTCAAGAGCGATGCAAAATACACTGACACTGATCCAGAATGACGCGAGGGACAGTCCTTTATAAATTCCAGAAAATCTTCCATGGGAAAGGCTGGAGGAAGTGAGGGATCTTCCAAAACCCCCACACGATGTACCTCCCCACCTACCTGCATCATGGTAACGTAAGCCGCCTTGGGGTGCGTCCCTTCCACCCGGCTCCACACCCCGTCTCTTGAGACACGCACAAATCGCTGCGCGAGATTTGCGCGTGGAATTCTGACAGAATGCAGTTCTAGACAGCCATTGTCCATGCCCGCAAAGGCTACCTTGGGTCCTATGTCCCGCGCCACCACGCCAGGGAGCAGCGCATGCGTGTGAGGGTCACGTAGAGGGACGATAAAGTTGTGGATGCCCAGGTCTTGGTAGGAGGAGGAAGGAGACAAAGGAGGGGAAGAAGGAAGGAGGAGACGGGCGATGACCATTGCGGTGTTGGCGGTGCTGCGGGTGTGGAGGAGGGAAAGGAGGAAGGGAAAAAGGGAGGAAGGGAGGGAGCAGGGGACGTTAATACATACAAAGAAATGACTGGCTGCGCTTTCTACAGAGGGTATAAACAAAGCAAGAAAGGAAAACGGGACGTACCGGCCCAGTGTCCCAGGCCACCACTTGAAGGACTGAATGGTGGGCGTGTCGAGGACGAATTCATCGGTGGCGGGATCAAAGGTCGCTGTCGTTTGCAAGGCTTGAATGTTACTGCCATGCCCCATTTCCGTCTGCGCATAGCATCCTAACACTTTCTTGCTTCGCGCTAAGGGAACCCAGTAAGCTTGTTGCTCTTCGCTACAAAGACTCAGGAGGCAGGGGAGGAACATGAGGTCGTGCAAGAGGGTTGGAAGATCCTCCGAGGCGAGAGAACGAAGGACAGCGCCATCCTCCTCGCTCAGCCCGTGAGTATTGATCAACTGGTCCAAGCGACCACATTTCGCCAGAGCACGTTTGTAGCGCTCGGTGTGATTGAGGTAGATGGCATCTTCATTGCTAAAAATGGGGTCTGCTAGAATGAGGCTTCGCAGCCAGCGTCGACGCTCGACCTTGGCAGCGCCACCGTCAACGAGCTGGGTCAGGGAGGCGGGCCAGAAGGAGGCATTGCGTCGTTCTTGGACGAGTTCTGGGGCGACGTCCATGAAGGTGGTGATGATGGATGTGTTGCTACCGCTGCTGCTTGACGCTGCTCCTGATGTACTGTGCTCGGGTGAGCTGGGAAGGGATAAAATGTAAAATTGAGGAGGCAGGAATTTGCAGGCCGGGGCACGTGATATAGGATAATGGCTATGATGACAGTGCTCGCTGTTATTACGTCCTCGAATGCTCCCCGTCCAGCGTGTTGGCATTCAAGTAAATATGAAATGGACTGTTGCAGCGTTTGCCAAGGCAAGTTGCACTTTGCTTTCTTCGCTGCATCTCAGCACTCCTCACCACCCACCCCTGACATCCAACCCGCAGGGAAAACATGCTAATGCCCGAGATCAACACCCCTGGCTGGCAATAGCATACCAGTCGCCATGGGAAGGTGGTCGGCCAGGGCGATACGTACTTTCCTCCTGCTTCTTGCGACGCCGCTTGTTTCGACGAGGGGTACGTCATCATGTGCGGCGGTGGCTTTCGTATGGCCGCCGCCGCCGCCGCAGCAAGCCAGGCAAATTCAGACTGTGGAGACTTATGCACCTAGCTGTAGAAACATTCGGACTTGCACGAGCGGCAGATGTCAAGGCTTTCGTCCCGATGTCCAATCTTCGAGCATAGACAGCGGCAACTCTCGTTCTACCACCTCCAGCCCAAGCCCTAGCAGCACCAACAGTGAACGCGATCTGGCAGAGCAAGTCGTTGTTCGCGTAGCAATTGAGCTGCGACAGGGCATGAAGAAGAAACCCGGGACTTTATCTGTCAGAACACTGGAGCGAAAGCTAGAGGCCGCCCTCCGTCAAGGCAGTCTGCTCATGCCCCCGTCCACCACATCTCCCCAACTACCCAGCGACGTCCCCACCGAAAAAGAGGATGAGAGGAAAAGTCGGCAACTCCGCACCTCGACACGCAAGCTCCTTGTCGCTCTTATTCGGGACCTTGCCCGGTTCAACATTGTCCCTTCTTTTTCTTTCTGGCATGTCTTAAGCATCTGGCTTTCCCCCCCCCTTGCCACTCTGTCCATCTCCGAGCTTGCCACGCTCACTTTGGCCTTAGCCACATTAGACGTACCTGAGGGAAGCAAGCCTCTGCTTGATACTGTCCTCCACGCTGTGTGCACACACAAAAAGCCCCCACCCCACCACTTTTCCACTGCTGACGGGAAGCAACTTTGCAAAGCTCTCACTCTCCTCCAACGGCCCGGGGGTACCTTCCGAGCAGGATCTACACCGTTACTGTCCTGGCTTTTGGACTTACTTCAAGCAAGGGACTTAGTTGGAGAAGGTAGAGACGCTGCAGCCACTGCTGCTACTGGGAGGAGCATTGCTGAGAGTACTACTAGTAGTAGTATTGGTCGTCGTAGTAGTAGTATTGGTCGTAGTAGTAGTAGTAGTAGTAGTAGTAGTAGTAGTAGAAGTAGTAGCAACAGCAATAGTAGCTATGGTAGTAACAATAGTAGTTATGCTAGTAGCAGTGGTAGTAGTAGTGATACAAGGCTGGTGCGTCGGCCTGTGCCGGTGCAACCTATATTCAAGCCGATGAGACGACAGACTGCTCTTACTTCCTCAGTATTGCACAGGCGAGTCGCGGATTTATTAACCTCTCTAGGCTTTGCCTGTGAGACCGAGGTTGGCTACGGCGGTCTCAATCTTGACCTTGTCCTCTACCCTCCTCCCCTCCCTCCTGCCTTCTCTCCTCTCCTCCCCCTCATCATCGAAATTGACGGCCCGCAGCATTTTGTCCATGGCGACCCCACTCGTCCCACGGGTGCAACCGCGGCACGTCGTCGCCTGCTTCGCTCTCAATACGATCTGTGGGCTGGCTTGGTGGCAATTACTTACGCAGATGAGGAGGAGGAAAGAGGAAGGGAGGGAGGGATAGGGAGACAGGGAAGGAGAGGGCGGTCGGCGAGGTTGTTGGATGTGGTGGAGAGGAAGGTGAGGGAGGATGGGGGGATAGAGTTGGCTATGTATCGAGCGTGCGGAATAGCTCCGGATAATGTAATTACTAATGATAATGAGGCGGGTAAAGAGGACGAGCAGAAAGCGAAGTGGGATGTAGCGAAACGTCTCTTCCTCGCGTCATCCCCTGAAAAGCTTTTAGATATCCTGCGTGACGACAGGAATGCAGGGAGACTAGATGCCACCCATTGGGCAACGGCACTTGCGCGGATGTCGCAATTTGTCAAGCACCACTATCATCAGCATCACCGGCGCGATCAGAGCAATAGTACCGGTAAAAAAGATAGCAGCAACGACAGCAGCTATGACACTAGTAGCACAGGCAAGAAGAAAAACGACGCGAAAGGAAGTATCGCCAAGAAACAACGCCGCGGATGGTACATGGGTCCAGAAGGCGTGCTCCGTGATGTTGCCCATGCGCGCGAGCTGCTACAACAGTCGACTTTTCCAGCCTTGGCCCTAATGGTCGAAGGTTTGAGTGATTATTATGACTTCGAAAAATACGGGAAGCTAGGGGAAGAGGACGAGGATGAAAATGATGAAAAGGAGAGGGTAAGGGATGGTGTGAGTGATGCACTCAATCTAGCCAACATGGCCGTCTCGAGGGTGAAGGTGCTGCAGCGTGGGGTGAATGAGGAGGAGAAGGGAAAGGAGGAGGAGCAGCAACAACAGCAGCATCAAGGCATGCAGAGGAATAGCATCCTCATGACTTCCTCCAGCCTCGTTACCCTCCTTCGCGCCCTCTCTAAGCTGGGCTATCGCTCCCCTTCGTCGCTGCCTGTCTCTTCCACAATCCTACAAGGCATGGCCCGTCATGGCCAGTTGGACTCGGCCGCGCTCGCCTCTGTACTAGACAGTCTCGCTACCATTTATCTTCAGCGGCCATTCCACTCCCCTGCTCCTGCGTCTTCCTTTTCCTCTTTCTGCCCCAGCTCTCTGCCTGATGACGTGTCCGCCTGCTTGACAACCCTCCTTCGAAGCGGCGAAAGTCAGTTACACGATCTTCGTCCCCGTGACCTCGTCTCCTTTGTCAGTGCCATGGCACTCTTCAAGGAAGCAAGCCAACTCTGCCCTTCCTTCTCCACCTCCTCTTCCTCAACGTTCTCTTCTTCTTCCTCACCAGCAGCAGCAGTGGCAGCAGCAGACGAGGAACGATTGATTGCCGCCATTGTACGTGCAGCGGGGAAGGGCCATATATGCCAAACCCTCCCCTTGGCGGACTTGGCTTTGCTAACTTACAAAGGACCGGCCGAAGGCGACGGAGAAGGAGGCATCATCAGCCAGCGTGGACGACGGAAGTCTTTACAGTGGCCTCTTGTCGGGGAGGTTCGACGGCGGCTCCGCGCTTTATCACCCTCAGCGTTGGTATCTTTCATGCAGCAAGACATGGCGCAGGAAGACATGGTGCCAGCAGCAGTGGCAACGGCGTCTAACTCAAAATGGAAGACAAAGACAAAAAGTATGAGACGTCGACCACGGCCGACGCGTGCATTTTTGATAATGCTCACGAATGAGCTTTATAAGCAGCGAACAGCGTTGACGGCACGAGAAAAAAGTATAGCATCAGTTCATCTTCGAGGCTGGGCCGATATCTACGATGCAGGCCCTCGATTCTGGCAACGCTTTGAATAAAATAATTTTGTAGAAAACTAGAGGATGAGAAATGCCTGATTTATGCTGCTGAGATTGCTTTCATCACCATTTTTGTGATCATTTATCGACTTTTGCTGACGGACTACAACGGCTGATCTACGGACTATACAGAAAGTTAGGTAAGTTTTTTGCTCTTTTACTTTTTTAAGGTTTTAATCACCATTACGAGCCTTGCCACCGGCATAGTGACACCTCCTTCTATCATATTTTCAGCACCAAAATAAGCCCGCCCCGCATGATGGGGTACATGCCGGCATCAGGCCACTGGCGTTTCCGCGGGACAGTGACGCCATCCCGCTCCCAGCGCTTGGTCGGTCATGTCCTGTTGGATTAGCAGTCGAGGCTGACGCTATGCTTTGCTTCCAAGAACTGCATCCCTAGCATCTTGAGGATTGGCAGAATGATTTGAGTGGTAAAAAAGGGAATCTGAACGGAAAAGAGGGAAAGTACAGAAAGTGCGAGTAGAGTACTTGACGCGACTTGTAGCACACATAACACCGCATATATTTCAGCAGTATTTTTCTTTCTGTTTCTTTGCTCGCTTCTTGGTTTTTGACCGGCTTGCTTTCAGACTTCTTGGTCATATGCCCATCTTCTAACCGTCTGTTTCTCACTTGTTTACAGCCTCATACTGCCTACCTGTCTCCGCGGTACTTCTCTCTCCCCTGCATCATACACTGAGTTTTTTCAGAAAACGCTTCTTTTCCACTTTTTTGGCCTCCCCTCTTATCTTCTCTTTTTTGGCCACCCCCCTTATCTTATTCTTATCATTCAACTGTACGCATACCCACCCATACTAATTTTATATTGTGATCACCTCTACGCATACTTCTATACGGAATCCAATCATTCGCTGCAGTTGCACTGCTGTCTCTGATCGCTCTCTCTAGCTGTTCAAATGCTTTATCTGAACTACTGCTCATTTAAAAGAAACCAATGATCAGATCACGTGCTGTGAGAATCTCAAAATTGAGAGTATTTGAAGGAATGACCCTGTTTAGTACCATGAGGATACTAACAAGATATCAAAATCAGGCGGCCACATTGCTTTTACTTGGTGCAGTAAATTCTTCAGAACTCCACTCCTCCTGTCCAACGCCATTCCACTGAGTCGGTGGTTATTGTGTTTGACGGACCCTAACCCTAACCCTAACCCTATTTATCGTAGATTGGAAGCGGTCCAAGGAGATTCGTACGGACTATACTGAAAGTTATGTAAGTTTTTTGCTCTTTTTACTTTTTTGGGGTTTAAATCACCATTACGAGCCTTGTCACCGGCATAAAGACATCTCCTTCTATCATATTTTGAGCACCAAAATAAGCCCGCCCCGCATGACGGCGAAGCTACCGGCATCAGGCCACTGGCGTTTTCGCGGGACGATGACGCCATCCCGCTCTAAACAAGCCGCTCCTTTGGCTGCCGGTAATCCCGCGCCAACGAGTGGGAATAATGCCGGCAGCTTCCCCGTCAAGCGGGGCGGGCTTATTTTGGTGCTCAAAATATGATAGAAGGAGATGTCTTTATGCCGGTCAGATCCATTGAGTCAAATTTATTTTGAAAGGATGGCTGTGAGAGACGGGAATAAGTAAGCTGGGGAGCAGACTACGGAGATCAGCCACCAACTTTTTGATCTCAGACATGTCCCTGCGGTTCCACGGAAGGTTAATGTCTCGCATGTCTCTATTCAGAAGATTCCGATGCATTGCCTTGACCTCCTCCATCGACTGCGACGGAACGCGAGAGAGACCAAAAGATGAGAGTGCGGGAAATGGTAAGGGACCACCAAATTGACAAATATTTGTGCAACTTTCAGTCATGGAGCTCATTCTTCTGTCAGAAAGCCAACGAGATTTAACCGCGCCGTCGAAGACATTCCCGGCCAATCTAAATGCAGCGCCTTCTATGAGACGAATTGTTCCCGATCTATTCCTCACATTGCCAGCAAATAAGCCCGCCTCGCATGACGGGGTAGCTGCCGGCATCAGGCCACTGGCGTTTTCGCGGGACGATGACGCCATCCCGCTCTGAACAAGCCGCTCCCCTTGGCTACGCGACCTCCACCATGGCCTCCAACAAGAGATAGGGGCCATTTGAGCTCGAGTCACGGCTCAAGAGACCAACTTCAAAACACGACAGCCTTTCCCCATTCCTCTAATGAGTGCGGCAGCGGTGCAGTCTTCTAAGCTCACATCATAAACAGTCAAGGACGAAAGTGCAGGACAGGCACCCTTCTCCAAATGAGCTGCTAGCTTGTTGCAAACCGCCTGGGCCAAAGCGAGCCGTAGACTTGTCTAAAGGATTATCTGGCTTCACCGGCGTACGTAGATGGGATCTAATTGTGGATATGTGAAAAACTAAGCTATAGTGTGCGCAAAGGAGGTGCGCGCTCGATGCTGAGGGATGTGATCTGCCGGCAGCCAGGACGCAAGCGAAAAGAGACTTCGTCAATAAAATGTGAAAGAGAATGGCAAGGCATAAAATTTTGAGCGCTCTTTCAGCATTTATGTCATTGGTTGTGGTTCAGTGCCCCTGGTGAGACCTGAAAGGGGAGGAGAGTGCGGTAAGAGCATTTTTTGTCCCATTATTCCGCGACCCAAATCCCAAGATATACACTCCCTGACAGAAGAGTTGGGTAAAAAAATAATTACGCCACGCTCAAGTCACTCTCCTGCACATGAAAACACCCATACAGAAACAATTAAAGCGTGCAATCAAACCAGTCAAAGTTTTCTCACCTCAACTTCCCACCACCTTTTCTTCCTCTTGCTATACCTCCGAGACTGATGTTCGCTCCGGTTCGCTCCGACATCAGGCTGAGATCTACAGCTCATCCACCCCTGGTATCGGGCCTGATATGAGGTCACTTTTGTTCACATTTTTTTTACAGTATCACCATCTTACACCTTCCAAATGTGGTTGCTTAGCCACACTCAGACTATGAGGTGATGAGGGGAGCAGGACGCGTCCGTACCACACTCAACCACATAGCACCAGTCACCAACACGCAATTCCTCACGACACAACAGACAGGAGCGTGCTGAAAGACGTCTTTAAACCCTTCTGAGCATTGGTGCTGCCGTACTTCCTCGCCTTATTTCCTTGCATTGCGTGACAAGGCAGCAACGCATTGCAACTTGCTGCACTCGCTCCTTCCCGGACTGGAAATGCCTTCATCACTACTATCATCTCCGTTCACACCGCGGCAGCAATCGCAGTACACGCGGCAAGCCATAGCCTCCCTCATCATCGCCGTCCTGTTTGTCCTCACTGCTCCCTCTAGCATTGCGTGGCGGCTCCCCCCACCCACTCCCGTCTCCTCTCCCTCCTCCTCCTCCTCCTCCTCCTCCTCCTCCAGTCGCTGCCTTTCCCGCTCCCTACATCTCCACCACTCTACCACGCCCTTCCGATCACTCACTAACACCAGATACAGCACTACAAGTACCGCTCTTACCGCTATTCCCTCCTCAGATCCCTCGACTGGAAACCCCACCGCCCACGCGGTGAAAGACACCATCGGCACTGCCGTCAAGGAGGAGGAACGGATGGGCCCCGGGGCTCCAGAAGGCCACTGGACGGACGCGGAAAATATTAAGCGAGAACTCCAGGTTTTCTTCTCGGTGCGTGCAGTGGAGGAACAGCGTCTGCTGGACGAGAAGTCGTCGAACCCTTTAAGGAATTACCTGGGGCTGACCGATGTGGAACAAAAGCGAATTCGGAAGCGGGACGTATTAATCGATAGAAACCTCTACAGTGACCTCAAACGGCATGGATTTGACTATTTAGTCCTACCTATTATGGAACTGGGGGGGTTTCGGGCATTTGCGCCCATGTTCGCCATTCGTGGGGATCAGCCGCCAAGGCAAGAGGACACGGGGGGGTTAGCGTTAGGTGCGGCCTTGGAGGCAAAATTAGGCACGTTGTCTGATAAGGTCTCGGCGGATCAGGGAAAGGAGGGAAGGAGGGAAGGAGGTGAGAAAGGAGAGGGGATGCCTGTTTTGCTGACGGCGGGTGTTCCTAGTCATATAAGGGATGATGAGGCGAGCTTGGATCCAGCAGGGTGGAAGAAGGGGAAGTCCTTCGTCATTGCACCAGCTAAGCCCAAAAAAGATTGGGGGAAGGAATTTCTCCTCTCCAATCCCTCGAAGCTTTACAGCGCTCTTCTTCTCCTCGATCTCGCTGTGGGCTTCGGAAGGTCGACGATAGGAGCGCTCGATAGGGGCTTTTTGACTCCCTCCCTCCTGAACTACGTGCAGCTTGCAGCTGAAGTTGGAGTGCTGGCCAATATTCTGAGTGCGCCACTCACATTTTTGTTTGTGACCAAAGCAGGAAAGCCATGGGAATATGCCTTGCCGTTGGCGGTGAAGGCTCTTATGGGGGGGCCTGTGGCGATGGTTGAATATAAACTGAAGGGGGAGTTGGGTGGCGATGGTAGTGGGTAGAGGGGGAGGGTAGGGGTGGGAGAAGGGAAGCAATAGAAGGGATGAGTGGGTTTGGAAGGAGGGAAAGAAATGATGGTTTGTAACATAAATAGATATATTGCATTTGAGTGTGGGATTGATATCCCGAAAAAAAAAAGGGTAAAGGATGCAGTCTCAAGCAAAGAATGAAAATGGAGACATGATTTTCTCAGCTTTCGAGAAATGCATCGAAAGGGCATTCTCTACATGGTTGACATCTACAAATATCCTTATCACATGCCTCCTTCACGCACGGGCACCCGGCAGTGCGTGTCTCATGATTCTCAGGTCTCCCTCATGCACCGGCGTCCGGCAGTGAGTGTCTAGTGGGTTTAAGGTCTCCCTCAAGCATCGGTGCCCGACAGTGAAGTCTGATGGATTTGATGTACTTATTCGTGTCTTTCTCCGAACAAAGTTGTACGTAAAATATGTGATGGTGGTCCTGAGTTGTCTGCGTTGCCTCAGTGCCGTTCTAAAACGTTCTCCCCCTTATTATCCACTTCCTCTTTTCCCTCCTCGCAGACTGCCGCCAGCCCTGCTAAGCCCGCCTACGTTGTACTGATAGCGTTACTGCTCGTCGATGACATCCTTTTTGTTGACCCTCTCAAGGAAATGCAATCAACCTGAAGGTTGGTTACGGTTCAAAGTCGTATGGGCCAAGGAAGCTTTTGCTCTGTCACTAAAAAGCTCCTTTGCTTACATGGCTACTTTTAGATCAGCATGGAAAGGCATGTTTAAACAATGTACTTTGATGGGGGATAGTTAAGCATCAAAAAGTAAAAAATATGAGGAAGAACCCGGAGTCGATCTGTATGTCTGTCTTTTCACACGACCACCATGCAAGAGCAGACAGGAACCAGGGACAGGCGGAGAACAACTGTTGACCCTGGGAGAGTCGAACTGCAATCCGATACTCTTACGAGACACATCGCCCGCTGACGACAATCGTCGCCAAGGTACGGCATGCAACCACTGAGCTATTCTTCCTTCGCATCATGATCTCCGGTGTTTCTTGATGACTATCAAGAGGGTAGACTTGAAAAGACAACATGATGGAATATATTGTGGGTAATGCGAATTCTTTATGTTTCATGATGATTCTTAAGCATTTAAAAGGCACATGGGCACCATGTGCCTAGCAACGGCTGGACGGAATTCATGGGTGCCCTCAATTAGTGAACCCCAAAGAGCCAAATTTTAGGAGGTAATTGATAAAGAGGAGGACAAGCAGATAGGTCGGCGCTGTGCTGTTAGTGGTGGCATTTGTCCACCTGCTCGACCTCCCCCCACTCAGACACCTTCGTTCATCGAAGGATGTCAACGCATGCGAGCAGAATTGCATGAGAGATAGGAAAAAAATGTTTCCGAGGCGACTGAAAAATATGTGAAAAAGAACGAGTTTTGACCACTTAGATACCCACTGGATTTTTCTTTGGTTTTCTCCGTGCCCTCCCACCCCCTACAGCACCTCTCACTCCCCTCTTTCCCTCTGTCGCCTCATCACCTTTTTGCATAACTCAGTTTCAACGTATGCGTAGGGGAAAGCTTGTATTCGTTAAGACCGGAAAGAGCCGTGCTTGCTGCGAGCTCATCCCTGAACTCAATAAATGCAATGCCTCGTTGCCCCGCTAGACGGATTTCTTGGAAGCCATCAAAGCGTGCAAACAGGACGCCCAACATCTGTAGGAGAGAGGACCGGGAGGGAGAGGAGAGAGAAAGAGGTGAGGAACAAATGCGAGGCACAAATTTAATTAGATCTTGAGATTCGCACGATCAAAAGTAGAAGTGGTGTAAAGGCCCTATAGCCCCTCCTCTTCGTCCTCCTCCCTCCTCCCTATCCTCTCCACTCTCACCTCATCGTTAATCTCCGCCGGCAAGTCCTGTGCCATCAGCATACTGCTCACCTCCCCACTCGCCACTGGGTTCCCCTTTACCTTCTCTCCGCCTCCTCCTCTTGGTCCTTCCGTCTCCTTCCCTTTCCCTCCCTCCCTCTCCGCCTTCTCCCTCTTCTGTCTCTTCGCCTTCGGCTCATACTGTCCCTGCCTTAACGCCACTGCATCACTCTTCCCGGTGGCAAAGAAGATCCGCAGCGGCCTCCCAAAAAACTGAAAACCCTGCAGACTTCTCAACGCAGTGGTAGCGCTACCGACACTGTCATAGACAACCCATGCTTGCCCTCTTAAATTATTACCCTTACAAGCCACAACGTCGATCACGCGACCGTAGGCTGAAAAGGCCATGTAGAGTTGTTTCTTCAACGCCTCTTTCTTAAGCTTGTCCGGGAGGTTTTGCACGTACAAGGTTTGATTGGGGGGGATGTCACCCATTGTTATGGCGGGGGGGGGGGGGGGGGGGGCTGCGGGGGGTTGGGGGGGGGGGGGGGGGGGGGGGGGGGGGGGGGGCGGCG
>Ga0160419_100668_pt1 | contig 19387 bp, 15 predicted proteins | sample CelAP2metagpilot_2_FD_108196 | JGI IMG/M metagenome (GOLD analysis project Ga0160419, IMG submission 108196) | Phycosphere-associated microbial communities from Cellana algal ponds in Kailua-Kona, Hawaii, USA - Cellana AP2-4-25 metagenome pilot ... | reverse complement strand
GATCTTCGATGTGGCGGGCCAGAACATCCAGCCCATAGATCTCTCCCGCCAGCTCGCTTGCCAGGGCTGCGTGGGTCTTGTCTTTGGCTTCTGCAACGTCGCGTGCGGCGCGGGCATTGTCTGGGCTGACACGGCCGCGGATGTTGTTTTTATTGAGAAAACGGGCGCACTGCGGCAGCAGAACAAGGTGGGAATGCGCATCGGTGATGTCTTCCAGCTTGGCGCCGGGCACGCCGAGGACATTGATGTGAACCCTCACGAATGTCTCGTCGATGATGTGCAGCCCGCTATGGGGTAGAAGCCGGTGAATGTCGGCGACCCGCCCGTAGGTGGAGTTTTCGACAGGCAACATTGCAAGCTCTGCTTCACCGCTGCGGACCGCATTGATTGCGTCCTCAAAGTTGCGGCACGGCAGCACGTCCATATCTGGCCGTTCGTTACGACAGGCCTCGTGACTGTAGGAGCCAAGCTCCCCCTGAATGGCAATTCTCTGGGTCATAACTGCGGCATCCGTGCAAAACTTCAAAAAACGGGCGTTTCGTCGCGCTGTCTATACCTTGCCACTTGAGAGGGGAAGCCTTAGACAACCCCTCAGACAGCTGAAATGGACTCGCGATCATGTTTGACACGATGACCCTTACCAAAGCGACCGCAGGTCTTTGCGGCGCGTTCCTCGTGTTCCTTCTGGGCAAATGGGCCGCAGAGGAACTGTATCACACCGAAGCACATGGTGAAGCTTCCTATGTGATTGAAGTGGAAGAGGCAGGTGCAGAAGAAGTTGCCGAAGTTGTAGACTTTGGTGAACTGATGGCCTCTGCAGACGTTGGCAAAGGTGCCAAGGTCTTCAAGAAATGCTCTGCTTGCCACAAACTTGAAGCAGGCGCGAATGCGACCGGCCCTTACCTTTATGGTGTTGTGGGTCGTGAATTTGCCGCCGCAGATGGCTTTGGCTACTCTGGCGCCCTGTCCGGCATGTCCGGCACTTGGACCGCAGAGGAACTGGACGCCTTCCTGACCAAGCCGTCTTCGTACGTGCCTGGCACCACCATGAGCTTTAGCGGCCTGAAGAAACAAAGCGATCGTGTGAACCTGATCGCCTATCTGGACAGCCTCGACAACTGATCCGGCAGGCTCTGACAATTTCAAAAGGCCGCGCCTTGAGCGCGGTCTTTTTTTGTCTGCAGTGCTCTGACAGGGTGCAGAGCAGCGGATCGGCGGGTTCACGCCTTGACACACGGGAAATTCAGCCAATCTGAACTTGAATGTTCCCGGTGCAGCCGCTTAGCTTTGCACCAAGTGTTCCTGACAGTGAACGCCGTACCAAGGAGGTTCTTGCAGATGAAAACGCCCCTCACCGCTCGCCGTGCCGTTTCGGCCAGAGTTATTGATCCGCAACCGTTTTTCCGCAGCATTGCAGCCAGCTTTCTGGCGTTGATTGTGATGTGTCTGCTGGCCACGATTGCCCGGGCAGAGGGGGAGATCATCAAGAGCCACGGCTTCGCTGAATTCGGCGAGCTGAAGTATCCGGCAGGTTTTGCGCATTTCGATTATGTAAATCCGGACGCGCCCAAAGGGGGCGAATTGTCTCTCTCCGCGGTCGGGACGTTCGACAGCATGAACCCCTACACCCGCAAGGGGCGCGGCGGCGCGATGTCGGCGGACCATTTCGAATCTCTCTTGGTCGAATCCTATGACGAGCCGGGCAGCTATTATGGCTTGTTGGCAGAAAGCCTGGAGTACCCGGAAACGCAGGATTGGGTGATTTTCAACCTCCGCCCCGAAGCGCGGTTCTCTGATGGGAGCCCACTGACGGCTGAAGATGTGGTGTTTTCACACAATCTGCTGCTGGAACAGGGCCTGAAATCCTACGCCGAGGCGGTCAAGAAACGCATTCCCAAGGCCGAGGTCCTGGGGCCGCATCGGGTGAAATTCTACTTCTCTCCTGATTTTCCCCGTCGCGCCATGATCACTCAGGTTGGCGGCACGTCAGTCTTTTCCCAAGCGTGGTTTGAGGCGGACCCGGAAAACCGGCGTCTGGATGAGCCGCGGCTTGAACCGGGCATCGGATCTGGTCCTTATGTTCTGGAATCTCTCGATGTGAACCAGCGCATCACATACAAGCGCAACCCGGACTATTGGGGCAAAGACGTGAATGTGAACGTAGGGCGCCACAACTACGATCGGATCAGGATCGAGTATTTCGGCGATGCGGTCGCTGCGATGGAAGGGTTCAAAGCAGGCGTCTACACGATGCGCCCCGAGAACAGCTCCAAGAGCTGGGCAACTGCGTATGAATTCGATGCTGTGGCCGATGGGCATGTGGTTAGGGGCGAATTTGCCGACGGTAATGTCCCTGCAGCCAGTGGTTTTGTGATGAACCTGTTGCGCCCGAAGTTTCAGGATCCGCGCGTGCGCGAAGCGATGCAGCTGGCCTATAACTTCGATTGGACGAACGAGAGCCTGCAGTACGGCCTGTTCCGTCAGCGCCACTCTTTCTGGCAGGATAGCGCGCTGGAAGCCAAGGGCGTGCCGCAAGGGGCCGAGCTGGAGGTGCTGACCGGGCTGGGGGACATGATTGATCCCGCGCTCCTTAACAGTGAACCGGTGATGGCGCATAGTTCAAAGGCTGACCGCCCCGGTGATCGCCGCAATTTGCGCCGTGCAATGAAGTTGCTGGATGACGCGGGCTGGAGCGTTGGTGACGATGGTTTGCGCAGAAACGCAGATGGTGAGCTGCTGAAGGTCGAGTTCTTGCTGGATTCCCCGACCATCGAACGGATCGTGCAGCCCTATGTGGCAAACCTGCGCCAGATGGGGGTCGAAGCCATTGCAAGCCGGGTGGACTATGCTCAGTACACCAGCCGCCGGCGTGAAAAAGACTTTGATATGATCACCTTCGCTTACCCGAAGTATCTGGAGCCTTCGACCGGGCTCTATCAGCAGTTTGGGTCAGAGGCGCATGAATATTCCGTTTTTAATCCTGCGGGGCTTGCAGATCCTGCGGTGGATAAACTGATTGCGGCAATCGTCGAAGCAACTGATCAGGAAACCCTGCAAAGTAATGTTCGGGCGCTGGATCGCGTGCTGCGGGCCAAGCGTTTCATGGTGCCGACATGGTATCTGGACGTGAGCTGGGTGGCGTATTGGGATTTCTACGAGCATCCGGAAAACCTGCCCCCCTTTGATCTGGGCCTTCAGGATATCTGGTGGGTCAATGCCGATAAGGAAGCGGCATTGAAATCCTCTGGTGCATTGCGGTAAGCGCCTGACATGGCAGCTTATATCCTTCGACGTCTCTTGCTGGTGATCCCGACACTGTTCGGGATCCTGGTGATCAATTTTGCTTTGGTGCAGTTCGTGCCCGGTGGGCCTGTGGAACAGATGATCGCCCAGCTGGAAGGCGGCGGTGATGTGTTCGAGGGCTTTGCCGGCGGCGGAGGCGACGCCGGAGGAGAGGCGATTGCGGCAAACGACAATTATGCCGGTCGGCAAGGCCTGCCACCTGAACTGATCGCTGAGCTGGAAGAGCAATTCGGTCTGGACAAGCCACCGGTCGAACGCTTCCTGATCATGCTTGGCAACTACGCGCAGTTTGATTTTGGCGAGAGCTATTTCCGCAAGATCGACGTGCTTGATCTGGTTCTGGAAAAGATGCCGGTGTCGATTTCTCTGGGTCTTTGGTCAACGCTGATTGCGTATCTCGTGTCGATCCCGCTGGGCATCCGCAAGGCGTTGCGCGATGGGTCGCGCTTTGACACCTGGACCAGTGGCATCATCATCGCGGCCTACGCCATTCCGGGATTTTTGTTCGCCATCTTGCTTCTGGTGTTGTTTGCGGGTGGTTCGTACTGGCAGATCTTCCCGCTGCGGGGGCTGACCTCTGACAACTGGGAAAACCTCAGCCTGTTTGGCAAGATTGCAGACTATTTCTGGCATATCACACTGCCTGTTGTGGCCTCGACCATCTCGGCCTTTGCCACTTTGACGCTTCTCACGAAGAACTCGTTCCTGGACGAGATCAAAAAGCAATATGTCATGACGGCCCGCGCCAAGGGGCTGAGCGAGCGGCGGGTCCTTTACGGCCATGTTTTTCGCAACGCCATGCTGATTGTGATTGCAGGATTCCCGGCTGTCTTTATCGGCGTGTTCTTTTCGGGCAGCTTGATCATCGAGACGATCTTTTCGCTCGACGGTCTGGGGCGCCTTGGCTTTGAAGCGGCAGTTGCGCGGGATTATCCTGTGATCTTTGGCACGCTGTTCATCTTTGGTTTGATGAGCCTCGTTGTCGGTATCATTTCCGACATCATGTATGTGATCGTCGATCCGCGGATCGATTTTGAAAAGAGAGAGGGCTGACAGATGGCTTTGTCTCCGCTCAACCAGCGCCGTTGGAATAACTTCCGCCGCAACAAACGGGCCTTTTGGTCGTTGTGGATCTTCTCCGTGCTGTTCGGGATCTCGCTGTTTGCCGAGTTCATCGCCAACGACAAGCCGATCCTTGTGAACTATCGCGGGGAGTATTTCACCCCGGTTTTCAACTTTTACCCGGAAACCACCTTTGGTGGAGACTTCCAGACCGAGGCCGCCTACCGCGACCCGGAGGTGCAGTGCCTCATCGCCTCTGGCGGGGTGGAGGACTGTTTTGATGATCCTGAAGGCATCTTGGAAGAGATAGAGGCTGGTACATATGCGGGTGACGGGTTTGACGAGGGCTGGGCGATTTGGCCGGTCATCCCCTACAGCTACAACACCACCGTCGACCGGCCAGGTGCTGCCCCTTTGCCACCGAACGGACAGAACCTGTTGGGCACGGATGACACCAAGCGGGATGTCTTGGCACGGGTGATCCACGGTTTCCGCCTGTCCATCCTGTTCACGTTGATGGTGACAGGTGCTGCAACGCTGGTTGGCATTGCTGCGGGTGCGGTTCAGGGCTTTTTCGGAGGCTGGCTGGATCTGGTGTTCCAGCGCGTGATCGAAATCTGGGGCTCTATCCCGCAGCTTTACGTCATCATCATCATGTTTGCGATACTGGGGCGCAGTTTCTGGCTGCTTGTGATCCTTATGATCCTGTTCAGCTGGACCGCCTTGGTGAGCGTCGTGCGGGCTGAGTTCCTGCGGGCGCGCAATCTGGAATACGTCCGCGCGGCCAAGGCGCTTGGGGTTGGGAACATGACCATCATGTTCCGCCATATGCTGCCCAATGCGATGGTGGCGACGCTGACCTTTTTGCCGTTCATCGTCACAGGAACGATCGGCACCTTGGCTGGGCTGGACTTCCTCGGCTTTGGCCTGCCGTCATCAGCGCCCTCTCTGGGAGAGCTGACGCTGCAGGCAAAGCAAAACCTGGAGGCGCCCTGGCTCGCCTTCACCGCGTTTTTCACCTTTGCGATCATGCTGTCCCTGCTGGTCTTCATCTTTGAAGGTGTGCGCGATGCCTTTGATCCGAGAAAGACATTCTCATGAACACTGACACCTCTCAGCTCCTGAATGTTCGCGATCTGCGGGTTTCCTTCCGTCAGGACGGCAAGGTGACAGAGGCGGTGCGCGGTGTGTCCTTCTCTGTTGGACGCGGTGAAACCGTGGCTCTTGTCGGCGAAAGCGGTTCGGGCAAGTCGGTCACGGCCCTGTCGACGGTTTCCCTTTTGGGTGACAGCGCGTCGGTCAGCGGCTCTGTAACGTATGATGGGCAGGAAATGGTCGGCGCCTCCGAACGTCACCTGCGGCAGGTGCGGGGCAACGATATCAGCTTTATCTTTCAAGAGCCGATGACCTCTCTCAACCCGCTGCACACCATCGAAAAACAGTTGGCGGAATCTCTGGCGTTACATCAGGGCCTCGACGGCAAAGCGGCGCGTGTACGGATCGTTGACCTCCTGAACCGGGTAGGGATCCGCGATGCGGAAAACCGGCTGGGGGCGTATCCCCATCAGCTTTCGGGGGGACAACGTCAGCGGGTGATGATCGCAATGGCGCTGGCCAACAAGCCCGATATCCTGATCGCGGATGAGCCAACGACAGCTTTGGATGTGACGATCCAGCAGCAGATCCTCGAATTGCTGGCAGATCTCAAGAAAAGCGAAGGCATGGGGCTGTTGTTCATCACCCATGACCTCAGCATCGTGCGCCGGATCGCAGACCGGGTCTGTGTGATGAAGGGGGGCGAGATTGTCGAGGAGGGGCAAACAGCGGAGCTGTTCGCCAACCCACAGCATCCCTATACGCAGAAACTTCTGGATGCAGAGCCAACGGGCCAGCCCGCCCCCGTGCCTGACGGTGCCGAGGAGCTGATCCGGACCGAAGATCTAAAGGTCTGGTTCCCGATCCAACGCGGCCTGCTGAAACGCACTGTCGGCCATGTCAAGGCGGTCAACCCGACCTCAATCTCTGTGCGCGCAGGCGAGACATTGGGCATTGTCGGCGAAAGCGGCAGTGGCAAGACCACTCTGGCGCTGGCGATCATGCGATTGATTGCCTCTGAGGGGCGTGTCGAGTTTCAGGGCCAGGATCTGCGGCAATGGTCCACCCGGGATTTGCGCCGCTTGCGCGCGGACATGCAGATCGTGTTTCAGGATCCCTTTGGAGCGCTCAGCCCGCGGATGACCTGTGCTCAGATCATTGCCGAGGGGCTGGCGATCCACAATGTCGACCAGGACCGCGATCCCCGCGAATTGGTGGCGGAGGTCATGAGCGAGGTGGGGCTGGATCCGGCGTTCATGGACCGTTACCCGCACGAGTTTTCAGGCGGCCAGCGTCAACGGATCGCCATTGCGCGTGCGATGGTTCTGCGCCCCAAACTGGTTGTGCTGGACGAGCCGACGTCGGCCCTCGACATGACGGTTCAGGTGCAGATCGTTGACCTTTTGCGAGACCTGCAGGCCCGCTATGGGCTGGCATATCTGTTCATTTCGCACGATCTGAACGTGGTTCGGGCGATGTCGCACAAGATGATTGTGATGAAACAGGGGGATGTGGTCGAAGCCGGTACGGCAGAACATCTGTTCTCCAACGCCAGCGACCCCTATACGCAGCAACTGCTGGCAGCGGCCGGCTGACGTCAGATTGCCGGTAGCGCGTAGCGGTCCAACCGGCTTGCAATCATGCGGGCAAAGGGGCGGGCCTCGGGTTTGATTGCGATGCCGTGCTCGTCTCGCTGCAGCATTTCTGACAGCCCGGTTGCGATCTGATCCAGGTACAGGTCCAGCACCGCAACCGGTATGTCCAGATCCCGCGCAAGCGACGTGCCCGACAGATGCAGGTCGCACAGCAGCCGCTCGATCATCTCGCCTCGCAGCCTGTCGTCGTTCTTGAAGACGTGACCGCGGGTTGTGGCGTGATGACCACCTTCAACCGCCTGTTCGTACCCTGAGGTGCTGATTTCGTTCTGACAGTAGCCCTGCGGGAACCGGGATACAGCCGAGGCGCCAAGCCCGATCAGCACATCGTTGGGATCATCGGAGTAGCCCCGGAAATCCCGGCGGAGCCTCCCAAGCCGGTTGGCAATCGCCAACCTGTCATCAGGGCGGCTGAAATGATCCATTCCGATAGGCTGGTAGCCATCCCACTGAAGCAGCCGCTCGGCCGTTTCAAACAGGCGCAGGCGGTCCGGAGGCGGCGGCAGGGCTTCGGAGGGGATCATGCTCTGGCGTCGTGCGAGCGCCGGGACGTGGGAGTAGTTGCAGACTGAAAATCGATCCGGCGACAAAGACAGCAACATCTGCAACGTGTCGGTCAGTCGCGGACCGGTCTGATGTGGCAGGCCGTAGAGCACGTCAAATGTCAGCTGGCCGATGTGGTGCGCGCGCAGATCTTCGACAACGGCTGACACCCTGTCAAAGCTGAGCGTCCGTCCGATCGCGGCCTGGACTTCGGGATCAAAGTCCTGAATGCCCATGCTGACACTGTTGACCCCGGCAGCCTGCAAGGCCGCGACCCGGTCAAGATCGACATCGTTCGGATCCACTTCAACCGCGAATTCGTAATCCGACGCCAAAGGTATGGCAGAGGTCAGGGTTGCGCAGAGGTCCGAAAACACATCCGCAGGGAGAATCGTTGGTGTTCCGCCGCCGAAATGCAGCCGGGATACAGTTGTGCCGGGCGGAAGGGATTGTAATACAAGTGGAATTTCCCGTTTCAAAGCCTCGACATACGACCGGATCGGGCCATCGCTCTGGCTGCTTTGCGTGCGGTAAGCGCAGAACCAGCAGAGTTTGCGACAGAATGGCACATGCAGGTAGATGGAGATGGAGCTATTCGCAGGAATGGAGCTAAGCCATTGACGTTTAAGCCCAGAATTGACCTCTGGGCTGAAGTGTGACACCGACGGATAGCTTGAATAACGCGGGGTCTTTGCGTCGAATAATGCGCGCGTCGCCAATTGTGATTTTTGCTCCATCCGGCTAACCTAGTTTCTGATCCCGGCTCCTAGCCTTGACCCAGATCAAATCGGACCAGACATGAACGTTCCAACCATCCAAACCTTTGATTGCGGTGATTGCCCCATCCGCCACCGGGCTGTCTGTGCCCGCTGTGATTCCGACGAGCTGGAGGCGCTGGACGCGATCAAATACTACCGGACCTATGATGCCGGTCAGTCGATTACATGGTCTGGCGACCGGATGGATTTTGTAGGCTCGGTCGTGTCCGGGATTGCGACCCTGACCCAGACGATGGAGGACGGGCGCACCCAGATGGTGGGTCTCTTGCTGCCCAGCGATTTTGTGGGGCGGCCGGGGCGGGACACTGCGGCCTACAACGTCGTTGCGACCTCAACCGTGGTGATGTGCTGTTTCCGTCGCAAGCCTTTTGAAGATCTGATGTCGCGCACGCCCCATATCGCTCATCGTCTGCTGGAGATGACGCTGGATGAACTGGATGCCGCCCGCGAGTGGATGTTGGTTCTGGGGCGCAAGACAGCGCGGGAGAAAATCGCGAGCCTGTTGTCCATTCTGGCGCGACGGGATGCATCGCTGCGACCCGAAAAGGACAGCAATCGCCGGGTTTTTGACCTGCCGCTGACACGCGAAGCGATGGCGGATTATCTCGGCCTGACACTGGAGACCGTGAGCCGCCAGGTTTCCGCCCTGCGAAAGGATGGCGTGATTGAGCTGGAAGGAAAACGCCATGTGACCGTCCCTGACATGGGGCGCCTGATGGAAGAGGCCGGTGATGACAGCGACGGGGGCGGCTTCCTCTGAGGTCGTTCAAACGAAAAGGGGCCAATCGGCCCCTTTGTTGTTTCTGCCAGCTTGCCTGCGCTTAATGCGCCATCAGAACCGGCACCTTTGCCTTTTCGAGCATATTCCGCGTCGCGCCACCAAGGATCGCCTCGCGGAAGCGAGAGTGGCCATAGGCCCCCATCACGATCAGGTCTGCAGCGGTATCCACCGCATGCCGGTTCAGCACATCGGACACGCGGGTCATTGATTTGCTCAGCACGTCGATTTCGCATTTCACCCCGTGGCGCGACAGCATCTGGCAAAGCAACCCGCCAGGATCAGAGCGCTCCGGCCCGTGCTGAGGCGGATCAATCACCACGACACGGACAAGGTCAGCGGCCTGCAACATCGGCAGGGCCTTGCGGATGGCAGTCATCGCCTCGATGCTTTCATTCCAGGCAACCAGAACGGTTTTGGGACGCTCTGGCAGGGTGACGTCATCAGGCACCACAAGAACCGGCGCGCGACCTTCAAACAGGGCGCTCTCGACAATTGCCTCGGCCTCGGCCGGGCGGTCCTTGCCATAGGGTTGGCTTAGCACCACCAGATCGGAAAAACGGGCCAGGCGGGCGACATGGCGCCCGAGATCCGCGATCTGGGCAACACCGGTTTCCACGTTGAAAGCGACGCCAGATTGACCAAGACGTTTGGTCACGGTCTTTTCAATTTCTCCGACCTCTTCCTTGGCCCGGGCAAGGGTCTCTTGCAGCACCATGGCGTTTGCACCGGCGTAGTAATATCCGGTCTGGGTGCGGTCGACACCAAGGCAGAGCGCATCTGCATGGCCGTCCACCTGACGGGTAAGAGAGATGGTCTGTTCCAGCTGGGTCGCCGTATTGGCGGGGGTGGTCAGGACGGTGAGTATGGTTTTGTAGGACATGTCAGCCTCGCAAGTCTCAAGGGCGGCGGCGAAGTTTGGTTTTTTCGCGCTTTCGCTGCATCATGGAACTGCATGTCACATTCCGCCTTTACGCGTCTTGATGCAGATCAAGGCATGCATGGGCGCATTTTTGCATTCAAAGCACATAAAAAGTTGGTCCGGCACGCCCCAGAGAATCGTGGTGGACAAGGAAAGGGACGCAAGATGTCTAATTATATCAAGCTAATAGCGCTTGGTCTGATCACGCTTTTCGCGATGATCGCGACCAATTACGCGCGGGATTTGGCCTACCAGGTGCATGCGATTATCGTAATGCTCGTTGCTGGTGGGCTTTTCCTTTACACTCTCCGCCATACCGATGAACCTGTTGCTGCGACCGGATCGCTGCAGGGGGAGTACTTCGACAGTGTGGTCCGCTACGGTGTGATCGCCACCGCCTTCTGGGGCGTTGTCGGCTTTCTCGTCGGTGTCTACATCGCCTTTCAGCTGGCCTTTCCGGTCCTGAATTTCGATTGGGCCCAAGGCTTTGCCAATTTTGGACGTCTGCGCCCGCTGCATACTTCTGCAGTGATTTTTGCGTTTGGTGGCAACGCGCTGCTGGCAACTTCATTTTACGTGGTCCAGCGGACTTCGGCAGCCCGCCTCTGGGGCGGCAATCTGGCGTGGTTTGTGTTCTGGGGCTATCAGCTGTTCATCGTTCTGGCGGCGACCGGCTATCTTCTGGGCGGTACCCAGTCCAAGGAATATGCAGAACCCGAGTGGTATGTTGACCTGTGGCTGACCGTTGTGTGGGTTGCCTATCTGGCCGTGTTCCTGGGCACCGTCATCAAACGCAAGGAGCCGCACATCTACGTGGCAAACTGGTTCTACCTCGCGTTTATCGTCACTGTCGCCATGCTGCATGTGGTGAACAACCTGACCATTCCGGTTTCGATCTGGGGTTCCAAATCCGTGATCGTCTGGGCTGGCGTTCAGGATGCGATGGTCCAGTGGTGGTACGGCCACAATGCGGTGGGCTTCTTCCTGACCGCGGGTTTCCTGGGCATGATGTACTACTTCGTGCCGAAGCAGGCCGAACGTCCGGTTTTCTCGTACAAGCTGTCGATCATCCACTTCTGGGCGCTGATCTTCCTGTACATCTGGGCGGGTCCGCACCATCTGCACTACACCGCGCTGCCGGATTGGGCTTCGACCCTTGGCATGGTGTTCTCGATTGTTCTGTGGATGCCCAGCTGGGGTGGCATGATCAACGGCCTGATGACCCTCTCTGGCGCCTGGGACAAGCTGCGCACTGACCCGGTCATTCGGATGATGGTGATCTCGATCGGCTTTTACGGCATGTCCACCTTTGAAGGTCCGATGATGTCGATCCGCGCCGTGAACTCGCTGTCGCACTACACCGACTGGACCATCGGTCACGTTCACTCTGGTGCGCTTGGCTGGAACGGCATGATCACCTTTGGTGCGCTGTACTTCCTGGTGCCGGTTCTGTGGAAACGTGAGCGTCTCTACAGCCTCAGCCTGGTGTCCTGGCACTTCTGGCTCGCCACTATCGGTATCATTCTTTACGCGGCATCCATGTGGGTGACCGGCATCATGGAAGGCCTGATGTGGCGTGAAGTCGATGCCAACGGGTTCCTCGTGAACTCCTTTGCAGACACCGTGGCAGCCAAGTTCCCGATGTATGTGGTTCGCGCTCTTGGTGGGGTTATGTTCCTCGCTGGTGCCCTGATCATGTGCTACAACCTTTGGATGACCGTACGACGGGCACCGGCCAAAGAGGCCAGCCTGACCGTCGCGGTTCCGGCTGAATAAGGAGGGCCGGACAATGGCAATTCTCGATAAACACAAAATCCTCGAGACCAACGCGACCCTCCTGTTGGTGTGCAGCTTCCTGGTTGTCACCATCGGTGGTCTGGTCCAGATCGCACCGCTGTTCTGGCTGGAAAACACCATCGAAGAGGTGGAGGGCATGCGTCCCTACACGCCGCTGGAGCTGGCAGGTCGCGATATCTACATCCGTGAAGGCTGCTATGTCTGCCACAGCCAGATGATCCGCCCGATGCGCGATGAAGTCGAACGCTACGGTCCCTATTCTCTGGCGGCGGAGTCGATGTACGACCATCCGTTCCAGTGGGGCTCCAAGCGGACCGGGCCGGATCTGGCTCGCGTGGGCGGCCGCTATTCGGATGAATGGCACGTCGACCACCTGCGCGATCCGCAGTCGGTTGTCCCTGAATCGGTGATGCCCAAATATGGCTTCCTTGAGGACAAGATGATCGACGGCAAATACATCGGTGATGTCATGGCCGCCAACGCCTTTGTTGGTGTGCCCTACACCGACGCGATGATCGAAAGCGCGCAGATGGACTTCCGTGTTCAGGCGGATCCGGATGCAGACTATGACGGCCTGCTGGAACGCTATGGTGACGGGATCAACGTGCGCAACTTCGATGGCCAGCCCGGTGTTTCCGAGGCGGACGCGCTGATCGCATACCTGCAAATGCTGGGGACTTTGGTTGATTTCTCGACCTTTACCCCGGTCGCCAACCGCTGATTGGAGGCAGAGATGGATATCTATTCGCTGCTAAGACAATTCGCGGACAGCTGGATGCTGCTGTTCCTGTTTATGTTCTTCATGGGCATCGTGGTCTGGGCGTTCCGCCCAGGTTCCACCAAGGTCTACAAGGACACCGCCAACATCCCGTTCCGGCATGAAGACAAACCCGCCCCAGAAATGGGTAAAGCCGAGGAGGCGCGGTCATGAGCAAAAAAGTGAAGAAGTTCGACGACGATCCGAACACAACCGGCCACAGCTGGGACGGTATCGAAGAATTCGACAACCCAATGCCGCGCTGGTGGCTGTGGACATTCTACGCCACCATCATCTGGGGCATCGGCTATACCATCGCCTATCCCGCTTGGCCTGGCATCCAGGCAGCGACTGCAGGCGTGCTTGGCTGGAATTCCCGCGCGCTGGTGGCTGAGGAAATCGCAGCCGTCGAAGAGGCCAACGCGCCGATCAACGCCCGCCTGGTGGAAACCGAGCTGACCGAGATCGCCGCCGACGCGGATCTGAACGGCTATGCCGTCTCCTCCGGTGCTGCGGTTTTCAAGACCTGGTGTGCCCAGTGTCACGGTGCTGGCGCTGCGGGTGCCAAGGGCTATCCGAACCTTCTGGATGACGACTGGCTTTGGGGTGGCACGATGGAGGACATCCACGTGACCGTCACCCACGGTATCCGCAACGAAGAGAGCGACGAAGCGCGCTACTCCGAGATGCCTGCCTTTGGCCGGGACGAGCTGTTGGAAAAGGAAGAGATCGATCAGGTCGTGAATTTTGTCATGTCCCTGTCGGGTGAACCGCAGGACGCATCCAAAGTGGACGCAGGCGCGGTGATCTTTGCCGACAACTGTGCATCCTGTCACATGGAAGACGGCACCGGTGACCGCTTCCAGGGGGCACCAAACCTTGCGGATGCGATTTGGCTCTATGGTGGTGACTACGACACCCTGACCGAGACGATCTACAATTCCCGCTATGGCGTGATGCCCCCGTGGAACACCCGCCTGAGCGAGGCCCAGATCCGAGCGGTTTCTGCCTATGTGCACCAGCTGGGTGGTGGTGAATAACCCATCATTGCCTGAAACAATCGAAAGCCCCGCCAATCGTGCGGGGCTTTTTCTTTGGTCAATTTGCAAGCTCTTGATTTGCATCAAAGCGGCCGTGGCAGCGCCGTCTTAAACATAACGGTGAGAGTTGCACCCGCCTGAGGGCCTGACCCCAAGGCATGGGTGCTCCCATCCCGCCGCCGCGTGTTTGGCAGGTGGGGCAGCGTCGGCTTTTCGATCTGTTCGCGCGTTTCCTGGAAAGCCGACGCTCATTTTTCCGCCGCCGCTGCTGACTCCGCGCAGGCGGTTTTTCCGTATCAAAATATGGCTTTGCATGACCCCTGTGCGCAAACGGGGTTTTGCCCTATGCTGCAGCTCATGCAGGTGGTCACAAATGCGCGAGTGTCAGGCCTGCGCTCTGGTGTCACATTGCGGCAGGGCGCCGCGCGACAATTGGGGTGCGGGATTTTAGGTCATTGCTTTAAAAGGGAAATTTCAAAATTTCCTGTCGTGGACACAATGCCACGCCCCGTTGACCACGCCCGCGCAACGCGAAAGATGCGTTCTGCATATGCGTTTGATCCACGTCAAGGTTAGCGCCTGACGCATCTGGGACAACCGCACCCATAACGCAAGATTTGGAGTGAGTCCGTGAGCGATTCCGATCCCGCCCCCAGCCTGTACGCCCCGAGAGAGCCGATTTTCCCACGCCGTGTCTCGGGCGCGTTTCGTAATCTGAAATGGTACATCATGGCCGTGACGCTGGGGATCTACTATCTCACGCCCTGGATCCGTTGGGACCGTGGACCGGCTCTGCCGGATCAGGCGGTGCTGCTCGATCTTGCCAACCGTCGGTTCTATTTCTTCTGGATCGAGATCTGGCCACATGAATTCTATTTCGTTGCCGGGCTCTTGATCATGGCAGGCTTGGGCTTGTTCCTTTTCACCTCGGCTTTGGGTCGGGTGTGGTGTGGCTACGCCTTCCCGCAGACTGTCTGGCCCGATCTCTTCATCCTGGTGGAACGCTGGATCGAAGGCGACCGGAACGCGCGTCTGCGTCTGCACCGACAAAAGAAACTCGACTTCCGCAAGGCACGGCTGCGGGTCACCAAATGGGTCGTCTGGCTGTTGATCGGCTTGGCAACCGGCGGTGCCTGGGTGTTCTATTTTGCCGATGCGCCGACGCTCTTGCGGGATCTCGTGACCGGCAATGCCCATCCGGTTGCCTATACCACGATGGCCATCCTGACCGGGACGACCTTCTTCTTTGGTGGTTTTGCCCGCGAGCAGATCTGTATCTACGCGTGCCCCTGGCCGCGCATTCAGGCCGCGATGATGGACGAGGACACGCTGACCGTAGGCTATCGGGAATGGCGTGGCGAACCGCGGGGCAAAGCCCGCAAAACCGATGAGCCCGGCACACAGCACGGTGATTGCATCGACTGTATGGCCTGCGTGAACGTCTGCCCCATGGGCATCGACATCCGCGATGGTCAGCAGATGGAGTGTATCACCTGTGCGCTGTGTATTGATGCCTGCGACGACATCATGGACAAGATCGGCAAGCCGCGTGGCCTGATCGATTACATGGCGCTGAGCGACGAGGCCAACGAACGGGCAGGCCAGCCTCCCAAGAGTGTGTGGAAACACATCCTGCGTCCGCGCACCATCATGTATACCTCGCTTTGGGGTGCAGTTGGCCTGGCGCTGCTGTTTGCCTTGTTTATTCGCTCGGACATCGAATTGACGGTCGCACCGGTGCGCAACCCGACCTTTGTCACGCTTTCCGATGGGTCGATCCGCAACACCTATGATGTGCGTCTGCGCAACAAAACCGGAGAGCCGCGTCCGTTCGAGCTGTCGCTCAAGGGCGAAGGTGAATTGCAAATGACGCTGGAAGGGGTCGATGGTACCATCGTTGACGTCCCAGCCGATACGAGCCTCTTGCAGCGCGTCTATATTGTTGCGCCCAACGGATCCGACGCAGCGCAGGCCCGCAGCACGCCGGTTCGCATCTGGGTCGCGGATGTGGCAAATGGTGAACGTGCCTTCAAGGACAGCAGCTTCAACGGAAAGGGAGCGGACCAATGAGCGAAGGAAAACCCGCGCGACAGTTCACAGGGTGGCATGCGCTGATGGTCTTTGGCGGCGCTTTCGGCATCATCATCGCGGTCAACATCGCACTGGCGGTGAGCGCAGTCAGCACCTTTCCGGGGCTTGAGGTGAAGAACAGCTATGTGGCGAGCCAGAGTTTTGACGCGCGCCGCGATGCACAAGAGGCCTTGGGCTGGTCTGTCTATGCCTCTGCCGCAGGCGATCAGATCAGGCTGGAAATCACCGATGCAGATGGCGCGCCGGTCGAGGTGGCTGCGCTGTCTGCCACCTTGGGGCGGGCGACCCATGTCAAAGATGACCAGACCCCTGATTTCCGGTTCGACGGCAAAGCCTATGTTGCTCCGGCTGAGCTGAGCCCGGGCAATTGGAATATTCGCATGAAGGCGCGCGCCGATGACGGGACCGAGTTTGAACAGCGGGTCATCCTGCATGTGGCGCGGTGATCTGACATGACGACTGCAGTGCGCCCGCAAATGGCCGTATGTCCCGGCTGTGTCGCGGCCCCCAACGGGGCCGTGGATGACGAACCAACCGAGGCACGTCTGGCGCTGTCATTGCCGACCATTCATTGCCAGGCCTGCATCTCAACTGTCGAGCGCGGTCTCAATGCGCAACCGGGCGTGCGTAGCGCGCGGGTGAACCTGACCCTGAAACGGGCTTTGATCGAAGCCGACCCAGACATGAAGGCGGCAGACCTGATCCCGGTTCTGGAAGGGCTTGGTTTTGAGGCCCACGAACTGGACATCGCGGCGCTGAGCGCAACCGAAACCGACAAGGCCGGGCGCGAATTGTTGATGCGGCTTGCCGTCGCGGGCTTTGCTGCGATGAATGTGATGCTCTTGTCCGTATCGGTCTGGTCCGGGGCAAGCGACGCAACCCGCGATCTGTTTCACTGGATTTCGGCCGCGATCACCTTCCCCGCGATTCTGTTCTCTGCCCAGCCGTTCTTTCGCAATGCCTGGCAGGCGCTTCGGGTCAAACGTCTGAACATGGACGTGCCGATTGTCCTGGCCTTGGTCCTGACGCTGGTTACTTCCTTGTGGGAGACATCTCTGTCGGGCGAACACGCCTATTTCGATGCCGCGCTGACACTTACCTTTCTGTTGCTCGCGGGACGCTATCTGGATCACCGCACCCGCGCCGTGGCGCGCTCAGCGGCCGAGGAACTGGCGGCACTGGAGGTGCCACGGGCGCTTCGTCTGGATGATGGGGGAGAGCCCGCCGAGGTGGCGGTTGGTGACTTGGCGGTGGGAGACCACATCCTGGTGCGTCCGGGTGGCCGTATGCCGGTGGACGGGCAGGTCGTGGAAGGCCAGTCTGAACTCGATCGTTCTTTGCTGACTGGTGAGACCCTGCCAGTCTTTGCCGAGGCGGGCAGTGTCGTTTCTGCCGGTGAGGTCAATCTGACCGGGCCGCTGGTCATTAAGGCGACGGCAGTGGGCAAAGAGAGCTCTCTGCATCAGCTCGCGGATCTTGTCGCCATCGCAGAATCTGGTCGCTCCCGCTACACGTCGCTCGCGGATCGTGCTGCCAAACTCTACGCGCCCGGGGTGCACATCCTGTCGGCATTGGCGTTTCTTGGTTGGTATCTTTTCACCTTTGACATGCGTGTGGCGCTGAATATTGCGGCGGCGGTTTTGATTATCACCTGCCCCTGCGCATTGGGGCTGGCGGTTCCGGCGGTGACAACGGCGGCGTCCGGTCGGCTCTTCAAACGGGGAATGCTGATCAAGGATGCCACTGCTCTTGAGCGGCTGGCAGAGGTGGACACCGTGGTCTTTGACAAGACCGGCACCCTGACAAACGGCACCCCGCAGGCTGACGACTTTTCGGCCCTCTCGCCGCAAGATCAGCAGCTGGCCTATGCGCTCGCCCGCGGTTCGGATCACCCGCTGTCTGTCGCGATCTGCAATGCCGCCGAGGCCGCCAATGTCGCACCTGCACCGGTGACCGAGTTGCGCGAAATTCCGGGCTTTGGCACCGAAGCCATGCATGATGGAACGCGCGTGCGCTTGGGGCGCGCGGCTTGGGTTGGGGCCGAGGCTGGCAGCAAGACGGCGGCTTTCCTTGACCGGGGAGACGGAGCGGCGCAGTCGATCACCTTTTCCGACAGTCTGCGTCCCGGCGCGGCAGAGGCCGTATCGGCGCTGCTGGAGGCGGGCAAAGAGGTCTGGCTGATCTCTGGCGATACAGACGGTGCCGTGCGCGATCTGGCGCAGCGCCTTGGGATCACTAACTGGGTTTCCTCTGCGCTTCCTCAGGACAAATCTGCGCGGATCATGGCGCTGTCAGAGGCCGGCCAGCACGTTCTGATGGTGGGCGACGGGCTGAACGATACAGCGGCATTGGCTGCTGCGCATGTGTCGATTTCCCCCGCGTCCGCCCTTGATGCAGCGCGGGTGGCCTCGGACATCGTTTTGTTGGGGCAGGATCTGTCGCCGATCGCAGAGGCCTGCAGCGTTGCACAAAAGGCGACCCGCCGGATCAGCGAGAATTTCCGGATCGCAACGCTTTACAATGTCATTGCCGTGCCGCTGGCAGTCGCTGGGCTCGCCACTCCCTTTGTTGCGGCCTTGGCGATGTCCACCTCGTCGATTACGGTGTCCCTGAACGCCTTGCGCTTGCGCTGAATGTGACTGGCGCGCTGACTGGAAAGCCCTGACATGAGTGTTTTGTCCTATCTCATCCCAATTTCGCTTCTTCTCGGAGGGGTTGGCCTTGTGGGGTTTCTCTACACAGTACGATCAAACCAATATGACGATCCCGAGGGGGATGCACGGCGCATCCTAAGTGATGAATGGGACGATCATCCCAAACCCTGATCCGGTGAATAGACAGACACGAAAAAGGCGCCGCTTGGGCGCCTTTTTTGATGGATGGTGGTGTCTGTGTCTGGCGTCAGGATGGACCAACCGTCTCGCAGCTGATGTTGCGGGCTGTGAGGCGACGACAGGCGAGGGCTGCGCTTTCCTTGGTCATGCCCAGGAAATTTGCATCGAAACCGCGGGGCGTTTTCACCACCTTGCGCAAGGAACCGTCCAAGGTTGCCATCTCAGCCAGTGCCGTGCGCAGGAGCACCTTTTCTGCCTGATAGCGGCTGCCGTAGCGTCCGACATTGATGCCCCAGTAGCGACCGCCAGAGGTGGAAAGGCGGGTCACGATCACAGGTTCCGGATCTGCTGCATCCTGGCTTTCGGCGAGGCGGGCAGGGCGCGCCTGTGGGCGCAGACCGGTAAAGGGACGGGGACGTGCCAAGGTCTGCGCAATGGGTGTCGTCGGTTGCGCGGCAACAGCAGAGACGATTTCTGCCTCTTCAATGGCGGCGGTGATGCTGGCGCGCAGAACGTCGCGATCCAGCTGCGGCGCGGCCTCCGCTGCGAGAACGTCGGTCGCCAGCACTTCGGCGGCCTGCGCTTCTGCGACTTGTTGCGCGATGGCCTCTGCATCGACTTCAGTGTCTGCTTCCGCCAGCAGGGTGGCTGGTTCTTGTGTTTCGCTCACTGGTCGTTGTTTCGGTCGCAGGCTGGTTTTGACAAGGCCGGACACGCGCACTGTTTTTCCT
>Ga0160419_100667_pt1 | contig 19401 bp, 17 predicted proteins | sample CelAP2metagpilot_2_FD_108196 | JGI IMG/M metagenome (GOLD analysis project Ga0160419, IMG submission 108196) | Phycosphere-associated microbial communities from Cellana algal ponds in Kailua-Kona, Hawaii, USA - Cellana AP2-4-25 metagenome pilot ... | reverse complement strand
CTCCTCCTCCTCCTCCTCCTCCTCCTTCCCCTCCTCCTCCTCCTTCTCCTCCTCCTTCTTCTCCTCCTCCCCCTCCTCCTCCTCCTCAATTTGGCGGTGTGGTGAGTCCTGCAATTATCCTCTTCTGACCACCGCCCCTTCCCTCCTCCCCTCCCTCCCCCCCTCCCTCCCTCCCTTGCCTCAGTCCATGGCCCAGGTGCGGACTGTGGTGGCCGACGCTGCCTCTTTCCTGAAGCCGGGCGGTGTACTCGTCTGTACGTATGCACCAAGGGAGGGAGGGAGGGAGGGCGGGAGGGGCCATAGGGGCCCTGAAATGACTCCCTGCGACACTCCTTCGCTCTCTTCCCGCACGAGTCAGGTCCCTCTTTGTTTCGTTGCACCTGCCTGTCTCGTCCACCCCTCTCTCCCTCCCTCTTCTCCTTCCTTCCCTCCTTTCTTTCCGTTGAAGAGACCCACTACTCATTGCCTTGTCTAACAGAGTCTCTTCCCTCCCTTCCCTCTTTCCCTCCCTCTCTCCCACCCACCATTCACCCCCAGTGCACTTTCGAGACCTCACATATCACCTCGAGGGTACGGACCGTTTTTTACAGTGCCGGACGGACGAGAACAATATCTTCACGTGTGTATTAGAATACGAAAATGGAGACAAGAGGGAGGAGCAGAAGGTGGGGAAGGAGAGAACGGAAGAGGAAGGAAGGAGGAGGAATAGAAGGGGGTCAGTGTATAGCACTGATGGGTCTCCACGCACTGTACGTCCACCAACCCGTCGCTTAATTTAATCTTTCTACCTTCCTTTTTTATCTTTCTCCTTTCCCATCATCCGCCAGGAGGACCGAGTTGTCCTCATTAACGACCTCCTCTACTCGAGGCCAGACTCTTCCTCGGCTTGGACGTTCAAAAAGTCTCAGTTCAAGAAGCGGGAGGTACGAAATGGAAGAGTTGCAGCTTCCCAATGCTTTTTTCCCCTCTTCACTTTCCTTTCTCCTCTTCTCTGCGTTTTTTCCTCAAGAGAAAGGGGTGGGCGTGTAGCGAGAGAGTGACTGCACAGGCCCTCAACAGCCGTCTCCCTTTCCTCCCTCGTCCCTCCCTCTCGCCATTCCCAAGGTGCCGCCCGAAAAGGTTCTGGAGATGATGCAGGCGGAGGGAATGGAAACGTCCCTTCACCCGTTGGCCTTCGGTTTGGTGGCGGCTATGGGTGTATTGAAGGCAAAAAGCACGCAGCAGGGCTAACGAAAAAAAAGGGGAAGAAATAAGTGGTAAAAGCGGGCGACAGCTTCTCATTAGATTTATCCTCTGTACACTTTCATCCGCGCATTTGCTTCCACACACAAGCCCTACGGTCAACACATCTGCCTGTACTGGAGAGAGTCGAGTGCATGGCATGCAACGTCACTCAGACTGGTCACTTTCAGAGCAAGCGGCAACAGGCGGGGAAGCCCGAGGAGGTTCATACCATCACCTCCTCCTCCTTCAGTGCCACGAGTCGTCAGCCCCAGTCATCATCCACCCCGCGGCAGGAGATTCCGGCAACGCCAGCAGCGGCAAGTGGCGGGGGAGCACCAGCAAGGGCAGGCTGACCAGTGATTGACTTAGTGGACAAGGACAATGATGACAGCGCGGCCGCTTACATCAAGAGCTTCGCGTCCCTCTCCCAAGACGCTCAGACTCCATCGCATAGGCGCTAACCCCGAGAGTACCTTGATGCGTGGGCATCGGGTCGACGCAGCTCATGGGGCGCTGCGGCGCGGGCATTACACTACCACGCAGGTCTATGGTCGCTTTGTGAGCCTGCTCAAGCTCGATATGGTAGTGATTGAGGACGAAAACAGCACGCAAGCAATCATGCAGATTTCCCTTGACCACCTGAAGGAGCTGCGTGGCCTCTCCCCTTAGGGGACGAGGTGCGACTACTTGTTGGTGGAAGCACTTGGAGATCCCTCTTCCCTAGTCGTCTGAGTACGTACGTGCCAGAGGCCCTAGGTTGGCGTCGAGGTAGTAGATATGCCCCAGGCAGTCGCAGCCCACGGAGAGGAAATGCGCGTTACAGCCCAGGCCTAAAGGGAGGGAGGGGGAAAGGGAGGGGAGGGAAGAAAAGAGCGAGAGGTAGCGAGGATAGAGAGGTGACACCTAGGAGACTGGTGGCAAGTGCACCTGTAGGCTGCGATAAGAAGTAAGGATGGAGGAAAGGAAGGAAGGAAGGAGGGAGGAAAGGAAGGAAGGAAGGAGGGATGCACCGTCCTCGCCGGCATCAAAGGCGTTCTTCTTGTAGTGAGGGTAGGCTGGGTCCCCGTAAGGCACCACCATCTCGGCGAACGACAGCCGGTAGTGGATGGGACGCATGAGGCTGCCTGCCGCCTGGAGGTGGTCGGGGAGGGAGGGAGGGAGAGAGGGAGCGAGGGAGGGAGGGAGGGCGGGAAGGAGGGAGTTGTGCTTGGTGGTGGATTGGGTCAATGGAGCCTTTTCGTGCTTCTTGTCCTCCCTTCGTACCTTGAGCGTGTCATTAAAGCCGGTCATCTTATCGGCCAGAGCCAGCTCTTTCTGGCGTGTCACACATGAATATAAAGCGGACTTCAAGCTCCTTGTAATCATCGTGCACCTCAGTGACTGTCTGGAGTACAAGCGCACGACACACAAAATGCTCAAGAAAAAATAATCAAACATACACAGCACAGCACAATGCATGTGGAGGCATTCAAACATGAAAACGAGGTGCGAAAGAAAAAGCGTTTTTTTCTCTCTTGCACAGCTCCTTACATATATAATCGCCTCCTAAAGGCATTTCTTTCTTCTTACAAATCGATAGAATGAATCCTTTGGCTACAATGGTCAGACTCCGTGGCCTGGTCCTGGAAATACAAGCACATAACACAAGTAGTGTTAGAGTAAGAAGATACACACATACACGATACAACACTGCACTGACACAGAAACCACTCTCAGGCACAAAGACAAACCAACGCGTCAGGAACGAAAGCCGGAGCTTCCAGGCTGAGTGCGAACATACAAGACGAAGTCACAGATAAACATGTAATGCGCAGGACCTAGAGCTCTCGTGGCCAAAGAGTGTGATGTCAACTAGACGCCCAATGGCCATGAGATGGCGCCTAGGGGCTGGCGGAGGGAGTGCAGAGGAACTTGGTCGCCCTGGCTCCTTCCCTCTCATTGCAATTCGAGACGCTGTCTTCAATCTCACCGACGCCAGAAATACCGAAGATAGCCGTCAGAGGCGACGACAGAGTGTTATTGAACTCCTGTCGGCGGAAAACAGCCGACAACCTGTAGAAGGAAGACATGGTGGTCGTGTTGCGGTTCCTCTGCGACTCGATCATAACACCCTTCGGCACCTTATTGGTTCTCTTGGCCGTGACACGGGCTCCCGCAGTTTTACAAACGATTCCCCTATCGTTTTTGAGTGCATTGCAATCAGCTGCGTCGAAGTCCACGCCGTTCACGAAATCGTCATTCCCGTCTTCAAGCGCCGCAAACATGCCAGCGTCTGGAGGGGCCGAGACAAAAAGCCCGTCAGGGTCATAGATATAGCCCTTAGCACTCCATTGGTCCTTGTTCGCCCTGTCCACGTCGACGGCCTTGATGGAGGAGAGGATCAACACCGGCTCAGCCGGCTCAGCTGCCGTCAAGGCGAGGGTGATACCGAGGGCAAGCAGTGAAAAAGCGCGACGCATGGTGTATAACTTATTTGCTGTGTTGGTGCGAGGTATAGAATAGACGTAGGTGAGTGCTTAAAGTGAGGAGTGTGAAAGCGTGCAATGTCTGACGTGGGACGCAGGTCAATTGAATAGCACAGTCAGGCCGCGGCAGGAATACGAAAATGTCGGGCAGATGATGTAAAGAGCAGTAATAAAAAGAGCAGTAGGATAATAGACATGGGAGAAAAGCGAAGGACGAGAAACAGAATGGGAGGAGAGGATGGAGGTGAAGAAAAGAGGAGAAAGAAGAAAGGGGAGGAAAAGAGGAGAGTGAGTGTCGGATCAAACTGAGGATGAAAGAGGGAGAGAGAAAGAGGAGAGAGCGGGAAAAAGGGAAAAGGAAGGAACGAAAGCTTTGAGAAAGGGAGGCGATAAATTGGATGGTGGAGGGGGAGAGATAGGGGAAGAAAGGAGGGAAGACATAATAAATAGGACGGAAGGAAATGGAGTGAGGGAGAGAGAATGGGAAGGATGGACATGAAGGTGGGAAAATTTGCAAGGAGGAGTAGAAAGAAGGAGGACGGGAGGAGGAAAAGAGGGCACGGGTATTCGCAGAGTGCGGAGGGGGACAAACAGATGGCAAACTCTGGGTGGTGGGGGAGCGCGGCCGCTACATGGGCCCCTTGCACGGCAACACACCCCAAGCAATACCACACGTCGATTACAGTACCTCAAACAGACGGGTGGCACTGAGAAAGGAAAGGCGAGGGGGAGAATGTCCCTGCCTTGCACAGTAAACACAAGGGAAGGGGAGATCCACGGCTGACTGCCGCAGTAAATGTGCGGAAGATGGCGCCGTATGCGTCCGGCAAGGCGTTGGATGCCATGGCCCATAAAAAAGGACAACCATAGTTTACAGAGAGAACATATTGTGTGTGGGTCAACATACAAACAGACGATTGAGAATGAGGATTTAGCTATTGCTTTGTGTTTGTAGTGTTTGCATTTTTTGTAGTTTCCTGTTTTATGTGGTTTTTGGTTTTTTTGTGGTTTTTGGTTTTTTTTTGTGGTTTTTGGTTTTTTTGTTTTCCCCCCTCCCAAAAATTTTAATTTATGTCCCTGTCGTCCAAACCAAGGAGTTACACGCCCCAGCGTCCTTTGTCAAAGAGAATGTCGATAAAATGGTGTTACACCACGTGATGCTCTTTTGCGGGTGGTGATGGCAGTGTAGTACTAGTAATACTGCTCCCGAAAAATGCGCGACTGGTTGCTAGGGCTTAGAAGCAAGCATACAGGCATTACAAAAGACGTGGGTTAGATCGCAGGAAGGTACAAAAGAATATGAAGTCTACGACGTGAAGGTATTTGTCCTGGGAGTGACGAGTACTGATGGTCACTTGCGTTCTTCGACCGCGCTTGGCCAGCAGCAGGAAGCAGGGAAGCAAAAACATTTCGCGGCCTCAACTGACGGCGCAGGGTATGTAGTTTTAACGCACGTTGGACGATTATTCTGCAAAAATGGCCTGAACGACTGACTATGTAATATCGTAGATAGTCGTCAACAGTTGTCGATGGTCATGTGATTAGTCGTAGTCATGCATGATTTCCATAGAGGACGACTAGTAGTCGTCGTAGTCGTGCATGATTTCCATTAAGCGACGAATGGTAGTCGTCGCAGTCGTTCATATTCTTCGTCGGCCCACGATCACACACGACTAATGGTCGTCGCAATGAGTGTGACGACCAGGTTACACATTAAATCAAGAAACCTACGGGGTGGGGGGGGGGGGGCTTGATGGCCTTATCAAAAAACAAATATCTCATGAAGTAACACGATTTGCCATGCGAGACAGTCGCCATCGTGCTCTGCAAGACAACCTCAACCTCAACCAACCCCTATCACCTCCTTCCTGGTCGGCCTGACATAGGGACCAAGGGGATTCCTCTTTATGGCAGCTTCTCATATGGCTGACCGATCCGCCCCCTTCAAGTTCCAGCATCGTAAATTTACACTAAGCCATTAATATCGATTTGTGATGGGATAAAGGATGCTATTGATTTGCTTTTTAATTTTCTACGTATCATTGCTTTGCCCACTCTATTTTTGTTAGCGCCGCTTGCTGGCCGAAACTTCCCCCCCCCATCCGACCACCGCTTCCCCCGCTAAGCACCTGCCCCTCCCTCCCCCTCGTCCTCCCCCTCCGCTTCCTCCTCATCTTCCTCCCCTTCTTCTTCCTCTCCATCATCTTCTACCTCCGCCACTTCCACCGCTGCCGCTGCGCTAGCCCCTCCGAGCTCCACGCCTGCCCTTGCCGTTCCGCCTCGGCTTGGACTTGCACGGCTTGTGCTGCCCGCGGGTGGAGTAGTACTTGGCAAGAGCCACCTTACTCTCTCACACCACATCCAGGAAAAAAAACAAGCGCACGCCCTGCATGTTGCCCTCCGCCTTGAGGAGGGTCCGCACCTCTGCCAGCTTTGCATCCACTTGCGCCAGCGTCTAATCCCAGATCGTAGGGCTTCCCCCCCCCCGCCTTTCCAAAGAGATGAGCTTGAGTAACTCCGCCAGCAAAGGCCGCCCGCGCAGCCGCCACTCCTGGCCCCGGCCGTACACAGGCAGGGAGTGCTCTTTCTGGAGATGGTTGAGGATGACGTTGTTCTTCTGGATCGTCTCCCCGCAGGAATCCACGAGGCAGAGAATAGGAATGTCCTGCACGGTGGCCTTGGGCTTGCCCGCATGGCCTTAGAGGTGGGGGCTGCCATTTCCACCTCCGTCTCCAACTTCAGTCGATCCCCAGACGCTAGCTTCCTTGCCCCCTCGTGCTGGCCGTATTTGAAGTTGGCTGGCTTGGCTGAGCAGGTAGATTCTACCTTGTTCGCTTTCGCCACCAGACTGCAGCCCCTTTCCGTGGTATCCACATCGTAGATGCTCACTAGCACGTCCGAAAGGAAAGCGTGCTCAGCGACGTGGTGACGAATATTCGCCCTCGTCATCTCCGATATGCCCAGTGACCAGCGGCATGTTCGCAGGACACGATCTCGGTCCCCACCTCTGTAAATAGCTCCATCCTCACCCCTCCCCGGCCTCCACCACCGATGCTTTGGGATCAAGCTGGATCTCCAAGTGCTTCCCGCGCCTTCCACCAGCAAGTAGTCGCACCTTGGCACCAACAAGCATAAGCCGCTCCTTCAGGTGGTCAAGGGGGATCTGCATGATTGCTTGCGTGCTGTCTTCGTCCTCAATCACCACCATATCGAGCTTGAGCAGGCTCACGAAGCGACCATAGACCTGGGTGGTAGTGTAATGCCCGCGCCGCAGCGCCCCATGAGCTGCGTCGACCTGATGCCCACGCATCAAGGTACTCTCGGGGTTAGCGCCTATGCGATGGAGTCTGAGCGTCTTGGGAGAGGGACGCGAAGCTCTTGATGTAAGCGGCCGCGCTGTCATCGTTGTCCTCGTCCACTAAGTCAATCACTGGACAGCCTGCCCTTGATGATGCTCCCCCGCCACTTGCCGCTGCTGGCGTTGCCGAAGTCTCCTGCCGCGGGGTGGATGATGACTGGGGCTGACGACTCGTGGCACTGAAGGAGGAGGAGGAGGTGATGGGATGGACCTCCTCGGGCTTCCCCGCCTGGTGCCGCTTGCTCTGGAAATGACCAGTCAGCACGTCTCATCCCGCTGTGTTGCCGCCGTTCTTGTTCGCCTTCTCCAACTTGTTCCGCAAAAACACGCGGGGCACTCGAGACCGCCGCGATTGGTCACCACAAACTCGTGCTGCAGCCTCCGTGAGTCGCCCTTCCCGATTGTGGTGTGGTCCCATGGACTTGATTCAGGTTGGCAGGAATTCGCCGATTATGATGATCATGATGACGAGGAAGGGGCCATTCCCTCGTCCGCCACACGCTCAACAACTAGTCCTGTGTGTGAGGATTATATTGTTTTATTAGTACATCAATCATATCGCTCTGTGTCGTGTGCACCCCCCCCGCTGGGCCTTATCACTTGTTGAAGCATGGTGCTCAAATCCGCCATTCCGCCCCTTGCTAGTACTAGGACAACAGACACTACAGGTACACACTCCATATTGGGGAGTGTGTTTCTTGAGTTTTGGAACGAGAAAGTTTGGGACGAGAAAGGAGTTTGAAGAACGATTCGGAGAGGAGACCACGTCCCAAAAAAAGAATGTGTATTATGATTATGACATCTGGGACGAGGAACGGCATTTGGGACGTCATTCATCTGTGTGGTGTCTCGTCGACACAATGTACAATGGCCAGGTCTTGGATAGAAGTCTTCAAAAAATATTCAAGAGTGGCTGCTATTTACGGATGCGGATTTGAACACCACCCCAATAATAGCGTACCACTGGCAACAAAAGCACAAATGTACTGCAGTGTGGCATGCGCGGCAAATTTCAAAATGGACGACTCCTGTTTCGCCCTCTCGCATCTCACACACCCCTTCCCACACACACAGTGCCTCATATACCTCTGCGACAAGCTTTTGTCTATTTTACCATGAGAGGAAAGGCACAATTGGGCTTGCTTTATATAGCACCTTCAATCTCATCATGGGCCCAGCTTCAATTCTTGCTGCTTGCTGCATGCTGCTTGCCTTGCACCCACCTTCATCCCCACCATCCACCATACACACGCGCAGGGATGACGACCTTACAGAGAGAGGAACGAAATGGTCTGAGGGACGAAGAGGAGGCTGGCGGGCCGATGTACCTGTTGCCACCTGATTCCGAGGGCAATGACGCCGAGGACGACAAGCTGGTAAGTGCTCAATTTGCATACACAAACCCCAAATTCCTCGCTTACGAACATCACCGACCCATCCATTTAAACATTAAGTTATCACTTAAAAATCTCCTGCCTGCCGTGTTTGTGTCGGTCGGTCCCACTAGTAGCAACCCATTTGAGCAGGCCTCCTCCCTCTCTCCCTCCCCGAAAAGCCCACCGCGGGGTCGATGGAAGGACGGCTTTTGCGACTGGCACAAAGATTGCTTACATTCCTGTACGTATAAGAATTTTTTTTACCATTTGTATGTCTTACACGTACGTCAAACTTCGCACTATTATCAATTTACAATTCTCCGTGACTTCCCTTATGACACAGGCCTGCTAGGATCCCTCCTGAACTGTGTCCTTCTTGGTGAGACCTCTATCGGCCCAGCGCTCATCTCACTCTCTATTCAATCAGTCGACTCACTGATCGAACCCTTATCCTAGGCCAAGTGGCTCAGCGGATGAAATTCTGCATGAGATTCAAAGAGGTGACGCTTGTCAGCTTAGGCTTGTGGACTCTCTCTTGCGTGCTCTACGTAGCTCTGCCCAAGTAAGTCCAATAATGGGGGGGAAATAGAGATGGATAAAATTAGAAATAAATGACGACATCCAAACCTTTATAATGCGCTGAATCCCGTCGGTATGCTAGGAATGTCGGTCCCGGTGGCCTGGCGAATGTGGCTTATTCCCTCTTCTTCCTCCTCGTCCTATGCCAACTCCGCGGTATGGTCCGATCACGGGATGCGATTCCGGTGTGTATAGAAACAATGAACCGTCACCTTTTTTTCCTTCCTTGGACCTATGGACCTCACTCGTGCCGCGTATATTTATGTAGGGTGACCGATTCTGGGATTGCTGCGCCAGTCTCTGGTGCTCCTGCTGCACGCTCACGCAGATGGCTCGCCATGTCTTCCATTACCAAGGTAATTGAGGAAGTATTCCGTTCGTCAAGATTGAAGGGATAAATGGCCAAATGGTCAAACAATTGAAAAAACTAAATTCACTCCTTCCTCCAACCCAGACAATCACGCAGAGTGCTCATTAAGGCCAGGTAGTGACTCCTTTGTGACCGTGATCTAGTTCAGTAGCGGAGATGTGTCACATGCCCCTAATAAGACAAATAGAGAGGCGAACGTAATCGTCGTCATTGAACTGCAGTAAAGGAAAAAAATTCCTGGAAGAATATATCAAGCTAGGGGTGTCGGATCCTATACTTCAATCACTTTGTACGTACTTTGCTTCTAGTCCAGTTCTTTGTTTCCATTCCCAGCGAAGTAGGTCGCCGATTTTCTAGACACTTTCCCCACGAATGCCTCGAGATACAGGATGTCTGACAGTAGATCATCACCAGAAGAATAGAACTTCCCTTGTTCCTCCTATTCTTTTCGTGGCTCTCATATGAACACATACAAACACGCCCATACAACTACACAGTGTCTCTCTCTTGCACCATACCTTGCATTCCTGCACTTCCATGGTAAACTTAATATCAGCCACTCGGAATTCATACCCGGACAGCCAAACTCATCAGCACGCACATTACCAGTGAACGATCTCCCGGAACGTTTTTTCACGTCAAAATTTCTTACCTATCTCATTCTCTTTCTTAGAGTTTTTGATTCTTTGTGTTCTCTTCTTCCAAATGAGATTTTAGAACGGCTCACAGACGACCGCATTTCTCTAGGTTTCTCTCGCGTCTTTTACAGGTCCTTAAGGTCAAACAGCCAAGGGTTGGGCACGCTGGACAGGCTGGGGTCCTTAAAAGAAAAGAGCTGAGAGAACGCGAAGAGTGCGGGAAAGTCCACGGACTGCGCCTGTAAGTAGTACTTGCTCTTCGAGATGTCCACGTCTTCCTTTGGCACCGTCCAGGCCACTTTGGAGAGGCCATTGTCGTCAAATGAATTGATTGTCGCGATGACCGGTCCGTCTTTCTCGAGGCCATTCAGCAGCTTGATCTCCACTTTGCTACCCTCGGGAAAATTCTGTATGAAGATTTTGTACGTCGTGTTTGGCATCACCTGTCTGATGGGCTCGATGGACACATCGTCGGCCAATGTCACGGAAGGTGCCAAGACACTGGTCAATGATGGGGTATAGGCCGGGCAACTTTTCAAGGAGGGGAAGCGCTGTTCGCCCTTCTCCGCCACGGTTACGCCACAAGGCTGCATATCCTCCCTCTCGTCCCAATTGCTCATGATCGTCTCCCCCAAGTCGGTGGGGTCATTGTAGAATTCCATAAAGACATCCAGCAGATGCTGCTCCGCTTCCGGCTGGTTAGATGTTACCTGAATGTCGTACTTGGTCCAGCCTTGGCAGTCGGGGTTCCAAGCTGGAGCCAGCACAGACTTAAGGTCCGAGATCGATACATCCTCAGCGTCTGGGGCAAAATTTGGTAGCTGGGCCGCGCCGTGAAGTCCAGCAGGACCCACAGTAATCTGATACTCTGTCCCCGTGGTAGCGTTGAGCGAGATGAAGCTCTTGATAACCTCCGTCACGTACTCCTTCGTCAAGCAGTCCTCCATGATAATGGCATCGTCCACATCAGCATCCTGATGCTTGCAGTAGACCACCAACTCGCTCCACAGTAACCAAGTGCTGGGCGGAATCATGCTGCCTGCCTTATTAATCTGCGGCATGACCATATCTGCGTTAGGTGGTAGGATGTTTTTGGACGTGAGGCTCTGCGCTTGCACGTATACCTCCGCGGGGGTCTCGGCGTCGCAGTTGTCATACACTTCGCAGGAGCCCGGCCCACCAATATGATCCGATGACCGACCAGGTTTTACACTGCACAAGAAACAATCCGAGTTGTTGGCCGAAATCAGACCCGGATGATAGCCTCGCGTGCCGTCGTCACGCATGAGGCTTCGACTTTCAACGCCACTTGTGTCCGTCTTGTCTTCGACAAGCCCGTCACCCATTATCTTGGCGTACCCACCCCAGCGGTTCTTAAGCTTAGCTGACTTGAACATGTCGGGATGAGGAGGATTGAAGCTCTTTGATCTCCCCTCCATGATGGTCGTCTGCAGCACTACGATCTTCTGGTGGCCCTCTATTGCGGGATCTACGCCGCCCGTCGAGTCAACAATATCCTTGAGCCAGGAGCTCATGCTATGGGCAACGGTAGCATCCGTCCCCTCCTGAGCCCCGCGACGCACCCCCACAGCACTCATTTTGCGACGCCACTTGCCTCCGCCGATGGTGGGAGATAAGGCTTTTCTAGGGGCGCCATTCTGATCCAGCTTAATTACAGTCTTATCCGTCTTATTAAAGGTGAAGCGTGTGACGCCGTTTTTGGTCATGACAATGTTTTGCCCCTTGGTACCCGCGCTCTTCACGCCCGTACCACCCACAGTGTAGGTAAATTTAGTTGGCCAGCCAAAATTGACCAGACGGCGAGAGTTGGAGTAGGAGCGAATAAAGACTGCTCCGCCGAGGCCGATAAAAACTTGATTTCCGAAGCCGAAGAAGGAATTGGCCAGCTGCAGGGAAAAGCGTGTGCAGTTGATATTGTTGGCCCAGCCCATGCCCACAAAAAAGTCTGTGCCCGCGCCGGCATTGAAGCGCACAAGATTGACAGAATAAGACGGCAGGAAAATGTGCGTGAGCGTGCCCGCTCCCACGAAATTATAGAAGCCGCAGCCGCTGGAAGAGGATGTGAGAGTGGCACGAATCTGAGGTATGCCGTTGAAGATGCCCGTTCCCGCCCCAATGTAAGTCGAGGCGCCCACACCGAAAAAAGCTGTGGAGATGGCGTACGAGCAGGTCGCCCCGCCTTGCCAGATGTACATGCCGGCCCCCGCTGTATAGCTTTGCCCGGGACCAAAGACTGCAGCGATTCCCCAAGCACGCCCTTGAACGAAGCCCGTCATGTAGGCCAGCCCTGTCAAGACGCCGAACTGCCCACCATTCATGCGAAGCAACACACCATTGGTGGACGTGTACTGCCAGCCAATAGTGGCCATAACTCCGCCATAGCTGCCCAAGATGCAGGCCCAGCCCACCTGGACCTGCATGAGGTTGGCACCCACGTTACTGCCACCGACAAAGACAATCACCCCGCCCATGGCCATACCCAGAGATCCGGTACTCCAAAAACTCGTCGTCCAAAGGGCTGCTGAGCAGGTCATATGCCCCGTCACCACAGCGTAACCCGCCACAACGTTGATGTCGCGGCCAATGAGCATGTTGTTGATCACCCCGTTCCCGAAAGGACGGAAGCGGAAGGAGGAGCCTGAAGGGAAGGGGGAGGATGAAAAAATAGAAAGAGAGAAACAGGAATTGTGAGATGAGGGGTGGATAAATGCGGTGATATGAAAAAGACACCGAGCCGAATGGATACAAGTGGAAGGAGGAGCTTGCGTGGGGGAGGCAGGGGGGGAGGAGAGAAGGAGGGAGATGGAGGGTGGGCGTGGTAAGGTTTGAGGTATGCGAAAAGTGAAGGATAAAAAGAATGCAGGGTTGCAGTATGTGGCCAGGAGCAATAGCATATGAGGGGAAGAAAACGGAACGTAGGGAAGGGTTAAGAAGAAGCTATACGTACAGCCATTCAGGTGAAGCCGGCCGCCTAGCACCAGAATAAGTTGCCCGAATTGCCTGCCACGAGTCATTGGGTTAAGAATCACCCTGCGCACCTCATCTTCGAAGGAACGTCGAGTGTTATTTCTCTCTCGGAGAAGGCAGCCCGTGGCGGTAAAGTAGCCCCCAACATGGACACGACAAATTGAGCCTGCCGTGACAGTTATCTCATTGTCAGGACCAGTACTGTAACCAAAACCCCGAACTAAGGTCACGGCGCGGATTTCCAGACGGCCCCCTGACTGCACATCAAAAAGACGAACGATGCGATTGGTGCAATTGAGCATGGGCGGGCGGATCGGCCGGCCCAAGAAGAGCTTGGGGCTGGTGATATTGACGGTGTGGTCGATCTGATACGCATTATAATTGTCATTCGTCAGGATCAGCACCTCGCAGGGGCTATTAAATTCTCCGCTGGCCATAACGATAACATCTTTGCCCGTCTTGGGGTAGCAGACGACCCGTCCGCTGGCTACCGCCTGGCCCTGCACAAAAGTAGCATCGCCTAGGGCCTTCCATGAAGGCACGGCCACCGCCCCTTCGGGCAGCACCATAGCCGTGGGATCGAATTTGGACTTATTGCTTGACATTCCAACCAAGCTTGTGAATCTCTGAAAGAGGGAGATGCTGCTGCTGGTGGTGCTGCCGCTGCTGGTGGTGCTGTCGCTGCTGGTGGTGCTGCCGCTGCCGTTAGCAAGGGTGTTGCTGGCTGGCGCAGTGGTCGTGGTGCCTGTAGCTGGGCTGCCGGATATGGATGTTGTTGGGTTGCCCGTGCCTTCTTGTTGCACTTGTGCCATCATGACACTTATTGAGATGGGCTGAATAGTGGCAGACATGAGACCTTCCGTGATCATGGTGTAGGTGACTTCGTCAATGGGAATTGGGCGTCGTTGCTCATCAACGGCCTTTGACCCGAACACCCCGCCCAGCACGGCCGCAACGATCAGCACGGACGCCAACGAGCCCCACAGGACTAAACATTTCTTAGATCTTGTGATGAAAGTTGTGGGGTCGATTGTCTCGCCCACAGTGCTGTTTGGTGGTCGGTCGAACATGCTTCTTTGGGGGGTAAAGGTCGTTAACCGTTGAAGCTATGGTTCACGCTTCGCGGCAAACAGCAGACAGAGCAGGTCTTCGGGGTTGTGCGTGGGTGGTATGTAATGGTGCTTGTAGCTTTCAGGGGGCCCATCCAATGCGCTGTTTTTTGGTTTCGTTGGGCGTGAGGCATAAGCGAAATGATCAAATCAAGTGCAGCCAAGCGGCTCATTTTGAAATGATCGTGGCGTCACACCTTATGGCGTAACAGCAGTGAAGCGGGTCATGAGTATGTGTGGTATGAGAGTTTATTTACCCAAAACGAAGCACATAATCCGAGAAAAGGCATGAGGACCCTAATTCCTGAATCTGAGGGCAGTGCTTGTTGTTAAGGGAGCCACCTCTGACATTAGCCCCAAAACATTTCCCTGTTATCCAGGTCGCACATACACTTATCATCGACGGGGAAATTTCCACCTAACCCAACCGTGAAAACACTACAGATATTGTTATCTGTCAGTAAGGTCGTTTCCCTCTCCTCCCTCCCCTCTTTCTCTTTTTTGTTCGTGAAGTCCGCTGGTCTCACCCTCTCTCCCGCTAACCTTTCCCCCCCGCTTCGCCCTCTTACCACCAAATAGAACTGTCATGCGTTGTTTTTCCCTCCTCCTCCTCTTCTTGAGCGTGACAAGGTCGACAGCCACTGTCAAGAAGGCCGAGATTTTCAACACTCTCGCTAAGCAGCAACGATATCTGCAAGGCGCACAAGACGTGGAGGCAGCAGTGGAAGAAACAGAGATAGACCACAGAGAGCTGGACCCGCCACCATTAGGAAGCGCCAATGGTGACTTTTCCGTGTTGTTCGAGTCTTTAACAACCCCCTTGGTAGACTGGCAGTGGGAGCTGGCCGAACGGGCTTTTGCGGGTGACATTTTCGGGGTGCTCAAGGACAGCATGCTCACTAACAAGGCGCATGTGGAGGAGATGAAGGAGACCTGGTCCAAGCCTGATATTCTGAGGTTTCTGATGGACAACACTCCTTTTTTTAAGGTCATCAAACCCCTCCGCATGTTAATGGATAAAGAGGAGATTACGCCCCAAGATGTGAGGAGAAGCACAGCTTGAGGGAGTCCACAGCATCCCTAAGCCCGCGTGCAATCTGACTAAAACTCTCACCTATCCCTCCCTCCTCCCTCCCTACCTCTTTCTTCGACATATTCAGGGCCTGAACGCCGTCGGCATATTCAAGGACGCCATGATCAAGGTGTTGGACACTATTGAGTCCGTCCGCAGCCCAGAGGGCATGGCCAAGTACATGTTCGATTACAGCAAACTGCAGGTACGCTTTCCTCTTTCCCTGCATCTCCTCTCTCTCTCTCTCTCTCTCTCTCTCTCTCTCTCTCTCTGTCTTTCTCTACTTCTGTCTTTCTCTCTCTATGTCTCTGTCTGTGTCTCTGTCTCTCTGTCTCTCTGGCTCTCTGTCTCTCTGTTTCTCTATCTCTGCCTTTCTCTCTCTCTCTTTCTCTCTCTCTCTCGCTCTGTGTCTCTGATTCTCTCTCTCTGTCTTTCTCTCTCTGTTTCTCTCCCTCTGTTTGTCTTTCTCTCTCTGTCTCTCTCTCTCTGTCTGTCTCTCTCCCTGTCTCTCTCTCTGTCTCTATCTCTCTCTCTCACTCTAACTCTCCCCCTCCCTCCCTCCCCCTCCCTCTCTCCCCCTCATCCCTTCCCCCCGCTCCATTTTAATGTCCTGCTTCTGTGCTGTCGCTTCTTGTTGCGGCAACATCACGTCAACCATCATGCATGTACTTCCCTATTTCCGTCCCGTCTGATTGTTTTGGTCATTCTTTTCTCCCTCCCTCCCTCCCTCCCTCCCTCCCCTCAGGACGAAAGATGGGTAATCATGCTCGCCCGTATGCAGAGAGGCGATAAGACCGTGCAGGTCGAGATCCAGCAGTATGTCGTCGACAGGGAGCTGGGAAACTGTACGTGACGAGGGAATGGAGGACAGAGGAAGCGCTTGTTGGGGGTGCGGGAGGGCTCTAGCGTAGCCCCGACTCCCTCTGTTTCCGAACTGGCCAGAGCCTCACCCCTCCTCCCCCCTCCCCCTCTTTCCTTCGTGAGTGATCGATCTGGACGCCATGGGCTTCAATGGCGAGGAACCCGAGTACATAAAGATGGTTCGCCGCACGGTCAAGAACCAAGAGCCGGGCCTGTGGGAGGCTGTCCTGAAGGAGGATCAGCTGGCGAGGAAGTATATGGAGGAGCCCACGGCAGTGATCAAAGAAATTCAAGATTTGACCTCGGAGTATGCGCGGAACATCGAGGGGATGGCGAATCTCTAAGGAAGGAGGAGAGGAAAAGGGGAGGTAGGAGGGAGGGGTATGGCTCTGGCCAGTTCGGAAACAGAGGGAGTCGGGGCTACGCTAGAGCCCTCCCGCACCCCCACCAAGCGCTTCGATCTATAGGGAAGATTCGGAGGCACTGGAGCTGTAAGAGAAGGACGGAGAGACATGAAATTGTCCCTATGCAAAAATTAGATCAGTTGAGCCTTTTGGGGGGATGCGATGAGTACATACACAGATGAGTATTTAGTTATATGTGGGGGGGAGTGGAGAGGGATGAGGAGCTCGCTCATACCTTATATGTGTTTGTGAGCCATGTAGTTGTACAAGATATAGCAGATAAATGATTGAATAGGGCAAGCGTCGGACAGGTAGTACATTAAATGCAGTGGATGGAATCAAGGGGGAAAAGGAGGGAGGGAAGGGGGGAAAGACATATATATATTGATAGAAATCAAAACGTGAAGGGAAGTTCAGAAAGACGAGTGCGCCACAATTAAAACCAATATTTTATCGCTTCTCTTCTCCTTTGCTGTCAATCCTCTTTATTCGTGTTGTCATGAGACATTCGTGTTGGTTTTAAAAAAAAAATGTTGCGTAAGTCTTCAAGTGGATCGGGCACGAGACTGCACGCAAATTTTTTTACAAGTCAGAGGAGATGAGCCAATGAATAATGGTATTGCATGGGTGTAGGTGTAGACAAGCAATTCGAATTCATAGTTTTGCTACGCCAAGATGAAGCCGGCATAAAATCGTTTCAAAGTCATCCTCTGGATGTGTGTCATGGCTTATTGTGAAGACGGTGTATTGTGTGAGGATGACCGTGGCACCTTGGTATAGTGTTATTACGGGTCTGGGGAACTTTGCGCCCCCCCGCTGGTGAGGACACAGCTATGGACCTCCAGTGCTGTCTCATAGATTCTGCTACTGGACATTGTTTATCTTAGAGTTTTTCAATAAACAATTTGGGCTTTTACGAGGTGTATGTCTATGAACCACATGGTAAAATGACGACCTAAATCCTATTTCTCGTCCCAAATATCAACATACTCACTCAATTTCTAGGCCGTGGTTTTTGGCCCGAATCGTGGCCCAAAATGATTTCTCGTTCTTAAATTCAGCAACCCAAAGCCCAAGACATATACTCCCTAGTATAGTTTGCTGTAAGCCTTCATTTGAAGTCATGTCGTGACAAATTGACGTTGCTCAGATGTGAGGTAAGATGTGGCCCATGGGGCGCGCAGCAAGCTGCTGCTGCTTTCCGGCGAAGGAAAATAATCTACAACAGCGAACTCGGCTTCAGGTAGGAAACACCCAAATATCGGCCCTGCATCCACACCATCAAGGTCAAGAACTTTGTTCTAAAGGTGCTGGAAGGCTGAGTTGCAGGGCAATGGTGTGGCAGCGGTGAGAAGTGCGATACGATGTGCTCGGTGGATGATTTGCCGACCTCCCCACACATCACATTCCCTTAACACAGAACACAAACACACAGACATATAACACATCCCAACTTCCGACCGCCAAGATGGACCAGAGCGTCTCTTTGGGTGGCTCTGCGCCGGTACGTTTACAAAGGAAATTTCCATCCCCTTTTCCCTCCCTCCTCTTGATTCGGTCGGCCGACCCAAACGATAAATAATTGCCTTTGCCCATACCAATATTACTTTTCCCTCCGATTCCCCCAGGGGACATATGCCTTTTGCGTGTCCCCTCTTCCTTACATTCCCTTCCTTTCTCCCTTCCTCCCTTCTCGCCCTCTCCAGGAGCAAAAGCCTGACACGGGCACCACGGGCATTAATTGGGCCGAAAAAAGGGCTAGGGTTTCCCATACCGCCAAGGAGACAGCAGAGTACATTAAGGTTTGTAGATAAAGAATGAGATGAAGGGAGGGTGAAAGAGGTGGAGGGAAAGGTGGGGAAGGACCCTCGCCTGGTCGCAACATTCGTGCAATCCATTCGACCATCTTCCTCCTTCCGCTCCCTCCCTCTCTCCCTCCCTCCCCTCCTTCCTCAGGTCCACGGCAAGGAGACTGCAAGCTACATCAAGACGCAAAGTTCTGCCGCTGCGGGCGCCGCTGTTGCCAGCACTCGAGAAACGAAGGAGGAGGTGGTGCGTGAGTGGATCAAGAGTACGGGCCTGGGTTCATTAATTTATAAAAGTATCATGCCGGCGCATTGGAAGCTCCCTGTCATCTCGCTGGGGGTAAGGAGTGAGGGAGGAAGGGAGTGAGGGAGGAAGGGAGTGAGGGAAGGAGGGAGGGAGGGAGGGGGTGATGCTGGAGTAGCTCACACCGACTTATGGCTGTTTTGCCACTCCTCCCTTTCTCCCTCCCTCCTTCCCTACTTAACCTGCAGATGACAGTCCTTCTGCTGGTTGTGGCCATCGTCATTCTTGCCTCCTTCGACTCCAGCGCTGGCGGCTCTCTCCTCATTCTAATGCTGCTGCCTCTGACGCTACTCAGCCAGATCGTCCACAACTACTGCGACGGTATGCACACCCCTTCCTCCCCCCCTCCCTCCCTCCCTCCCTCCCTTTCTCTACAACTATAACGACGGGGAGGAAAACAAGGGGGAAGGGCTCCCCCTCTCTCTCTCTCTCTCTCTCTCTCTCTCTCTGACCTTAGCTTCTGGGTGTTTCTCCGCCCGTTCGTCCCCTACCAACAGCCGCCCTGATGCTCCAAGTGGCTCAAAGCAAGGACAGCAACGGCGTGACCTCCCTCAAGAAGACAGCCGAGGGCCTCAACGGTACGTCCCCTCCCATCCTCCCTCTCTCCCTCCCTCCCTCCCTCCTTCCTTCCCTCTTGACAACTCGGAGCCCTTAATTCTCTCCCTCCCTCCCTCCCTCCCTCCCTCTCTCCCTCCAGGCAATTGGGAGCCCATCCTAGGCCTCTCCATCGCCACATGGGCCGAGAGCGTCTACGCCCTCACCACGGCTATCGTCCGCGGGTACGTCCTCCTTCCCTCCCTCCCTCCCTCCCTCTCCAACTCCCAGATGACCATCGCCCTTGCCATTGT
>Ga0160419_100666_pt1 | contig 19416 bp, 25 predicted proteins | sample CelAP2metagpilot_2_FD_108196 | JGI IMG/M metagenome (GOLD analysis project Ga0160419, IMG submission 108196) | Phycosphere-associated microbial communities from Cellana algal ponds in Kailua-Kona, Hawaii, USA - Cellana AP2-4-25 metagenome pilot ... | reverse complement strand
CTCCTCCTCCTCCTCCTCCTCCTCCTCCCCCTCCTCCTTCTCCTCCTCTCAAAGGCGATGCCATCTTAACTATGATAGAAGCAGCCATGGTGTCCCCCGCCCGGCGGGTATGTTGATTGGTGCGAGGATGTTGCCGCTGTCGCTGCTGGTCGTTGTGCTGCTGCTGGTAGTGGTGAGGGTGATGAGGAGGGAGGACAAGCAGCGTGTCAGGCTCTAGGTCCAAATCACTAGGGGAGGGCGACAGCGAGGAGGAGGAGGATGTTGTGGGCGAGCTTTGGGAGAGCGAGCCAGAGGAGGAGGAGGAGAGAGGAGAGGAAGGGGTGGCGGCCTTGACAGGCATACGGAAACCGGCCCCGCCAGCAGCACTAGCGCCAGCGGCACCGCCAAGGGGAAGAGGGGGACCGTGATAACTTCCACTGCCCCCATGATCCCCTTCTCCGTCTTTTCCCCCTCCTCGTCGTTCCCCCTTTTCGATCTCCTCCTCGTCGTCGTCTAGCTCCCCATCAGGTTCGCTTCCCATGAAGAGGAGGGCCCGCTTATTCTCTGTCCGCCCTCCTCCTCCTCGCCCTCCTTCTGTTTGTCCTCCTGTCATATCACCTTCACGACCACGCGTTGGGCTAACGAGGCGTACGGAGTAGGTGTCTGCACCCGGCGCTGCCTGCATGGTAGTCGTCGTTGTGCAGCTGCTTCCAAGCGTGCGTCCTCGACCAGCCTTTTGAAAAACAAAGCCGCCCCCACCACCGCGTCGTGTTGCCATGTGCTTATTGAAAATGCCGTCTTTTTGTTTGCTTGCTCGGGTCTGTGCCGTGTGTGTGTGACCGAGTGGGGGGTTGAGGCGGCGTGTCGTGATCAGGGAAATATTTTTTCGGGGGGTAAGCGGTCATGCCGCAGCAAGAAGTAATAAAGTGGGAGAGGGCAGTGGTATATTCGCCTCTTTGCGCTTGTATGATAAGAAAAATTATAAGAAGGAAGGGAGGAGGAGGAGGAGGAGGAGAAGGAGGAGAAGACGAAGGAGAAGGAGAAGAAGGAGGGGTAGGAGGAGGAGGAGGAGGAGGAGATGAAGAAGATGAAGGAGGGCGGGAACAATAACCCCCTACCCCCCAAAATTCCTTGCATAAAGCTCAGCAAGGTCAATACACACCCTATTACGACAGAGGCGGATGGACACGTACAATTATCTCTTTAAATTTAAGCATCCATTTCCTAGTGTTTCCAATAATCGTTATTGCTCCCATCGCTCGCCATCCCCCAGCTCTTTTCCTCTCTTCCCCTTAGGAGAAGTGGAACTGGCTGCCATGGGTTGGTTTCCCAGAAATTGAGGACATGCTCATAATTCCGACGTTCATTTTTTGTCAACTTCTAAGTCCCTTTGTCTAGTATGGATAATCTTCCGGATCTGCGACTCTGTACACGGTGGGACCATACCCTCCATTTTTACCTCCTCTTCCTTGTCTTTGCATATATTCAAGTGTCTTATACTGCTCGGTCACGGATCGATCGTAATCTTTACCGTGTGAAATATTAACAAGGAGAACGTGCGCAAAGACCCCTCAAACCATATAAAATTCCTCCTGATGCCTAACACACAATGAGCAGAGACAGGAGCAGAAATAAGAGAGCGACCGGAAAAAAGGGAAGCACACACTCCAGTCAACGCTATTGGCTCTCTCATTATGAACGCCTCAACAAGTTTTCAGTTTCACCGGCGACCATACACACTCAAGTAAATCAATGGAGAACAGAACATGAAACACGTAAAGACTTGCAATCGTCGTTGTTACCTAAAATTAATTCTGTGGGTCCTCTTCCCATCCCCTCCAAATACATACATGCTTTTTTCTATTTCCTTTCTCTCCTCTGATACATTGCACTCTTCACCGCGGCCATTTCTCCCTCGTTGCCGACAGCGCCTCCATCTCTCCTGCTGAGTTTACAAGGGACTCGTCGTAACCCGCATGTCGAAGCACAGCCACCCCTGGAACTGACCACCTTTGGTAAGTGGAAGTCGCATCGCTCTGCTCTGCTCCTTTCTCCCTCCTCCTCCCAGGCCTCTGCCCTCCTCCGCTTGGTCATCAAAGAAAGCGACAGAGACCGGCACCACACACTCACCCAGATCCCATCCCTTGGCGTCCGACAGTCTGATCAGCATGTGCTGCGAGAACTTCGGAGACGCCACCGTCTCAAACCGCACCGGGAAGCCTTTCCCTCCCCATCGGACGTCTCGTCGAGCGCTCGCCGTAAGATTCCGGCTTCGGCCCCAGCTGCCAGAACGACCATGGCCACTACTGCTGTTCATGTCCCCGCCACCGTCGCCGCGGCCATTGGCCCCGCTGCGTCCACGCTGTCGAAGGGTGGAGAAGGGGGAGGTGGAGGGGAGAGCGCCGCGAGATGGAGCTAGCAAGGGGACAGAGGGTAGGGCTTCTCCCAAGGCCGAGGCCAGGCGTTCCTCTGCCACGGGGTCCTCGGGCACGAGTGGAAAGAGAAACACGACAGTGTGTGGCGACGGCGACACCGACGACGTCACTCCTCCCCCGCCTCCATTCTTGGTGATCTTTGCTCCCTTGCTCCCTTCCTCCTCCTCTCCTGCCCGAGGCGGCACAAAGAACTCGACGTGAGGCCGACGAAATGTGAAGGTGAACACCGCCAAGTCCTGCCCCTCGTCCTTCTCCTCCCCCTCGTCCTCGGCTACACCCTCGCCTCTCTCCTTGCCGTTCAGTGACGTAGACCGGAAGCCCTTCACGCTCCCATCCACTGTCAAGGAGAAAGTGGCGACCACGGGCCGATGGTCCGAGAGCTCGATCTCATCATTCATGTCGTAGTGCAGCAGCCGCAGCAACTGGCCCTGCCCCGGCATGGAATGAGAAAGGATGCGGTCCGTGTAGCTTGGGGTTCGGATAACGCGTGCATCTTTCTCCAGCTCGTCCGCGTTCTCGTCCTCGTCCTCGTCCTCCTCGTCCGGGCGAAGGTCTGCTTCGTCCTCTTCTGCATCATCGCCAGGCCGTAAGTCTTTTTCGACAGTGGAGCCGGAAGGCAAGAGAAGCGGAGGAGCAGCAGCAGTGGTAGCGGCAGGAGTGTTGCTGGAGCGCACCCGAGAAAAAGACGACTGAGAGAAGAGAGGGAGGGAAGATGGAGTCGGCGCGACCACCGCCGCTGGGGCCTTGGCGGTCGTCCGCGTCGTGTAGGCCCTCGCCACCAACCGCTCCACCGAGGTAAAGTCCCCCGCCAGCCCTCCCTTCTTCCCTCCCTCCTTGCCTCCCTTCTGCCGGTGCCACCTGTAGGAGGGAGGAAAGGCGATCGTCCCTTCCCTCCATCCCCAGAAGACCAGGCGCTGCTGCCGTGACAAGTGCAGCTCGTCCAAGGTACGCACCCAGGCCCAGGGCGAGGAGGAGGATGAGAGGGAGGAAGCGAGGGAGAATGAGGTAGCGAGCGCGGGAACGGACGTCGTAGCAGAAGGGTTGGAGGGATGTACAAGAGGAGGGAAGTCGGCAGAGGCAGGCAATGAAGTGGAGCTGGAAGCGGAGGATATGGAAGGGGAGCGAGAAGAGATTTGAGATGTCGGAGGCAATGGTACGTGCAGCTCAGCGTCGCCGCCCACGTCTCCAGATTGAGAAGCGTAGCGATTGACAGCATGGTCCCGCTGCTGTCGTCCCAAACCAGCCCCCCCTTCCTCCTCGTCCAGCTTCCTGCTCCCCGCTCCTTCTCCTGCTCCTTGCGTTTCTCCTCGAACCAGACAGCTGTCAGAAGCACTGATGCTGCTGTAACCGTTATCATTAATGCCACTGCTGCTGCTGCTGCTGCTGCTGCTGCTGCTGCTGCTGCTGTTCCTCCGCATCGTTCTCCCGATGCTGCCACCGCTGCTGCTGTCAAGAGCCCTCGACGACCTGAAGAGCCGTCGAAGAGTTGCGCCCAGGCCTCCCTCCTTCCCTTCCTCTTTTATTCCCTCATTCCGGGTTTCCATCAACGACATGGATACTTCATTCAAAGGAATACTCAACGAGGAGTAGGGAGGATAGAGCGGCATAGCCGCCCCTCCTTCCCCTTCTTCCTCCCATCCCTCCACACCTCCATCCTTGCCTCCCTGCAGCAGGCGTGCATATTGAACCTCTCGCCAATTCAGAGGCTTTCGACTGCGATTTCCCCCACTGCTGCCATCCCACTTTCCTACCCCTTGCATTGATGAAGGAGGCATAGAGGACGGGAGGAGGAGGCGGGCTTGGCTGAGGCGAGCGGAAAGAGCGACGCGCGTGAGGACGTCGCGAGGGGAGGTCAGGCAGCGGTAGTTGGCGTCCCCACAAAAGAAAGTCTGGTGGTGCAGGTGGTGGACATCCACAGCCACCCCATCCCCTCCCCAGACTAGGCCCAGCCGTCGAAGCATCATCCGCGCATCCCGGTTCCTCCTCATCAGCATGTTCTTGCCATGCTTGTCCGAGGCAAAATGAGCCGTCACAAAGGCCACGGTCGTGTCGAAGTACCGGGCGCTCAAGCCGACGACACCTTTGTTTGGTATGCGGAGCCACCCGCCCATGACCTCTTTGCCTGTCGCCAGCCGCGTGCGTGTGGAGTGATGGAGAGAGAAAGCACCGGCTGATTGGTGTATCAGGGAGAGAGGTATAGAGAGAGGGAAGGAGGGAGGGTCAAAAATGAGATTGGTCGGTCGGTCTGTGCATTCAAGATTTCATCAATTAAAAAAAACGACCCCTTTCTTCACCCTTTGCCCCGGGCATTACCTGTCACATCCGCCGCCTTGACGAAAATGATGAGGCCGACGTAGCCATGGAGCACGACGGCGTCGCCGATCTTGTCGTGGAAAAGGGCGTAAGCGGAGGGCCCACCGAGGTAGCGGTGGAGGACGAGGCGGAGGGTGGGGAAGCAGGTGCATTCCTGGACGCCGATCGCATAGAGGTCAAGGCCGGGGGGCAGGAAGCGGGGGAGGGAGGCTTGGAGGGAGAGGAAGGTGGCAGGATCGTCAAGATTCACGCCGCCCATGTTGTAGGTGGTGACGAGCAGGCGAAGATTCTTCGTTGTGGACGAAGATGAGGGAGGGCGGGGGGCGTTGCCGTTGTTGCTTACGCTGGAGACACTGGGGTTGGGAATCTGCCGTTGCTGTTGTTGTTGTTGCTGCTGCTGCTGCTGCTGCTGCTTGTGCCTGGCAGAGACAGCTTCTTCGGCAGCGGCGACGATGGCAAGGGCCTCGTCTTCGGGGGAGGAGGAGGTGGGGAGTGGGTGCGATGACGGCGAGAAAGTGACGCCCTTATCCCGTGGTTGCGTGGGGAGGAAGTTGAGGGTTGGATGGGAGTTCATCCGGACTATCATGGGCCGGGCCAGTACCCCTGCTCCCCATCCACCTACTCCCAGCTTTCCGTCCTTCCCTCCTTGTCGAACACCAACCCCGCGTTCCAAGTCGTCCTCCTTAACCCCAAACGCCTCCTCTTCCTCGTCCTCCTCTTCCCCCTCCTCGTCCTCCTCTTCTTCTTTGCCATTCCTTCGGTTTACAAGCCACCCCAACCAGGGACAAATCCACGATGAGGAGGAAGAAGAGGAGGAGGAAAGACAGCAGCCATTGGGCAGATCCAGACCGAGGATCAAAGCGTCGACAAGGCCGAGGGAGCAGAGGATGGTGGAGCGAATGAGGAGGGGGGCCGCCCGCGGGGGAAGGTCAAGAAGGTGCCGGATCCAGACGATCAGATCCATGGCAATAACCATCAGCCACACTGAGGGAGGAAGAAAGGGAAGGAAGGAAAAGGGTGAGGTTCAATGGGATGAACGGAGAGAAAGGAGGAAGCGCACGAGGGCGAGAGGGAATGAAAAGGGGGCCAGGGTGCGTGGGGCTAGAGAAGGGGAAAGCTTATTACGAAGCCAAAAAAAAAGAGACACACTGTAGTAAGGGCCATACCTCCCACAATGACATAAAGGATGAAGGTCAGGCGCTTGAGAAGCTGCCGGTTGAGGGCAGGCTGAAATGACTGCCCCCTATTGCTGCCGACGCTGGAGGTGGAGAAGCGGCGGGAGGGTCCGCGGATGTGAGGGCGGTTGGGGGTGGAGGAGGAGGAGGAGAAGGAAGAGGAGGCGGAGATTGAGACGGAGAAAGAGGAAGGTGCAGAGCGAGTGGCGGAGGAGTTCGCCGTGGCGAGCGGTTGGACTGCTAGGGAGCTTTCCTGCCTGACGCTGTGGCCTGCCTCTCCCTCTTCTTGTCCTCCTTCCCCCACTTGGCGTAGTTCATTCTCTCTCGGAGCGAGCATCACGTCATCCTTGCCCCAACTGGCCTGTCCCGCATGGCCTTCCCCCGTTAGACATGTCTGCTTGCCACCATATATTTCTCCCCTTCCGATTGTCGTCGTTGTTGGTGATGTTGCTGCTGCTGCTGCTGCTCTTGGTGTTGATGTTGTTGTCGTTGTTGTTGTTGCTGCTGCCGCTGTTGCCGCTGCTGCAGCGGCCGTGGCCGCTGCTGCAGCGGCCGTGGGAGCCGGGCTTCGCAGGATCCTCATGACCCCCATATACCACCAGGTGATGAAAGAGAGGCAGAGGGGAATCAGCAGAAGGTCCGTGAGGACCAGCCGCCCGACTCGAAAGCCAAACAGCTCGGAACGGAGGCCGAAGGCGAGGGAAGCTCGGATAGCCAGGTAGATGACGGAGCCGAGCGTCATGAGGATCACCCGGGGCTTGCGGTACAGCTGAAGGGCGGTGACCTGGCGGAAGAAGGGAAGGAGGGAGGGAGGGATGAGGCGACAAGGTGAGAATCAAACTTTTTTCTTTTTTTAAATTCCCAAAAGAAACTTGAGTTGGTAGAGAGGAAGTGGATGAAGCCGACGAAGACAGGACAGAGACAGAAGAGCCGCAGCCAAGTACCTTCCGGACCATGTAAGCATGCATGCAGTAAGCGATAGACCCGTGCAGAAACAGAGTCTGAGCAGCAAAGAATTCGCGCGCCGCTCCCAGCGCGTAATTGTTCTGCGTGAGCATGTCTTGAGCAGGGAGCCCGCCGATCGATTGTCCCACGGGGGTGTAGCAGTCCAGCACGTATACGTCTAAGTTTCATAAAGGTGGGTGGAGTGAGAGACAACAGGAAAATGATAATAAGGGTGTTTTGGTATATTCTCGGCCTCGCCCTTCTTTCTGCTGTCCACTTGACCTCCTTCTTTCCTGTTTCCATCTACTTACAATCGCAAATGCCGTAGCAGATTTCGTATATGCACAGGAGGACCATCAAATGGCCGAAGAGGTCAGCCGCCGTAAAGTACCCCGTCTCTCTTTCCCTTCCTTCCTCCTCCCCTGTCTTCCGCCTCCATCGTCGCCAGAGAAAAATGGTCCCGTGCGTGGCGTAGCGAGCGCGGAGCAGGCGAGCGAGGAGAAAGAGGAGGGCGAGCATGGAGAGTGTGATGATGCAGAGCAGAAATATTTTAAAATTAAGATCCCTTGGAGCCACACAATTGGGGCGGAGCAGGTGGAAAGGGCGATACACCGGGCCTCGGGGATAATCTTTGGGCATGATTGGCAGTGGTGGTGGTGGTGGTTACCTGCGCGGAGGAAGCGATGACTGGGAAAAGCCAATCGTATGATCAAAGTCTGAAGCGTAGTACTCGAATAAGCTGCAATTGGCTGCCTCCGCTTAGTGTCGATCAAAAGTAATGTGCACTAGGATCCCTTGTCAGCAGTAACGCCGCTGGTAGATGTCAGAGTGAGACACCAGTTATCGTGTGTTCCCTTAAAGGCTGCTATTGCATAAGCTGTAGTCTAGCCACGGATGAGGCGGTGGTCGCTGGCGGCTGCCTGTTAGAACACACGCGGAGGACGGACCAAGGTCAAAGCGGGGGGAGGTATGTCTTCCCGACTCATGAACTACTACTCTCCACTTTGTAGCATTAGAAAGTCCACGGCTGCGGCAAGGAGGCTCTACAGGAACAGGAGATGCATGGGGTTGTGCCCTGTGTACATGGGTACATAAATGTGAGCATGAGTGTCTAATAGAGATGCTTGAATTGCTGCGACAACATCAGTTTTGTTGTCATGCATTCAGCTCCGCTTCGCGGCCGAGCGTCGCCGAACGCCTGTTCGACCCCCGCCCGAGTCACACCGCCATGTCACCAGCCCACTGGTCACCTTCTCCTACCCCCAGCCCCACCTTCGGGATAAAAAGGCGAAATACCACACTAGAAGGTTGCCTCGCACACCGCATCAAACAAAAAACTTGACACGAAACACGAAAAAAACGTTAGGCTGTTCTTGGAATAATACAAACTAAGAAGCAACTTGCTTGATCCCTAATGGTAGATCTATCCTTCTAAGCCCCCAAGAGCTCCACAAAACACTGTCTCAAGTCATGCACCACATTCTCTTCCACCATACAGACCGCTCAGTGCGCCGTTTTGCTTTGCCATAGGAGTGTGCGTCTTTTTTACGGCAGTTTCTTGACTGTGCTTCTTCCCAGTGGCTGGGACACCCCGCAGAGGCAAGGCTACGCTACAGCCCAGCCCGGGCCACAGCCCGCAACACCAGCAGCAAGCACCGGCGCAAGGAGCTCACCACCCACATCATCTTCGGGGAGCTGCATAAAAGCAGGCCGGAAAAAGTACCTCTATAGCCACCCAAGCAGCGTTACCACAGCATGGACTTGATCAATAAATTAGTGGGTGGGCAAGGCTGCACGGCGGATGGCGCCGCTGCCGCTCGCAACCCCTTGGCCCGCTTGGTGGATAGCGTCCTGGATACAGCACCGGTGTGTAGAGGCTGTCTCAATCATCCCCGCGTCGTATTTTTTCATCCAATCACCTCTCCCTACCCTTTCCTCCCCCGTCCCATCCCATTTGTCTCGCCCCCTTTCTTACTGACTCCCCACATTCATTTGACGCACCCCTACCTCCCCCCCCCCCTCTCCTTTGTTCCTGCCATTACACCACCAATACAGATGCCTGACGGCGCCATCCGTGATGCGGGGGCGCATAGCGGTCCCATGGCGGCCGGTCTACAAGCCGGACTGTATGAAGGGGGGGAGGCCATGCTCCACCACTACCATCCTCACCACCACCACCACCCGCCTCACGGCCCCCCACCGCCGCCCCCTCTTATGGTGATAGGGAGGGGAAGGGGGAGAGGAAGAGAAAGCAGGGGAGGCGATCCGTGGGCGCAGGAGTTCATGCAAATGCCACCGGATGCCAGGTAGGAGGGGGGGAGGGATGGAGGGGATCAGAGGAGCGAAGGAGAGATGGAGGAAGGCACAGTCAGAGAATTTATAGATGAAGTATGGTAGATCTGAAGACAGGGAATTTTGTACTTTTCCTGAAGCTATTTGCATAATCTAATCTGACACACAAATGTGCCCACACTTACATGCTGGTGACGACAACAGAGCCATGCATCACCAGCAGCAGCAGCAGCGAGAGATGGAGGAGGCTTTCCTGGAAGCGGAGCGGATGCGGAAGTACAGCACCGGCCCAACTAGGGTGCGTTGTCCGTAGCAAGTAGTCATCCTCAGTTTCCAGTTATTTTCCTCGCTCGTACTGTCTCTTTCTCTACTCCAGTTATTTTCCTCGCTCGTTCTGTCTCTTTCTCTACCACTTATCCCCTCGTTTTTCCCCATCTTTCCTCCCTCCTTCCCGGCAGCTGCATCATCAAAGCCCCGCTTTCCATCACCAACACCAACGCGCCTTGCCGCAGCAGCAAGGTCATCACGAGTGGAGCGCGGAGTTCGAACAGTCTCTTCCTCCCCAACTTTGCCCCTCTCCCCCTCCTCCGCAGCACCAGCACCAACAGCATCCACACGCAGCATCCTTGGAGGCAGTGTGGGAGGAAGCAGAGGTCCATGCCCAGCAATTGCAGCGCCGGTGTCAGCAGCAGGAGCAGCGCCATCAACAACAAGGAGGGGAGCCGTGGGCTCAGGAGGTAGGCGGGGGAAGGGAGGAGGGAGGGAGGGAGGGCACACATTCATTCCTTTTTTGTTCCTTGGCACCGAGCGAGCTACTGCACGCCCATCCGTATCTACCGGGACCCGCCTCTTAATCGGCCCTTTCACCCAACATTGCTCCCTTCGTCCCTTCCTCCCTTCCTCCCTTCCTCCCTTCCTCCCTTCCTCCCTTCCTCCCTTCCTCCCTCCCTCCCTCTTACTCTCTGCCCAAGCTTGAACTGGGGGAAGCATGGTCGCACGCCGGCCAAGCCTTTCCCGCCCTCGAAGAGAGTCGTGTCGAGGCAGGCTCCTCCTCCCTCCCTCCCTCCCTTGAGGCCTCCCTCCCTCCCTCCCTCCGTGAAGACGACGCTCAGGCCACCCGTGCCGCCTCGGGGGCGGTCCTGGAGGCCTTGCGGGAGGGAGGGAGGGAGGGGGGGGTGGGAGCCAAAATGGCGCGGTCGGAGTTCGTGGGGTTTATCTCCCAGTTGAACAAAGGCGAGCTGGCATTCGAGGGCAACACGGTAATATGCACATTGTGGCGGAACCCGGCCATCCCACTCGCCTCTCATTCCCTTCTCCCCTCTCTCTCCTTTTCCTCACACCAGTAGCCGCGCGCGAAATGAATGCTAGATACCGCACGGAGGGCACCAAGCGCATCTTTCTCACCCCTCCCCCCGCTCCTCCCTTTTTCTTCCCTCCCTCAGGTGGTGCCCAGAGCGGGAGATTTTGAAGGCGCCTGGGCAGAGACAGCGGAGGAACGGCGGCACCAAGTAGCGCAAGGACTAGGTCTGGAGGGGGAGTGGGAGGCCGCCGAACGGGCAGCAGTAGAGGTGAGAGACAAGAGGGAGTCAGGATTGAGAGAGGAAATGTGCTTGAGGGAGGGAGGGAGGGTGGGTGGGAAGGAAGAAACAGCAGTGCCCACTCACCGGTCATTCCCGTCGGGTACTCACTCACGTGGATTTGTCTTTTCCATCACCAGGGACCGGATATAGGGGCTGCGGCGGGCTTGGAGGGGGCCTGGGCAGAAGCTCATCGAGTGAGAGGCGGGCAGGGGTACGTAGTGGAGTAGAAGGAAAGGGAATGAAGGAGGGAGAGAGAGGGGGAAGGGGACGCGAGGCCAATCTCAATGACGAATTTGATAACAACCAATTTTAGCTCTGATTGCCTGTGATGGCTTTTTAACTGCAATCTGACTGGGACGTTGCCTCCCTGCCTTCATTTCTTCATTGTCTGCCACCTTCTCTCAGGAGTTGCCCCACCTTTAACCCTCCCTCCCTCCCTTCCTCCCTCCCTCCCTGTTTAGTGCCGATTTGTCAGGCAGCGTCAAGGCCGGACTGGACGAGGCCTGGGCACAGGCCGAGGTCGAGGCGAAGGTAGATAGAGGGGGTTGGAGCCGGGGGGAAGGGAAAGTGAAATAGTAGCAAGAAGAGGGAAACGGATGACGTACTTAAATAAGGTATGGATACTATGAAGCACATTGAAAATTCTCTTCCCACCTTTCCCATTGCCCTCCCTCCCTTCTTCTCCAAGAATGCGGACCTCGAGAGCCTGTGGAAGGAGGGGGCGGAGGGGAAGGACCTGGATATGGACGCGTTTTGGGACCACGTGCAGTCCGTGGCAGGGGAATACGACAACGCCATGGCCAAGGGTGAGGAGGCGGGACGAGGTTGGAGGGGGTGGGAGAGAAATCTAGTCGGTGGACCAGGAAGGGAAGCCGCCTGTCGTCATGATGTGGTGTGTATTTGTCCTATAGCCGAGATTTTCACTGTAGCCGCCGTTTTCTCTTTCTCCGCTTCTTTTCTCTTATCCCTGCCTCCTCAGACGCCGTCCCCGGCATAAGCAAGGCAGACGCCGTCGAGCTAGAGGCGTCATGGCAGCAGCAAGCTCGCGACCTGGAGGAGTGGGCAGCGAGGGGGGCGGCTGAAGGAGGACTGGAGGGAGGGCAGGCGGCGTACGGTTTCGCAGACGACAACGAATTCATGGACCACGCGGATGCATTTGCTGAGGGGTAAGGAGAGAGGGGGGAAAGGAAAGCAGAAAGGGGAGGAGGAGGAAGGATCATCACCAGGAAAGATGCGCGTATTCTCACACTCCTCCTCACCTTCTTGTCTTTTATAGCATGGCCCTCTTCGAAGCCGGGGAGCTGCGTCAGGCCGTGCTGGCTTTCGAAGCGGAGGTGCAACGAGCTCCACACAATGCCGAGGCCTGGCGCATGCTCGGTACGTCTCATGTCATCAACACTTTACGTGGACATCAGCTTCTTACCTTCGTCTTCACCACTTTCCTGTCTTCATTGAGTTTTCTTTCTCCCTTCTCGCCCATTTAACATCCACTCCCTCCTTTTCCCCTTCTACGCCCAGGCATGACCCACGCCGAGAATGACGAGGACAAGCGGGCAATCGTCTGTCTGGAGCGCGCCGTCGACCACGACCCCCACTCGCTCCCCACCCTTCTCGCCCTCGGCGTCAGCTACGTCAACGAGCTGGACTCGGTACGAGCTCTGCAGAACCTCAAGGCCTGGATTGAGCACAACCCCAAGTATCAGGTACGTCCCTTCCTACACCCACACTCTCTCCATCTGATCGCTCTGCTTCCTTCGAGCTTATTTCGCACGACATGCAGTCGATGGTGCATTGATGTACGACTTCCTGGGGCTTTCTTTCCTCTCTTGCTTTCGTAGGGCCTGGAAATCCGCGTAGACGAGTACAGCGACGGCTCTCTCATGGACGAAGTGATGCAGCTTATGCTGCAGGCCCATGACTGGGACCAGGCCACTAGCGGACCGGGCGGCCAGGGTAGCGACGCGGACGTGCAGATCGTCCTCGGCGTGCTCTACAATGTCTCGCACGACTTTGACTCGGCAACGGCAGCTTTCAGGCAGGCTTTGCTCTCGAGGCCCAGGTAGGGAAGGAGGAAGAAGCTGATGAAGGGAAATAGGTCGGCGTGAAAGTGTGTAGGAATGATTATTATTTTCTCATTTGTTCGCGATCTCTCCCTCCATACCTTGCTCTCTCCGTCTCGCAGCGATTACTCCCTGTGGAACAAGCTGGGTGCCACGCTCGCCAACAGCCAGCGGTCTCAAGAAGCACTTCCTGCTTACCACCGTGCCCTTGACATCAAACCCAAATATGCACGAGGCTGGTTGAACCTGGGAATCTCGCATGCTAATCTCTCCAGGTGAGTAGAGTGTCTTTCTCCTCTACCTTATTTGACGGAGCCATCCTCAAATTGGGACCATGGCATATCTGTCTTCTCCACACCTTCCTCACCCATCCCACTTGTCCTTTCCGCCCTTCCTCTCATGGGCATGCCCAACAGCTTCGATGAGGCCGCCAAGTGCTACCTCCAAGCTTTGCGGCTGAACCCTGAGGCAATGCACATCTGGGGCTACCTGCGGGTGACATTCACGTCCATGGAGCGTTTTGACCTCGTCCAGTTGGCGGGTCAGCAAGATCCAAGCGTGTTTGATGCGGAATTCGGTCGGTAGAAGAAAAGAGGGAGGCAACCAAGTAGGAGTTAAAATTTTAATTGTTGGGAACGATCCAATTTTATATACAGGACGGGAAGGATAGGGAAAGTCAGCATACGCAGCTGCAGGTTTGTGATTAGAAGAAAAAGCTTAAAAGGAAATTCAACAATACAGACACACAGCTGCACCCAGCAAGCATCAAGATCATTCCCTCCAAGAGTATTTTTTGGATTACTTCATTTACTTTTAAGACATTCTTCTGTCGTCTTATTATCCGATCTTGTCAGGGAATAAAGTAAAAGACTGATCTATGTAGAGATTGAAGACCCATAAATAGGAGTGACCGGAGTAGGAAAGCGGAGAGTTGGTAAGGCAAGATTAAGTGCCTTCCAGCCTGCACAAGACCGCCCAGTACCATCCTGGTATCTGCACCAGTGCAAGGAAGATCGACCTCCTCGTGCTGGTTGCCTAAACAGCAAAACGTAATGGTCTTTTCACAACAGGAGAAGTTCGCAGCGGCTCCACCTCCAGCGGTAAATGTAATTAATCGTAGGGTAAAATAAATGGAAATCAAGCATCATAGAAAGACTTCGACTCACGGCGAGACGTGATGACGAGAAAACACTCATCGCACCGAATGAGCTAGCGCATAGTTAAAGCCGCCAATCCAAAAATAGACTACCGGGACCAGGAACCAGGCAAATGTCCTAGGTAGGTATGTTGAGTTGGTACTTCTTTTCTATTCCCCCTTTGCTCCCCAACCCTCCGCGCTCTCCCACCTACCTTCCCTTCTTCAGACCCATCCGACCGAAACCAGACATCTGCAGACTACCCTCGCACTCAACACCCTTTGTCGCGTGGAGAGACAAGAAGGAGAGTAGGAGGGCACAATGATGAAGAGTGCGACGGTGAATTGACACGGACGGAGAGACAAAAATATGGACGACAAATAAAAGCTACACTACATCTTCCTTTTCCTCTATCATTTTACCTTCTTTTCCCACTCATTCCCTTCCTGCTTCTCACTCGCTCTTCTAATTTATCGAAATTTACAAACACTTTTTCTCAGCCAACTCTTTCCTGCCCTTCCCGCAGTTCTCGGCCCAGTCAGCCTACCCCGATTTCATCTGCTCGCGACGAGCCGTTTCTCTTGTTACGTTTTTAAACTCGTTGTGGTTCAGTTGGCTGTTTGCCTGTCCGTGTCTCCCCTTTACCCACTAATTCATTTGCCCTCCATCCCCACCTTTCCTCTATGTATATTTACCTCATCCCTTTCCCTCCCTCCTCCACGTCGGTCACAGCCGAGAGGGTGAATTCCTGGTACAGACAAATTACCTCCCCTTCCCTCCCTCCCTCCCTCCCTCCCTCCCTCCCTCCCTCCCTCTGGGCGTCATCTTCGGTTACCACTCTACTTCAATCCGAAATCAGGTTCTTCCACCCCTCCCTCTTTCTCTATCTCCTTCAGCTTTTTCTCCAGCACTTGGAAGAACCCGAACTCACCCGTAGCAGCCGCCACGTCCTGCAGCATGGCTCCGCTCTGAGGTGTGACACGGTACCCGAACCTGTTCATCATGGCCACCACACGGGCAATTCGCAGCGTCAGGCCCCTCAATTCGTTCTTGGACGTCAAGGGTGCAGACGACGACGACGACGATGCCGCAGTCGAGGAAGTCTGGATAGGGTCGGAGGGCGGAAGGGCGGCCTCCCTCGTCTTCATGAACACGCGGCACATGCGCCAGAGAAGCATGTTATACCCGTTGGCCGACGCGCGGAAACGACTGTGGGTAAGCCGGGGATCCGTCAAGTGCAAATAGGCCAGGTGCATCCTCCCGTTCTTCACCATGTAGTTCTTGAAGTACGTGCCCACCCGCACGTCCAAGGGAAGGCGGCGCGTGAGCAGAATTGAGACGGCCCGGTCCGCCAGGTCCAGGCACCCTTGGTCCAGCAGGCCTTCCACCAGGGCGTTGCCTAGTGAGGCGGGGAGGGCGAACCCCCCCAAATGAGTGGCTTCCACGAGCTCCGATGCGAGTTCATAGAGGTTCCGATCGAGGCAGGCTTGGAGGAGGAGGAGGAGGGTGGGGCCGGAGGGGAGGCAGTCGAAGCGGGTGTGGGCCCTGAACACGTCCACGGCCATGTCCAGCCTATTAGCGTGTTCGAGCAAAGAGCGAGTAACCCAGTAGAGGGAGACGGGTTCCAAAACTCTGCCCCCCTGATTCTTGGCGGCGTACCAATAGTTGTAGAGGACGACGGTTTGATTGACCAGCCCCGCGGCATGCAGGGCCTCGAAGGCCAGGGAGGTCTGTCGGGGAGGCGGTGGGTTGCGCGGGAAGCGCTTGTACCTTCCTTGGTAGATCGACAGGGCCCCCGTGTAGTTCCGGCCGTCGATTAGCGCGCGCATCTCGTCCATCTCCCGCTGCTCGGCCTCCAGGACGAGGGGCACCACCTCCAGGTCGCCCTTCTCCGTGACGTACCACACCTTGTGCCCGATTTTGCCCGCCATCTTCTCCAGGACCGGCCGGAGCTCTTGCTCTGTCACAGCCACGGATGCCTTGCGGGCCAGCTTATCGAGAGCTGGGCGGAGGGTTGTCTCCACTTGGGCGGCGGAGAGAAGGGGTGGAGAGGTGGAGAGGGCCTTGTCGGCCACCTTGTCCGCAAACGTTTGAGCAATGGACCCGTAGACGCGTCGGACGTCGGCTTCTTCCAACTCGCGCTCCTCGCGTTGCCGAGGAGATAGAACGACGGAGAGGGGGGAGAGGCGAGTGGCTATTGGTGGAGGGGAGTAGGGGAGGAAGAGAGGGAGAAAGCACGTGTCGGTGCATGCCGTTTTGAAGAGCGGCAAAGGAGGGAACTGAGAAATAAGGTACAGTTGGGAAGGGAGCACATGAAAGACGCCAGCACACGAGCATACACATGCAAAGACTGCCCACTGGCAACCCACGGGGCGGTGGCCACATACATACATAGTTTGACAGACCGACAGACACTGTCTGACACACGCTCACACACACACATAGAAATACGTACACAAACATACACACGCAAACGCACAGAAGCACAGCAAAAAGATGCCCACGGACAGGTACATAGACACACAAAGATAAAGGAACACAGACACACAGGCACTTTATGACACGGAACTATGAGGAGAGTTTGGCATCACTCCCATCTCAGTGACGCCCGCGTTCAGACCCTCACTCTAAGGACGTACCTGACCGCCTAGGAGCTGTCTGAATCATATCGCTAGATCTTCCTGTGGGGACGGAAGGCACGATAAAGGCTTGCGCAGCGGCGGCAACCAGAGCGAGCACGCCGAAGACTTTGCAGGAGGATGACGAGGGTGATGCTTGCCTTGGGGCGTGGCTGCGGCCATCTCTTCTGCTGGATGCCATGGTGCGCTGAATTTGCAGGAGCGCCTCCCTTGCAATGCACTTACTCTTAAATCAGCTGTGGTGGCGGTGTTGGCAGGCCGGAAGGTGTGATTTTGGTGTAAGATGAGAAAAATTGATCGAAGAAAGCACAGAAGCTTCCTTCCATAAATAAGAGGAGGCGGGGGAAGAGTGCGCCGCGGCGGGGTTTTGCACTCCCCAAAGCCGCAAAAGGATAGCACAGCCACGCGCATCGCTGGTGGTTTACTTTGAAAAACGCTGTGGTGTAGACTAATCTCGTCCAAAATGGAAGCCAAACTCTTGCCCCTTCGAGATGTGCATTTGACTCAGACAGGCGCGCTAAGCAGCTTTTGCTTTCCTCGCGGAAAGCGAGGGCTAGTGATGACAAGGGCCTTCCGTATTTCCGTGGTGATTACATCCTGATGGGCGGGTCTGTGGTTGTAGTCTCGCCCCTTTCCTGAATACGTGTAGTCGGGTGGGTGTGTCTGGGTACGACGTCCGCGTTGTGGTGGACGAGGCATTGCATCACACCCATCCATCTGTCTAATTTCTCTTGCCCCTTTACAGCAAAGCCAGCCAGCGAAAATCATGAGTGACTACGGAGACGACAACGCTCCTCCTCCCCCTCCCAGTGGCGGTGGCGGCGGTGGTAGCGGCGGAGGAGAGCGCAAGGGCCCCCCCAACATCGATGGCATGCACGTAAGTTTCTTGAAAGTAGTGAGGAACTCGCCGAGGATGCGCTGCGGGAAGCAAAATGGGCGGCGGGAGTGAATGAGGGTAGACAGAAAGGCATGTGGCCGGCCACAGTGATTATCCCTGACATGCGACACCCGCGCACTTGCCGGCAAGGCTTTTGGCTGAGCATGCAATCAGGGACTCTTGTGATGGTTAATATTGCGCGTACATCTCTCAACATCGTCTCGTCTGCAGACTGACCATTCGCTCCTCCTTTACTCCGCTCTCCTTCCCCGCTTCCTCACATAGACGCTCAAGATCGACAACATCCGCTACGACTGCTCGTCGGAGGACCTACGAGATCTCTTCAAGGAGTAAGTGGCATCTTCACGCATGCATACATTTTTTTTTCTTTCCTGATGTATGCCCGCAGTCTTGATCTTTGTATAACTTAGGTTCAACCAGAAGATGTTGTATGTTTGTGGTTCAATAAGCGCTTTAAAAGCCCACCCCAAGACTCACTTGTTCAATCGTTTGCTTCATCTTATCTATCCACAAGAAGATAATGGATGAACACGTAAAAAAGATGACGTGATGGTGGTTTGGTGGTCGTGTCTTTGGAAAGAGGAGGGAGGGAGAAAAATCAGGGATAGGTGACATTCTGTCAGCAGCAGCAGCGGCAGCAGTAGCAACAGCAGCAGCAGCAGCATCAAGAAGTACGCTAGCAAGCGAGCCTGTCCCTGCACCTTTTTTTGTTGCTAAGCAATGTACATGAATGATGTGACTGGGCTGCCCTTCCCTGATGCTTCACGTTCCCGTTTCCCGTGTTTCCTGTCCTCTGGCTCTGCCCCTGTCCGACCTGCCCTGCCTGCCATAGACCTGCCCTGCCTGCCATACCTGTGTTTTTACCTTCCATGCGACAATTAGTGAGGCTGATGGCCAGCGCCTTTTCGTGAGTCTGCTTTCGTGTACCCCTCATGGCCGCTACCATCATTCTTTCCTGTTCTGTCCTGACCACCCACGTTAATTTGATAGCCTGCGGCTGCCCCTGCCTGCGTGAGAGACGTGCGCGCGTGTTCGCAGCGGCTCCTCAAGTTCCTGCCCCCTTGCTGCTGACCCAGGCATGCTGACCCGACTCCTGACGTTTCCTTACAACACACCAACCCTCTTACCACAAACAAACAAACAAAACCAACTGCTGCCGCCCTCTTCTTTCTTCAACTCCTCCTCCCCTCTCCGCCATCTCTCTTCTTCCCTCTCCACCTCCTTCTCATCCCCCTTCGTTTTGTTTGGCAGCACTGGAGATATTGGGGACGTCTACATCCCTCGCGACCACCGCTCAGGCGACTCCCGCGGGTTCGCATTCGTGCGCTACTACAACAAGGAGGACGCCGAGAAGGCCATGGAGAAGCTCGACGGGACCGACTTCAAGGGCCGGGACCTGCGAGTGGCGTTTGCAAATCGCAAGAGGCCCGACAATCCCCGGGAGATCGGAGGCTACCGAGGGGGAGGAGGGGGAGGACGCTACGGGTGAGAGACTGGTGGGGGAGGGAGGAAGGGAAGGGGAAGGTTCTTTAAAATATGCCTTTTTTAGTTGTACATGCTCATCTATCCTATATTATTTAACACGGACACACACGCATATGCGTATAGGGACGACCGCCGCGGTGGCGGCCATGGCGGAGGATATGGTGGCGGAGGAGGAGGATATGGCGGGGGAGGAGGATATGGCGGCGGAATGTACGGTGGCGGGCGTGACCGATGTAAGTCTTTTTGGTGCGGGTGTCTTCCTCCCTCTCATTCCTCCCCCCTGCTACCCTTCTTCTCTCTCTTTCTTCTCGTATTTTCTGTAACGTTTACACCTACCCTGTCACCTTTCCCTTCCGTCCTCAGTCGATGACCGGCGGGGGGGGGGGGGCTAGGGGGGTGACCGGCGCGGGGGGGGGGGTTATGGTGGGGACGGGGGTGTAGGCTACGGGGGTGGGGGGCCTATGGTGATCTCCCGCCGG
>Ga0160419_100665_pt1 | contig 19448 bp, 25 predicted proteins | sample CelAP2metagpilot_2_FD_108196 | JGI IMG/M metagenome (GOLD analysis project Ga0160419, IMG submission 108196) | Phycosphere-associated microbial communities from Cellana algal ponds in Kailua-Kona, Hawaii, USA - Cellana AP2-4-25 metagenome pilot ... | reverse complement strand
TAGGAGGGGGGAGGGAGGGAGGGGGGGGGGGGGGGGGGGGGGGGGGGGGGGGGGGGGGGGGGGGGGGGGGGGTGAGGGTGGGGGGGGGAGGTGTGGTGATGTCGCACGAGGCGGCGTGGAGGGCATGGGGGGCGGAGAGACAGGATAGGAGGAGAAGGAGGAGGGAGGAGGAGGAGGAAGAGGAGGAGGAGGAGAAGAGGGAGAGGGGAGCCAGGACCGGAAGGAGAGGAGTGTTGATGGCACGAGGGATGGTGATGGCGAGCAACAAGAGCAGCAGCAGTATGGGCAGACGTGCAAAACATGCTGCTGCTACTGCAGCAGCAGCAGCAGCAGAAAAAGAAGAGAAGCAGCAACTTTCCCCTTCAGCTGAAACGGCGCCGTGCTCCCTCTCGTCCTCGTCCTCCTCCTTTGCCTCCTTCCTCTTTGGTGGCCCTGGAGGAAGCTCTCTGTCTCTAGGGAGGGAGGAAGGGAAGGAGGAAGAGGAGGAGCAAGACCTGCCGGCACCATCCCAAATGCCGGAGGAGGAACAAGAAGCAGTCGCTTCTCCGGCCCCTGCCCCTGTTCCCTTTCCCCCCCCCCCCCCTCCGACTTCGAAAGTGAGCCTGAAGGACCTGGACGTGATTTCCCTCATCGGCCGAGGCGGCTTCGGTAGAGTCTACTTAGTGCGTCGCCGTCGCCCTGGCCCTGCGCCCGGGCAGCAGCAGCTGCAGCAGCTGCACCAGACTCCGTCCTCCTCTTTCTCCTCCTCCTCTTTATCTCCTTCCGCATACCTCCCTCCCCCCCCCCCACCTTCCCCCCACTCACAACAACCCCCTGTCTACGCCCTTAAAGTCCTCCTCAAATCCGACCTCTCCAAGCGCAACCAAATCGAGCGCACCTTGACGGAAAAGAACACCCTGTCCCTCTTCCGGCACCCATTTATTGTCACTTTGCACTTCGCTTTTCATACCTCCACGAGAGTCTACCTTGGTCTGGATTTTTGCCAGGGAGGCGATCTCTTCACCTTGATGAGGAGGGAGGGCAAGATGAAGGAGGAGGCGGCGAGGGTGTATGTCGCAGAAATTGCACTGGCGATTGAGTACATGCATGGGAAAGGGGTTATTTACAGAGACTTAAAGCCGGAGAATATATTGATGGGGAGGGATGGGCATGTGAAGTTAACGGATTTGGGGTTGGCGCGGCATTTTGTAAGCGAGCCGCCGTTGCACTCACTCGTGGATGAAAGAGGGGGTGATGGGGAGGGAAGAAGCTGGGCGCTTAATAGGGATCCAAAGCCGGAGAATGCGGTAATGGGGAGGGATGGGCACGCGAAGCTGTCGGATGTGATGCGGAGGGAAGGAGGTTGTGGCGATGGACGCGATGATCCAGCGGAGGATAATGGGGCTGACGTTGAGAGAAAAGGTGCAGGGGTCAATATAGTGGCAGCAGCTGCAGCAGTAAGAGAGCCAGCAGCTGCGAGGCTAGTACCAGTGCCGGCTGCTTCGGCGCCTGCTGTTGCTGTTGCTGGTGCTGCTGCTGCTACCCCTCCTCCTGCAGCAGCAGCAGTGACAGCATCAGCATCAATGCCCTTTTCGTCCTCCTCCTCGTCCTTGCACCAGTACCACGACCACGTCGCCCGCTCCTCGGACAGAGATGGTCTCGCCCCTGAATCATCCCTCCTGGATCGAAACCCATCACCCCCTCCCCCACCTCCCTTTGCAGCAGCTGCTCCTCGCACCGCTGCTGCTGCTCTCCCGGCAGCAGCCGCAGCAAACGCAGCAGCCTCCTCCTCCTCCTCCTCCTCCTTCCTCTTTTCGGACATCCATGACACTCACCGTTTAAGCGAGACAAATGACAGCATTTCTCTGGAGTTGCCCCACAATGGAGCCCACACCCTCCCTTCCCCACCTGTCGGTGACGGCAATTCTCCTCTGCCTCCCCTCCCTCCTCCTTCTCGCCCTCCCCCTCCCACTCGAGCGACAACCGCCTACTCTATCCCCTCCCTCCCTCCATCTTCCTCGCACCTCTACCGCACCCACTCCTTCTGCGGCACCAACGAATACCTTTCCCCAGAGCTCCTTCTCAATCAGGGTCACTCCCTCCCCGTCGACTGGTGGTGCCTCGGTCTCTGCCTCCATGAAATGCTCACCCGCAAACACCCCTTCAAACCCCCCTCAACTTCTACCCCCCTCCCCCCCCCCCCTGCCCCCCACCACAACCCCCTCCCACCTCCCCTCCTGCCCTCCCTCCCTCCACCCCTCCCTCAGCCCCTCAGCCCGTCTTCTCATTCTCGCCCTCCTTGATAAAAACCCTGACACTCGCCTAGGTGGTGTGGCGAGGCTCAAAGAGCATTCCTTTTTCGCTGGATTAAACTGGGAGGAGATCGAGAGGAAGGAGGTGGAGGCTCCCTATGTGCCGGTGGTGAGGGGGCAGGAAGACACCCGATGTTTTTCTTGGGTGTATACGGAGGGGAGAATGAGGCACAGCGAGGTGGTGTTCAGGGAGGAGGAGGAGGAGGAGGAGGAGGAGGTGGAGGAGGAGGAAGGAGAGGGATGGGGGGGTAAGGAGGGAGGGATGATGTGTGGATCTGCGTTTGGGAAGGTGAGGGGAATGTGCGGGGCCGGGACGGTGAGTGAAGGGGGGAGGAGGGGCAGAAGGAAAGAGGGAGAATGGAAGGACAAGGATGATGGGGCGTGGGATGGTTTTGATTACGTTCGCTCTTCCTCCTTGGGTTTGTAAATGCACCTGTAGCATAGCACAAAGGAAATGGACGAGGCGGAAGAAACAATGTGTCGAATGTGTCATTCTTAAATGCATACATAGAAAGCGGGCATTGCTTGGTTGGATGTTGAAGTTGTGGTGTTTCTGTGTCATCGCTTTGTGTGTGTTTCTGCGTGTTTTTGTGTGTTCACTTTCTCTATTTCTCTCGCCCACTCTCCCTCTTCCTGCATTGCATTTCAATTCCATTTTCCTCTTTCTTTTCACATCCGCCGATTGAATTTGGTCGACACGGTGACCCACGCCCCCTCCCTCCTTCCCTCCCTCCATCCCTCCTTTCATTCCCGTTGCTGCACATGTCCTCGTTACTCAGCGTGTCATTTCTCCTCCCTAGCCTCCTCTCTCGTTGCTCCCGTCTGGCATTTTCCCATTCCATCTTATTCCATCTTCACCCATTTCCCTTTCCCTTCCCTGTGATTGTCTACATTACTCCTCCATCTCTCATTCCTGCTCCTTCTACTGGTCTTCCCCCTCCACATTCTAGGTCTTCCTTCCCCCCTCCTTCGCCCCCTCACACGCGCCGCGCCTTGGACCTGTCAATGACGCTACGCACTACCATCCTATCCCTCAACCGATCATTCAGCAACCACACCACCCACCCGAGTACCTTGGCTGGTTTCCCTGGAAAGAAAAATGGAGAAGGTGTTTGTGAGAGGAGGGAGAGTGTGTCTCTCGAAATACAGTGGGAGGGAGGGAAAGAAGAGAAAGAGGGGGTTCGACGTACCGTCTACATTGGCCACCACATAGCGGGTCTGTGGGTACTTCGAGGTGAGTGCGTGCAGTATGGCGTCGCTCGTCACAGACGGGGGGCTGGCCTTGGCCACGCACTGTTGAAAGTACTCGGGGCGGGCACTGACGTGCCCATACAATTTATCGATCTTCGAGGAAGCAGAGTGGTTAAAGGGAGGGAGTGAGGGAGTGAGGAGGATGGAGGGAGTTAGGGAGTGAGGAGAAGGGAGGGAGGTAGGCAATTAGGTGAGTTGGGAGAGAGAGACACACAGGTTGAGTTACAGGTACACAATCAAAAGCAAAGCCCAAGTAAGATTCAAGCGAGATGATTTGGCCACACAGACACGTTCATACACTTACCTGCGACCCAGCCCTCTCCTTGATTTTCGCCATTGCCGCGTCGTTTTTACCGAAAATGGCACTCTGGACATAGGCGGGCTCTACCACTGAGACCGACACACCATGCTTCTGCACCTCCACTCTCAACGTATCCGAGAAGGCTTCCAATGCAAACTTACTCCCGCAATAGCTCATCATCATGGGTGCGGAAAACAGCCCAGCCATGCTGCTGATGTTAATCACCCTTCCTTTTCCATCACGGAGGAGGGAAAGAAAGGCCTTTGTCGTCGAGACAGCCCCAAAATAGTTCACATCAAACAAATTCCTCAAATCCTCCATATTCTCGAACTCTACCGGTTTCATCCCTCCTCCAACCCCTGCGTTATTCACCAAACCTACCAAGGGCACCCCCCCTTTGGCGGTCAATGTGCTATTGACGATCTTCACAGCCGCATCAATCTGATCTTGCTTCGTCACGTCAAGTATAATCGGTACGATATGCTCACGGGCCTCCGGGGTAGGAGCATTGGCCTTGAGTGCTTCCCCGTCCGCCTCTTTTCGTACGCCAGCGAACACCAAGAAGCCAGCCTCGGCCAGGCTGTGGGCAGCGTGTGCGCCGATACCTGTCGAGGCCCCAGTTAAGACAACGCCACCGCCGGGAGCGGGCACAGGGTAGGCAGCGCGGGTCGTGAGCTCCAAAATGTAGGGCGAGGCGGCCAGGAGGGCAACCAAGAAGGCGGTGGTTTTGATTTCCATAGTTACTTGGAGCTGTGCAATGTGTGTGAAGTGTGGGGACGGGGACAGCTAGATGCGTCTTGCGGGGGAAGGCGGGGGACGACACAGATGCTGTGTTGAGGGATGGGTGGACTCCTGAGGCGACTAGCGCGACCTTGTTAGAGGAGAAGAAGGAGGTTACGTGCGATATTTTGAGGCGACGCACTAACCATTACCTTTGCAAAGTAAAGCACACAGTTACGCACCCTTGCCACACCCCATCACGTTGTTCACGTCTTTCAGACGACGGACGAAGTGGCAGGCAAGCAAGTGGCAGAAAAGCCGCCCGGGCTTCGACCGCACCTCCAGCACTACTCTTAAACCCGCAGCACCCACCTTATCAAGCAAGATACATCCTCCCTACCGTACAGGCAGCCCTCACCATTGCATGGGATCGTCGCGCACGAAGTGCTGATGGTCTACTTCTCCTCCTCTCCCGGCCGCCATCCTGCCCAGTGCTGCTGCTCTCGTCGTCGTCCTTTCCCTATCTCAAGTATCCTCCTCTTCCTCACCACCATGCTGGGCACTGTGGCCGTGCGCAACACTCTGGCGGTAATGCGCAGAAGACCCCACACTTCCACCACCACCGCTATTACCTTCATCCGACCCACTACCCCAGCAGCACTAAGACCAACTCTCCGTCCTTTCACCTCTAACACACCCTCCCGAAGCACCCCCCGCCAGCCTACCCGTCGCACGAGTCCCCTCGCCAGCAACACCCCTGCCGCAATTACGGCTGCATTCCCCGAAATCAGCTACGCCCAATCGGACCTACCTACACAGGGGGAGAATGCCGTGCCGGCTGTGGGGAAGTATACACGCATCATGTCGCAAACAGAGCTGCACCGCGATTTCCAAGACATGAACAAACTCAGCGCTGCCGACGCAGGGAAAGTGGTGTGGGTCCGTGCACGGATCGGAAACGTGCGTGCAAAGGGAAATTCATGTTTTATTGTCTTAAGACAGGGCCCTTTTGATACTCTCCAGGCATGTTATTTTAAGGATAAAAGTGACCCGGAGCGGAGCAAGGCCATGCTCAAATTCATGGGGGGGCTGACGAGTGAGACAGTGGTGGATATACAGGGGACCTTGGCAACAGCCAACGTGAAGAGTTGTTCGGTCAATGACGTTGAATTATCGATTTCTCGAGTGTACGTTGTCTCGGATGCTGGTGCGATTCTGCCTTTTCAGTTGGAGGATGCCGGGAGACCCGAGGTCGAGGTGGAGGCCAGTCAGGGGACCGAGCGACCTTTCCCGCGGATAGGACAGGAACTAAGGTTGGACAATCGATGGTTGGATTTAAGGGTACCAGCGAATAATTGTATTATGAGGGTTCAGTCGGGGATTTGTCAGTTGTTTCGGGAGAGCCTGTACGAGCAGGGTTTCGTGGAGATCCACACGCCGAAGCTGATTGGGGGGGAGAGCGAGGGAGGGGCGGGAGTATTTCGCACGGATTACTTCGGGCGTCCTGCGTGTTTGGCACAGTCTCCGCAGCTTTATAAGCAGATGGCGATGAGTGCGGATTTGGGGAGGGTGTTTGAGATAGGGCCCGTCTTCAGGGCTGAGAACAGTAATACTCGCAGACATCTATGTGAGTTTACCGGGTTGGACCTCGAGATGGGGATCGAAGAACATTACAACGAGGTATTGCTCGTGACTCATCGGATGTTTAAGCACATCTTTGAGGGACTGGAGAAGAGGTGGGCCAGGGAGTTGGCGGTGATTAGAGAACAGTACGCATCGGAGCCCGTGGCTTTCACCGACGACCCGTGTGTATTGCACTGGCCCGAGGCGATGAGCTTATTGAGGGGCGAAGGGGGAATGGAGGACGTGGATGATTACGACGATTTGACCGGGGCGCAGGAATTGAAGCTGGGCGAATTGGTGAAGAAGAAGTATGGCGCAGATTTCTTTATCCTGGACAAATACCCTTCGGCGATTCGGCCGTTTTACACCATGCCATGTCCGGAGAATGAAAAATTCAGTAATTCGTACGATATGTTTTTGAGGGGGCAGGAGATTTGTAGTGGTGCTCAGCGAATTCATGACCCCGAGTTGTTGACGAGGACCATTGAAGCCAAGGGCGTGCCAGTGGAGCCGTTGGAGAGTTATATTAATTCATTTCGGCATGGTGTCCCACCGCATGGCGGGGCGGGGATTGGGTTGGAGCGGGTGGTGTTTTTGTACTTGGGCTTGGATAATGTACGCAAGGCGTCTATGTTCCCCCGAGATCCGAACAGGTGTGAGCCTTAAGGAGTGAAATTTCTAAGGAGTGAGATGAAGGACTATAGGACATTCATTTGTTGGTGGATGAGGAGGAAGTGGAATCACCTTGCCACGAGGAAGGAGAGGACAGAGAACAAAGAAGAAAAGCGCGATCGGTAAATTCCATGAATCGGTGCCTATTAAATTCGGATTTCAACAACTTACGACTCTGCACAGATTTATTGTACGAATTGATTCAAGTTTCTCGCAAAAATGGCGATGAGGAAAGTCTTCCGCTGACCACTTGCCCTCGTACACCAAAACTCTAGAAACCGAAAGAGTGAATTTGAGGAGCTTTCAAATAATTATCAAGGTAAAGCGTCCAACAAGCAATAGATGATCATAGCACACATCGAGGCACAGCGAAGCGCAGCTAAGTGGTATTTAAAGGGGGATGGGGGTTAGGGGGAGGGTCATTTTCAAATTTGAATTCGAGTCTCACGTCTCACCCGGTGCTCACTCGAATCGACTCCCAATCCAATCGCACCCTCTGTCCTTTTGACTGTCCCCTAATTGGTTGCACATGAGCATCTTTTGATTACTATGACGTATTTTCTTGCTGAAAAGAAACAAATTAAAGAAAAGGTGAAGGCTTTTTTAGTGGCAAGACGTTAGAGAAGCTAGCCTTGGCAGTTAGCGGGAGCTCTTTTTTCCTTCTCTTTCGTCTTACTCAGACTTAGTCCGTCCTTACAACGTATTAAAAAAAAGCATCACAGAACAGCCGCTAACTATGACGGACGTAATTTAATTGGACTTCAGCACGATGAGGGATGACGCGATGCGGCTGTGGGCGATCGACAACCCTGACAGCATGCACGAGGTGGACTATCGGGGGCGCACTGTCCTCCTTGCGGCCGTCCGGATGGGCCACTCAGCCGTCGTTGCCTGGCCCATCGATAAATAGGGCGTTAGCATCTATGGCCACTATCCTCTGCTCGAACGCCTTCCCAATTTACGCGGAGTGTGGATGTCATGGCCGTGCTGCTCGCCCGCGGAGCAAACCCCTCAGTGGTGATTGAGGATGGTTTGACCGTGCTAATGTGGCAAACATTACACGGAGATGTAGGATGTATTGGAATCCTTTTGAAAGACTCGCGATTCAAAGCGTTGGTGGACGCTATGACGCAGAAGCTGGGGATGAACGTGACTGCCCTTCATCTCGTGTGTGAGCGCCTCGACATCAACCTTCACGAGAGGAGACGCATTACCGAATTGCTTTTGGAGGCTGGCGCTGATCCGAATCTCCTATGCCGATGGAGTGATTCCACATCTACAGTGGTGAATCTGTGGACCTATGGCCATGCTGTGCCACCCAGCTACGACCACCCCGGTTATTGCATTTTCTCCGAGTCCGACTTGCGGCAGTGGGTGGTAGACAACCCCGGGCATGTCAACAAGCTGGACCGCACGGGCTACACACTTAAGTGCAGGGCATCACTGGGTGTGTACAATTGCAAGGGTCAAGCAATCAATGCCGTGGGCTATACATATATGGCAGTATCAATCTTTGTTTGTGAGGCTTAAGTCTATTGATTTCTCTTTGCGCCTCTAATTCTGATCGTGGCGTCGTCCCTGCGAATGCGCCTCCCAATGCTTGTCGGTCTTCAAAGATTGTTTGACAAGGGACAGCACGCACTCCAAAGAAAAATAAGATTGAATATGAACTTTGATACATTTCTTTAATTTCCTTATTTTTGTGCAGTCCATCTCTCAGCGCCGCGACCCAAGATGATCCTTCCGCACACCAATGCCTCCTTTTTGCACGGACTGCCATTGTACACAGATGCACAGACAAATAAATGTACAGTATCAAAACGTATTACTCCTTTACCTCCCCTCCCCTTTCGACTCTTCCACTCCTTCTCGCCCTCCACCCCCTTCCTCCTCCACCGCAGAGGGAGGCGGGCGGATGATTGCCGGAATGTACGGATCATGCGGCATTGAAATCCCTCGTTGAGGGTAGAAACGATGCATGGGCGAGTAAAATCGAAAATTCTCGAGCTTACTCAAATACAGATCCGCGTACCGCCGTAGCGAAAACGCAAACAATGTGGGTTCTCCTTCTGCCCGAAAGACAGAGCCGAAATTACCATTGAACATCTTGGACATTTCTGTCTGGAGATGCCTCAAATACTTTTCCAACCCATCCGAGACAATAACATCCGCTTCTTGCAACAAATACGGCGCCGCCCCTCCCACCTTCCCACCCTCTGCAACTTTCGCTTTCGCCGCCGCTGCTGTTGCCTCACTCCGAATCTTCTCCATATCTTCTTGCACCAAGCGCAAGAGCTCCGTCACAGTTATCACCTTATGGGCATGCGCCCGGTACTTTGTCGATTGCTGCACAAGCAATTCATGGTCCAACTCCCGAATCACCGCTCCTGTGCGCCACCCCTGGTTCCGCCGAGCCCCCACCAAGTCCGCCCAAATCTGATCCCCAATATACAGCACTCGCGGGCCCATCCACCCCGTCAGCTTTGTCAAGCCATCCAAAGAGCCGTGTGAGTAGACCTTGCCTTTCTCCAGCGTGGTCACTTCCGTCCACCGAATCTTGCCCGTGCTCTGTGCCACCTGACGGAATGGTCGATCAGAGGTATAGAAACCCGGCTTGTCCGCGCTCACGATTACCACGTCAAAAAACTCCTGCCAATCATCTCCAATCAGGAATCGAAGCCCCCCCGACACATATTCGTAATTGGAGTTGGAGCACAGAAATAGCTTTTTGCCCACGTCGCGGAAGCGTGTCAGGGTCTCGCGTAAGTGGGGCGAGGGCATCATGTAGGTGGGCGGGTCCTTGACCACTTCCTTGTGCATGTTTCCGCTCAAGTGCACGTGGTTAATAGCTTTCATTACGTCTTCTACGACGGCGCGGCGGTCGTGGTGGATGTCTAATTTGTTCAAATAGTCGAGGACATCGGCGAGCAGGCAGGCCAGGGACATGGAGAACAAGTCAAGAAGAGGCTTCAAGTGCTCGTTTCGGTACTGTGGCGAGATGTGAGAGCTGTCCCCGTACTCAGCCAACACCTCTTGCTTTGTCAAGCGCTGTCGGCCATTGAAAACAGTCCGCAGCGCGATTTGGTTGATATAACTGAGCTTGAGCAGCCACCCTCGATCCATGTCCACGGCAAGGCCGCGAATAGCAAAGTGCGGGTCGTACGTGCGACGAGTCTTCATCTCCGTAGGGTAGCCCGAGTGCTCGATCAGATAATCCTTGGCCATGCTGTATATAAGGCCTTCCATCTTGTCGGTATAACTCACGAGCGTGTAATCGTAATCCCAGCCTAAGACGTCCACCTTGCCCAAGTTGATTGCGTTGTTGACAAATATACGGTCCTTCCGGGGTATTTTTTGCTGCTCCTGGCCAGGCGGCTGGAGAGAATTAGAAGTCGGTGGCCCCTCTTCCATCTTGGCCAGATATTCGCGCAGCAGCCGATTTATTCGCGGGTGTGGGTGCGTGATGCTGCTCAAGGGCTGAGGGGTATGCTTCTTGTGTTTTGTGGGTGCGGTGGACGACAAAGACCGCGACAGCCAAATAAATCCCCCACGACTGGGGATACTGCTGCCAATTTTGATGCCTGTGTTGGTGCTGGTGCTGGGGGCGCTGCTGATCATGGTAGTCGGAAGGGGTCGCGACAAATAGCCGCCGCACAATGGGCTGCGGATGATGCTGCTGCCATCTCCGGCACCCCAGGCCGTGCCTGCCCTTCTTACCAAACGCCGTAGCATTGGTCCCATGCCGCCTGCAGCATGTGTGGTATGAGAATATCGTTGTCACGTCGTCATGCTAGGCAGCAAGGATGATGTGGTAAATACACACACCGAGAGGAGAGGCAGCAACGGCCCGCCTCAATAGCTATACACAATACACCTGCGACTCACACAAACGTTTCATTTACTCGTAGAAGGCTCGCTTGTTTACCTTTTGCGCCTTGGCTGTTGCGATGTGGACAATCCCGCAGGCACTCAAAACCTCCCCACCCTTCACAGCGCAAAAGAAGAGCAATTTTGTGAAGTTTTGCTTTCTGAATTTAGTTCTTGCAACTATCCATTGTCGTCTCTACAGCTATCATTACAATATTGCTGTCTAATCCTTCAGCTTTGCCCCTTCCCCTTCTAAGAGCGTATCCAACCTTGCCGCGCGACCACCCCATTAAAGCGGCTTCAGCGCCACCAATGGCAAGCCTTCCTCTTTCTATAATCCACATCAACTACTCATTCAATATACATCAATCTATCTTCTCACTTCCCTCCCCTTTCTCCTCCCCCACCTCCACTCCTCTCCTTGAAGAGCTGCAACGCCTGCAATGGCGTCGCCCGTTTGCTCGGATCCAACACCAATGCTTGCTCTAAAACAAATCTCAACAGTGTAACCCCCCCTCTGGTCTCAGCAGGCATTTTGGCCCACACCTTCGGCGAACACAACAACTCTCCTAGTTGCTTTCTTGGCACAGTAGGAGGGGGCACGCTCCGGACACTCTCCCCTCTTTCCGCTAATTCTCTCTGTAAGAACATCCCGTCCTCATCGAAATGCTTCTTTCTAATCGAGCTCACACATTTCTTCAGGACCCTCTTACTGAACCCTCCCCGGACCTCCATCATCTGCATCAGAACTTCATTATTATTCCGGCCGTCGAATAAGACCCTACCCGTGTACATCTCGAACATACTGGCTCCTGCTGACCACATATCGATAGGCGTTCCTCGGGGAGGCAAAGCCAACATAACCTCAGGTGCGCGGTAAAAACGTGATTGCAAATACGGAACGGTCGCGAGAGAGTCTTCTTCTTTATCGTTAATTTCGTGCACGCGGAGCGCAGAACCGAAATCGCAGATTTTGAGAAGGGACATGCTGCTGTTGACGACGAGGTTGTCGGGCTTGAGGTCTGCGTGGATGATGCCTTTTTGCTGGAGGTAGGCCAGGCCGATGAGAAGCTGTGAAGAGGGAGGGGAGAAATGAGATTAGGTGCATAACCTGATTATTTACAAAGAGAAAGATTACGTATCGCCTACCTGCTGTGTGTAGGACAAAACTGCTTTCACGGCCAACCCCTGCGACGCCCCATACGTCTTAAGGAGTTTGCGTAGATTCATGTGCATGGCCTCCATCACCACACACACGTGTTCACCTAGCCTAAAGTCATCAAGGAATCGAACGATATGCCCTTGGTTCTTAGGGTCCCCAAGGGTTAGGTCGCGAAGGATGGCGGCCTCCTTCATCCCTGCCTGGAGCATTAACTCATTCCCACGCAAGACCTTGATGGCCACTGTCGAGGGGGAGTGAGGGAGGGAAGGAAGGCCGGATGGACGGAGAGGAAGCTTGGCTTGGGCTTGTTCGTCTTGGGCGAGGAGGACGGAGCTGAAGATTCCGCGGCCTTTGGTGCCCAGGATCTAGACAGGATGTATGTATGGGACAGGGCGAGGATACGCAGCTTTTGATAAACCTGAACTTGCGCGTGAAATGCATCAAATAAGCATATCAACACGTGCATAAACACATGATACACTAGTCTGATCGAAATAAATTTGGACAACACAAATAAAACAAAAGTTTCGCAAACCCTAATCCAACCGCTGAGCCAGTGCTCTTCCTCTTCCCGTGGGTAAGAGAAAAGAATGACCCGGCTGAAAAGCAGGCGATGCAGTACACTGTCCTCCAAAAGCGAAACCACATCCAGCGAGGGACATGCGCATATATGCGCACAACGAGCCAAGATGGGTATTAGAATGGAGGGGTCTCTCACACACACACTCTCCCCTCCCTCCCATACTCCGTCCCTCACCACCTCCCTCTCTGCATCCGTACCTTGTACCGTCCGCGCAGAATCTCCCCCACCCTGTGTGAGAGGTATCCCTCTGCATCCCTCTGTTCTTTGAGCGCGGCTTTGCCTAAGGCGCCGAGCCCGCCACGGGTCCCTCCGTCCTTGAGAAGGGATTGAGTCAGACCTGTCACTGACGTGGCGGTCATGAAGGAAAGGCGGGATGAATGAATGGATGGATGGATGGATGGATGAGACAAGATGTTTGCACACGATATGAGGAGAAAAAAAGATGTAGGGTAGGTGTGTGTCAAACGCCGGGACCCGCAGACCAGGCACGAAGCACGCAGGCTCCGCCCGAACGCCCGAACGGCCCAAGTATGTCCATGTATCATGCCCCCCACAGCACACAAAGCAAAGGAGACAGGAAGGAAAGGATGGAGGGGGATGGACCCAACCAGCTGTCCAGCCAAGCAACGTACGTAACGCACCCTCGGCCGAAAAAATATCGAGCTCAACAGCCCCTCCACCGCCAGCAGCAGCAGCAGCAGCAGCAGCAGCAGTATCAGCAGCGACAGTAGCAGCACCGACGCCTTTCTCCTTTTCCACCTCGTCCTCCTCCTCTTCCTCATGTTTCATCACTTCATCTGCACCGTCTGTCCCTTCATTCCTCTCTTCCTCATCCTCCTCCACGTCCTCCATCATCAGCTCGCCTGCTCCTCCCAAGGCATCTTCCACCTGACGGCGAGTCTCAGCTAGGAATATTCTCATGGCCTCCTCTTTCTCTTTCTCCGTTTCCTTCGTTTTTTTCTTCCCTGCTGGCGGTGCGATAGCAGCAGCTGCGGTATCAGCAGTTGCAGATGCCATTGCAGGGACAGCAGCAGTAGCAGTACCAGCATGCCATTTCTCCTTTTTCTCTTGGACTAAAGTAGGCAACGAACAAGTCGGCACCGCAGGACTCAACACCAAAGGAGGAGGACATTTAGTGCTTTTTCCTCCTGACCCATCTTTTTCATCTCCTCTGGCAGTTACGTCAGCACCACCAAACTGAGCGAGCATCTTTTCTCGCCTTGCTCGACGCTCGGCCATCTCTCGTTCCTCCCTTTCCTTCTCCGTTTCAAACATCAAGTCGTCATCCTCCTCTTCCTCCTCCTCCTCTCTCTTTTCCTGAGGGAGAGGACGCGTAGGAAGAGGTAGAACCGCTGCTGCTGGTGGTGGTGGCGGTCGCTTTCCTCGCGTTGGGGATACAGGTGCTCGTTGAGACCGGCCTCCTTTTGGTGAGAGTGAAGAGAGTTCTTGCTGCTGCTGCTCGGAGGGAGAGATGGCGGCTGCTATACACGTGCCTGTTGATGCCACTGGTGCTGTTGGTACATAAAGAATAGACCCGGGGACAGGCGTGGGGACAGGAGCAGCAGCGGCAGCAATAGCATCAGTAGTAATAGCAGTAGCCGCGGTCGTTGGCTTCTTGGCATCTGGTCGTCGCCGACGCCGAGGAGGGGGTGGAGCCAGAGCTACTTCCGACGGAGGAGCGTCCGCAAAGATCTTGACGGCACTGCGGGTGTCCGGTACTCCAGAAGGCGGTGGCAAAGGCATCGTCGCCCCTCCTTCCGGTTCCTCCTCTTCTTCCTTCTTCTTGTCCTCCCGCAAAGAGCCTTTGACAGCATCGTCCCTCTCGTTCGTCCTTCGCCGCTCCCGGCTGCGACTACGACTGCGGCTGAGATTTCTCCACACTCCACCATTGCGTCCGCGCCGTCCCCGTCTCCTCTCCAGATCGTCGTCATCCTCATCCTCATCATCGTCACTCCCGTTGCCTATCCTAACCCGCCGCCTCTTGATCCGCCCCAAGCTGTCCACGCTGTCCACGCTGTCCACGCTGCTGCTCCTGCCCCTCTTCTGTTTGTCCTCCTCCTCCTCCTCCTCCTCCTTCGGCGGTGGCGGCGGTGGTGTGGGGGGCGCGTGATGGGAAGGAGGAAGGGGCAGATCCTGCTCTGATGATGCCTCCTTCGTCATGATGGCCAAGCGAAGCAATCCTGCCAAACAAAAAAAACCAACGACGAGGGCGTGGGTGGCTACCTGTCCACGGTTTATAAATTGATGTGGTTCCCGGTGTGTGAGAACGTGCATGTCTGGTGTGGCGCAGCGGGTTAGATCATGGATACAAGGAAAGACATTTCATGGCCGCACACAGGCCTTCGCCGCTAGCTACGTTTAGGCACATTTACGTTTATTGACTGTACTTCGTCTACTTTCACACGCAGAAAAATACTTGCAAGCGGCGCGGCTGCAGTGGGCGGTGTGGGAATGGGCGGGGGAGGGGGAAACAGTTAACAAGAAATAGGTGGGTAAACCAAAGTATGCCTCGCAGCCGGAAACCTGCGCTATTGCTGCTGCTTCTAGCCATCACGAGCACACACGCCTTCCTTCTACCACACCTACACACCAGCAGTTGCCTTCGACAACATCACTCAAAGCAGCCAACGCGTCGGCTATCCCTAAGGTCCATTTCAACTCCTCCTTTGCACGGCAGCAGCAGCGCAGACGAGGAGGCCGATGTTGCCACGCTCCAGGCCAACGAAGGATGGGTCGAGCCTTGGGCAGGCACCGAGAGCAGTGATCTTGTCCGCATTGTCTTCGACTGCTACGAGAAGGACAAGATGGTCATTGATCCATGGCTGCTGAGTGAACTGCTGCTCGAGACAGGGGCGTACAGCAGCCAGATAGAGGATGCGGCCAAGGACACAAAGGACGAGACACCGATTTTTGGAGAGCATGGAGAACCAGCTTGTAGTGAGAAGATCTGGAATCGGAGCTTGGTCATGGCGGATTATGGGCTTGAGGTGGACGTGGGTGGAGTGCTGGTGCGTAGCTTCCAGAAGCGAGGGAGAGGGAGGGCGACCTGGTTACATTTTTGGTCTCTTCTTGCGTGCTTGATTGCTGTGTCGCATGTTTGCACTTGTTCCCGAATTTTATTCTATCTCTTTTCTCCTGCTCCTACATTCGAGCATTTCTCCTCCTCCCTTCTCGTTCTTCATCACACAAAATTAGGCCCTAGTCAAAGCGGCCTTTGAGCTTTGCGACACCTACCCCTTGAAATACCGCCTTGAGCGGATCATTGACCGCGACTGGCAAAAAGAAGTCCAGGAAGGATGGAAACCCATTCTCCTCGGCGACCGCCTGGTGGTGAAGTTTACATGGCACAATGAGGAGGACATGGCGCCTTTTCTTCTCTCTGAGGAGAAGAAGATGAAGGTGATGACTTTGGAAGGCGGGGCGGCATTTGGCAGCGGAGAACACCCGACGACGCACATGTGCTGTGCATGGCTACAGGAATGGCTAGAACAGCACGCTCTAGCGGGTGGGAGAGAGGTGAGTGTGTGTGATTACGGAGCAGGGAGTGGGATTTTGGCGTTGGCTGCGTTGATGTTTGGGGCCAGCACGGCGGTAGGCGTGGAGATCGATCCCTTTGCGATTCAAAGTGCCTATCGTAACGCAGCAATGAATGGATTGGAGACCGTGTTTTTACTGCCAGTCGAGAAGAAGTTAGGAGGAAAAAAAGATGGGGACACTCGCGCAAAGTTTTTGGTAGTGCGACCGGCTGGGAACGAGAAGGAGGAGGAGGAAATGGAAATGGAAGAGGTAAACATAACTCCAACGGACGTGATGCTCGCCAATATACTGAAGAGGCCATTGATTGAACTATCGAAGCAAATATCTGGTCTGACGAAGCTTGGAGGGAAGGTTGTGTTGGCGGGGTTGTTGGTTGAGCAGGCCGAGAGTGTGATGGAGGCGTATCGGCGTTATTTTCCCGATATACATCAAGCGAATAGCATGGGGGAGTGGGCGTTATTAGTAGGGACGCGGAATAACGAGCCAGTGGTGTTCGAGGAATGAGGGAAGGAACTAAAACAGACAGAAAGGAAGTGGGGGCCGATTTTTGTAAAAAAAGAAGCAAACGAGATACGAAACACCGAGGCTTGGACTCTTTCTATTTTGCATGGTGTTCTAGACACGCGATGCTTCGTGCGTTTGATTTACCACCTCTGAACATATATGTACACGTGACTCACGCGTTCAAACGCAAAAAAATTATGAAGAGGGGGCAGTGGCAAGTTAACGCACATGACGAACAACGAACAAACGGATATCACGGCAGACGTCTCCGGACACGTACAGGATGCTTGCGCGACTTCTCGATCGAGATTATGGACCTGATAGCCACATGGTTTTCCAAACTCACGTGTCCTTCGTCCTTGTCGGCATCATCAACCACAGCCGCGCCCCAACAGCATTTTGATGAACATGCGCGCCCTCCTTCGGCGTGGCGATGTCTGCAGAAAGTTGGTCCTGTCAATGTCGTCGTCCCGATCATCTGCCTACCCGGCCGCAACTTTACATCACCTCTCCTTCTCCACGACCTCTCCCACTTCCGATTCAGCGCCCGCTGCTGTCAGCATCCGTCGTGTGGGTATCGTGGGTGCAGGACCTTCAGGATTCTACGTTGCCAAGTACCTGCTCAAGGAGCTGGGGCAAAGCGCGACGGTGGAGATGATCGACTGCCTGCCCACGCCCTTTGGGCTTGTCCGAACGGGCGTCGCACCCGACCATCCCGAGGTCAAATCGGTCCAAAAAGACTTCGAAAAGGTAGCAGAAGACCGACGTTTTCATTTCTTTGGCAATATCCGTGTGGGGCAAGACGTAGGAATGGCTGAACTGCGTGCGTTTTATGACGTTGTTGTGCTGGCGTACGGAGCGTCGGAGGACCGCACATTGGGTATCCCAGGCGAAGACACCTTGGAAGGTGTGGTCAGTGCCCGAACCTTTGTCAATTGGTACAACGGCCATCCTGATTATGCACCTGACAAGAAATTGACAGCGATGCTTCGTGACATTCTTGCCCAGCCCGGCGCGCAGGCCGCGGTGTTGGGGCAGGGGAACGTGGCCTTGGATTGTGCCCGTCTTCTCGTCAAGCAACCGGCGGACCTTGCGTCAAGTGACATCTGTGAGCATGCCTTGGAGGTACTAAAACAGAGTCAACTTACCACCATGTCTGTGATTGGACGGCGAGGGCATGGACAAGCAGCGTTTACCATAAAAGAATTGAGAGAGCTATCCCGGATAGCAGGAGCCACGTTGGTCGTCCCTCCGGAGGAGGTCATGCAAGGTCTTACACCATTTACCATCGCCAATCTCGCTCAATCCCGTCCTCGCAAGCGCTTGGCAGACCTGGTGGAATCCTTGCCTGCTCCTGCAGCAACAGCAGAAGCAGCAACAGCAGCTGGACGTACTGTTGTCCTTCGCTTCCTGCTCCTCCCCAAGGCGCTACTACCCGACCCAGCAAGACCAAGCCATGTTGGGTCCATCGTTTTCGAACGTGCACGGCTTGAACAGGAAGGGGGGGAGGGGGGACGGATCGTGGCTGCGGGGACGGGGGAAGTAATTGAGATACCGTGTAATTTGGTGCTAAGGTCGATTGGGTACAAATCCCGGCCTTTGGAAGGAGTACCCTTTGATAATAAAAAAGCGGTGGTCCCGAATCGTCAGGGACGGGTGTTGGTTGAGATATCACCAGAAACAGGAAAACTGGAACCAGCAGTATCGGCTCCAGTAGCAGGGGAGGTTGTGCCTGGCATGTATTGCACCGGGTGGGTTAAGAGGGGTCCGACCGGCATTGTGAATACAAACATTTACGACGCACGGGAAACAGTGGCTTCCATTGTGGAGGACGCGGTACAGGGTAGGTTGAACCTTGCATCCTCTTCCTCGTCGTCGCTCTTTGAGGTGTTATCCAAGGCGGGGAGGAAGAAAGTGGAGGAGGTGGTGACTTGGCAAGGGTACAAGAAGATCGATGCATATGAGTGCATGGTAGGGGCGGCGAAGGGAAAACCAAGGGAGAAGGTGATTGACGCACAAGAGCTTGTGCTGATAGCGACTAGATAGGAGATTTATGGTGGTATTTGAGGTCAGCAGCAGGATTGAGGTCGGAAATGTATCATCTGGGGTTGGAGATGGAAGGAATGTAGAAAATAGTTTGCAGTGACGAAACCCCTTAGTAGAGTAACCCCTAGCTCCATTTTTTTTTTTTTGTAGCTTTCTTCTTTCATCCTCCTCCTATCGTTATTTCTTTCCCTTCTTCATGCTCTTCCCTCTTTCTGCTGCTGCTGCTGCTGCCGCCGTTTCTGTGAGTTCAAAATGCATGCATCGTAACCTTCGTCGACTTCCGCCATTGATTACTCCTTGTCATTCTTCCCTACCTCTGAATGCAGCAGCAATGACAGCAGTGCTTAAAATATATTCTTTACTTAAAGCCCTCCCTTCGCTTAAGTCTCCTCCCTCCCTCCCACGTTTCAAACTCCTCCCTACTACTTTTCCTCCTGTCTCAGGGATTCCCCCAACACGTGCCACTCCTCCCTCCATGGCTCTATTTCTCCACTCAATAAGGGCGGTGACTCCTCTCCACCCGTCCCTGGTGCGCGTGCTGCCCACGATGCGGCGCGTAGCCGCTCGCCCCACCTTCTCCCCCTCCTCCTCCTCCTCCTCCTCCTCCAGCGTGGTAACCCTGCGCTCCATGCCCGTTGTACGACCCCGACGCCGGAGCACCAACAGCAACAGGGCCCGCACTGTACCCGCCATGAGCATAGGGAGCAGTGGAGGAAGAGGAGGACGAGGGGTAGCCACCGTACCCTGGAGCGTGCGCCGACGACGGATAGCCACCGTAACCCTGCGAAGGATAAGAGCTATATCCACCCCCCCCCCCCCCCCCCCCCCCCCCCCCCGATTCCCCCCAACTAACCCACCCCCCCCCCCCCCCCCCCCCCCCCCCCGCCCCGG
>Ga0160419_100664_pt1 | contig 19487 bp, 19 predicted proteins | sample CelAP2metagpilot_2_FD_108196 | JGI IMG/M metagenome (GOLD analysis project Ga0160419, IMG submission 108196) | Phycosphere-associated microbial communities from Cellana algal ponds in Kailua-Kona, Hawaii, USA - Cellana AP2-4-25 metagenome pilot ... | reverse complement strand
TTATAAACTTCTATACGGTATTTTATTAAAACGCCTAAATAAGAATTACAACGAACTTAAGAAAATGGAAGTTTAGTCAATATTGACTAATCAATATTACTATTCATTTAAAAATTCTCGTTGCTTATTTAATTCTTCTTGAGCAAGTAATTCTTTCTCTGGGATTACTTTTAAAAATGAAGGATGTTGCTCTATAGCGTATTCTATTTTTTCAACAATATCTTGAATACTTTCGTTTTCGTAATCAATTTTTAAAGGTTCTTTAATTTCAAAAGTTTGATAGACGTTTTTCTTTTTAATTCTTAGTCCTTTTTTATCAAAACTTCTTCTAAAACCATCAATTACAATAGGTACAACTACTGGTTTGTAGTGCTTTATAATATGAGCTGTTCCTTTTCTAATAGGTTTAAAAGGTGTTGTGGTTCCTTGCGGAAATGTAACAACCCAACCATCATCTAAAGCGCGTTTTATGGCAGAAATATCACTCATTTTTACTTGACGGTTAACGTCTTGTCCTTGGCTACGCCAAGTACGCTCTATACTTATAGATCCTGTGTAAGCAAAAATCTTTGGTATTAAACCAGATTTCATAGTTTCTTTTGCTGCCACATAATACATGTTAAGCTTAGGATTCCATAAATAACCTACATTTTTAATATTATCTTGTCGGTTTGATAATGCAGCATTAAATACATGAAACATCGCAATAACATCTGCAAAATAAGTTTGATGATTTGATATAAATAAAACGTTTGTATCCGGTAATTGTCTTATAATTTCAGAACCTTCAATTTGTAGCTCATTAAAGCCTCTATAGCGTCTGTGCGTTAAAAGACCTAAGATTCTGATTAACCATTTTTTTACAAAAAGTATATGTCCGAAAGGATTTTTTTTAAATAATCCCATAGTGTATTTTCATTTTTAGGAGATACAAATATAATAAATCAAAGCACTTATAACGCTTGTTTTAGTAAGTCTTTAACTTCACTAAGCATCATTGCTGTTGCTCCCCAAACTAAATGATTGTTTAAATAAAATGCAGGTACCTCAACCTCAACACCGTAACTGGTCTGTACTTTTTTTTGTGTTAGGTTGTTATCACTTAGCAAATCTTTTAAATAAACTTCTATCAAATCTTCTACTTCGGTCTCTTGTTTGACAAATTTTGGTGTTTGCTCTGCAATGCCTAAATAAGGCTGGACTACAAAGTTGCTTGGCGGAATATAAACTTGCGTCATTTCTTTATAAACCGTTATTATTTCTGGATGTACACCAACTTCTTCATGGGTTTCTCTTAAAGCAGTTTGCATTAAATTTTGGTCAGAATGTTCTACTTTTCCACCAGGAAAACCAACTTGTGCGGAGTGTACACCTTTGTAAGTTTTTCTTAGAATTAAAATAAGCTTGGTTTGCAACTCAAAATCTGGATAAAACAACGCCATCACTGCACTTTGCCTAGCGTGTTTCATCTTCTCTTTTTGCTGTTTTAATAGCGCTTCACGATATGGTGGCGCCATTTTAAATTGAGATGCTTCGGCTGGTAGTGGGATATTTTTTATTTTTGGCAATGCTATGCTAAAATCCTTAAAATTCATTTTAAAAATGCGCCTATTACTTTTTTTTAGTCTTTGTCTTGTTTTATTTAATTGTGAAGATAAGCAATCTAAGACTAAATCTGATAATACCGAAGCCAAACAAGTTGTAGATACAGTAAAAACTGAAACTAAAACAGTAAAAAAAGATACCGTTAAGAAAAAGAAATATCCTTACCTAACGGAAGAAAACGCAATGGACTTTTTCTTAGAATACGAAAAAGAAAACCCAGAAAATAAAGTGCGAATTAAAACAGATAAAGGCAATATTGATATTTTACTGTTTAATGAAACTAAGTTTCATCGCGCTAACTTTATCTATCTAGCAAAAATTGGTGCTTTTGATAATACACAGTTTCATCGTGTTGTTAAAAACTTTATTATTCAAGGTGGAAATACTGATGATATTAGAGTAGCTAGAAAACGTGGTAAAATAGGTCATTACTTATTACCAACCGACACTAATCGTGGTTTTACACACCATCGTGGAGTAATTTCTATGCCTAGTAGCGATATTGAAAATCCGCATAAATTAGCATCTCCTTACGAGTTTTTTATCACGCAACAAGATGCGTTTCATCTTGATGGTGATTATACTATTTTTGGAAAAGTGATTGACGGAATGGACGTTGTTGATAAAATAAACGCCGTAAAAACAGACGAGTCTGATTGGCCTTTTGTTAATGTGTATATAGAAACTGTGGAGGTTTTAGAGTAGTATTTTAATCTTTATAAAGACTTGGTAAACTTACTTTAAACTTTACAGCGATTAACCTAACAATAATAACTACTGCTCCAGAAATTACAAACACAAAATTAGTGACAATTGGTAATTGGCTAACCGCAAAGTATGTGACGCCACCTAAAATACAAGCTGTTGCATAGACTTCTTTTCTGAAAATTACGGGTATTTCGTTACATAAAATATCTCTAATTACTCCGCCAAAACATGCACTCATCGTTCCTAAAAAAACACAAATTACGGGATGTAAATCTGCTGAAATTCCTTTTTCAATTCCAATTACAGTGTATAATCCAATACCGATAGTATCGAATAAAAACAGTGACTTACGTAAGTAATCTATTTTATTTCTGAAGACAACAGCAAAAACGGTTGCTCCAAAAATAAAGTAAGCATAGCTCATGTCTTTCATCCAACTTACAGGTGTTTCGCCAATTAAAACATCTCTTAACGTTCCGCCACCAACAGCTGTTACGAACGCAATAATTAAAATACCAAATGCATCCATACGCTTATTTAGCGCAACAAGTACTCCAGAAATTGCAAAAGCAATGGTTCCTAAAATATCGATGATGTAAAACATTGGATTGTAATTATATTAAATGGTTTTAATTGTAAAAGATACTTCGAATTTGCTCAATATGAAACTCAATAAAAATGATTCAAACTTAAAAAAGCGGTTCTCTGCTTACATGTTTTGGGTGTAATAGTTGTAATCTTTTATAACTGTTGAAATAAATTCCATATCATTACTTTCAACTTGTTGTCTTATTTCCATTACATCTATTACCTTGGTTCTTAACTTAATTAAAGTAGCGTAGTCTTTAGATTTTTTTGCCGCTAAATAAGTTTCTTTAATTATACGTACATCATTATCTGACAACTTAATAACTGATGGATATGTTGGTGTATAATCTTCTTTTAATTCTTCTAAAATAGTATGGCTAATATTGACTTTATTTTTCAAAGCAATAACACCTGTTCCTGCGGTCATATCTCCTATTCTTTGGTTTTTATTGCTAGTAACAACAGCTATTAAACCTATAATACCAGAAAACATATTTAAGTCTATAATTCTAAAAAACCATCTTACGATAAAATCTGGAAAAGAGGCTTGATAACCATCAATTTTAACCACCTTTATTTTTAATACGCGCTTACCTGGTGTTTGTCCGTCTAAAACAGATTCAAAAATTAGTGAGTAAAAAATAACAGGAAGATAAAAGAAAACTACTACCGCACCGATAGACCATTGGTCCATATCTCTTGCCCAATCTTCAAAATTAAAAGCATTAAACATAATTTGATACACAACAATTGAATATGCTATTTTAATAATCCAATCTATAAGATATGCGAGTAAACGTTCGCCAACACTAGCAGCGACAAAGTTTATGTTAACGTTTTGTGTGGTATTTATTGATATATTGACCATAAGCTAAGGTCAAATGTAAGCATTTTTTTAACGCTTAAAAGTGGTTTTAAAATAAAAAATATGTAGATTTGGTTGCTTTATGAGAGAAGTCGCTTTTATCAAAACCAACAAAGAAAAATGGCTAGAATTTGAACAAGCTATTTTTGGAAAACAACTAAAAAACCCAGACGAATTAGCCTCACTTTACACACAATTGGTTAATGACTTGTCATATGCACAAACGTATTATCCTAAAAGTAAAACAGTTTTATATCTTAATAATTTAGCAGCAAAAGCGTTTCAAAAAATCTATAAAACTAAGCGACAAGACACTAATAGATTTGTATATTTTTGGAAAACCGAAGTCCCTTTAATAGTTTATGAATACAGACGTTACGTAGCTTACGCTTTTTTAGTTTTTTTAAGTTTTGTAGCTATTGGCGCACTTTCAGCTGAATTTGATGATGCTTTTATCAGATTGGTTTTAGGTGATCACTATGTTAATCTTACTTTAGAAAATATTGAAAAAGGCGATCCTGTTGCTATATACAAAAGCGGTAGTAATTGGGGAAGCGCTTTTGGTATTACCTTAAACAACCTTTATGTAGGAATTTTATCTTTTGTTTTAGGCGTTTTTGGAGGTTTAGGTACTGGTTATGTTTTAATGGAAAATGGGATTATGCTGGGTTCATTTCAATATATGTTTGTAAAAGAAGATGTGTTTTGGGAAAGTGTTAGAGGTATTTGGATACATGGTGCTATGGAAATTTTCGCTATAGTCATAGAAGGTGCTGCTGGATTTATTTTAGGAGCTAGTATATTGTTTCCTAAAACATTTTCAAGGATGACTTCATTTAAAAGAGGCGTGAAAATTGGTGTAAAAATTTTAATTAGCACATTTCCTTTTACCATTGCTGCTGGATTTTTAGAAGGTTATGTGACTAGGTATTCTAATGTGATGCCTAATTGGTTGTCTATTGGTATCATACTTTCAACATTAAGCTTAATTTCATTTTACTATTTAATATATCCGTTTATTGTTAACAGAAAAGCAAAACTAAACTATGCAACTATATCAAAATAGAGACTTTAACTCGTTTTTTCAAGATACATTCACCTTTTTAAAAGAACATGGTAAACATTTCTTTACTCATTTTTTCACTATTAGTGGTGCATTAATTATTGTTTTAGCTGTTGTAAGCTACTATGTTACTAAAACTTATACAGAATCTTTGATGTATAACTTTTCTACTAGTGGAACTGCTTCAGATGCTTTTGATCAGTTTGCTAATGAAAACTTTGGTGCATTTATACTTACCATTATTGGTGTAGTTATACTAACTATAGTGTTTTGGGTTATAGTTTATGCCTTCACTCCTATTTATTTCAAACTTTTTGAAAAACATAACGGTACTAATTTTGGGATGAAAGAAATTACAGATAGTTACAAAGCTAACATTGGTAAGCTTTTAGGCTTTGTTGTATTTGGATTTATTCTTGCAATTCCGCTAGCTATTGTCTTTGGTATTGTTGGTTTTATACTTGCAATTACTATTGTTGGTATTTTAGCGCTACCTTTTTTAGTGGGTATATTTAGTAGCCTTTACCACATGACGCTTTTAGAGCAATTAGATAACAAACGTAACTTTTGGGATAGTTTTGGTTATGCTTGGCAACTAATTAGTAGCAAGTTTTGGCATGCTGTTGGTTGTATTGGTATTTTTTATTTAATGGCTTACGTCATACAAATGGGTATTGGTTTTATACAAGGTGTTGTGCAAGGTGTGCAAAGCATAACTGTTATACAAGAACCTGTAGGTATGGAAGATATGTCTATTGGAAGTTTAATTTTAGCTATCGTTATTTCGGTAATATCTTTTATTATCAGTACAACTTTACAAACTATTATACAGGTTAATCAAAGTATTGTTTACTATGGTTTAAAAGAAACCAGCGAAAACGTAAACACTAAAAGCGTTATTGACCAAATAGGATCTGGTGAGTAAACTATTAAAATTACATATCATCTTATTTTTATTAGCTTTTGGTACAGCTAATGCACTTCAAAAACACTCGCAAGACGTGTATGAAGACTATGAGTACTTAGAAGCTATAGATTCGGTTGCAACCGATAGTGGCTATGTTTCACCAAAACAATTTGATGATTTATCTAAAAAATATACAGATGATGATTTTGTTTACCAACGTAGCGAAGCTAGTTCTGGTTGGTGGACTCGATTTAAAAAAGCGGTTTCAGATTTTCTAAAAAGTCTATTTAACATTCAAAACGCTGGTCAAGCCTCTAGAGCTACAGATTTAGCGCTAAAAATTGCTGGTGTTATCATTTTCTTGTTGGTTATTTATTTCATCTTTAAAGCTATTGTAAATAAAGAAGGGACTTGGGTTTTTGGCAAATCGTCAGACAAAAGTATTATTCCTGTTACTGATGTAGAAAACAACATTCATCACACCAATTTTAAAGCTTTAATTAGTGAAGCCGAAAGCAATAATAATTACAGACTTGCTATTAGATATTACTATTTGTGGCTCTTAAAAGGTTTATCTGAAAAAGAAATAATAGACTACGATCCAGAAAAAACAAACAGCGATTATCAATACGAAATAAAAACACCTGAAATCTCAGAACAATTTGCCTACACATCCTATTTGTACAATTACATTTGGTATGGCGAATTTAATGTAGATCAAACTCAATTTGATAAAGCCAAACGTGCTTTTACTAACTTTTTAAACTCGGTAAAAGCATGAACAGAACAATAAAAATTTACATCGGTTTATTGATATTCATCTTTGGACTAATAGCGTTTATCGAACTTACTCGAGAGCGACCAATAAACTGGAAACCAACCTATAACGAAAGACATAAAATTCCTTTTGGTACCTATATTTTTCATGAAGAATTAGAAGCTGTTTTTCCTAATCAAGAGTTTACAGATGTAAGAAAAACACCTTACGAGTTTTTTGACGCCTATTACGATTGGGAAGAAGACGAATATACCACAACTGGTAATTTTATACACGTAGCGCAATACTCAGAAATGGACGAAATCTCAGCACAAGAGCTTTTAGATTTTGTATCCTATGGTAACACCGTTTTTATGTCTAGCAATTATTTTCCTAACCGATTAAAAGACTCGTTAGGATTTAATACAACTAACCAATATGATTTAAAAGGTAATAGCTATTTCACATTAACTAATCCAAGATTTAAAACAGATAGTATTACCATAGATAGAGGTATTAACAACTTTCATTTTTCAAAACTTGACAAAGATCTTACAACGGTTTTAGGACATCAAACATTTGATAGTATTGCGTTTCCTAACTTTATAAAAGTTAATTATTATCAAGGTTCGTTTTTACTTCATTTACAACCTATTGCGTTTACAAATTATAATTTATTAAAGAAAAACAATAAAAAATATGCCGAAGCGGTTTTGGGCTATCTGCCAGAAGACAATATTTTTTATAACTCGCTAAACAAAGCAAACACAAACGTTAGCGGCTCTAAACTTAGATATATCTTAAGCCAAGATGCACTGCGTTACGCTTGGTATTTAGGATTGATTAGTTTGGTGTTATTCTTAATTTTTAACGCAAAACGAAGACAACGCATTGTTAAAGAAATTAAACCGCACGAAAATACAACCGTCGCATTTACAAAGACCATTGGTAATTTATATTACGAAACTAAAGACCATAATAATTTAGTTGAAAAGAAAACAACCTACTTTTTAGAATATTTAAGACGTGTTTACTTTTTAGACACTCAAGTTTTAGAGGAACGTTTTACCAAGCTACTGATTCAAAAATCAGGAAAAGACAAAGAACAAATACAACAGTTAGTTAAATCTATAGTACATTTAAAAGCGAAACCACAATGTACAGAAGGAGATTTAATCAATTTAAATAAGCAAATAGAAGATTTTTACACCGCATAAATTATGGAAGAATTTAATAACGAAGACAAAAAAAATCACATTCCGTCAGAAGCTGAAAACACAGAAAATTCAGCACCAACAAATGATGTTACTTCAGATAATGTTACAGCAGAAACAACTGATGAAAATGTAAATTTTACTAACCGTATTGACCTAACCGAGCTGCAACAAGGTGTTGCGCAAATAAAGTCAGAAATTAGTAAAGTTATTGTAGGTCAAAAAGGAATGATTGATATGCTAATTGCTGCTATTTTAGCCAACGGTCATGCCTTGATAGAAGGTGTTCCTGGTGTTGCAAAAACAATATCGGCACGTTTATTAGCCAAATCTTTAGCAATAGATTTTAGTCGTATTCAATTTACGCCCGATTTAATGCCGAGTGATATTTTAGGAACTTCGGTTTTTGATATGAAAAAATCTGAGTTTGAATTTAAACAAGGTCCTATTTTTTCTAATATGATTTTAATTGATGAGATTAACCGTGCACCAGCAAAAACACAAGCTGCGTTGTTTGAGGTTATGGAAGAACGCCAAATAACTATAGACGGTAATAAATATCAAATGAGTTTACCTTTTATTGTTTTAGCTACTCAAAACCCTGTAGAGCAAGAAGGAACGTATCGTTTACCAGAAGCACAATTAGACCGTTTTCTTTTCAAAATAGATATTGATTACCCTAATTTAGAAGAAGAAATAGAAATCTTAAATCGTGAGCACGACTTAAAAGGCGATAAAAAAATTAATCAAATCACCACCTATTTAAGTGAAGCAAAAATTAAAGAATTTCAAGGTTTAGTCAATCAGATTATTATTGAAAGCCATTTAATAAAATACATCGCAGATATTATAGTAAACACGCGTAACAACCCATTTTTATATTTAGGTGCATCACCAAGAGCTTCTATAGCTATTTTAAAATCCAGTAAAGCTTTTGCTGCTATGAATGGACGCGATTTTGTAACACCAGAAGACATTAAACAAGCAGCAATACCAGTGTTACAACATCGTGTTATAGTAACACCAGAACGCGAAATGGAAGGTGTAACAAGCAAACAAATTATAAAGCAAATTATAGAAGCTGTAGAAATACCAAGGTAATTTCAGTTTACATTTAGCAGTAAACAGTCTTTCAACTTTAAACTTAGAACGTTAAACTTTTGAACTAATCAAGTGAAACTCATAAAACCATTTTACATACAAAACCGTTTTTTCTATGCATGCATTGCCATAATGATATTGTATGTGGTTAGCTTTTTGTTTCCAAGATTACTCAATATTGTATCTTTATTGCTATTAGGTTTAGTTGCACTAATAGTATTAGATACACTGCTATTATTTTCAGCTAAAAAAGGAATTTCAGCCTCAAGAATTTTACCCGAAAAACTCTCAAATGGAGATCAAAACCCAATTCAACTTCAAATTGAAAACTTTTATACATTTCCTGTATACACTAATATTATAGACGAAATTCCTGAACAATTTCAAGTAAGAGATTTTAATATTGAAAGAAAACTAGACGCATCTTCATCATCTAAATTAGAATACCAATTACGTCCCGTAGAACGTGGCGAATATCATTTTGGCAAACTAAATATTTACGCAAAATCTGTGTTTGGCTTAGTCGCAAGACGTTTTACTTTTAGTGATAATGCAATGGTACCTAACTACCCAAGTTTTATTCAATTAAAAAAATACGACTTGATGGCTTTTAGTAATAATTTACTACAATACGGCATCAAAAAAGTACGTAGACTTGGTCACACAATGGAGTTTGAACAAATTAAAGAATATGTTCTAGGTGATGATTTACGTACCATTAACTGGAAAGCTACTGCAAAACGAAATGCGTTAATGGTTAATCAATTTCAAGATGAAAAATCGCAACCAGTCTATTCTGTTATAGACAAAGGTCGTGTTATGAAAATGCCTTTTAACCAATTAACTCTTCTGGATTATGCCATAAATGCGTCTTTAGTGATTAGCAATGTCGCATTAAAAAAGCAAGACAAAGCTGGTATTTTTACCTTTTCAAAACGTGTTGAAAATCGTGTCGTTGCTGAAAGAAGAACATCTCAAATGAATTTAATTCTTGAAGGCTTATATAACGTTAATACCGATTTTTTTGAAAGTGACTTTGGCAGATTATATGCAGATATAAAAAGAAACATTACACATAGAAGTTTAATATTACTCTATACAAACTTCGAAACATTAGACAGTTTACACCGACAATTACCGTATTTAAAAGGAATTGCAAAAAACCATTTACTAGTCGTTATTTTCTTTGAAAACACAGAGCTAGATAAATTTATCAAAGCTCCTGCCGAAACCATACAGCAAACTTATGATAAGGTAGTTGCAGAAAAATTTGCTTTTGAAAAACGCTTAATCGTTAACGAACTTAAAAAGTATGGTATTTACTCTATTTTAACCACTCCAGAAAACCTTACTTTAGATACTATTAATAAGTATTTAGAAATTAAAGCACGTGGTTTATTGTAAGCTAATCGCCAATCTTTAACCTATTATCTATTTATTTTTATTATTCTATTTTTTTAGTTTATATTGGCTTTGCTATTAATCAATTTACTAAAAACACATGAAACGCTTAGTTTTACTACTAACTGTAATTCTCTCTCTATCTTTTTTTAAAACAACTTTTGCTCAAGATAAATATTCACCTTGGACAGCAAGTTTAAGTACAAACGCAGTAAATAATCCTGTAAGAAAATTACCCGGTGAAAAAGGTAAATTTCAAACATGGAATATGGATCCTGCTGGTTTTAAACTAGCATTATCAAGACATTTAAAAAATAAACTTTCTTTTGAAACGCTAGTATCTTTAAATAGTGTAAGACAAGAACATATTAATAGAGACGAAAAATTTCCTTACATATCTATTGACGGTATGTTTAAATATAAACTAACTAATAGCTTTGTGGTTAATCCTTATGTAAGTCTTGGTGGCGGATACACGTGGTTAGACGAAATTGGTGCAGGAACAGTAAACGGTGCAGTAGGTATAGACTTTTGGGTAACCTATAATTTTGGGTTAACAGCGCAAAGCGTTTACAAACATGCTTTTGAAGACTACGGTTTAAGTCATTATCAACATTCTGCAGGAATTATTTTCAAATTTGGAGGATCAGATAATGATAATGATGGTATTTTTAATCAGGAAGATGAGTGTCCTAATACATTTGGTTTAGCCGAGTTTAATGGTTGTCCCGATACCGATAAAGATGGCATACCAGACAAAGAAGATAACTGTCCTGATACACCAGGCACAAATAACGGTTGTCCTGATCAAGATAACGATGGAGTTCCTGATTTATACGACAGATGTCCAGAAACAGCTGGCGACACTAGCAACAAAGGTTGTCCGCTACCAGATTATGATAAAGATGGTGTGCCAGACAAATATGATAAATGTCCAGAATTACAAGGCACAGAAGATGGTTGTCCTAAAAAAGAAATTAAAGATAGTTATTCTAAAGACGATTTAAATAGACTGAAGCCTGTCTATATCTACTTTGATTTAAGTAAGGCAGACATAAATGAAGCAGGCAAAAAAAGTCTTGATAATATGGCTGAATTTATCAAAAAAGGGAAGTTTAAAAAATATTTAATTTCTGGTCATACAGATAATACCTCATCAAATACTACCAACAAAAGGTTATCCTTAGAGAGAGCAAATGCTGTAAAAGACTATCTTATAAATAAAGGTGTTAACCCTGATATCTTAATAGCTAAAGGTTTTGGAGAACTTTACCCTATAGATATGAGTAATACTGAAGAAGGAAGACAAAAAAACAGACGTGTAGAGGTAATTCCTGTAGAATAAAACAATTCATCTTAAAAAATCTACAGTTCGGTTACTTAGTTTATGTAAGCATCATGTTTTGTTAGACATTTGAACTATCAAAAAACAACAAAACCGATTAATTATGAAAACTATTTACACACTTTTTATAGCATTTATATTTGCCTCAAATGTGAATGCTCAAACAGAAACAAAAACGACTTCTAATGGTCAAAATATTACAGTGACTATTAAAAATATTAAAAACAACAAAGGTAGTGTTCTGTTAGGTTTACATACCGAAGACACATTTATGAAAGGTGCTGGTGTAAAAAATTTAACTTCTAAAATAGAAAACGGACAAGTTACTCTAACTTTTACTAATGTTAAAGCTGGAACTTACGCAATAATGGTCATGCATGATGAAAATGACAACAAACGTATGGATTTTGAAAACGGTATGCCTTTAGAAAGTTACGGTATGTCAAACAACCCAATGTCTTATGGCCCGCCTCAATATAGTGACGCTAAATTTGAAGTAACAGATAAGGACCTAGAGTTTAATATTATATTTTAATCAATAAACCAACCAGATCAATCAATCAAAAAACCAAAAAAGCGCTCTAAATAGAGCGCTTTTTTTGTGGGGAGAGCAGGATTCGAACCTGCGAAGACATAGTCAGCAGATTTACAGTCTGCCCTCGTTGGCCGCTTGAGTATCTCCCCAAAACCGTCGGCAAATATATTTAAGTTATTATTCTAAACAAAGTAAAATTTTAACCTTTTTTCTATTTATTTTAAATTAATTTGATTTTTAACTAGTTATAAAAAAAGCCTCAATCTCTTGAGGCTAATTTTGAAAATCAAATCAATTAAAATGAAGAATAAGGGATTCACTTTCTTTTCTTTTTCTTTTTCAATTTGTTAATCCATATTAAAGTACCAGTAACAGGTAGACTTGTTGCTATTAAACACGCTAAAAAGTATATGATTTTTGAAAACATACCATAAACTTCTCCTGTATGAATTGGACGTATTAATGATGCTATTTGTTGATTAAATGGTTTATCAGAAAAGTAATCTACTGCTAACACATTTCCTGTCTTACTAAGATATAACCTATCTGAAGTTACTGGTGACCAATTATCTTCGTTAGATTTTATAAAACTGAAATAATCTGCTCTTTTATTAGGAAAACTCACAGATAAATCTCCTTTATAATCTAATGTTTTGTTGGCTATTTTTATTGCTTCATCTATTGTTATAGCTTCTTCAGTATTATTGTCAACTTTTAATTCTGGTGAAGATCTATCAAAAATTTTTGCTCCGATTAAATTACCTAATCCTTCGCGATAACCTTCAAAAGACCAACATAAACCGGTAATACCCATGATTAAAACGATAATACACGAATAGAAACCTAAAGTGTTATGTAAATCGTGGTTGATACGTTTCCAATTGGCATTGGTTTTAATTTTAAATCCTTGTTTAAAATTTCGCCATTTAAACTTTTTAGGAAACCATAATACAATACCTGAAATTGAAAGAATTAAAAATATAATTGTTGCTATTCCAACAATTGGTCTTCCTATACTAATATCTAACAATAACCATCTGTGTAACTTAAACATGCTAAACAAAAAGGCATCTGCGCTAGATTTTTCAACTGTTTTAACTTCTGAGTTGTATGGATTTACTAAAACTGTAGTGCCACGTCTTTGCTTTACATCTTTCTTTACGCTAAAAGCATAAGGTTGATTAGCCTCACTTGGTATTTGTAAACCTGTAACAAAACCTTCATTTTTTTCTTTTAAGGTAGAAACCAATTGTGTTACTGTTTGCGTATTAGCTTCTGGAGTGACTACAAATTCTTCTGAGAAGAACTCTTTTATTTCGTGTTCAAAAGCTAAAATCGTTCCGCTAAAACATACTAAAAACAAAATTATTCCGCTAGCTAATCCTAGCCATAAATGAATATCGTTAATTAGTTTTCTTAATGTATATGGTTTCTTTTTTTTCATTTAATAGTTTTTAAGAAAAGCCATTCTGAAGATGGCAAATTTACATCAATCAGAATGACTTTTAGAAAGATTAAAACGAATAAGTTAATACACCTGCAAAACTTCTTGGATCTGTTTGGTTAATAAAACGTGTTCTGTAGGCGTTGTAACCTATTTCGTTAAACACGTTGTTTAATAAGACTCTAAAGTTCCAGTGTTGATCAAATTTATAAGCAACTTGAGCATTTACAAGTGTATAAGCATCTACATTAAATGGTTTTTGGTTTGGCACAATACCTTCGTGTGTTACAGCACCAGCACTCCAATCGTTAATTGGTCTTTCTCCTGTATAATACACTCCTGCTCCAACAGATAATCCTTCTAACTGTTGTTTAAAGCTATAGTTTGCATAAGCATTAAATGTATGTTTTGGTGTGTTTAATGGTGAAGAACCGTAAACAAAAGACGTATGTTCTTTGTACTGCGCATCTATGTAAGAGTAACCTGTAATCACTTCTAAATTTTCTAATATACGTCCACTTAATTCAACCTCTATACCTTGTCTTTGGTCGTTTCCTCCTTTTTGGTAATAGCCAGTTGCTACCCAGTTTTCGTCATACACAGGAAGGTTAATGTCTTTGTTATTAATTTTGAAATATGTTAAGTTAAAACGTAGTCTATTGTTTAACCAATTGGTTTTAATACCTGTTTCAAATTGATCAAATCTTTCGTTACCAAGTTCGTTTCCGTTAGCATCTAAACGAGTTGCTGTTCTTGGGTAAGAACTGTTTGTATAAGAAGCAAATAAGTTAACATTTTTAAATGGTGACACTATAATTCCTCCTAGTGGATTAAAAGCATCACTTTCTGTTGTTTCTGTTTCAGTAATTGTTTGCGTTTTACTATAACGTACTCCTAAAAATGTTTTTAACCATTTATTAAATGTAATAACATCTTGTGCTACAAAACCGATTGCTTTAGATTTTGCACCACCAATATTTACTGCAGAAAAACTTAAGTTATCAGGCAAAGTATGCGTGTTTGCTGTAAAAACATCTATGGTATCAATTGCTGAAACACGTTGAGATGTTGTGCTAAAATTAGATGTACGATAATCAAATCCTACTTGAAAACTGTGTTTTAATTTACCTGTTTCAAGCTCATCTCCTATTAAATCAAATTGTAATACGCTATTATCATCACTTCTTGTAGATACTGAATAACCTCTTACTCTTTGATTGTAAATAGGGTTTCCGTTAATGTCTTCTACTACATTTCCTAAACTAGTTCCTTTATCATCTAAATCTAAACTAGATTTATAAAAAGCTCCTTTTAAGCTTAATTTATCGGTTAATTTTCTGTCTAAACGAATAGCGTAAGTTGCATTTGTAGTTAAAGACTTATCATTTTCATATCCTAAAAACTGACTATCAGGAAGGTCATAAATAGCATTTACATCATTTTCACCAAGATTAACTGTCCCCACATCTGGCGTACGGCTATCTTCAAAATAATCCATTTCAAAAGTAAATGTTGTTTTATCATCTGCTTTCCATTCAAAAGAAGGATTGATATAAAAACGGTCGCTAGAAACATTATCTCTAAAACTATCTGCACGCTCTAAAGCTCCGTTAATTCTAAATGCTGTGTTTTGAGATTTAGTTAATGGACCGTACACATCAAAAGTAGTACGTGCTTGACCAAAACTACCTGCACGCAATGATGCATTACCACCAAAAGTATACTTAGGTGTTTTTGTAACTAAATTAATAACGCCACCAGGACTTCCTAAATCTGTTGCTACACCTTGAGTGATTGATGCTGCACCTTTTAATACTTGTATATTGTCTACACCTTGCATATCTGTAAGCACACCAACACCTCTAAAATCTGAATGTACTCTAACTCCATTTTTTAAGATAGGAATACCTCTAAATCCACGTGAAGACATACTTTCTCTCTTATTACCATACGTAGCAAACGTATATACACCTGGTACATTTTTAGTTGCTTCAGAAATGGTTAAGTTACCTTGTTGCATGATTAACTTATCAGAAATTATAGAAATACTCTGTATTTGCTCATAAGGTGCTAATGGTAATCTGGTTAATGCTTCAATTTTATCAGGATGCTCAAAACGACTTCCAAAAACTTCAACTTCTTCTAAATCTGTATCACCTTTTAGTTGAAAATTAACTGTCAAGTTTTGATTAGCTTCTAAGTTTACTGTTTTAGTTTGAGCTACAAAACCTACGTAAGATACTTTTATACTGTACGTTCCTTTTGACAGATTTTCTAATGAATAATATCCTTCTTGATTTGCAGATGTTCCTTTTGAAGTACCTTCAATAATAACATTTGCGAATGGAATAACTTCGTTGGTCTGACTTGTAATACGACCTTCTATTTTTGATTGTGCAAATGTAAATTGCACACATAACATTAATAATAGACTTATATTTTTTATCATAACTTATTTAGATTGTTTTTAAATAATGCCGCAAATATAGTTTTGAAAACAAATAAAAAAAAGTTTATTTAGACTAAATTTAAATAATAATCATACAAAACTGAAAAACAACAACTTACAAAGTGTTAAAATTTAAAATAGAATTTATGTACCTTAGTAGAAAAGAGAATATGATGAAAAAAGTAAGCTCAGTTGAAGAATATATAGAGAACCATTCTGATTTTTCTAATCAATTAAATACCTTAAGACAACTTTTAATTTCTACAGAATTAAAAGAACATATAAAATGGAATGCACCAACCTACTCTATAAATGGGAAAAATGTCATTGGCTTAGGTGCTTTTAAAAACCATTATTGTTTATGGTTTTTTAATGGCGTATTTTTAAAAGATGAAGCTAATATGTTAGTAAACGCTCAAGAAGGAAAAACAAAAGCATTACGACAAATGCGCTTTGAGAGTGACCACAAATTAAACACTGGTTTAATTTTATCTTATATAAAAGAAGCAATACAAAATCAAAAATTAGGAAAAGAAATTAAAACCACTCGGACTAAAAAAGCAGATATTACGATTCCTACAGAATTAAAAGACGCTTTTAAAAACAACGCTAATCTAAAAGTCGCTTTTGATAAACTAAGTCCTTCTAAGCAAAAAGAATATTGTAATTATATAAGTGAAGCTAAACGAGAGGCTACAAAAAATAATCGTTTAGAAAAAATTACACCTATGATTATTGAATTAAAAGGTTTACACGATAAGTACAAAAACTGCTAATCATTATCATATTCTATTAAGAAGATTTTAAACTTCTTTTAAAATGATAAATAATAAAAAAGGCGACCAAATTGGTCGCCTTTTTTTAAATATATTGTAATAATTACTTCTTCTCTATTGTTGGATTGTTTAATGTTTTACTCATTTCCATAGAAATAGCAGAACGATCAAACTTTAACTTACCAGACATAGTTTCTATAATACAGCTGTTATCTTTTTCGTTAAGATCTACAACTTTACCATGTAAACCACTTTTTGTAATTACTTTGTCACCACGTTTTAATTCTGCTGCAAACTTTTTTTCTTGCTTGGCACGTCTCATTTGAGGTGCAATCATAAAAAAGTACACCACAGCAAACATTAAAATTATTGGTAAAAAACTTCCTAATTCTCCCATAATTATTGAACTGTAGGCATTCCTTTTTGAGGTGCATTAGGATCTGGCTTAACAAAAGCAGAGATTTTTACAGTTTCTCTACCTGTTTTTGTATTTGCTGTTACAGTAACAACTTTAGTTACTTTGTTAGCACCTTTTCCGTTAAATTTAACTGTGAATTTTCCTGACTCACCCGGAGCTAATGGCTCTCTTGACCAGTCTTTAGGGATAGTACATCCACAAGAACTTTTTACATCTGTAATTACTAACGGTGCTTCACCTACGTTTTTGTAAGAGAAAACAGTTTCTACTGGTGTACCAGATTCGATTTCACCAAAATCATGTTCTGTTTTATCAAATTCCATTACAGGAAATACGTTTGCTTTTGCATCTCTTTCTGCTGCTGCTGCTACATTTTCTGCATCAATTTTTTTTGTTGCATCTTCTTTACATGATGTAAATCCTACTAAGCAAATTGCACTTAATACCACTAGTACTTTTTTCATAATATAATTTTTTAATAGTTATTTATTGCCAAATTTGGCTAAGGGTTAAAATTTTAGATTGGTAAAAGTAAGAATATTTTTTTACTACATCAATCCTCTACCTACTTTATTTAGTTTTCCGTCGTTTTGATATTCTTTTAAAAGTTTATCTAAAATACCATTAATAAAGATACTACTTTTAGGTGTTGAGTATTCTTTAGAAATCTCTAAATACTCATTTATTGTTACTTTAGTTGGTATTGAAGGAAAGTGTAACAACTCACAAATTGCCATTTTTAATAGGACCATGTCTAATGATGCAATACGGTCTCTATCCCAATTGTTGGTTTTTCCTGAGATTTCTTCGCCTAGTTTACTTTGATTAAGTAATGTCTTTTTAAACAAGTTAATTGCGTATTCTTTGTCTTCTATATCTTTATATAGTTTTGGCGTTAAAGTTACTGGATCACTTGTTTCTTTTAGCTTTCTTAATAGTTTTAGGATAAAAGTGTTTACAGTTGGTAAATCGTCTAACCAGGTTAGGTTTTTATCTTCTAAATAATCGTAAAGCTTATCGTTTGGTGCGATAATTTCTTTAAAGATGTCTAAAATAAAGTTTTTGTCTTCTTTAAATGTAGACGTTTTTGTAGACATGTATTCTTTATATAAATCACTGTTTTTAATTTCTTTATAAAGTAGATCTACATACTCATTGTCTAATTGCCAATTAGTGATTTTTTTATCTTCTAAAGCTGTTTTTAGTCTTTCATTATTGACAATTAATTGTAATAATTGATTGTTAACAAACTTTTTATTTGGATTTTTTTCTTCTTCGGTTGCTAGATGCTTTTTTTGTGCGGTTTCTAAGTGCGTTGTCGCTTTTTTATTGATTTCTATTAACAAAGACATTAATAGTAAATACAGGTTATACATATTGTCTATACTATAAAGTAGAAATTTTTGATCTTTTGAAAAATCATTACTTTCTGTACCATCAAATGCAAATAAGGTTTGCATTACTTTTACACGAATATGTCTTCTTGTTAGCATCATTACAAAGAACTTTTTTGAGATTGCATTATTTAACTAAATGAATGCGTTTTTATTACATTAAAAAAGGCGAAAGATTTGTTTCTTTCGCCTTGCAAAAATAATATAATTTATAGGATAACCTATTGTTGATTTTCTTTTTTTCTTGCCTCTATTCTACTTTGAGCAATATTTAATGCTGCTTGATGTGTTGTAATATTATTTAAATCTGCATTGTTTAAAATCTCTATAGTTGTATTGTAGATATTTTCTGTTTTACGCATGATTTCGGTTTTACCGTAGTTTTCTAATTCTGCGTAAACATTTATAATTCCACCTGCATTAATTAAAAAGTCTGGCGCGTAAACAATACCTTTTTCTTGTAGTAAACGACCGTGTTTAATCTCGTCTGCTAATTGGTTGTTTGCTGCTCCTGCAATTACCTTAGCTTTTAAAGTTTGGATAGTAGCATCATTTATTGTAGCTCCTAAAGCACATGGTGCATAAATATCTACATCTTCTGCATAAATGTTATCTCCGCTATAAATTGTAGCTCCGTATTTTTTACTAATTGCTTCAAGACGTTCTTGGTTAATATCGTCTATAATAACTTGTGCGCCATCGTGTACTAAATGCTCTACTAAAGTTTCACCAACGTGTCCTATACCTTGTACGATTACTTTTTTTCCTTCTAAAATATCTGTTCCAAATTTAAACTTAGCAGCAGCTTTCATACCCATAAACACACCATAAGCAGTGATTGGAGATGGATTACCTGCGCCTCCTTTTTCTTCAGAAATACCAGTAACATAAGGTGTTACTTCTCTAACTAAATCCAT
>Ga0160419_100662_pt1 | contig 19512 bp, 22 predicted proteins | sample CelAP2metagpilot_2_FD_108196 | JGI IMG/M metagenome (GOLD analysis project Ga0160419, IMG submission 108196) | Phycosphere-associated microbial communities from Cellana algal ponds in Kailua-Kona, Hawaii, USA - Cellana AP2-4-25 metagenome pilot ... | reverse complement strand
TTGATTAGACACTACATTAAGCAACCTATTTTTGTAAAACCAATGCAAACTATTGAGATTGTTATTGATGAAAAAGATATAGAAGGCGGTACTGGCGCTAACTTTATTTTTGATTGGCTAGCTACAAAAAGTACTCATGCACCTTATTTTGAAGCGGTAATGATTTCTACTTCTGGACAACAAGGTTTATCGTTTACTACTAAAGGTGTTAATTTAAATTAATGAAAGAAATATTTACTACTATACTATTTTTAATTGCAGTAATAGATCCTTTAGGGTCTGTTCCTGTGTATTTAGAAGCAACTAAACATTTAGACGCAAAATATAAAAGACGTGTTGCAATAAGAGCAAGCGTAATCGCTTTTTTTGTTTTATTATTTTTTATAGTGATAGGACAACTAATTTTAGAAGGGATGAATGTTACATTAGATGCCTTTCAGATTTCTGGTGGAGTTATTCTGTTTTTATTTGCTTTAACAATGATTTTTGGTAGCGGTAAACCAGAAAGCGAAAAACATCTTATTAAAGATTATAAGCACGTAACTATTTTTCCTGTAGCAATACCTTCTATAGCGTCTCCTGGAGCAATAATGGCTGTAGTTTTAATGACCGACAATCATATTTATACAATCAATCAACAAGTAGTAACAACTCTCTTAGTATTGTTTGTAGTTGTTTTAACAGGAATATTATTGTTAGTCGCTAATAACGTACAGAAAAAAATAGGAGAATATGGTATTACCGTAATTAGTAAAATTATGGGACTGATATTAGCGTCTTATGCTGTGCAAAGTGTCTTAACTGGTTTAAAAGACTTTTTTACATAAAAAAACTCCCAATTTGGGAGTTTTTAGTTTATGAGAATGTCATTCGTTTTATGATACTTTTTAGTTTGAGTTTTAGATCTTCATTTGTATCATAAACCATTTGCTCGTTTGTTGGAAATGGTACAGCTCTATTACCTAAAAGCCTTTTATCGTCATCGTTTAATGCACGTCTATCACCTCTAACTGCTCCATAGAAATTTTCAAAAATAAATTCGCTATCAATAGGAAAACTTTCTAAAATTTGATTTTGTTTTAAGTCAGTAAAAACAACTTGACCAATAACTTGAGTTGATTTTACTTGCTGTACTTCAGATAGTCTAGCTAATACTCTAACAATTTTATCTTGTTTTATATCATTTCCAGAACTGTCTTTGGCTACATTTCCGTTTTCATCTAAAACATATTCCCAACCGTCTACAATTTCTGCTTCTCTAACATATTCTTTTTCATAAATATGTTCTGGAGAAATGTTGATGCGCTTAAGCTGTAAGTCCATTGCATAATCATAAATTACACCTTGATAAGGTGAAGCGTGATATAAAGTCCAGAAATTGTCATTTAAACCATAGGTGTCAAAATCTAATAACTCGTTTTCTAAACGTCTAGGAACAATTTGGTTAGTTTCATTTTTAACAGAAACGATAACATAGTCTGTTCCTTTGCTATGAGCTTCATCCATCAATAACCTTACATTTTTAAAGTTAGGATTAATGTACTCTATATCTTCTAATAAATCATAGGCTTCTCTAGCGTTATATTTATCTGAAGTGCTTAATAATTGTCTTGCCTGACTGTATTTATAGTCAGAAACTTTAGATTTATAATTTATAATTTCAGATGTATAATCGTTGAATTTAAATTTAACCGTTTTACCATTTATTTGAAGTGGTAATACACTTTTTATAGAGTTTTGTCTACTATCTAAACGCGTGTAAAGATTATAGATATCCTCGTAATATTCAGGGTTACCATCTTGTTTTAATTGGTTAATTCTATAATGATTACCCTCTACAACTTTGTAATACGCATCTCTTAATAAAAACACATAATCTTGCTTACGCTTTGTGTTTTTGTTAGTTTCAAGCTTTTTTAAGGCATTATTAATAGCTTGATCGTAGTTACCTGAGTTTAACTGTTTTTCAATTTGTTTTCTTCCCACACAAGATGATAGTGCCAGAAAAAGTACTGTAATAATTGTAAAGTTTTTCATCTTTTTTGGGTTTTAAGGGTTGTTAGGTTAAGTGTTTTCAAGATGCGTGCCAAAACTAAAAATTAAACCCTTTAGATAGTCTAAAGGGTTTAATTTTATAAAAAAAAGATGTTGTTTATCTATTTATTTTTTTTAGGTTCAAAAACAGGTAAAAGTTTTGTTTTAACTTCTCCAAAACCAATTCTGGTACCATCTTTTTCGCAAAAACCACGCATAATAACTGTATCGTTATCATTGATAAATTTACGCTCTGTACCATCAGTCATTTTTAAAGGTTTTTCTCCACGCCAAGTAAGCTCAAGCATTGATCCGTAACTTTCTGGAGTAGAACCAGAGATAGTACCACTTCCCATCATGTCTCCAGAATTAACAGGACATCCATTAACTGTATGGTGTGCTAATTGTTGAGACATGCTCCAATACATATACTTAAAGTTAGATTTACTAACTACTTTTTCTTTTGCTTTTTCTGGTTGAATAGCAACTTCTAAGTTAATATCGTAACTTTTCTTTCCTTTTTGTTGTAAGTAAGGTAGTTGCTTTTTTAAAGGTTTTGGTCCGTCTGTTTTAAATGGTTGTAACGCATCTAGAGTTACTATCCAAGGAGAAATTGAAGACGCAAAGTTTTTTGCTAAAAATGGACCTAAAGGCACATATTCCCATTTTTGAATATCACGCGCAGACCAATCATTAAATAATACTAATCCAAAGATGTATTCTTCAGCTTCATCTACAGTAATAGGTTCACCTAAATCATTAGCATCTGTAGTGATAAATGCCATTTCTAATTCAAAATCTACTAATTTGCTTGGACCAAAAACAGGCTCTTCAGCTCCAGCTGGTAAAGTTTGTCCTTGTGGTCTGTGTACTGGTATTCCTGAAGGAATGATAGAACTACTTCTACCATGATAACCAACTGGTATGTGTAGCCAGTTTGGTAATAAGGCGTTGTCTGGATCTCTAAACATAGTACCAACATTTGTTGCGTGTTCTATGCTAGAATAAAAGTCGGTATAGTCACCAACTTGAACAGGTAATTGCATTTCAATTTCATCTAATCTGAATAGTACAATTTCCTTATGTTTTACATTATTTTTTAATGTGTCATTATCTGCGTCAAAGATTTCAGCAATTCTATTTCTTACAGCACGCCATGTTTTGCGTCCGTCAGCAATAAAATCGTTTAAAGTATCTTGTAAGAAAATATCGTCAGTTAATGGTATGCCGTCAAAATAACCTAATTGGTGTAAAGCGCCTAAATCTATAGCGGTATCACCAATACGAGTTCCGATGGTAATAATATCGTCTCTAGTTAAAAAGACGCCAAAAGGTATGTTTTGTATAGGGAAATCTGAATTTTTATCGACGTGTAACCACGATTTTCTATCCGGATTGTTAGCTGTTAAAGGCATAAAGTTTTGTTGATTTGTTGTTTATAAATTCTTAGTAAATATATGTTTTTTGAATTATTTACAAGGCATATTTATTATTTTTGATAAATTTTTAACGACTAACAGTAATTATGCAACGCGACGAACAAATATTTGAATTAATTGAAGCAGAAAAAGACAGACAGTTACACGGTATAGAGCTTATTGCTTCCGAAAACTTTGTAAGCGACCAAGTTATGGAAGCTGCAGGATCTGTATTAACAAACAAATACGCCGAAGGTTATCCAGGTAAGCGTTATTATGGTGGATGTGAAGTAGTAGATGAGGTAGAACAGATTGCAATAGACCGTGCAAAAGCGTTATTTGGTGCAGAGTATGCTAACGTGCAACCGCATTCTGGTAGCCAAGCTAATACTGCAGTTTACCATGCGTGTTTAAACCCTGGAGACAAAATTTTAGGTTTTGATTTATCACATGGCGGACATTTAACACACGGATCGCCAGTTAACTTTTCTGGTAAATTATACAACCCTGTATTTTATGGTGTAGAAGAAGCTACAGGTGTATTAAATTACGATAATATACAAGAGATTGCTACAAAAGAAAAACCGCAATTAATCATTGCTGGTGCTTCTGCTTACTCTAGAGATATAGATTTTAAGCGTTTCCGCGAAATAGCAGATAGCGTAGGTGCTATTTTATTAGCAGACATTTCTCATCCATCTGGTTTAATCGCTAAAGGTATTTTAAACGATCCAATACCACATTGTCATATTGTAACCACAACAACACATAAAACATTACGTGGTCCTAGAGGCGGAATGATTTTGATGGGTAAAGATTTTGAAAATCCGTTTGGTATCACACTTAAAAACGGAAAACCACGTATGATGTCTTCTTTATTAGACTCTGGTGTTTTCCCAGGTAATCAAGGTGGACCATTAGAGCATATTATTGCAGCTAAAGCAATTGCTTTTGGTGAAGCTTTAACAGATGACTTTTTACATTACATGTTACAAGTAAAGAAAAACGCAGCAGCTATGGCAAAAGCGTTTGTTGACCGTGGATATAATATTATTTCTGGAGGTACAGATAACCACATGATGTTAATCGATTTACGTAACAAAAATATTACAGGTAAAGATGCAGAACAAGCGTTAGTAAAAGCAGATATTACTGTAAACAAAAACATGGTACCTTTTGACGATAAAAGCCCATTTGTAACCTCAGGAATTAGAGTTGGTACACCAGCTATAACCACAAGAGGCTTAAAAGAAGGCGATATGGAAGCGATCGTAAATCTTATAGACGAAGTGATTACAAATTACGAAGACGAAGATAAACTAGACGCAATTGCAGTAAAAGTGAATGCAATGATGAGTGATTTACCATTATTTGCTTAAAAAGATAGTTTCGCTTTCGCGGAAAGAAAAAGCTCACTGAAAAAGTGGGCTTTTTTTGTTTTAATGCCTTTTAATAATTTTTACAGTAGGAGGACAAGGTTTAACCGTTTTTAAAGTTAGATTTATTTTTTTTGAATCAACTAGCTTAAAATGATTGATGATTTTGTCTTCATAATTTGTAAAAATATATTCTTGATGGATTCCATTAGGTATATTTTTATTCTCAAGCCATTCATTATAAGTTGTAGAATATCTTAAAATAGGTAAATGGTTTTCAGTGTCTTTTTTTACGACATATTTAATAGACCCAACACGATTTCTCTTTTTTTTCTTATCACTTTTTAAGTAAATACTTTTATAAACTTTTAAAGTATCATTATTAATTATTGTGTCTTTAAGGTTTACGAAGTCGTAGTTTTTAGTCTGATATTTGTATTTGTTTTCATAAGGAGAAATATCATAACAGTTAGTTATGTTTATTGTAGATACCTTAAAAAAATCTTGTTTTCTGATATTTACTTTAGAAGTAATTTTTTTATAATCAATAAAATGTAATGAGTAATAAATATTATTTTCTTCTCTAACAGTTATAAAGTAACTATTATCTTTTGAGTTAGAAATAATATATTGAGTTGTTATAGTATCTTTTTCTTTGTTTACAAACTTGCAATTATATTTCAATAATGTGTCAAATGTATAAGAATCTTGAGCATATGTTTGGTTTATAAATAATATGCTAATTAATAGTAAGTATATAGATTTTAAAAACATAAAGTTGAATTTCTTACTCAAAAATAACATGCTGATAAGCACCTAAATCTGGACTTGCTGTACGATTAACACCTAAAATATCATTTGGTACTTGGGCAGCAAACGTAACATTACCTTGGTTATTTGCTGCAGAATTTTCACCAATAATTAAATCGTTTTCAAAAGGTGCTCTAAAATTAGGATCTTCGTTAAAAATGATGTTTTCGTAATGGTTAATGTCATTAAAATTGTAATTATCACCGCTAAAATTGTTACCACTATCTTGAAAGCGCAATAGACAATTGGTTAATTTAAAATTAAAAACTACGCTAGCGTCTTCAATTTCATCTACAATTAATTCAGGGTTATCATTTCCGTAGATAATACAATTATTAAAATTAGCTTCTGTTAAATCTGCAATTAAGGCTGTGTTATCTGCATTAATCACAAAGTTGTTGATTAACAACGCAGGAAACTGTCTAAAACTACTATCCCAATAATTAGCAATGGTACTATGTGTAACGTTATATTTTCCACCTAAAGTAGCGCCAAAACTAGCTTGACCAGAATTATTGATGACTAAATTTTCTGCGTTTATCGATGTGTTTCTACCTAAAACACCAAAGGTACTAGAGTTATAAATCTGCGAATTGGTAATGGTTAATTTATTAATTGGCGTGTCTGCATTTGGGTTAGCATCAGATAAAATTCCAACCGTACCATTTTTTATAGTCGCGTAATTTATAATGTTATTTTGGCTGTCTTCAAATAACCAAATTGTTCCCCATTGTCCTGGTACATCACTATAAATTGGCTCTAAACGATCGCCTTCAAAAATAACTTCGTTTTCTAAAAGATCTTCGTCATTACTTAAAGCACCATTTACATTTAATGAGGCATTTTCTTGAACAATTAACCCTGAATTGGCGTGAAAATGCACACGTGCACCAGCTTCTATTGTTAAGGTTTCGCCAGCTGGTACCGCTGCGTAACCGTAAATAACGTAGGGTTTTTGGTTGGTAAAGGTTAATTCTTCAGGCAATAACTCGCGACCTTGTAATTCGGTTTCAACAGGTTGCCCATCAACAGTTAGAGTTAAAGTTTCTATAATTTGAGTGGTTTCATCTCTGTCAGGATGAATAAAAACAGCGTCTTTGATTAAGGTGACTAAATCTACATCTTGCTGTAAATTTCCTGAATCAAAAAGGATTTTGTCGGTGTATAAAAATTCAAAATCTGTTGCCATATGATTTTGAATATCTTCGGTAATTTCGATAAAAACAAACATGCTGTCTTTGGCTAAAATTTCGACATTGTCAAAGTTTTTTCCAGCCATTCCGTCTACATTTAATCGGTAACCAGACGTTTCGCCATTTTCTAGTCTAATATTTGGTACGTAGATGTCTTCATCTGAATTATTATACACTTTTAAAGTGTAAGTGCTTGAGCCAATATTAGTAAAAACAGTGTCTAGATATACAGTGTCTTTAGAGAAACCTAAAGTACCGTTGCTTGGTTGAAATTCGAAATCTTTACGACAAGAACTCCACGTTAAAATGAAAATAAAAAGTGCAGTAAAATAGAGTAGGCGCTTCATATAATTGGCAGTTATCCTTTAATAGTTGACTAAAATATAACTTTTTTAAAGGCTATTTAGTATGTGTGTTTAAAATTATTAAAATCTATTGTAGAATTTCTTGAAATTCGTCAATTCGAGTGAATTTTTCGATTGAAAATGAGAAAAATTTGTATCGAGAATAAAATTTTTAATTCAAATAAGTTCTCGATACAATTTTTCGTGCCTCAAAATCACTCGAACTGACGTTTAATTATTGTTTTGAAATCAAAATACACAACGATTTTAAACTGACATAAATTAAAAAAGGGTGATGATTTCTTGCGGAATTCGGTTTGGTTTTAAAGTCTCACTATTCATAAAACACCATTTGGTTTCAGAATAGGCGCAAAGTTTTTTATCAACTAAAATTTCTACAATACGTATAGAAAATAAGCCTTTACAAGATTTTACATAGGTTTTTAGTGTCACGGTTTCACCTAAAAGAATTTGGTGTTTATACTCTATATTATGAGATAACATGACCCAAAAATAATGATCTAAAATAGTTTTTGGCGCTTCTGTTTCCCAATGCGAAATAGCGATATCATTAACCCATTTTACATATCTAATGTTGTTAACATGATTGTTTTGGTCTAAATCGTCTTGTGTAACTTGTATTTGTTTTTGATGAATTTTCATAACGCTAAAATTAGTCTTTCTCTTTGTAAGCTTCAACTATAGCGTTAAATTCTTTTGCAGATTGTATTAAATATTCAATAAAATAGACTTCCTTTTCTGGTTGTAAAAGTTGATTGTTTATTTGTGTAGCTTCTAAATATTGAATGAATAAATCCCGTTGGTGATTTTCTATTTTTAATGTGTTTTTGAAGAAGAATTGATCTAGCGTTTTAGAGTTTTCAAAAGTTGAAATTAACTCTTCATAAGTAGCATATTGTATAGGTTGCTCTTTGTTTTTCTTTTTAAAAAGTTTGCCAATCATACTAAATACTTGAATAAAATCTATACCGCCATCATTTAATTTTCCGTATAAATGCGGATTGTTTTTAATATCTTCTAATATTTGATTGTGTAAGCTGGTTTCTACTTCTTCAATGGTTGCTAGTTTTGGTTTGTGTTTTTCTTTAAGCACAACTTCGTCTAACTGGTTATTAATCTTTTTTAACTCGATTACAAATGTATCGTTGATGTGAGAATCATTGATGACTAAAGTCTGCTCATGATAAAAAATAGAACTAAAACGTAGTGTATCATTAACTTTTGCTGCTATAGTAAATTGTCCAGATTTATTAGAAAAAGTAAAAGTGTTAGTCCTTAGGTTATCAATTTTAATATTTTCTATTGCAGAAATAGAGTCGTAAACTATTCCGTTTACTTGTTGTGCATTGGCCAAAAAGCAAACAAAAAGCGTTAGTGTAAAAGCAAAATACCTCAATAGACTATAGATTAGTTAGTCCATCAAAAATAGAATTATTGCCTAGCCAATTTTAAAAATTATAAAACTTTAACGCTTTGTTTTTAAATGTTTAACAGTGTTTTAATGGATGATTTTAACTTCAAATAACTTATCCCAACGCTTACCAGTTAAGAAAAAAGTATCAGTTTCTGGATTGTAAGCAATACCGTTAAGCGTATTTTCGTCTAAAGAAAAATTATCTATTTGATCTGTTAATATTTTGCAGTCTATTACAGCATCTACAGCGCCATTTTTAGGATTAATTACTGCAATACCTTTACGTTGCCAAATGTTTGCATATATTTTATTATTAGCCCATTCTATTTCATTTAAACGACCAATTTTTCCTTTAGCTGTACATACTTGGATATGGTCAGTTTCTACCAAAGTTTCAGGGTTTATAGTCCAAATCAAACTAGTACCATCGCTTTTGTAAAGCTGTTTACCGTCATTACAAAATCCCCAACCTTCTTTACTTTTACCGTAATTAAAACTTCCCGTTTTTTCTAAAGTTTCTGCATTATAAGTAAATCCTTTTTTAGCCATCCAAGTTAAGTGGTAAATGGTATTGTCTAAAACGGTTAATCCTTCGCCAAAAAAGGCATCAGGTATACTTGTTTCTTGTAAAACGTCTCCTGTTTTATAATCAATTTTTCTAATTTTAGACTCACCACGTTGTCCAGTACTTTCATAAAGCACACCGTTGTTAAACTCTAAACCTTGCGTAAATGAGGTTTTATCGTGTGGATAAGTGTTTAATATTTCAACTTTAAAAAATTTAGGATTTTGGTCATTTAATATTGAAATAACTTCGGTGACTTCTGCAGTTTCACCATCAAATTTCACAGTTGCTGTAATAGTATGTTCACCTAACTTAAAATCTGATAGAGGTTGATTTTTAGAAATTGTTTTTCCGTCTAAAGAAAATTCTACTGAAGAAATTTCGATATTTTTTGGATTAATAAGAGCAACTTCTAGCGTTTTATCAATGCTAATTGTGCTGTTTTCTGTATTAGTTTTTATAGATAAACTCTTTTTTAGGGTTTCTGTGTCTTCACCACAAGCAGTTAAGAAAACGGTTAAAATTATGATTGTAAGCTGTTTAAGTGTATTCATTTTAAAAAGAAATTATGCAGCAAGTTATTTATTAAAATTCATTATAAAAAATCATTGTGAAAAATTTAAAAGTATGTATCTTTGCAGCCGGCAAGTCCTACACAACCAGCTCCTGCTGAATCCTCCAGGTCGGGAACGAAGCAAAGGTACGCGGTCGTAGCGGTGTGATGTAGGTAGCTTGCCTTTTTTTGTACCCAAAAGTGAAATGTTTTTAAAAACAATTTTAAGTTTTTTTGGTAATACACTTTCATCTTTTTTACTTTTAAGCTTTCAATAATACATTATGTCTAAAGTTATTTTAATTACAGGAGGATCTTCAGGAATTGGTAAATCTATAGGTGATTTTTTAACCCAAAAAGGATACATTGTTTATGGTACTAGTCGTAATCCTAAAAATTATACTAATAGTAATTTTAATTTGGTTGCTTTAGATGTTAATGATACCAACACTATTAATAAAGCTGTACAAACCGTTATTGATGCCGAAGGAAGATTGGATGTTTTAGTCAATAATGCAGGCGTTGGAATTACAGGAGCGATAGAGGAGATACCTGCAGAACAAATTCAGCATAACTTTAACACTAACTTTTTCGGACCAATAAATGTTATAAAAGCGGTATTACCGCAAATGCGTAAACAGCAATCTGGCTTAGTAATAAATATTACGTCTATTGCTGGTTATATGGGATTACCTTACAGAGGAATTTACAGTGCAAGTAAAGGAGCTTTAGAGATTTTAACTGAAGCATTTAGAATGGAAACTAAAGATTTTGGTATTAAATTTACAAATATTGCACCAGGAGATTTTGCAACCAATATTGCAGCAGGACGTTACCACGCACCAGTTATAAAAGACTCGCCATATACTAAATATCCAAATGTTTTAAAAGACATAGATGAAGATGTAAGTAGTAGTGGATCGCCTATTGCAGTTGCAAAAAAAGTGTATGAAGTTATCAATACTAAAAATCCAAAAATACATTATAAGGTTGGCGCTTTTATGCAGAAGTTTTCTATCGTTTTAAAGTTTTTACTACCAGATAAAATGTATGAAAAATTGCTTTTAAATCATTATAAACTATAGCTTTAAAATTATAAGTGTAAAAAATACACTTTTTAAATATTAATTTTTGTAATGGCTGTTTTAATTACTACTTTTACCAAGTTTTAAAACCAGAAAATAAATTAACACAACTAATAAATACTATTTAAAATGAAATTTTTTATTGATACTGCCAATTTAGACCAAATTAGAGAAGCGCAAGATATGGGTATTCTTGATGGTGTTACTACAAACCCATCTTTAATGGCTAAAGAAGGTATTACAGGTCATGATAATATCTTAAAACACTATGTAGATATTTGTAATATTGTAGATGGAGATGTAAGTGCAGAAGTGATATCTACAGACTTTGAAGGTATGGTAAAAGAAGGTGAAGCTTTAGCCGAATTACATGACCAAATTGTTATCAAATTACCAATGATTAAAGATGGTGTAAAAGCTTGTAAATATTTTAGTGATAAAGGAATTAAAACTAATGTAACATTAGTATTCTCTCCAGGTCAAGCTTTATTAGCAGCAAAAGCAGGAGCGACTTATGTAAGTCCGTTTATTGGTCGTTTAGATGATATTTCTACAGATGGATTAAACCTAATTGCAGAAATTAGACACATCTTTGATAACTACAATTTTGGAACAGAAATTTTAGCAGCTTCTGTACGTCACACAATGCACGTTATAGATTGTGCTAAGATTGGTGCAGATGTAATGACAGGACCATTAAGTTCTATTGAAGGATTGCTAAAACATCCTTTAACAGATAGTGGTTTAGCTAAGTTTTTAGAAGATTATAAAAAAGGAAACTAGTTGTATTATTACTAGAACGAATAAAAAAAAGTCCTAAGCGTTTTACTTAGGACTTTTTTTATTGGTCATTTTCTACTTTTTTCCACATGTGTTCAGAATTAAGGTAAAAACTACCTACAAAATCAAAATTACATTCCGAAGGAGCTATAATAGATAAAAACGGTAAGTTGTTTTTATCTCTGTACAAGTGATAAACTTCACCTAAAATAGGCTCGAAATTAAATTTAGCATTATACACAAGGTTATTGTACTCAAGCTCTTCCATCATTCTATCATATTCTGCTTTAAGCTCTAAATATTTTGCCTTAATTTGTTTATTGGCTTTATGTATGTTTTTATTCTTCCAAGTAATATTTTCTTTTACAACAATAGCTGGCGCACCAACATTGGTTGCATAAGGTTTTAATGCAGCATCATAAGAATTTGTGTTAGTATTAAACACTACATTATCAGGTTTTTTCTCTGTAGACATTGCTAATTTCTTTTATGCAAAGATACTAATTTTAAGAGCTACAAGATAGCATAGAGCAACCTACTTTGTGTCTTGCCCATTCTGGTCGTTTTGCAAACCATTTTTCATGTTCTGGTTGCTCTGCATAAGGTTGTTTTAACAGATTAAATAATTCATCAATTAACTTGTAGTCACCTTTGTTAGCATCATCAATTGCTAATTGTGCCATATAATTTCTTAACACGTATTTAGGATTAATGCTGTTCATGTATTTTTTTCTCGCTTTCGCGGAAATAGTCTCACGCTTTAATCGTTCTGCATAGGATAAAAACCACAGATTCCATCGTGTTTTGATGTCTTCTGTTATTGTTTTTGGTGTATAAAATGCTTCAGAAATTAAATGAAATCCTTCCGAATGTTTTTCACTTTCAAAATCTGCTAATAACCTAAAAAATATAGTAAAATCAGTTTCTGTTAGTTGTAAACAATCTTCTAACTCTTGAATTAAAACGGCGTCTTTTTCATCTTTTAATTGTAATCCTAATTTAGAACGCATCATATTTTTGTAGCGTTCTATTTTTTGTTCTCCGAAGTTGCCTAAAATAGCTTCAAAACCTTCAGCTTCATTTACTAAAGGATATAAAGCATTAGCGAGTTGAAATAAATTCCAATGTACAACATCTATTTGTGTGCCATAGCGGTAACGTTTGTGTTGTGCATCTGTGGTATTTGGTGTCCAACCAGGCTCGTAACCTTCTAACCAACCGTAAGGACCATAATCTATGGTTTGCCCTAAAATGGACATGTTATCGGTGTTCATCACACCATGAACAAAACCAACACGTTGCCAATGCATGACCATATCAAGACTTAGGTTGGCCACTTCATTAAAAAACTTTAAATAAACGTCTTTACTCGGTTTTCCTAAAAACGCATAATGTGTGTTAATGGTATAATCTACAAGTGTTTTTAAAGTTTTAAAGTCTTGTCTTGCTGAGAAAATTTCAAAATTTCCAAAGCGCAAAAAGCTTTGCGACACACGACAAACAATTGAGCCTTTTTCATATTCTGGATTGCCGTCATATAATTTATCACGTAATACTTGGTCGCCAGTAAGTGCTAAACTTAAAGCACGCGTTGTTGGTATATCTAAATGATGCATTGCTTCGCTACACAAATACTCACGAATAGAGCTTCTTAAAACAGCTAATCCATCAGCGCTTCTGGAATAAGGTGTTTCTCCAGCACCTTTTAATTGTAATTTCCAGTTAGTGTTGCTATGTTCAACTTCAAATAAATTAATAGCTCTACCATCGCCTAATTGTCCTGCCCAATGCCCAAATTGGTGTCCGCCATAGCACATGGCGTAAGGTTTGGTGTTTTCAAGCACTTTGTTTCCTGTAAAGATGTTTAGAAATTCTTCAGATTTAGCGTCTTCAGTAGTTAAACCTAAGGTTTTTAATACTTCTGGAGATACATGAATTAGCTTTGGATTAGACGTTTTTTTAGGTGAAACAAAGCTGTAACACGCTTCTTTTACTTGTCTGCGACTGTTTTCTGTTTTAGAATCTGCAGGAAGCTGATTTATAAAGCTATTTTTTATGTTGATTTTCATTAAGTATTTTCTTTCTCAACACAAAGATAAGGATTGTTTATTTGCTTCTTTCATTAACTAACCACATTGGCTCCTCTTGAAATTTTTCCCAATAACTTAGCAATAAATTAAAAATAGCCGTTAAAGCAGCATCTTTACCGTTAATTTGGTCTTCGTGATATCTTACTAAATAAGCGATTAAGTTGTAACACGTCGTAAATTCACCACAAGCAATTAACTGGTCTAGCGTGTTGTTTGCTTTAGCTTCTTTATCAAACCAAAGGTTAGTACCAAAAGCGGCGCAATGTGCAGATACTTTTTTTATTTTTTCTGAAATATCTTTGGTATAAGGTTGAATTTTATCCCATTCTAAAGCATTTTCAGGCTTGTTTTGGTCTTTACATCTAAGCTCATAAATAGCTGAAGTTATTGCAATTTCATTATAAGATTTATAAAGTTTACTGGCGTTTTGACGTCTGTCATTTTTCAGCATAACGACGCCAGACATAACCATTAAGCTTCTAAGTCGGTTTAAAATATATTTACCTAAGCGTTGCGGATTAATTTTGAAAGTGTTACTCAAATTAGTCATTTTACTTACGCTAGCGCTTACGTAAAATAGCATGATGTTTATTGCGACTTGCAAACTAAAAAAGATAAGTGAAATAGAGTAGAGCCACCACCAATTTTTTAAGTTACTATAAATGACTAAGATTAACATTAGCACAAGCACGATTGGGCTAGCTAAAAATGATACTATTTTTGAGAATTTTGTGGTTTCTGCAAATTCAAAAGTCTCATTATCTTTGATATAAGGCGAAGATACATCGTTAACAACAAACAGGCTGTAAGGGTTTGTGTCTTCTGAAGAGGTTAAAAATACCGAAGCACCTTGATTATCTACAATACCACCATCCATTAAACCAATATCTTTAAGGTTGGAATTAGGCATAAAATCTGAAGGAAAAGCAATAGGTTCAAATCCGCCAGGAAATGCAGAAGACGCTGCAATAATATCTCCTAATTTTATGTTGTTTTTTAGGTTTCTGTAGTCTTCAGAAATTAATTTATTACCAAATAAACGTTGAGGTTTATCTTTATTTTGAAATCTAAATTGAATGGCATTTGTAAAATCTGTAGCATTAAAACTAACGCGATCTAAATGGGTTTTAGCATTTTCAAAATCGGCTAAGGTTTTATGGTTTGTTAGTTTATTGTATTCGATTGCAAAAGCATTAATCGGATTTTTGTGTTTGTGTTTATTTTCAGCTTGATTCCAAACACTATAACCTTTAATGTGGTTAATAGCATTATTAACTAATTGATCATCATTTAACCATTGGTGATATTCTTCAAAAAACTCTGAAAAAGATTGATTTTCAATTAAAGATTGCGTGTATTTAACACCAGTAATTGTTCCGCCAGACACTGTAGAAATTGCTTTTATATTATTCAGTAATCCAACTTTTTCAAAAAAAGAAAGACTACCCAAAGCAAACCCAGCAGCACGGTAACCACCACCAGAAAAACATAAAGCTATAGATTTAAAAATGTTTGACACTTATAAGAATTTTTTCTTTAAATCTAAGTATTTAGCTGCTTATTTAAAAGAAGTTTGGTTAATAACTGAGGTGCTATTTTTTAATTTATTTAGTTATTGTAAAATTTGAGATAAAAGAGAAGAAACCTATTTAAAAGAAAAAACCCTTGTGAATCACAAGGGTTTTAGCGGAGAAAGAGGGATTTTATTCCTCGTTATATGCTATTAAAAATCAGTTGCTTATGATTTTATTATCAATTAAGGTAACCGATTTAGACTCCTTTTTTTACGTACTAAACACCACTAAATTGTGTATTGTAAAAATAGTGAATTAAGTCAATAAATACAAGGGTTTTGCTATTAAGAACACTAAAAATTGAACTAGTATTAAAAGTATAAAGATTGTTTTTTAAATGAAATTTCTCCGAAACTTTAAATTGATTTTTATCCTAAAATCAAGTGGGAGACTTGTTCATATTTTATGCCAGCATAAGCACAAAATTCATCAATAGTTAAGAACTCATTGGAGGTTTTATTGAGGTCTTCTTTAATTTTCCGTACGAGTCTAACACTTTGACGATAACTCTTTCCTGTGATTAGCTGAACGTCTTTTGGATAGATGCATACTCTTTGCATGTCATTTTTCATATACTATCTATACTTTTGATTAGGCTTTGATATACATTAACTTACTAAATGATTCTACTTTATAAGCCTGATTAAAAATACTATTTTTTAATTGATTTCCTTTTTTTAGAAAGATATCTCAACTTCTGGACCATTTAAAAGGTTATTTATGTTGTTTTCTGCCATTTGTATCAGATAGTGACATATGGCATAGCCCTTACTTTTATTATTGATTTAGTCACGTCATATTTGATTTAAAATCTATCTAGTTTGTTGCAACATCTTAAAGATTTAAACGGATTGTTTAACTAAATATTTAAAATTATGGCAAGGCAAAAAGGCATAATTAAATTAAAAGGTACTATTGGAGATATTACCTTTTATAAAACCCAAGACGGACATTTAGCACGCGAAAAGGGTGGTGTTGATGCACAACGTATCGCTACGGATCCAGCATTTCAGAGAACGCGTGAGAATGGTTCAGAGTTTGGTAGAGCAGGGAAAGCAGGTAAAATTTTAAGAACTGCGTTACGTCCATTGCTCTTAAATTCTGCGGATAGTAGAATGGTAAGCAGATTAACTCAATCTATGGTTAAAGTGATCCAAGCGGATACGACTAGTGAACGTGGATTACGAAACGTGATTGATGGTGAAGCTGAATTATTATTTGGATTTGAATTTAATATTCGAGGGAAATTAGGGACTAGTTTGTTTGCTCCATTTACCGCAACGATTGATCGTGTAGCTGGTACTTTGGATGCTGATTTAGCGTCTTTTATTCCATCTAATATGATTGCAGCTCCAAGTGGCACGACTCATTTTAAAATGGTTTCTGGTGGTGCAGAGGTAGATTTTGAAGCAGAAACTTTTGTTGTAGCTACTTCAGAAACAGCCATTTTACCATGGGATGCTACTGCAACTGCAGCAATCAATTTGAGTAATGCTGTTACTGCTAACAGTACTAGTCCTTTGTTTTTAGCACTGGGGATTGAGTTTTATCAAGAGATAAATGGCCAAATGTATCCGCTTAAAAATGGCGCTTATAATCCATTATCTATTGTAAAAGTAGATAGTGGTGTATAATGCTACTGGTATTACATAGAATCTATTTCCCTGAAGGTACACTAGGGTTGTTGCAAAACGATGGATCAACTATTTGTTACACTATTGAATTGCCCTGGTTAAATAACAAGCGCATGGTGTCTTGTATTCCAGAAGGGAAGTACATTCTAAAAAAGCGATATAGCAATAAGTTTGGTTGGCATATTCATCTCATTGATGTTGTTGGAAGAGACTTTATATTAATTCATCCTGCAAATAATGCCAAAAAAGAACTGTTAGGGTGTATTGCACCAGTATCTAATTGCACAGGAATAGGTAAGGGTAATTATTCAAGAAAAGCACTCAAAAAATTGACTGATTTGGTTTTCCCACAAATGGACAAGAGTAAAGAAGTGCAATTGTTAATTACCTCTACTTAAAATGTTTCATCTTTAAATTATAAGTTATGAATTTAACAGAACGAGCTAAAGCTCCCACACCTAAATTTTTTAGAGTTTTGAGGACCATTGGATTATCATTATTAGCGGTTAGTGGTAGTATTATTGCTGCTCCTATTGCTTTACCTGCAAGCATTGTAACCATCGCGGGTTATGTAGCGGTTGCAGGTGGGGTACTATCTGCTGTGAGTCAAGTCACCGTTGATGATCAGGCTAAAAAACAGCCGCAAATAAATGATCAAGTCAATTAGAATCATGAAAACAGATCTTTCACTTAAAGTAGGCACCACGTCTGGTACTTTATTGAGTATCGTACCGAATATTTTTTCGGAAGATATTCTAAAAACTGTTATTTTAGCAGTCGTTGGTGCTACGGTGAGTTTTTCTGTATCCCTCTTTTTAAAATGGTTAACAAAACCTAAAAAATAAAGCTATTCAGTTTTGATTGGTAACCTTTACTGAATTCAACAAAGTCCAGTCCTATCGATTGGACTTTTTTCTTTTGCTATAAATTTTTTAAAAGAAAAGAAAAAAAGAAAGCGGATGTTAAGGTAGCGTGGGTGATGCTGTCAAGGTTTTTGGATAAAAGTTTTTTATGCAAAAATGTTGAAACAGACGTAATGAGTTTCTTTAAAAAAAAAGTTTTATTCAAAACCCGTAGGGCTTGACCTTTATAGCATTGCGCGTTGGCTTTATGTAGCTACCTATATTTGCTATCTTTTTTATTTTTCTACTTAATTATAGACTTACTTATTATGGAAAATCCTTTTGACATTATTAATGAAAGATTAGAGCGCATTGAAAATTTACTTACCAACATTTATGCAAATATTGGAACAAAAGAAACCAACTTCATTACTACTAAAATTATGGATATAGAACAGCTTTCAAATTATTTAGGTTTATCTAAATCGCATATATACAAACTTACAAGCAGCCATACAATACTGCATTCTAAAAGAGGTAAAAGACTTTATTTTGATAAGGAAACTATAAATACTTGGGTGTTGGAAAATAAGATTTGGACACAAGATGATATTGAAAAACAAGCATCTGATATTTAATTAAAAAGAGAAAACACTTTTAGGGGAATTAATACTTAAAAAAATAGGTTTCAGTTCGTATTTGAGCGTTGGTTGAAGCGTGTGTATGTGTAGCGTTTTAAATAGTTGTTTGATAAAACAGCATTTAAACAAGCTACTTATACAGGACTTTTAGACAATAGCTTATTGCTTTTTAAGGAACGAAAAAAGTAATGTGCTATGGCGTATAAATACATTTTATATGCCTATTTTTTTATAACCGCTGACTTGGGTGGTGGGGAAAAGAGGTTTTATAATTTCAAAGAAATGAAAAGTTTATGTTTAAGTTCAAATTTGGGCGTTGGAATAGCGGATATTTAGCTCGTGTCATTTCTATTTTAGATAAATGTACTCGTGAATATCCACTGTTTAATTTTAGTTCCGATTTGTGCGGATGGTGAGTGGATATTTTACATAATACCAGTTATAGCTACAAAATGCATTAACACTGCGATAGCAAACCTTTGAAAAGTGCCGTTTGCTACTATAACTTGTATTATGTAAACATAGCTTGGGTGAGTTTAGGGTTTTATGATAAAATGATACGGAATAGCTTATTGTGGTTTGGTTTGATTTTATGAAAACCAAATTGCAATATGCTATTACCTTGAAGACTAAAAAAACGCTAAACTTGTAAGGTAAGCGGAACAACACAAAAGACAGAGGGTTTTTGCTTTTTCGCAAAAAGCTGGGTTTTGGGTTGTGGGGAATTATTTAATTTTCATTTATTCTGGTATACCAAATCCTGAAAAATCAATTAAATAAATAAAACCTCTATCAATTGCATTTTGAGTCCAATTAGTAGCATATTGTTGGGCATTACGATTTTCTAATAAGCGATTTTCATCAGAACGAATAGTTTCTGCGTAGGTGTGAACATAAACTGAAGAAACTACAAAGCCATTTAAAAAATTATAAGCCATAATCTGATTGGCATATTCAGTTGACAATTGTGCAACCTTTTGATTATTTATGATGACATGCCAAAAAGAATAACCACCTATGGAGTCTTTACGTAACACAATTGGGTCTCCAATTTTAACTTCATTTTTGATTATATTAAATGAGTTTCCTCCATAATTACTTGCACTCCAAAACATTTTAAACTTATCTATACCCTCAT
>Ga0160419_100661_pt1 | contig 19543 bp, 21 predicted proteins | sample CelAP2metagpilot_2_FD_108196 | JGI IMG/M metagenome (GOLD analysis project Ga0160419, IMG submission 108196) | Phycosphere-associated microbial communities from Cellana algal ponds in Kailua-Kona, Hawaii, USA - Cellana AP2-4-25 metagenome pilot ... | reverse complement strand
GCGTGGCGGATAGTCGAGCTGTTTGCCCATATTTTCTCCCCGGGCTCCCTGGCAGCCGCGGGGCCGGCCCGGCAGCGAAAAAAGTTGGGTCCCCCCCGCCACACCGCCGGTTGCCCGCGACTGGATCGCCGACGTGCCGATTTTCTGCATCGACACGATGGTAAAGACAGTGCCAAAGGCATCGATCTCTTTCTCATAGACATCGCGATGGGCCTCAACGGTCACATCCCGTCCGGTCAGCCCGGTCCCGCCCGTTGAGATCACCACATCCACGTCGGGATCCGCCACCCACGCACGCAGCTGATCTGCAATCTGGTCACGCTCATCCGGCAGGATCTTGCGATCGACCAGCACATGACCTGCCGTCTCCAGCCGGTCGACCAGCACCTGGCCGGACCGGTCTTCGGAGAGGGAGCGACTGTCAGACACGGTCAACACCGCGATACGCACTGGAATGAACGCTTTGCCGTCGTCGATTTGTGCCATTCTGTCAGGCCTCTCTCACTGCTTTTTCGTCATGATTTTATGCACCTGCGCACAGGCAGGGTCAGCCAGCATCAAGCCGGGATTTGATATCAAGAAGATCAGACCACGCAGCCCGTTTCTGCAGCGGCTGGCGCAGCAGGTATGCGGGGTGGAACATCGGCATGACCGGCTTGCCCCAGGCCTCGCCCCATGTGCCGCGCAGACGGGTAATGCCGCGTTTACCCATCAAGGCATCGCAGCTGATGTTTCCCATGGCAATCAGGATGTCCGGATTGGCCAGCGCGACATGGCGTTCCAGAAACGGGGTCATCATCGCAATCTCTGCAGGCAGCGGGTCGCGGTTCTGCGGCGGCCGCCAAGGCAATACATTGGTGATATAGACGTTGTCCTGCCGCGACAGGCCGATGGCTGCCAGCATGCGGTCCAACAGCTGCCCTGCCCGCCCCACGAAGGGACGCCCTTCCAGATCCTCGTCGCGCCCCGGCGCCTCTCCGATCACCATAACCCGTGCACCGGGCTTGCCGTCGCTGAATACCAGATTGCGCGCGCCCTTCCTCAGGTCGCAGTGTTCGAACTGGGCCAGCGCAGCCTTGAGACCGGCCAAGTCCCGCACCCCGCGCGCGATGTCACGTGCAACCTCAACCGGGTCGACTTCTTTGGGTTTGGGCGGCGGCGCCTCTGCCTGGCGGGCGGTCGGTTTGGGCTGGCGTGCCTCAAGCTCATAGCGGTTGACCGGCGCGTCACAGATCGCGTCCGTTGCCCCCAGCTCAATCTGCCAAGCCAAAAGCGCCCGCGCGCTGTGATAATCCAATGCCGATTCCATGCCCCAAGCTACCCCGCCCGGCGACAGATCAAAATACCTGCCGTGCATGCCGCAGCAATGCGCCACGCCACGCCGCTTGCCGCAGATCAAAGCCCTGCCTATAAGGACGCCAAACAGCGCGGAGCCAGCCCATGCCCAATGCCCCCACGTCGATTGATCCGATGTCCTTCAACCAACGGCATCTCTTGGGCATTGAGCCACTCAGGCCACATGAAATCACAGCCATTCTGGACCTTGCGGACAGCTATGTTGATCTGAACCGACGCGCGGAAAAACACGCCGAGGCTTTGCACGGTCTCACTCAGATCAACATGTTCTTCGAAAACTCGACCCGCACGCAGGCCTCGTTTGAGCTCGCAGGCAAACGGTTGGGCGCTGACGTGATGAACATGGCAATGCAGGCGTCCTCGATCAAAAAGGGGGAAACCCTGATCGACACGGCGATGACCCTCAATGCGATGCACCCCGATCTTCTCGTCGTGCGTCACCCCCATTCCGGCGCAGTCGATCTTTTGGCGCAAAAGGTGAACTGCGCGGTATTGAACGCAGGCGACGGGCGGCACGAGCACCCGACCCAGGCGCTGCTGGATGCGTTGACCATCCGGCGGGCCAAGGGACGACTGCACCGGCTGAACATTGCCATCTGCGGCGACGTTGCCCATTCCCGTGTGGCTCGATCGAATCTGATCCTGCTTGGCAAAATGGAAAACCGCATCCGGCTAATCGGTCCACCGACGCTGGTGCCCAGCCAGTTCGCTGAATTTGGTGCCGAGATCTATGACGACATGCGCGAAGGTCTGAAAGATGTAGACGTGGTCATGATGCTGCGCCTTCAGAAAGAAAGGATGGACGGTGGTTTCATCCCCTCTGAGCGCGAGTATTACCACCGCTATGGTCTGGACGCCGATAAGCTGGCGCTGGCCAAACCCGACGCCATCGTCATGCACCCCGGCCCGATGAACCGAGGTGTGGAAATCGACGGAACCATCGCCGATGACATCAACCGCTCTGTCATTCAGGAACAGGTAGAGATGGGGGTCGCTGTGCGTATGGCCGCGATGGACCTGCTGGCCCGCAATCTCCGGGCAAGCCGCCAGGCAGACCAACACGGCGCGGCCTGAGCCATGACAGGTGAGCACGCAAAATCTCTCTTGATCCCGGCTGGCGAACAGCGGGTCATCCATCTTTTTGACCTCGACATGCGCGCTGAACAGGCCCGGTTCCTGCGAGAGCCCGGCGCGTTGGCCCAGGTTCTGGGCATTGATGACATCGACCTCGATCACGTGGAGGTCTTTCCTGTCAGCGATCTCGAAGAGCTGGGGCTGGAAGGCTACCTGCGTGTCGGCTGCGGCATCCCCGAAGACGCGCTGCGGCCCGATCGCGCCAAACTTGAAGCCATCGACGGCTATGTGCTGCTGATCCGTTCGCGGGCTCTGCGCGGAGAGGAAACCCATCTCACCCCGGCCGAACAGATCCACCATGTCGGCGATTATCGCGAAGCCGGGGCAGATTGGGCCGCGCGCCCGGCCAGCCCCGCAGAAACCCCGGAAAGCGCCAAGCCGTTCTCCGCGCCCCGCCCCTCCCCGCGGGAGGCCCGGTCGCGGGCACGACGAATTGGTGCGGCCTTGTTCTCTGTGGTGATGGCGCTGATTGTTCTTGTTGTTCTGCTGATGGTGCGCTGATGTCCGAAACCGTATTCACCCCCGACCGCATGGCCTATTGGCGCAGCCATGCCTGGCTGGCCGTGATTGCCATGGTGGGCGCGATGGGCATTCTATGGTTCATGGGCAACCCACATGTCTGGACCGGTGCCATCGGTGGTCTGGCGGCCATCGGCCTGCGCGGCGGTTATCTCGTCTCTGACGAAATGTCCCGCGTCTGGGCGCTGGATGGCACAACAATCAAAGGTCCGGATCAGCAAGCCATCCCGCTTGCCGGTGTGGCTGAATTGAACCGCCTTGCCAGCACCGTGCAGATCGTCACCCACGCAGGGCACAAATACCTGATCAAGTACCAGCCTGATCCCGCCGCCACCATTGCAACCCTGCAAAACGCCATGTCCACCCTGCCCGAGAGATCCCGCGCATGACCCTGCTTTTTACCAACGCCCGCCTGATCGACCCAGAAGCCGGAACCGACAGCATCGGCGCGGTTCTGGTGCAGAACGGGCGCATTGCGGCGGTGGAAAAGAACGACACAAACCCTGACCAATTGTTTCGCACGCGAAACATTGGGGCAGAAGATGTGACCCTTGTTGATTGCGGGGGCAAATGCCTTGCGCCCGGTATCGTCGACATCGGCGTCAAGGTTTGCGAACCCGGCGAGCGTCACAAGGAAAGCTATAAATCAGCCGGTCTCGCCGCGGCGGCTGGCGGCGTGACAACAATGATCACGCGCCCGGACACGACCCCTGCCATTGACAGCCCCGAAACGCTTGAGTTCGTCACCCGTCGCGCGCAGGCCGATGCGCCTGTCAACGTGCTGGCAATGGCCGCGCTCACCAAGGGGCGCGAAGGTCGGGAGATGACAGAAATCGGCTTCCTGATGGATGCAGGTGCCGTGGCCTTTACCGATTGCGATCATGTGGTGGCCGATACCAAAGTGTTCTCTCGCGCTCTGACCTATGCCCGCAGCTGCGGCGCGCTGGTCATCGCCCACCCGCAAGAGCCGGGCCTGAGCAAGGGCGCAGCCGCAACCGCCGGCAAATTCGCGGCCCTGCGCGGCCTGCCGTCGGTCACTCCGATGGCAGAGCGGATGGGACTGGACCGCGACATTGCCCTGCTGGAAATGACCGGTGCGAAATATCACGCGGATCAGATCACCACAGCCCGCGCCCTGCCTGCGCTGGAACGGGCCAAGGCAAATGGGCTGGACATCACCGCGGGCACCTCGATCCACCATCTGACATTGAATGAGCTGGACGTCGCGGACTACCGCACCTTCTTTAAGGTAAAGCCCCCCCTGCGGTCCGAAGAGGACAGGCTGGCCGTGATTGAAGCGGTGCGTGAGGGGCTGATCGACGTGATCTCCTCCATGCATACCCCGCAGGATGAAGAGAGCAAACGCCTGCCCTTCGAGGAGGCGGCCGCCGGGGCCGTGGCGATGGAAACACTGTTGCCCGCTGCGCTGAGGCTTTATCACAACGACCAGCTAGACCTGCCGACGCTGTTCCGCGCCATGTCACTGAACCCTGCCAAACGTCTGGGCCTCGCCTGCGGTCGCCTGGCCGAGGGGGCGCCTGCGGATCTGGTGCTGTTTGATCCCGACAGCCCGTTTGTCATGGATCGCTTCGCGCTGAAGTCGAAGTCACAAAACACCCCGTTTGACGGGCAGCGGATGCAAGGTAGGGTGCTGGAAACCTACGTGGCGGGTGAACCCGTCTACCGGAGGAACTGATGCCACCTATCGATTCCACTTTTGCGACACTGATGTTGTGGGCCGTTGTCGGATATGGCCTGGGCTCTATCCCCTTCGGCATGGTGCTGACCCGGATCATGGGCCTTGGCAACCTGCGCCAGATCGGCTCCGGCAACATCGGCACCACCAATGTGTTGCGCACCGGCTCCAAAAAGGCGGCGGCGCTGACCCTGCTGCTGGACGGGGGCAAGGGGGCCGTTGCGGTTCTGCTGGCCCGTGCCTTGGCGAGCGAAGACGCGGCACAGCTGGCCGGGCTTGCCGCATTTGCCGGGCATTGTTTCCCGGTTTGGCTCGGCTTCAAGGGCGGCAAGGGCGTCGCTACGTTTCTTGGGCTGATGCTGGCGCTTGCTTGGCCTGTCGGCATTGCCTGCTGCCTGACATGGCTGGCCGCAGCCTATCTGAGCAAGATCTCTTCAATGGGGGCGCTGGTGTCTGCCGTTGCGGCGCCTGTGTGGTGTCTGCTGCTTGGTGCGCCGATGGCAACCGTTCTCGCCGCGCTTCTGGCAATTATTATTTTGTGGCGCCACAAGGAAAACATCGCACGTTTGCGCAACGGCACAGAGCCGAAGATCGGGCAGAAGTAGCCCGCCACCCCCAAACAACCATCTGAAATATATAGATAAAGCCCCTTTCCAACCGGAAGGGGCTTTTTTGTTCACGCAGATGTGCCTCCGCAGGGGCGCAAAGGTTCTGTGCATCTGTGCGCATTCAAAATCAGTTGTTTTGAATGTGAGCAGGAAAATCCCCAACTGCAGTTCATGGCCAAACAGGCCGCATTTCGAAGACCAGAATTTCAGTACGCACAAACTTACCCATTCCAACATAGGGCGCCCTGATCGCCCGACACATCGAAAGGCTCAAACCGATGACCAAAGCAAAATCTTTCCTGGGTGGTATCGCTCTCTCCGTCGCACTGGCAACCTCCGCACTGGCCGCTGGCGTGGATATCAACGCCTCCTCGACCGGCCTCGCAATGCAGGGCTATGACCCGGTTGCCTACTTCAACGCAGGTGAGCCCACCAAAGGTTCCTACAAGGTGACCTCGTCTTTTGACGATGCGACCTACTGGTTCGCAACCGAAGAAAACAAGGCCCTGTTCGAAGCCAACCCCGAAGCCTACATCCCGGCATACGGCGGCTACTGTGCCTTTGGTGCGGCGATGGGCTTCAAATTCGACGGCGACCCGAACCAGTGGAAAATCGTCGAAGACGTTCTGTACCTGAACCTGTCCAAGGACATCCAGGAACGCTGGGCGCAGGACATCCCCGGTTTCATCGAGAAAGCAGACGTGAACTGGGACAACATCGAAGACAAATCTCCCGCAGAACTGCTGGAGCAGTAAGCCGAGGCTGAATGGCCCCACTCACGCAGGTCTTACGGCGGCAGGATACCCTGCCGCCGTTTTCTTTTCCCAACCGGGCTGGCGTTGTTGCAAGCCCGATTACTTGGACGCCAGTCGCTCGATCGCCTCAGCGGTGCGTTTGGTGTTGTTGTAGATCCCAAGCGCCAGATAGAGCGAGCCTGCAATCAGGATCACATAGAGTGTCCCGATCACCAGAACGCCAAGCGCTGCGAGCACACCGCCACCTCCAGGCTGCATCGCTGCCAGAACGGCGCCGCCAAGCACCGCGATCAGCAGAAGAACGACAACAACGCCGACCAGTTTCTCAAACGCTGAGATGAAGAAATTTCCCATATCAATATCTTTCAAGCCATAGACAGACCGCTCCTCTATGGCTCTCACTTCTGACAGGCAAGACTCCGGTTGCGGGGAAAAGCAGGGGTTCTGCACCAATCACGGCAAAGAAAAAGGCGCCCATGAGGGCGCCCTTTGTACGTTTGCTTGCGGTCGACGGATCAGTAGCTGTAGTCCGCGTAAATCCGGGTCAGATCGCCATTCCAATCGCCGTTATAGCGATCAAGCAGCTCGTCTGCAGGCACCTTGCCAGTTTCAATGCTGTCTTTCAGCGCGTTGAGGAAATGGGTCTCATCCGGCACCAAGCCCCCTGCGCCGGCGCGGCCACGGGCCTTCAGGCCGGCTTCGGAGATGGCAACCACTTCGCGGGCGAGGTCGTGCATGTTGATAGCACCGACCTGCGCCTGCAGGCCCTGCTCTGAGGCAGCAACCCGCAGCGCCTCGCGGGTCTCGGCATCCCAGCCCTTGACCAGATCCCAGGCCGCATCGAGGCTGGACTGATCGTACATCATCCCCACCCAGAATGCAGGCAGAGCACAAAGACGGCGCCAGGGGCCACCATCAGCACCGCGCATTTCCATGTATTTCTTGATCCGCGCCTCGGGGAAGGCGGTGGTCAGGTGGTCGGCCCAGTCACTGAGTGTCGGGGTTTCACCGGGAAGGGCGGGCAGCTCACCCTTGAGGAAATCGCGGAAGGACATGCCAAGTGCATCAATGTATTCGCCATCGCGGTAGACAAAATACATCGGCACATCGAGGGCATATTGCACCCAGCGTTCAAAGCCGAAGCCCTCTTCGAACACGAAAGGCACCATGCCGGTGCGGTCTGCGTCCAGATCGCGCCAGACGCGCGAGCGCCAGGATTTGTGATTGTTCGGTTTGCCTTCAAGGAAAGGGGAGTTGGCAAAAAGCGCCGTGGCGACAGGCTGCAGTGCGATGGCCACGCGCATTTTCTGCACCATGTCCGCCTCAGAGCCAAAATCAAGATTCACCTGAACGGTACAGGTGCGGCGCATCATGGTGCGTCCCATGGTGCCGACTTTGCCCATATAGGCATCCATCAGCTTATAGCGCCCCTTGGGCATCAGCGGCATTTCGTCGTGCGACCAGATCGGCGCGGCGCCGAGGCCGATAAAGCCGACGCCGATTTCATCCGCGATATCCTTTACCTCGCGCAGGTGGGTGTTCACCTCGTCGCAGGTTTCGTGGATCGTCTCTAGTGGGGCACCCGACAACTCCAGCGCGCCACCCGGCTCAAGCGAGACATTTGCACCGTCTTTTTCCAGACCGATAAGCTTGCCCGCTTCGCGAATCTCGGACCAGCCGTGACGATCCCGCAGACCTTCGAGAACGGCCACGATAGAGCGGGTTCCCTCAAACGGGAGCGGCTTCAGCGTGTCCTTGCAGTAGCCGAATTTCTCATGTTCGGTGCCGATGCGCCATTGATCGCGCGGTTTGCATCCCGATGCGAGATATTCCGCCAATTGCTCGTGCCGTTCGATCGGCCCGCCGCCGGATTGAGGGATAGACATCTGGGGCTCTCCGTGAGGTTATCCGTATTGAGGTGCCAGTCGTGGTCGCAATTTCGCGCGGTGTCAATGCAACCTGTGCTGGGCAGGTCTGGTTGAAGCGCGCTCCCAGATCACGACCTGGTGAGTGCCTTTGCCGTGCAATTCTGCCAGCATTCGCTCTACTCGCAAACCAGGCAGCGACGCAAAAGCATCAAAGAGCGCATCGCTGTTGGTTGCGTTGACCGGGATGGCCAAGGTGCCATGTCCCGGTTGCTCCAGCAGCCAATGTGCGGGTTTGGCGGTGTGGTCCAATGTCAAACGCTCCAGCTCGGACAGGGCAATGCCGCCGCCCGTCAAAGGACCGAAATAAGCAACCTGCCCTTCATCCACCTGAACAACGCCAGGCCCCCCCGCCCCCAAACGAAAACGCAGCCGCTGCGCGCCGATCACTGCGATGATGACAGCGATCACGATCAGGGCCCACCCCGTCAGCGCCAGAACCCCATACGACCCCAGCGCCCATGTCAGGCCCAGGAGGCCCGTGGAGCCCGCAAGGAGCAATTCACGCCAACGCCATAGGGCGGCGCGGGCCTCGGGACGGATGAAGCTCATGTTGATGGCTCCTTTGCCGCTGTGGCGTTGGACGGGTCAAACAAGACCAGAGAGTAGCCCTCAATCTGGCGAAAGCCAATTGCCTGATAGGCCCTGACAGCGGCGTCGCCTGCTGCAAAAAGCACCGCTTTTTCGGTGCCTTTACGGGCGGCCTCCTGCAGGTGGAGAGCAAGGGCTGCCCGCGCGTAGCCGCGACCGCGCATGTCCGGGGGCGTGTAGACACCACCGATCTGAACCACCCCAGGAAGTTGTGCGTTAAATCCCGTCATCGCAGCCCATTTCGGCCCGACCGACAAAATGCGATGACTGTCACGCAGAAGATAGCTGTCGATATCCGCAGACGCCATCGCCACCGCCTCTGCTGCGGGGGTGCCCAGAACTTCCTGATGATACGCCGCGCGCCATTGCACCAGCATGGGGCGCGGTGCTGCCGAAATGGGCATTAGGACCGCGCCCGCCAGCGCCGGGCGGGTCAGGCACGTCAGGTCAAGATCCCCAAGGTCCAGCGCCAATCCGGGTTCATCGCGGTTCAGTCGCGTTGCGCGTGCTGCGAGCCCGGTGGCGGCAAGATAGCGGCGTAGCTGGTCGGTCGCGCCAAGAACCCCTGTCTGCGGCCGGCCTGCCAGCTGTGCCTCGACAAGGGCCTGCATTGACCGCCAGTCCGCGTCCGTGGCCATTGGCGCCTGAATAAGCAGCGTACCGTCATTGGTCAGCCCAGCGACACCATTGTTCGGCGCACCACGCAGCCAGACCTTCATGGCCTTGGGCGCGGTTCCAGAAAGGCCGTGATCGCGAAGGTTGGTGAGCAGGAACATGGAACTGGCCACATGGCGGGAGAGAAACGCCTCAATCGCGCGCTGCTCGTCCGGCTGCGCCAGACGCCATGTCATCCCCAGTCACCATAGGCTTGCTGCCAGATCGTCAGCGCTGCAACCGCCGCTGTGTCCGCCCGCAAGATCCGCGGCCCAAGGCTCACCACATGGGATTGGGGCAGACCATGAAGGCGTTTGCGCTCTGCCTCGGAAAAACCGCCCTCTGGTCCGATGACGATGGCCCACGGGGCCTTGGCGTGATCTGCGGCAGCAAGGGTCAGGGCCGTGCCGACCTCTGCCTCGTCACAGAACATCAGCTGTCGCTCCTGCGGCCAGTGATCCAGCACGCGCGACAGTTTCTGCAGCTCTGCCACCTCCGGCACATAGGTGCCGCCGCATTGTTCTGCGGCCTCTACGGCATGGGCTTGCAACCTGTCCTGGCGGATGCGGTCAGAGTTGGTGAAATCGGTCTGGACCGGCAGGATCCGTGCGGCCCCCATTTCAGCGGCTTTTTCCACGATGAAATCGGTGCGCGCCTTTTTGATCGGAGCAAACAGAAGCCACAGATCCGGCGGCAGCATCAAGGGCCGCGATTGCTCCTGGCAGACGAGCAGCCCGTTGCGCTTGCCCGCTTCGGCGATCTCGGCCCGCCACTCTCCATCGCGCCCATTGAACAGAGACACCTGTCCCCCAACCGCCTGCCGCATGACCCCAAAGAGATAATGCGCCTGATCGCGGTCCAGAGGAACCGATTGCCCTGCCCCCAGTGGGTGCTCTACATACAGTCTGATCTTTGCACTCATGAGGCATACATATGCAAGGCGGGACGCCAACACCAGATGGACAGGTCGCAGATGCTGTCAAAGACAATTGGGTCGACCGACGCGCACCCGCCTGGAGCCGCCCCTACCTGCGGCTGAGCAGGGCAGACCGGCCAATCGGCACATGGCTTTTGCTGATCCCCTGCTGGTGGGGCTTGGCACTGGCGATCCTGTGGGACCAAAGCCCGCGTTGGGAAGATCTCTGGATCTTTGTCGCCTGCGCGGCTGGATCCTGGCTGATGCGCGGCGCTGGCTGCACGTGGAATGACATCACCGACCGCAATTTCGACGGTCAGGTGGAGCGCACGCGCTCGCGCCCGATCCCGTCCGGTCAGGTCACGGTCAAAGGTGCCGTGATCTGGATGGGGCTACAGGCGCTGATTTCTTTCGCCATCTTGCTGAGCTTTAATCAGGCGACGGTCGCGATGGGTATTCTTGCCCTGTTCCCGGTTGCGATCTACCCATTTGCCAAACGCTTTACCTGGTGGCCCCAAGTGTTTCTGGGACTGGCGTTCAACTGGGGCGCCATGCTGGCGTGGGTTGCCCATACCGGAACGCTGAACTGGCCTGCGGTGGTTCTGTATTTGGCAGGCATTGCCTGGACGCTGTTTTATGACACGATCTATGCCCATCAGGACACCGAAGATGATGCGCTGATTGGCGTCAAATCCACGGCGCGCCTGTTTGGCACCGATACGCCAATGTGGCTGCGCCGCTTTATTGTCGCAACCGTAAGCCTGATGGCGCTGGCGGTCATCATGGCCGTGCAGCCCAACGGCTCTGTACTTGCCTTGGTCCTTGCGCTGGTTGGCCCCTGGGCGATGGGGTGGCACATGACGTGGCAGCTGCGTGCCTTTGATGCCGAAAATGGTGAGAGGCTTTTGCAACTGTTCCGGCTCAACCGCGATACCGGCTTGATTCCGCTCATCTTCTTTGCAGCAGCCTTGTTCGCGTGATTGAACCTGCCACATTGCCCCTGTAAGACTTCTGAAAGCCGTTTCTGCGGCCGCCAAACGGAGACCCGCTGACACATGCGTCTATCCTCGCTTCTTATATCTGGCCTGACCTTCACCGGAGCTGCGGCTCTGAGCCTGGTTGTGGCCGGGTTTGCCGTCACGGGCATCGAAGCAGGCAGTGAAACAGCCGTACGGCGCGAGCTGGACAAGGCAGGATACACCTGGGCCGAAGTCACCGCCGATGGCCTGCGGGTCATTTTGAACGGCACCGCCCCGGACGAAGCCACCCGCTTTGGAGTGATCTCGCTTGTCGGTGGCGTGGTGGATGCGGCCCGCATCATTGACGACATGGAGGTCATCCCCTCCAAAGGCATCGCACCGCCCCGTTTTTCGGTTGAGATCCTGCGCAATGACAGCGGCGTGTCGATCATCGGCCTGATCCCGCGGGCAACCAACCGTGACGACGTGATCGAACGGCTGAACACCATTGCCGGTGCCGATCAGGTCGCGGACCTTTTGGAAACGGCAAACTACACGGCCCCCACCGGTTGGATGGATGCAGTTGAATTCGCTCTGGATGCGCTGAGCCTGCTGCCGCGCTCCAAGATCTCGGTTGAAGCGCAGGAGGTTTCGGTCACCGCGATTTCCGACAGCGCCGAGGCAAAGGAGCAGATCGAAAAGCGCCTGAACCGCATGGCACCTGCCGGTCTGCGGCTCTCGCTGGATATTGCGGCCCCGCGTCCGGTCATCACGCCCTTCACCCTGCGCTATAGCATTGACGAGAACGGCGGACAGTTTGACGCCTGCTCTGCCGAGAGCGAACTGAGCCGCGACCGTATTCTGCGGGCCGCGAAAAAGGCGGGATATGACGGCAGTTTCGACTGTGTGATCGGCATGGGTGTGCCCTCTCCCAATTGGGCACGTGCAGCAGAGCTGGGCATCGGCGCGCTGGCGGAACTGGGCGGCGGATCGATGACAATTGCCAATGCAGACATGACGCTGGTCGCCGCCGAGGGTACGGCGCCTGCGTTGTTTGATACCGTGGTGGGCGAGCTGGAAAGCGCGCTGCCACAGGTTTTTGCCGTGCATGCAGTTCTGCCCGAGCCGGAAACGGATACGGCCCAAGGCCCCTCTGAGTTTGTTGCCACCCTCAGCCCGGAAGGGCAGGTTCAGCTGCGCGGGCGGATTTCTGACGAGGCCCTGCGCGAGATTTCCACAAGCTATGCAAAGGCGCGGTTTGGCAGCGGCAACGTCTACAGCGCCACGCGGGTTGTCGATGACTTGCCTGTGGACTGGCCGGTGCGGGTATTGGCCGGCCTAGAGGCGCTGTCCTTTCTTGAGCGGGGCGCCGTGTCAGTCATGCCAGACAGTCTGCAGCTGACCGGCATGAGCCACCGAGAAGACGCCCCCACGGAAATCGCCAAGCTGTTGTCCGAAAAACTGGGCGAAGCCGAAAGCTATGATCTGAACGTCACCTATGAAGAGCCTCCCGAACCTGCCGACAAACCGATGTCGCCAGAGCTGTGCGAGGCTGAACTGGCGGCGGTACAGACGGTTTCCAAGATCACCTTTGAGCCCGGTTCCGCCACGGTGGCCGCCGGCAGCCGTGATACCCTTGACCAGATCGCCGACATCTTGGCGCGCTGTGACGGCGTGCGACTGGAAATCCAGGGACACACCGACAGCCAGGGGCGTGAAGAGATGAACCAGAATCTCAGCCAGGCGCGCGCGCAATCGGTTCTGAACGAGTTGCGGGATCGACGCATCGTCACGTCCAGCTTTTCCGCCAAAGGCTATGGCGAAAGCACCCCAATTGCCACAAACGACACTGAAGAAGGTCGCGAAGCCAACCGTCGCATCGAATTCCGCCTGATCCGCCCGGCGGCGACAGACCCGACCAGCGAAACCACCCTTGATGCCGCGGCCTCAGCGCCGGAATCGGCTGACGACAGCGAATAGGAGAGACTTGGCCCAATGAACAGAACCGAGTTCATCATCACCACTGCCATCATCCTGTTTGTTGCTTTTGCGATGGGTTGGTTTGCCAACTGGCTGGTCCATCGTTTCACCCGGGTGAAGCAAAGCGATGTTGCCGATCTGGACCGGATGAGCCAGGAGCTGCATGAAGCAGAGGAAACCCGCGATCAGGCGATCACCTATCTGCAACAGCGGGAGTCGGAGTTGTCCAACCAACTGGCTCAGACCGAAGCAGAGCTGCGCGCTGCGATGGACGGTTTGCGTGATGCGCGACGCGAAGCGGAAGAACTACGCGCCCAGCTGCACAGCTGACGGCGATCTGATCTGACGAGATGAAAACGACGCGCGCAGCTGGGCCTAGGCCCAGCGGTCCAGCGCCTCTTCGTCGCTGTCCTTTGCCTCGACCCAGTTCCCTGCCCCATCCTGCAACAGCTCTTTTTTCCAGAAAGGCGCGCGGGACTTCAGATAGTCCATCAGGAACTCAGCCGCCTCAAAGGCGTGCAGCCGGTGGCGCGATGCTGTGGCGACCATCATGATCTGTTCGCCGGGCACGAGACGGCCGTGACGGTGAATGACCAGTACATCCGCAAGCGACCAACGAGCCATCGCCTCATCCGCAATCTTGCGGATCGCGCGTTCCGTCATCCCCGGATAATGCTCGATCTCCATCGCGACCATATCGCCGTTGTCCGATCCCCGCACCACGCCAGTGAAGGTCACGATGGCACCGGCATTGGCGCCACTGTCCGAGAGCCCCGCCGCAAAGCGGTTGCTTTCCTCTCCGATGTCGAAAAGACCATCCTGAACGGCAATGCGCATGGATCAGCCCCCGGTCATCGGCGGGAAGAAAGCCACTTCGCGGACGCCATCAAGCGGAGCGTCGAAATCAGAGAGATCCTGATCGAGCGCCACCCGTAGTGCGGACAGATCAGAAAAGGCCACGGCATAGCGGTCTTCACGCGCGCTCAGTTCCGCCACCAGTTCCCGCACAGTGGCGGCAGAGGTTTCCACCCGCTCTTTGGGGAGGCCAATGCGTTCACGCACCCAAGCGAAATAGAGAATATCCATCAACGGGTCTCCTTCAGATGCGGCATAGCCTTGCGCAGATAGTCCGCGCCGGTAATGAGGGTGAGCGCGGCGGCGATTGTCAGCAGGACAAGTCCGACACGTCCGGTCCAGACCATGCCCTCCAGCTTCCAGCGCAATCCAAGTTCATCGCTGACCTGCCCACGCAGAATTTGGTCGATCAACAGATCATCCATCCCAAAGGACGACATCACCAGATAGTGCTCGAATATGCCCTGTGAAAACAGGGTCGCAATCGCGACCATCTGGGCGGTTGTCTTCCATTTGGCGAGGTTGGTGACCTTGAGCGTCCCCGCTGTGTCACCCAGATATTCTCGCAGGCCGGACACAAAGACCTCGCGGAACAGGATGATCGTGGCAGGCAGCACCAGCCAGGGCGTCCAGTGTTCAGCCGAAAACCCGACAAGGATCATCAGAGCAATGACAACCATCGCCTTGTCCGCAATCGGATCCAACATCGCCCCCAGTTTGGTTTCCTGCTTCCAGGCACGTGCCAGGTAGCCGTCAAACCAATCCGTTATCGCAGCGCTCACGAACAGGATCAGGGCAAACCAATCCGCATAAGGCCGCGAGAAATACAGGAACATGATCGCAAGACCGGGGGCCGCAAGCAGCCGCATCAGGGTCAGGATATTCGGGACAGTCCATTTCATGGCTGCACACTAGCCCGCTGCGATGCAGGTGGAAAGCGCAACAAATCAAAATCTGCGCGAGATGGACATCCTGACGCAAAGCGATCTTTTGACCAGAAAGTCAGGGTCTTGCACAGGAATGATACAGGCGCCGCCCAAGGAGCCCATGCCATGTGGCAGTGCCTGCCCATCTGCTCAGCCCTGCGTGTGGAAGAAATCATAAATACGCTGGGCCAGCGCAGCCGAAACCCCCTCTACCGCGGTGAGATCCGCAAGGTTGGCGCGGCTCACGGCCTTGGCGCTGCCGAAATGCGCAAGAAGCGCCCGTTTGCGCGCGGCCCCCACTCCCGGCACCTCATCCAGCGGGTTCGCGCCCATTGCCTTGGCCCGTTTCGCCCGATGCGTGCCGATCGCGAATCTGTGGGCCTCGTCACGCAGGCGCTGCACGAAATAGAGCACCGGATCATTGCGTTGCAGCGCAAAGGGTCGCTCTCCGAGGCGATGGAATTCTTCCTTGCCGTGATCGCGATCCACCCCCTTGGCAACGCCAACCATGGGAATGTCGTCAACGCCGTGCTCTGCCATGATCTCTGCCACAGCAGAGACCTGCCCAGCCCCACCGTCGATCAGCAGCAGGTCCGGCCAGAGGCCTTTTTCCTTGTCTGGGTCTTCCTTGAGCAAGCGGGAGAAACGACGGTTCAGCACCTCTTTCATCATGCCAAAGTCATCGCCCGGCGTCAGCTCATCCCCCTTGATGTTGAATTTGCGGTAGGCGTTTTTCATGAAACCTTCGGGGCCAGAGACGATCATCGCCCCAACCGCATGGCTGCCCTGAATGTGCGAGTTGTCGTAGACTTCGATCCGCTGTGGCGGCCCCTCCAGTCCAAAGGCATCAGCAACGCCGCGCAGCAGTTTGGCCTGCGTCGCGCTTTCCGCCATCCGGCGAGCCAGCGATTCCCGTGCATTGCGCACGGCACCTGCCACCAGTTCGGTTTTTTCACCGCGCTGAGGCACTAGGATCTCTACTTTACGGCCGGCCTTTTCACTGAGGGCCTGCTCCATCAGGTCACAGTTTTCGATCTCATCCGACAGGATCAATTGCCGTGGTGGTTCCTTGTTGTCGTAGAACTGGCCCAGAAAGGCCTCCATCACCTCGGCCGCGGCGACATCACCGCTGAGGCGCGGGTAGAAATCCTGGTTGCCCCAGTTTTGATTGGCCCGAATGAAGAAGACCTGAACGCAGGCCTGACCGCTGTCGATATGCAGGCCGATCACATCAGCCTCTGCCACGCCGCGAGGGTTGATGCCCTGCGAGGTCTGCACTTGGGTCAGGGCCTTGATCCTGTCGCGCAGCGCGGCGGCCCGCTCGAATTCCATGGCTTCGGAGGCCTCGGCCATCTGCTCGGCCAGCTCTTCTTGGATCTTGGTTGAGCGCCCGGAAAGAAAGCGTTCTGCATCGCGGACAGAGGCCGCGTAGTCCTCTGCCGAGATTTCGCCGGTACAAGGCGCGGTGCAGCGTTTGATCTGATACTGCAGGCACGGCCGGGTGCGACTTTCAAACATCGCATTGCTGCAGTTGCGCAAAAGAAACGCCTTTTGCAGCTGATTGAGCGTTCGGTTCACCGCCCCGGCGCTGGCGAAGGGGCCAAAATAGCTGCCCTTTTCCCGTCGCGTTCCGCGATGTTTCTTGATCTGGGGAAAGGGGTGATCCTTGGCCACCAGAATATTGGGAAAGCTCTTATCGTCGCGCAGCAGCACGTTGTATTTGGGCTTGAGCTGCTTGATCAGGTTCTGTTCCAGCAGCAGCGCCTCTGTTTCTGTCCGCGTGGTCAGGAACATCATGGAGGCGGTCAGCGAGATCATTTTCTCGATCCGCGGAGAATGGCCAGGCCGGGAATAGTTTGACACCCGCGCCCGCAGGTTGCGGGCTTTGCCCACATAAAGAACCCGGCTCTCGCTATCCAGCATGCGATACACGCCAGGCGAGTTGTCCAAAGTCTTGAGATAATCCTGGATCACGCCATAGCCGGTTCGCGGTGCTTTGCGCTCGGGTTCAGGTGCTGTGTCAGAGTGCTGTTCTGTCATGGCCGCAGATGTATGATTCCCCTTGTCGGTCTGCAATGTTCAGGCGGCAGGATCAACCGTGAACAAATCCACCAAAGCTGTGGATAAGTCTGGTAATATCTTATGGCTATCCGCCATTTTTCCTTATTTTTGGCCGGTTTCCATCGTTTGCACAAAAAATAGGCAGAAGTATAACTAGCTGTTTTAAAAGGAAACTTTTGTGGACACCGGACAAGTTTATGATTTCAAATGAGTTTCTGTAACGGTTTTGCGACTGCTTAATCCGACGTGCACAACTTCGGCGCTACCACTTTTGAACCGCCCTGGATTCTGGTCACTCCAAGCCAACCACATCGGGGGTTTGCCAGCTCAGATGCTGACCGCTATCGACGCAGATCATCTGTCCAGTCACAGCTTTGGCATCCAGCAGATAAGCCAAGGCTGTGGTGATCTCATCCGGGTCGGCACCGCGTTGCAAGAGCGTGCTGGCGCATTGTTTGGCGAACTGTTCCTCGCTCTGGCGGGGGCCACGCAGGGTTGGCCCGGGGCCAATTGCATTTACCCTTATCCGTGGCGCGAGCGCCTGAGCGCTGGTTTGCGTCAGGGTCCAAAGCGCTGACTTGGCGAGTGTGTAGGTCATGAACTCGGGCGTGAGTTTGCGCACCCGCTGATCAATCATGTTCACAACGAGAGCGGAGGCCAGCGGACGCCCATCCGCACTGTATTGCAGAGGGAGATCCTGAGCAGCAAGCTGCTGGGTCAGGATGAACGGCGCGCGAAGGTTGCTTTCCATGTGCCGGTCCCAGCTATCGCGGCTGGCGGTTTGGATATCGTCGAATTCAAAGATGGACGCGTTGTTGATGAGGCAGGTGATCGGGCCGCCCAGTGCCTCGGCTGCTGCGGGCAGCAGGGTTTCGGTCTCTGCCTCTTTCAGCAGATCCGCACGAAGAGTTTGCGCATTGCAGCCCAGATCCCGAACATCTGCGGCAGTTTGTTCTGCAGCCTCTTGCGAACTGGCGTAATGCACGGCCACGTCATAGCCCCGTCGTGCCAGTTCCAGCGCCATGGCACGCCCAAGGCGTTTGCCTGCGCCTGTAACCAATGCCCGCATCCTGCTCTCCTCTTTTTCAGTCCGGGGTTGGCCCCGGACCTAAAAGCTAGAACAGCTGCACCAGGTAGACCACATAAATGGCCGACAAAATGATCCCCCAGGTGCGGGTAATGTCCTTTTTGAAAAAGACAAACGGCACCAGCACGAGAGACGCCCCAAGCATCACCCACAGATCCACGCGCAGGAATGCCGGATCCACGGTGATCGGACCCACGAAAGTCGCGATGCCAATGATCGCAAGCAGGTTGAACATGTTGGATCCGATGACATTGCCAAGCGCGACATCGGCCTGTCGGCGCAGCGCTGCCATAACGGTGGTGGCGAGTTCCGGCAGAGAGGTTCCGATAGCGACAAGCGTCAGGCCGATCACCGTGTCGGTGACGCCGTACATGCGGGCAATGATCGAGGCGTTGTCGACCAGGAGATCCGCACCAAGTGGCAGGCCAATCAGACCGAGGAGCAGATATATCCCGATCCGCCAATACGGCATGTCCGGATCGGCCTCTTCGATGTCATCAAGGTCGCTGTCCTTGCCATTCTTGCGATGCGCGCGGGCCTCGCGAAAGGCAACGCCCAGCACAAAGGCCAGCGCGGCAAGCAGGATCAGGCCGGACGTCACAGTAAACTCGCCAAGGAAAGCAAGCGCGATGAACAGAACCGAAGCCATCAGCATGAAGACATAGTTCTTGCGCGTGTCGCATTCGCTTGTGTGCAGGGCCCGCATCAGCGCGGGAATGCCCAGCACCAGCAGAATATTCGCCGTGTTGGAGCCAACAACATTGCCAAGTGCGATGCCGTCGGCGTTGTCCCCGACCGCACTGATCGCGATCAGCAATTCAGGCGCTGAGGTGCCAAAGGCAACGATGGTCAGACTGACGATCAGCGCAGGTACACCCAACCGCAGGCTGAGGTTCACCGCGCCACGCACCAACGCGTCCCCTGCCAAGAGCAGGATCACCAATCCGAGGGCAGAAAAAAGCCATGGCATCATTGCCGAGGCCCTCCATTCTTTTTGCAGGCACAGGGGCCTTTTCCGATCTTGAAGCGGCCGCAGCTGTTGCACCGCCGGGACGCCAGTCGTTTCTGGCCGGGCAAGCGCAACTTGCCGAACATGGCCAACACGGCCATCACAACAAGGAACAGGGAAACAATCTTAAAAATCACGTCAGAGGCCAAACCGCGCAAACTCGGCGCGCTCCTCGATGCTGGACAGGGCATCCTGTGCCACCCGCATGCCAAGCCGCCCCAGAAGCGGCTTCTTGACCCCGTAGCGGCGCAAGCGGACCTTGTCGCCGAACCGTGCCTGCAGTTTTGGTCGCAGGTGATCGATCCCGTCGATCAAACCGAGGGAGACGGCACGACGCCCGAGCCAGATCTCGCCGGTAAAGAGATCCTGATCCTGAACCAGCTTGTCGCCGCGACGATCTTTGACGTGGGTGATGAAGTTCTCGTGGATGTCGCCCAGCAGCTCCTTGAGGCGGGCCACATCCTCGGGGTTTTCCGGGCGGAACGGGTCCAGCATGGATTTGCTCTTACCCG
>Ga0160419_100660_pt1 | contig 19581 bp, 18 predicted proteins | sample CelAP2metagpilot_2_FD_108196 | JGI IMG/M metagenome (GOLD analysis project Ga0160419, IMG submission 108196) | Phycosphere-associated microbial communities from Cellana algal ponds in Kailua-Kona, Hawaii, USA - Cellana AP2-4-25 metagenome pilot ... | reverse complement strand
TTGACGGACCAGATCAGCCCGGCCCCGCCAGCCCAGCACAAAACCAAGCGAATCCAACAGGATTGATTTCTCCGCGCCAGTCTCACCGGTCAGCACGTTCAAGCCCGTCTGGAAGTCAAGCTCCAACCGGTCGATGATCAGCATGTCGGAAATATCAAGTCCGCGCAGCATGGTGGTCCACCCAAGCGGCGGGGCGCGTTACAGCCACTCGCCTTTGATCGTCTGACGATAGATCGAGCCGAGCCAGTTGTCCCTGTAGAACGCAGGCTGAAGGCCCTGCCCGGTCAGCAGTTTGTAGCTGTCCTCATACCACTCAGAGCCGCGATAGTTGTGACCCAGAATGGCGCCTGCGGTCTGCGCTTCCTGCGTCAGGCCAAGTGACAGATAGGATTCGACCAAGCGGTGCAAGGCTTCGGCAGTGTGGGTGGTGGTCTGAAACTCCTCAACCACAACCCGGAAGCGGTTGATGGCCGCCGTGTAGTGGTCGCGACGCAGGTAATAGCGCCCGATTTCCATCTCCTTGCCCGCAAGGTGATCAAAGGCAAGATCGAACTTCAGAATGGAGGATTTGGCGTATTCGCTGTCCGGATAGCGTTCGATGACGTCGCGCAGGGATTGCAGCGCCTGAAAGGTCAGACCCTGATCGCGGCCCACTTCGTCAATCTGGTCATAATAGCTGAGCGCGAGCAGATACTGCGCGTATGCCGCATCATCATCATCGGGGAAAAAGTCGATGTAGCGCTGCGCCGAAGACCGGCTGTTGGGGTAATCCTTGTCCTGATGATAGGAAAACGCCTGCATGATCAGCGCGCGCTTGGCCCAGTCAGAATAGGGATACAGACGCTCAATCTCAGAGAAGTAGAAGGCCGCCTGATCGGGTTTCTTGCGGTTCAGCTCATATTCGCCACGCTCGAAAATCTGCTCAGCAGTGTAGGTTTCAAGCGGAATCTCTTGCGGATTGAAGAGGTTAGAGGTCACACGGCCAGCACGGTCCACCGCGCCGCATGCCGCAAGGGCCGACAGCGCAAAAACTGCACCTATCATCCGCTGACGCGACTTTGCACCCGCCATGCCTGCACCCTTCGTCTCAACACTCAATGGGGTCAAAGCCCCTTTTGCAGATTGCTAGCACATTAATCTGGCTAGCAAAACGCCGTTTGCACTTTTCCGCGCGGGCGTCACCAAAATGCGATAGCGCGGTTCTGGCTCCATGTCTGATCGGAATACATTGCTTTGGGAGAGCCTTCAATGGGCGCGTGCGACGATTGCGGACAACTGCCGTGATTGTGCGCGATGCGGCATCACGCAACTTGTGGAATTTCGTCCCAGACCAGCCCATGCCCCGGCAGGCGGGCGGCGGTTTCGGCATCGCAGGTGATCATGCGAATGGCGCCGGGTGTCGCAAAAACCTTGCGCAGCAAGGTGTTGGTCAGGGCGTGCCCTGCCCGTTTGCCGGTGTAATGCCCCAGTAGCGGCACCCCCGCCAGCGCCAGATCACCCAAGGCGTCCAGCATCTTGTGGCGCACAGGCTCATCCGCGTGGCGCAGACCGCCGGGGCTGAGCACCTTGTCACCGTCGAAAACCACCGCGTTCTCACCTGAATCACCACCCAGCGCCAGCCCATTGGCCTGCATGGTGTCCACATCCGCCTGACGGCAGAACGTGCGGCTGTCACATAGCTCGCGCGCGAAAGAGCCGTTGTTCATCACCAGCGACTTCTGCTGATGGCCAATGGCCGGATCGACAAAGTCAATTTCAAAATCAATGCGCAGCGTGTCGGAAGGGGCGATCGTGGCCGATGCGTCCCCTTCGGTGACGGTGATCTCCTTGAGCACTTCGAAGGCCATCACCGGGGCCGCCAGCTTGCGAATGCCGCGCTGCATGATGCCGCGCACGAAAGGCGCGGCAGAACCGTCCAGGATCGGCACTTCGGGGCCGTCAATTTCGATCAGTGCGTTGTGAATACCACATCCGGCCAGTGCGGCCATCAGATGCTCTACCGTAGAGACGGACAGACCCGTGGCATTCTCCAGCTTGGTGCACAGCGGGGAGCGGTTGACCGCATCCCAGCGCGCAGGGATCAAACGGTCACCGAGGGCGACATCCGTGCGCGAAAACCAGATACCATGATGGGCACCCGCCGGACGGATCGTCAGCGTGGCAGGCGCACCTGAATGCAGGCCTTTGCCACCGAAGCTGATCGGGGATTTGATCGTGTTTTGCACGTGCCTAACCTCAGGTTCATAGATCGCTGTCTAAGTTGAACCCTGAGGTACGCGTTGGGTTGCAAAGCCTCAACTCAATCTTTGCAACGGACTGAAACATGGCTGTAACACTTGGGCCGAATTGCGCTGATCGCATTTCAACCCATTGAAACAAAAACGAAAAAGGGCTGCCCAAAGGCAGCCCCTGATACACGGTGTTTTTTGACTTAATTCGCCTGACGGCGCAGGAAAGCCGGGATTTCGATCCGTTCCTGATCCGGATCAGCTGCTTCCTGTGGCTGTGGTGCTGCGGCAGCTGCCCGGTTTTGAGGCTGCTGAACAGGCGGCTGCTGGCGCACGGGACGGGCTGCGGGTGCCTCCCCTTCCGCATGGCCGGTCATCCGGTTGATCAGCGAATTGATCCCAAAGCGGGGCTTGTCGCCCCCTTGTGATGCGGGCTGCACCGAAGCGGCAGGAGACGCCTGCGGTGCCGGAGCAGATGCTGCCGGAGACTGCTGCGGTGCCGCTTTCTGAGCTGCGGCGCGCAGGCGGGCCAGTGCTTCGGGTGACGGTGTGCCGGGTGCAGGTGCCCGTGGGGCGACAAAACTCTCTGGCTCTGCTTCGATGCTGTCTTCATCGCGGCGCGGCTCAAATGCGGTGACCTGCGGCTGGTATGCAGGGGGTGGCAGATCATCTGCGGTCTGCCGCTGCGCCCGCTCTGCGAACATGTCTTCGACACGCTCTTCCGCCACAGCACGCTGGGTCGCCAGATCTTCGAACAGCGGTGCCTGATCGCCTTCGTCTTCATAAACTTCCGCGGCGGCGACAACAGGGGCGGCCTTTGCAGCAACTGCTGGCGTGCGGTCTTCTTCGGCCTCAACCTGCGGCTGCAGCGGCGCGCTCATGGAGCGGCGCGGCACAGGGATTTCGGTCTTCACGCCGGAGGCATCAATGCCCGTTGCCACAACGCTGACGCGCATCGTGCCGCCCATGCCCTGATCCAGCGTGGAGCCCACGATGATGTTGGCATCCGGATCCACTTCCTCGCGGATGCGGTTGGCGGCTTCGTCCAGTTCAAACAGGGTCAGATCATCACCACCGGTGATGTTGATCAGCACGCCTTTGGCACCCAGCAGGGAAATCTCGTCCAGCAGCGGGTTGGCGATGGCTTTCTCAGCCGCCTGAATGGCGCGATCTTCGCCATCGGCCTCGCCTGTGCCCATCATGGCTTTGCCCATCTCATCCATCACGGCGCGCACATCAGCAAAGTCGAGGTTGATCAGGCCCGGACGGACCATCAGATCCGTGACACCTTTCACACCCTGATACAGCACATCATCCGCAAGGGAGAATGCTTCGGTGAATGTGGTCTTCTCAGTGGCCAGACGGAACAGGTTCTGGTTGGGGATAATGATCAGCGTATCGACAACCTTTTGCAGGGCCTCAACACCCTCCTCGGCCTGGCGCATGCGCTTGCCGCCTTCGAACTGGAAGGGCTTGGTCACAACACCAACGGTCAGCACACCCAGCTCCCGCGCGGCCTGCGCGATGATCGGTGCTGCACCCGTCCCGGTGCCGCCCCCCATGCCAGCGGTGATAAAGCACATGTGTGCGCCCGCCAGATGATCGACGATCTGTTCGATTGATTCTTCAGCAGCAGCCGCCCCGACAGAGGCCCGCGCGCCCGCGCCCAGACCTTCGGTGACCTTGATGCCCAGTTGCACGCGATTATCGGCCTTTGCCTGCTGCAACGCCTGCGCGTCGGTATTCGCAACAACGAATTCAACGCCATCCAGTTGTTTTTCGATCATATTATTGACCGCGTTGCCTCCAGCACCACCAACACCGAAAACGGTGATCCTTGGCTTGAGGTCTTCATGTCCTGGCATCGAAAGGTTGAGTGTCATCTGCTAATCCGCCTGTTTTTTTGGCCCATATCCCGTGGGCGTCTTCATTTCGCAATTCATGCAATCTTAACGATTGACGGCCCCAACGTCACCTAGAAAACACGGAATTACCGCTAAATATGGGCAAAAACTTGCCTCTTTCGTCTCCATCTTGGCAGCACCACCGCATATTGTGGTCACCAGTTGTCCCGAAACCATTTTACCGCACGCTTCAAGCTGCGCGACGGATACCGATCTGCGGGAATGTCGAAGTCCCACCATTCGTCCTGCGGGTGCGCTGCAAACAGCGACAGCCCCACAGCCGAGGAGAACCCCGGCCCCGTTGCCGCCTGCGGCAGGCCATGCACGCGCAAAGGCCGCCCCAACCGCACCTGTTGTCCCAAAATCTTGCTGGCCAACCCGTCCAGACCGGGAATCTGACTGCCGCCGCCTGTCAATACGATCTGCTGGCTGGGCAAATGATCGAAACCCGCCGCGTCCAGACGCACGCGCACCTCTTCGAGGATCTCTTCAACACGCGGCCGCATGATGCCGATCAGCTCTGCCCGGCTGACAGTGCGGCGGTCGTGTTCATAGTCCCCTGTGTCGCCGCCAATCTCGATCATCTCGCGGTCATCCATGCCAGTGGCATGGACCCCGCCATAAAAGGTCTTGATCCGCTCTGCCGTCTGCGTGGGCACCTGCAACCCTTTGGAAATGTCGGAGGTGACGTGATCCCCGCCCATCCGCACCGCATCTGCGTAAATCATGTGTTTCTTGATAAAGATCGACACGCCCGTCGACCCGCCGCCAAGATCAATACAGGCCGCACCCAGCTCCTGTTCATCTTCCACCAGCGATGAAATGCCCGAGACATAGGAGGACGAGGCAATCCCGGCCAACTCCAGATCACAGCGTTTGATGCAATGGGCCAGATGCTGCACAGCGGCGGCATCAACCGTCAGCATGTGCATGTCCACAGACAGCTGGTTGCCCAACTGGCCGCGCGGATCGGCAAGGCCGGACCGGTGATCCAGTGCAAAGTTCACGGGCTGCGCGTGCAGCACCTCGCGGCCCTCGCCATATTCCGGCACGTCACATTCGGCCAGCACCCGCGCCACGTCCTGCTCACTGACGGATTGATCCTCAACCTCGATCATTGCGTCCAGACCATAGCTGCGCGGCTCCGCACCTGAGAAACAGGCGATCACGTGATCGACGCGGATGCCCGCCATCTTCTGTGCCGCCTGCAATGCGGTGCGGATCGCGCGCTCCGTCTCGCCCATGGCGCAGATCTCTCCGAACTGAACCCCGCGGGACCGTGTGGTGGCCGCCCCGATCACCCGAAAGCCGGACTGCCCGGCCAGCGATCCGATCTCGCCTTCTTCGCCCAAAGACGTGGCCCCGTCAAAGCGCAACACCAGGCAGGCAATCTTTGAGCTGCCCACATCCAAAATCGCAACCACACCACGTTGCATCGCAACCCGGCGCATGTTCCGCATGGAGCGTTGGCTGTCGTAGAGGTCCATCATTCTTGGTCTGCCTTATACAAATCTGTCCCTGTCATTGTCCTGACAGCTCTTTTATCTGCCACCATTTCTCGGTGGCTTCTTCGGTCATGCGGACGGTGGGCCTGTGCCCCAGCCGCATGTCGACCCGCGCAACATCGCGGGTCAGAACCTCTTGCGCGCCTTCCAGCGCGATCACCCGGTCCAGCGCTTGCAGCGCGCCGGTCTCAGGCAGCAAAATGCGCTGGTCGCGGTCCAGCACCACGTCCCAGCGCCGCTCTCCCATCCGCACCAATCCGTGCATCCGGTCGCCCAACGCCGCGCCTGCCTTGATCAGGCTCAACGCCTCCGGCACATGGCGCGCCGCCCCTTCGCCCGCGATCAGCGGCAGGTCGGGATGTTCCGCGCGGGTGGAGATATAGCTGACAAGCGCGCCATCGCGGTCGATCAGGCTCAGCCCCTTGGCGTTGCGCCAGATGGCAACCGGAATGCGCGGCGTGATCTGGATGTGCAGAATGCCACCGGGCTTGACCCGCACACCGGCGCTGCGCACGCCGTTGATCGCTGTAATCTGCGCCTTGAGGTCCGGCAGGTTCAGATCGAAGGAGGTCATGGGAAATTCCAGCGGCAGGCTGGCGCGCACTTCTGCGGCCAGTGCCGGGTCCGCGCCATCAATGGCCATCAGCTTGACCATGAACTCCGGGCGTTCCTCGATGCTGGTGCGGGCCTCTGCCAGTTTTTCGACAATCGCGCCGCGCCGCGTCTCGTCCGCCAGGTAAAGCCCTCCTGCCACGAGGGCGAGGCAGAATGGCAGGCCGACACGCAGGGTAAACCGGAACCCCGGCGTCAGCATCAGACGCTGCAACCGCCAGGACCAGCGCGACGGCGCAGGATCGCTGCGTGTGGCGGCCGGGTCGGATCTGCGGATCAGCGCGCGCATGAGGCATCCTCCACCATCCAGGCACACAGATCGGGAAAGGAGATGCCGCAATGCTCCGCCTGTTCGGGCGTCAGCGATGTGCCTGTCAAACCCGGCTGCGTGTTGGTCTCCAGCAGGATCAGCCCTGCGGCGCCCTTGCTTTCATCCCAACGGAAATCCGTGCGGCTGACACCTTTGCAGCCCAGCGCGTTGTGCGCACGCAGGGCATAGTCGAGGCAAAGCGCGTATATATCTTCGGGGATATCTGCCGGGACCACATGCGCGGAGCCGCCCTCTTTGTACTTTGCGTCATAATCATACCAGCCCGTTGTCAGAATATCCGTCACGCCCAGCGCCCGGTCGCCCATCACCGTGGTGGTCAGTTCACGCCCCGGCACGAACTGCTCAACCATCACCACATCGGGCATGTCACCATCCAGCTGCGGCGGGCTGTTGGCCGCCTCGCGCACCAGATAGACCCCGACGGAGGAGCCTTCATTGTTGGGTTTCACCACATAGGGCGGGGCCATCACATGGGCCGCGCGGACCTCATCGGCCGCGACAAGCAGGCCTTCGACCACCGGCAGCCCCTCGCCGCGATACACATCCTTGCTGCGCTGTTTGTCCATCGCCAGGGCGGATGCCAGCACGCCCGAATGCGAATAGGGAATCCCCATCCATTCCAGCAGGCCCTGCACGCAGCCATCTTCACCCCAGCGACCATGCAGGCAATTCAGAACAGCATCAGGGGCAAGATCCGACAGCACAGCAGGCAGGTCGGGGCCAGCGTCGACCTCTACCACCGTGTAGTCTTTTTCCCTCAGCGCCGCTGCACATGCCTGTCCTGTAGACAATGACACCTCGCGCTCTGCGGAGGGGCCACCCATAAGTACCGCCACTGTGGGGTTTGTCCTGCTCGACGTACCCAACGTATTTGCCTTTTTCCGGGCCCGTTTTCGGGTCCCAATTTTAGCCGCTCTGCCGCTTTTACGGCTTATTGTTCGGCGCGTCGGATGTTTCGATTTCCCCAACGCGCATAATTTCCCATTCTAGCCTGATCCCGGCTGAATCGTAAACCTTTTTCCGCACCTCTTCGCCCAGCCCTTCAAGGTCCGCAGCGGTCGCGTTTTCAGCATTCACAAGGAAGTTTGCATGCTTGGGAGACATCTGCGCCCCGCCCCGTCTGGCGCCCCGCATGCCTGCGTCCTCAATCACCTTCCAGGCCTTGAGATCATGCACATCGTCCGCGCGTCCTGTGCTGGAAAATCCCGCCGGATTGCGGAATGTGCTACCTGCACTTCGGTCTTTAGTGGGTTGGGTTTCATCACGTTTTGCCAGTTGGGCTTCCATCCGGGCGTGCAGGTCCGCCGGCTCCCCCTTCGGTGGCCTGAACGTGGCAGAGACCAGCACCGCGCCCTCGGCCAGATCGCTTTGACGGTAACGGAAATTGAGGTCCGCTGCGGTCAGGGTGATCACCTCGCCATTGCGGGTCACCGCACGGGCTGATTGAAAGACATCCGCCGTATAGCTGCCGTAACATCCTGCATTCATGCGCAAAGCCCCGCCGATGCTGCCGGGAATCGTCCGCAGGAAGGTCAGGTCCAGCCCATGATCCGCCGCTTTGCGCGCCACATGCGCATCCAGCGCGGCAGCCCCGGCGGTGACGAGGTCGCCCTCCACCTCAATTGAGTTGAACCCGCGCCCCAGCCGGATCACCACCGCGCGCAGGCCGCCGTCGCGCACAATAAGGTTGCTGCCCACGCCGACCGGGAACACCGGCATGTCCGCCGGCAGAGCCTTGAGGAAGGCGCAAAGGTCTTCGACATCCGCTGGCTGAAAAAGGATATCCGCCGGGCCGCCCACGCGCAGCCACGTCAGCTCCGCCATCGGACGGTGAGCGGTCAGTCGGCCCCGCACGGGGGGCATATTCTCAAGGGAGAGCGCGGTCATGGCGCGGAGGTAACGGCAATCGCGTCAGCCGTCAAACGCCTCTACTCAACCCGGCTGGCCTGCAACTGTCGCGCCAGACGCCCGGCAAGCCACCCGATGCCAAAGGCAAACACCGCATAAAGCAGCAGCGATGCCTCCGCCAGCAGCGCATTTGGATCCAGCGGATGGGCTTTCAGCCCCGCCGTGATCCACAGCATATTCACCCCCAGCCCTACCAGAACCAGTGCGGCAAAGCGGGCAAAGCGTTTGTGGTATCCGGTCCAGCCAATGGCCAGCATCCAGACAGCCAGAAGGGCGATCATGCTTGTAATGGTTAAACTCATTCAGCAGGTCCTCTCCAGTTTTGCGCCCCCCGCCGCAGCCAGCGGCCCAGATAGATCATCGGCCAGCGCAGCACCGAACAGCCGCCCGCCAGCACCAAAAGGCCCACCCAGGGCCCGTGCTGGACCGTGACATAGCCGACAATCGGGATGCCGATCGCGATCAGAATATAGGCGTTGCGCCAATGGTTGTCCTTGCTGGGTGTCATCGCCAGCACATTGGCAATCAGCGCCCAAAGGCAAGCGAGTGTGAGGGAAAGGCTCATCTCGGCAGCTCCGGCTTTTCACCGCGCAGCCGTGCCCAGAGATAGCGCAGCGGATTGCGGAACATGGACACAAAGGCCAGCACCGCCACCAGCGATGCCAGCCACCCCACGTGGATGCCAATCGCGATGATCAGCACAGGTGCTGCGATCAACAAGGCAACACCGGGAATATACTGATGCCGCATCGGCAACATCGCCACCGCGACGGAGGCAAAAACCCACAACACACACAGCCACAGCAAGGTCATGCCGCCGCTCCTTTCAGCGCCTGCAAGCGTTCCGGCAGGTCATTGGCCCAGGTGCTGATCGTGCCTGCCCCCAGACAGACCACCATATCGCCGGGCACCGCCTGTTCGCGCACCAGCCGCGCCAGATCGTCCAGCCCCGTCACCGCGCGGGCGTGGCGGTGGCCGTGGCGGATCAATCCGGCCACCAAACCGTCGCGGTCCGCGCCTTCAATCGGGTCTTCGCCCGCGCCATAGACCTCGGCAATGCCCACGACATCGGCATCATTGAAACAGGCACAGAAGTCATCAAACAGATCGCTCAACCGGCTGTAGCGGTGCGGCTGATGCACAGCAATCACCCGCCCCTCCGTCGCCTGCCGCGCAGCTTTCAGGACGGCGGCAATCTCAACCGGGTGGTGGCCGTAGTCATCAATGATCGTCACACCGTCAACTTCGCCGACTTTCGTGAAACGGCGGTTAACGCCGCCAAAGGCCGCAAGGGCCGCGCGGATTTCTTCGCGTTTCATGCCCAGATGGCGCGCCACGGCGACAGCGGACAGCGCGTTGAGGATGTTGTGATCCCCCGGCATCGGCAGGGTGCAGCCTTCGATCACCATGTCCTCGGACTGCAAATGAATGTCGAAATGCGCCACGCCGTTCTTGTAGGTCACATCCACCGCGCGCACATCCGCCTGCGCGTTGAACCCATAGGTCATCACCCGGCGGTCACTGATCTTGCCCACGAGTTTTTGCACTTCCTCGTGATCGGTGCAGCAAACGGCCAGCCCATAGAACGGAATGTTGGAGACGAAATCCAGAAACCCCTGCCGCAGCGTGTCGAAATCGCCCCAATGCTCCATATGCTCGGGGTCGATGTTGGTCACGATGGCGATGGTCGCAGGCAGGCGGTTGAAAGTGCCGTCGCTCTCATCGGCTTCCACCACCATCCACTCGCCCTGCCCCATGCGCGCGTTCGAGCCGTAGGCGTGAATGATCCCGCCGTTCACCACAGTGGGATCAATGCCACCCGCCACCAGCAATTCCGCCACCAGTGTTGTGGTCGTGGTCTTTCCGTGCGTGCCGGCCACCGCGATGTTGGACTTCAGCCGCATCAGTTCGGCCAGCATCTCCGCCCGGCGCACAATCGGCAGGCCGCGCGCACGTGCCGCGTCCAGTTCCGCGTTACCCGGTTTGATGGCGGAGGAAATGACCACCACTTCCGCGTCTTCAATGTTCTGCGCCTTCTGCCCTTCAAAGATCACAGCCCCCAGATCCGCCAGACGGTCGGTGATCTTGGACGCCTTCAAATCAGACCCCTGCACCCGGTAACCGTGGTTCAGCAACACCTCGGCGATGCCAGACATGCCGATGCCGCCAATGCCGACGAAATGGATGGGGCCCACATCGGTGGGCAATTTGGTGGCCGCTGCTGCATTCATGTCTTTTTTCCTTCCGCGGCAAGGTTTTCTACCATGCCTGCCAGTGTTTCCGCCGCTTCCGGTTTGCTCACGGAGAGCGCCGCATTTGCCATCTGCAAAGCGCCGCTGGGGTTGCTCAGTATCGTCATGATCTGCTCCATCAAGGCTTCGGGCGTCAGCGCGCTTTCCGGCACCATGATCGCGGCCCCCGCATCGACAAGCCCCCGGCCATTGGCCGTCTGTTCGTCCCGCACGGCCGCCGCCAGCGGGATCAGGATCGAGGGCCGCCCGATCACCGACATATCCGCAATCGTGGAGGCCCCGGCGCGGGTGATCACCAGTTGCGCCTCGGACATGCGGCGCGGCACATCGTCAAAGAACGGCTGCACATCGGCGGCAATGTCGTGTTCGGCGTAAAAGGCGATGACGCGTTCGGCGTCCTCTTCGCGCGCCTGATGGCTGACCCGGATGTTGCGCAGCATCTCCATCGGCAGGCCCGCAATCGCCGGAGGCACCACATCGCTGAGGATGCGCGCGCCCTGGCTGCCGCCCATCACCAGCAGTTCCATCGGATAATCACCGGGCGGGATATAGGCGGCCCCCGCCCGCTCCATCACGGTGGCGCGCACCGGGTTGCCGACATGGGCGCTCAACGCCTCTTCGGGCAATTCCGTGGGCCATGTGCCGCAGGCCACGCCCGCCACCCGCGTGGCAAACAGCTCGTTCACGCGGCCCAGCACACCGTTTTGTTCATGGATCATGCGCGGCACCCGCAGGATCACCGCAGCGCCCAGCGCCGGGATCGACGGATAGCCGCCAAAGCCCACAACCACCGCCGGTTTGTCGCGGAACATCCGCCAGGTGGCTTTCAGAATGCCCATCGCAATCTTCGGCGTCACCATCGCCTTGGCCAGCAACCCACCGCGCGCAAAGGTGGCCGACGGCACCTGCACCACCTCCACCGCATCGGGAAACCCGCCCGCATAGCGCGCGCCGCGCGCATCCGTGCTCAGCCGCACCCGCCAGCCGCGCGTCAGCATGACCTCAGCGAGGGATTGCGCGGGGAACATATGCCCCCCGGTCCCTCCGGCAGCAATGATGAGAAGCGGCGCAGACATCCCGTTTCCTTTCAGCGCAATCGCGCGTTGCGGCCCAGTATATCAGAAATTTCGCCCTGGGGCCGCGTCCGCGTAAACGCCAGCAGCATGCCAATGGCAATACCCGATGCGATCACCGAAGACCCGCCATAGCTGACAAACGGCAGCGTCATGCCTTTAGCAGGCAACAGCCGGACTGCAACACCCATATTGATCATCGCCTGCACCGCGAACATACAGGCAAGCCCCGTGCCCGCCAGCCGGATGAAGGGATCGCGCTCCCGCACCAGCCTGAGCAGCGAGCGCACCACGATACTGGTATAAAGTGCGTTGATGCACAGCACCAACACCAGCCCGTATTCCTCCGCTGCGACAGCGATGATGAAATCGGTATGGGCATCCGGCAGCGACCATTTCACCTGCCCCTCGCCCACGCCCACGCCAAAGAGACCGCCTTCGCGGATGGCATTGGTGGCATAGCCCAGCTGCGTTGTCGGATCGACGTCAGGGCTCAGGAAACCGTCAATGCGGCGCGCGAAATGCTCGGAATGCGCGTAGGCCACCGTGCCCGCAATCACCACCATCGCGGCCATGCCCACCAGCAGCACCATCGGCGCACCGGCCACGAAATACATGACACCCCAGCCAAACAGCACCAGACAGGCCTGCCCGAAATCAGGCTGCATCGCCAGCATCAGCACGATGGAGATGCACAAGGCAAAGGACCACGCCCGCCCCGGCGGGCCGTTGATCTCCAGCGACGCGGCCATCATCCAGGCCGCAACCACCACAAAGCCGGGTTTGAGAAATTCTGACGGCTGGATCGACGCAAAGCCCAGCGAATACCAGCGCATCGCCCCTTTGCCGAAATCCGTACCGAAAAACGGCAGGAGGGCCAGCGCCACAAATGACACCACGAACCCCAGCACCGCCAGCCGCCGCACAAGCGTCGGCGACATCATCGAGGTCAGCACCATCGCAACCATCGCCAACGCCCCGAAAAACGCCTGCCGCTGCACGTAATGAAAGGGCTGAAAGCCGTTGCGCTCCGCCAGTGGCACCGATGCCGCAAGACCCAGCAACAGCCCCACCCCAAACAACGCCAACACGCAGGACAAGGTCCACCGGTCCACGGTCCGCCACCATTTGGGGATAATCGGCTCACCGTCCCGCACCGGGACTGCGCCATACACCATCTCAGTCATGGTATTCTGCCTTACACTGCCTCGCTCACCGGATGTGCAACGTGTCCCCGCCGCCTTGTCCGACTGCCCCTTTTTCGGAGCTTTGGCCATGTATAGCTGGTTTTCCGGCCGCAGGCCAGCGTTTGTTCGGCCCCGCCCGAATGCGCAGGGCCCTGCACTGTGGCCTCAGGCGCTCTGCCGCATGCCGCGGATCGGATAATCATTGGCGCGCACGAACTTGATGCCGCCCAGCAACCCCTCCAGATCAGGCCGCGCGAAGGGCGCGTTGGAGATGTCGATGATCTGGATCTTGCCCGCACCGTTGATCACAAAGGCACCCGGCTCAGGGAACGGGCGATCGGTCTCCTGCGGGCTGCGCGGGTCCGAGATGTAAAGGCCAAGCTGCGCCATCTGCTCAAGGCTCAGGTCATAGCCCACCGGCAGGGTCAGCCCCATTTCATCGGCCATCGCCTGTGCTTTGTCCTGTGGATCGCCTGACAGGGTGGCCACATCCACGCCTTCGGCATGATAGGCAGGCGTCAATTCTTCCAGCTTGGCCAGATAGGTCTTGCACTTGGGGCAATGCAGCCCGCGATAGACCACGACCAATTGCCAGTCCCGCCCCCCTTCCGGCTGTCCGAGGGTGAGCGTCCCACCGCCCAGTTTGGGCACAGTGGTCAGGGGAAAGGCAGCGCCTGCGTTCAATCCGGGCATGGGGTGGTCCTTTTCGTGTTAACTCCTGCCCACAGCTACGCCTCTCGGGCGCAGCCACAAGCCCTTTCACGGCAACTTGACTGTCCGCCTGAGGCAGGGCAGAGCCTGCCCCATGCAATTTGACACCACGATCATCGGCGCAGGGGCCGCAGGCATGATGTGCGCGGCCCATGCCGGCGGGCGGGTGCTGCTGGTTGATCACGCCAAAGCGCCGGGTGAGAAAATCCGCATCTCCGGCGGCGGGCGCTGCAATTTCACCAACATGCACTGCGGCCCCCACGCCTTCCTCAGCCAGAACCCCCATTTCGCCAAATCCGCGCTGGCCCGCTATACCCAGTGGGATTTCGTCGATCTGGTCGATGCCCATGGCATCGCGTGGCATGAAAAGACCCTCGGCCAGCTTTTCTGCGATGTCTCCGCCAAGGAGATCATCGCGATGCTGCGCGACATGATGCAGGCGCAGGGGGTCGATCTGCGCCTCAAGACCTCCGCCAGCGGGATCACCAAGACCGAAAGCGGTTTCGCCTTCGCTCTGGAAACCCCCGAGGGCACCACGCGCGTCACCACCCACAATCTGGTCATCGCCACGGGCGGCAAATCCATCCCCAAGATGGGTGCCACCGGCTTTGCCTATGACGTCGCGCGTCAGTTCAACCTGCCGCTGACCGACACCCGCGCCGCCCTTGTGCCTTTCACCTTCGATCACGGCCGTTTTTCGGAAATCTCCGGCGTCGCCACCCCGGCCCGCGTCACCGCAGGCAGCGGCACATTCGACGAAGCGCTCCTTTTCACCCACCGCGGCCTCTCCGGCCCTGCGGTGTTGCAGGCATCGTCTTACTGGCAGGAAGGTCAGGACATCACCATCAACCTCAGCCCCGATGCCGATCTCTTCGACACACTGCGCAACCGCCGCCCCAAAGCCGGCAACCGCAACCTCAGCACTGAACTGGCCACCCTGCTGCCAGCCCGTCTGGTGGAGCATCTGAGCCATGAGATCGATCTGACCGGCAACATCGCCGATTGCCCCGACACCCGCCTACGCGGCATCGCCGATCACCTCAGCACATGGCGCCTGCGCCCCAACGGCACCGAAGGGTATCGTACCGCAGAGGTCACTTTGGGCGGCGTCGACACAACCGCCCTGTCGTCCAAAACCATGGCGGCCAAAGATGTGCCGGGTCTTTACTTCATCGGAGAAGCCGTGGACGTCACAGGCTGGCTCGGCGGGTATAACTTCCAGTGGGCGTGGTCATCCGCCATGGCCTGCGCCGACGCCCTGCAGCAAAGCGTTAACAATAAGTAAACAAATTCAACGGGGTAACCCATGGGTTACGCCGCCGTCACCTGCGCCACCTGCGCGGCAAAATCCTCGCCCCGCCGCTCAAAACTGTCATATTGATCAAAGCTCGCCGCCGCCGGGGCCAGCAGGACCACATCGCCCGCCTCGGCCTCTGCGGCAGCGCGTGCCACAGCCTGCGCCATCGTGCCGCAGACCTCCGCCTCCACGTTCAGCTGCATGGCAAAGGCCGCCGCCTCCCGGCCAATCACATAGGCCTTGCGCACATGGCCAACTGCATCCTCCAGCCCGCCAAGCCCGCCTTCCTTCTCCAACCCGCCACAAATCCAGCGGATGTTGTCAAAAGCCGCCAACGCCTTGGCTGCGCTGTCCACATTGGTCGCCTTGCTGTCATTGACATAGCGGACGCCCCCCACCTCGGCGATGGTTTGCGAGCGATGTGGCAAGCCCCCAAAGGAATGAAACGCCTGCTCAATGACCTTGGGCGCCAGCCCCAGCGCGCGCAGTGCCGCAAAAGCCGCGCAGGCATTCTGATGGTTATGTGCCCCCGGCAATCCCGATACGTTACGCAGGTCAATCGAGGCCACCTGCTTGCCCCGCCGATACTCTGACAAGAACCCTTTGCGCGCAAAGACCTGCCAGCCGGGCCCACTCAACTTCTGCTCAACCGACACCCGGATCACCCGGTCATCGCCGCGCCCCTCGCTCAACTGCCCCGCCAGAAACCGCCCTTCGGGCTCATCCACCCCAATCACCGCCCGGTCCGGCCCCCCTTCGGAAAACAACCGCCGTTTGGCGGCGAAATAGCCGCCCATCCCGTGGTGCCGGTCCAGATGATCGGGGGAGAGGTTCGTAAACACCGCCACATCCGGCGTCAGTGCGCGGGCCAGCTCGGTCTGATAGCTCGACAGCTCCAACACCACCACATCGCCATCCACCGCCGGATCCAGATCTAACACCCCACGGCCAATGTTGCCCGCCAACTGGCAGGGCCTTTGCGAGTGTTCCAACACATGATGGATCAGGGCCGAGGTGGTGGATTTCCCGTTCGAGCCTGTGACCGCAATCACCTTGGGTGTGGTATCAAAACTGTCCCACTCCCCTGTCGCGAAACTCTGGAAAAAGAGCCCGATATCATTGTCCACCGGCACGCCTGCCTGCAAAGCCGCCGCCACAATCCTGTTCGGCGCAGGATACAAATGCGGAATGCCGGGCGAGACAATCAACCGCGCCACATCGTCAAAATGATCCGCTGTCTTGAGATCGCGACAGAAAAACCCTTCCGCTTCCGCCGCCTCCCGCGCCGCCCGGTTGTCATCCCAACAGATAACCTCCGCCCCACCAGCCACCAAAGCCATCGCAGCACTCAACCCAGAGCGCCCCAAACCAAGCACAGCAACGCGCAGACCAGACATCCCCTGCACCGGTATCATCTCACGCCCCCATCTTTTCTCTACAAATATCCCGGAGGTCTGGAGGCAGAGCCTCCATAGGCCCCTTGGGGCCTTCACACTACCGCACCTTCAGTGTCGCCAACCCAACCATCGCCAGAATCAACGAAATGATCCAGAACCGAATGACAATCTGCGGCTCCGCCCAGCCCTTCTTCTCGTAATGGTGATGAATAGGCGCCATCAGGAACACCCGCTTGCCCGTGCGCTTGAAATAAAGCACCTGAATGATCACACTCAACGCCTCCACCACAAACAACCCGCCGACAATCGCCAGCACCAACTCGTGTTTGGTCGCCACCGCAATCGCGCCCAAAGCGCCCCCCAGCGCCAGCGATCCCGTATCGCCCATAAACACCGCCGCAGGCGGGGCGTTGTACCACAGGAACCCCAGACCGCCGCCAAAGATGCCCGCCGTAAAGATCAGGATCTCCCCCGTGCCCGGCACGTAATGCACGTCCAGATATTCGGTGAAATCGACCCGACCCACCGCATAGGCAATCACGCCCAATGTGCCTGCCGCAATCATCACCGGCATGATCGCCAGCCCGTCCAGACCGTCTGTCAGGTTCACCGCATTGGCCGCCCCGACAATCACGATCACCGCAAAGGGGACAAACATGAAACTCAGGTTGATCAGCGTGTCCTTGAACACCGGCAGCGCCAGTTGATACTGCAATCCTTCCGGGTGGTATTGTGCCGCCCAGTAGCCCGCAATCGCCGCGATGAGGAACCCGAAGAGCAGCCGCACCTTGCTTGAGGTGCCCTTGGTGTTTTGCTTGGACACCTTGGCGTAGTCATCCACAAACCCGATCACCGCAAAGCTCATGGTGACAAACAGAACCAACCAGACAAACGGATTGTCCAGCCGCGCCCAAAGGAGCGTAGACGTCAGCAAAGCCCCGACAATCAGCAACCCGCCCATCGTGGGCGTGCCCGCTTTGACGAAATGCCCCTCCGGCCCGTCATCGCGAATGGGCTGGCCCTTGCCCTGCCGACGGCGCAGCACCGCGATCAAAGGCCGGCCGAAGATAAAACCAAAGGTCAATGCGGTGAGAAACGCGCCGCCTGCCCGGAATGTGATGTAGCGAAAGAGGTTAAAAAAGTCGCCACCATCCGACAGCAGGGTCAACCAGTAGAGCATTTTGCACGTCCTCACTCATCATCTTGTGGGTTTTGCACCCTATTATGTTGTCTTCACCGGATGGCCCATTTTGCGGATGGCGTCAACAATACTGCCCAGTTTCATCGACAAAGAGCCCTTCGCCAGCACCACATCGCCCGAATCCAAATGGCGTTTCAGCTCAGGGATCACCTCGGCTGAGGTCTCCACACTCAGCCCGCGCTGATGCTCTGGCAGGGCCGCGTAGAGCGCCTGCATCAGCGGGCCGATGCAATGCACCTTGTCCAGCGCCTGCACCGCTGGCAGATCGGCAAGCCCCGCATGCAGCGCTTCAGCCTCCGGTCCCAACTCCTTCATATCGCCCAGAAAAGCGATCCTGCGGCCTTTGCTCACGCGGCCGATGTCATGGGTCACGGTGGCTGCGGCCAATACCTCAAGGGCGGCCGCCATGGAGGTGGGGTTGGCGTTGTAGCTGTCGTCGATCAGATCCAGCGTCAGGTGCCGCTCCACGGGATCAAGCACGATGGTCTCGCGCTGGCCCCGGCCCTTGTAGGGTTTCCAGCGGCCCAGGGATTGCGCGGCAAGGGCCAGATCTGCCCCCAAAGCCTGCACCACGGCCAGCGCCCCCAGCCCGTTCATGGCAAAGTGCCGTCCGGGGCTGGCGATCTTGAAAAGCAGCGGCGTGCCATCGGCATCCGCCTGCACCACGGTCGCGGCGTCCTGCAGGCTGACGGATTTCAGTTTGAACTGGTAGGCATGTTCGCCAAATTCCACCTCGCGCAGGCGGCGGTCCACGGCGCGGGCCATCAGCACGGCGGCGTGTTCGATATCGGCATTGATCACCGCCACGCCGCCGGGTTTGACGCCGTCAAAGATCGACGCTTTTTCCACGGCGATGCCGGTCACATTCTCAAAGGCTTCCAGATGGGCGGCGGCGACGGTGGTGACCATGGCCACGTCCGGCTGCGCCATCTTGGCCAGGGGGGCGATCTCTCCGGGGTGGTTCATGCCGATCTCGATCACGGCGTATTCGGTACCCTCTGGCATCCGTGCAAGCGTGAGCGGCACGCCCCAGTGGTTATTGTAGCTGGCCACGGAAGCATGGGTGCGGCCCTGATCCGACAACATCGCCAGTAGCATTTCCTTGGTCGATGTCTTGCCGACGCTGCCGGTGACGGCGGCGACCTTGGCTTGCGTGCGCGCACGCGCGGCTTGGCCCAGAGCCTCCAGCCCCGCCAGCACGTCTTCCACGATCAACAGCGGTGCATCCGCCGCCACATCATCCGGCACGTGTGAGACAAGCGCCGCTGCGGCCCCTTTCTCCAATGCCTGCGCCACAAATTCATGCCCGTCGCGCTGGTCCTTGAGCGCCACAAACAGATCGCCCGGCTCCAGCGTGCGCGTATCAATCGACACGCCCGTGCAGGACCATGTGCCGACCGCCTCTCCGCCCGACGCTGCTGCCGCTGCCTCAGATGTCCAAAGGGTCATGCCAGCCTCCCGTCCAGCGCGGCCACGGCCACGCTTGCCTGTTCCGCGTCATCAAAGGGCAGCACATCATCGCCCACGGTCTGCCCCGTTTCATGCCCCTTGCCCGCGATCAGCAGCGCGTCGCCGGGGCCCAGCGCATCAACGCCGCGCAGGATCGCTTCGGCCCGGTCGCCGACTTCCACCGCGTCCGGCGCGCCGTCCAGCACGGCGGCGCGGATCAGCGCGGGGTCTTCGGAGCGCGGGTTGTCATCGGTGACGATCACCTGATCGGCATTGCTGGCCGCCGCTTCGCCCATCAGCGGGCGTTTGCCCGGATCACGGTCGCCGCCAGCCCCGACGATGGCCACCAACCGGCCCATCACATGCGGGCGCATCGCGGCCAGTGCCGTGGCAACCGCATCAGGCGTATGGGCGTAATCCACAAAGACCGCCGCGCCATTGTCGCGTGTGGCGGCCAATTGCATCCGGCCGCGCACGGTGGTCAGGTGGGGCAGCGTGTCGAAAACATCCGCAGGGTTGCCGCCAC
>Ga0160419_100658_pt1 | contig 19642 bp, 19 predicted proteins | sample CelAP2metagpilot_2_FD_108196 | JGI IMG/M metagenome (GOLD analysis project Ga0160419, IMG submission 108196) | Phycosphere-associated microbial communities from Cellana algal ponds in Kailua-Kona, Hawaii, USA - Cellana AP2-4-25 metagenome pilot ... | reverse complement strand
GGAAGCCAAACCGCCAATAAAGGATTAAAATCTGACTGTGAAGCTAGCGTACCAAAAATTTTATCAAAAAAGACAAATACCATAGCAATACTTATACCTATTGCAAGATTTACTCCCATTCCGCCACGACGTTTTCTTGAAGATACTGCAACTGCTATAATTGTTAAAATGAAAACTGATACTGGTAAACTCCATTTTTGATATTTTGCTAATCGATAGCGTCCTAAAAATTTAGAGCCTCGTTTTTCTTCACGATCAATAAACTTTAAAAGTTTTGGGTATGATAACGTTTCTGCAATAAAATCTTCTGGAGTTAAGTCTTCTAAATCAAAAGAAAAAATCGTGTCTTTTCTTCTTTCAAGAATAATCTCATCATCTCTTTCACCTATAATACGCTTTTCATAGTTACGTAATACATAAACAGAATCTTCTTCAATGTATCTAATATTTGCAGCAGTCATCTTATAGGTCATTTTATTATCTTCAAAATGTTCTAAAGTAAAATTAACACCCATATTTTTTGCTGCATCAAAACTACTTACATAAATAATATCGTTTTCATTGATTTGTTTAAGCACATTTCTTGTATTTTCATTTTTTTTACCTTTTAGGTATTTATATTGAAAATCATAAAATCCTTCACTCGCTACAGGAGCAAGATAAAGTCCCATTAAAATAGAAAACAACGCTACAATAACTCCTCCTATTAAATAAGGTCTCAAAAAGCGGGTAAATGACACACCTGAACTTAAAAAAGCTACAATTTCTGTATTATTAGCCAACTTTGAAGTAAACCAAATTACCGAAAGAAATAAAAATAAAGGAAATAAAAGATTAGCAAAATAGATTGTAAAATCTAAAAAATACATCATAACCTCTCCAAAAGGCGCTTCGTTTTCTATGATTTTACCTATTTTTTCTGCAAGGTGAACTGTTATCCCAATAGGGACAAACAGAATTAACATCATCACAAATGTTAATAAATAGCGTTTTAATATGTACCAATCTAATATTTTCATGTATTACAAACGCTTATCCATTTGTTTTACCATTTTGTCTTTCCAAGTTCTAAAATCTCCTGCTAATATATGCTTTCTTGCCTCACGCACCAACCAAAGATAAAATCCTAAATTGTGTATCGTTGCTATTTGTTTCCCCAATAACTCATTTACATTAAATAAGTGACGTAGATAAGCTTTGCTATACTCGGTATCAACAAAGGTTATCCCCATTTCATCTATAGGAGAAAAATCATCTCTCCACTTTAAGTTTTTAATGTTTATAGTACCGTGTGCTGTAAATAACATACCATTACGCGCATTACGTGTTGGCATTACGCAATCAAACATATCTACTCCTAAAGCAATGTTTTCTAAGATATTTATTGGCGTACCTACACCCATTAAATAACGTGGTTTATCTTCAGGAAGTATATCTGTAACCACTTCTGTCATTGCATACATTTCTTCAGCTGGTTCACCAACTGATAATCCACCAATTGCATTACCTTCTGCTCCAACACCTGCTATATATTCTGCAGATTGTTGACGTAAATCTTTATAAGTACTTCCTTGAACAATTGGAAAAAATGACTGTGAATAATCGTATTTAAAAGGTGTCTTTTTTAAATGTGTCAAACAACGTTCTAGCCAACGATGCGTCATATGCATAGATCGTTTTGCGTAGTTGTAATCACATGGATAAGGTGTACACTCATCAAATGCCATTATAATATCTGCGCCAATACTACGCTGAATTTCCATTACATTTTCTGGTGTAAACGTATGGTAACTTCCATCTATATGACTTTTAAATTTTACACCTTCTTCTTTAATTTTTCGATTAGCAGAAAGTGAATATACTTGATAACCTCCAGAATCTGTTAAAATATTTCTATCCCAATTCATAAACTTATGTAAACCACCAGCTTTTTCAAGGATTTCTGTTTGAGGTTTTAAGTATAAATGATACGTGTTACCAAGGATGATATCAGGATTGATTTCTTCTTTTAATTCTCTTTGATGCACACCTTTTACAGAAGCTACAGTACCAACAGGCATAAAAATAGGTGTTTCTATCACACCATGATCTGTAGTTATTACTCCTGCTCTTGCGTTACTTTGTGTGTCTTTTGCTTTTAAATCGAAAGTCATTGGTCTATAAAATCTTCAGCTAGCAAATATAAATAAGAAAACAACAATCAATCTTAAATAGAATATAAAATTTAATAAAGAAATTCAGCTTTTTAGACTAAAAATTAAAATGTTAGCAAAAAGCCTGTTTTGGTTAATAAATACAGTGTTTCAATTTTGATACAGACTTATAAAGACTTAATTTTGAGCTCTTATAAAAAGCAACTATAACTAATTAAAAATTAAAATGGCAAGCACACAACAATTAGAAGACTTAACCACTCAAGTTCGTAGAGATATTTTACGCATGGTTCATAAAGTAAATTCTGGTCATCCTGGTGGATCACTAGGTTGTGCAGAGTTTTTAGTAACCCTGTATAATGACATTATGGACAGAAAAGAAGGTTTTGATATGGACGGATTAGGAGAAGATTTATTTTTCTTATCAAACGGTCATATTTCTCCTGTATTTTATAGCGTATTAGCAAGAGCTGGTTATTTCCCTGTAGAAGAATTAAACACGTTTAGATTAATAGACTCTAGATTACAAGGTCACCCTACAACGCACGAAGGTCTTCCTGGTGTACGTATTGCTTCTGGATCTTTAGGTCAAGGATTAAGTGTTGCTTTAGGTGCTGCCGAAGCTAAAAAATTAAACGGATGCAAGCATTTAATTTATAGTTTACATGGTGATGGCGAATTACAAGAAGGTCAAAACTGGGAAGCTATCATGTATGCATCTGCCAAAAAAGTAGATAATTTAATTGCTACTGTAGATTTAAACGGTCAACAAATTGATGGTGCTACAGACGACGTTTTACCCATGGGAAGTTTAAGAGCAAAATTTGAAGCTTTTGGATGGACTGTAATAGATGTTGAAAATGGTAACAATATAGATGCCATTAAAAAAGGAATGGAAGACGCTAAAAATGAAACTGGTAAAGGAAAACCTGTTTGTGTGTTACTAAGAACAGTTATGGGTAACGGTGTAGATTTTATGATGCATACACACGAATGGCATGGTAAAGCGCCTAATGACGACCAATTAGCTGAAGGTTTATCTCAAAATCCAGAAACTTTAGGCGACTACTAATTCTTAATTAAAACTTCGATTACAATTATTATGAAAACATATACAAATACAGGAAATAAAGATACAAGATCAGGATTTGGAGCTGGATTAGCAGAATTAGGTAGAACTAACCCTAATGTAGTTGCACTTTGTGCAGATTTAACACCTTCTTTAAAAATGGGAGATTTTATTAAAGAAAATCCAGATCGTTTTTTTCAAGTAGGAATTGCAGAAGCTAACATGATGGGTATTGCTGCAGGTTTAACTATTGGAGGAAAAATACCTTTTACAGGAACATTTGCCAACTTCTCTACAGGTCGTGTTTATGATCAAATACGCCAAAGTATAGCTTACTCTGACAAAAATGTAAAAATATGTGCTTCTCATGCAGGTCTTACTTTGGGTGAAGATGGTGCAACTCACCAAATTTTAGAAGATATTGGATTAATGAAAATGCTACCAGGCATGACCGTAATTAACCCATGTGATTTTAACCAAACAAAAGCAGCAACAATTGCAATTGCAGATCACCATGGTCCAGTTTACTTACGTTTTGGTAGACCAAGTGTTGCTAACTTTACACCAGCAGATCAAAAATTTGAAATTGGTAAAGCTTTACACTTACAGTCAGGAACAGATGTAACTATCGTTGCTACTGGACACTTAGTTTGGGAAGCTTTAGAAGCTGCTAAAGTTTTAAATGAAAAAGGAATTTCTGCTGAAGTAATAAATATTCACACAATAAAGCCTTTAGATGATAAAGCAATTATAGATTCTGTTGCTAAAACTGGATGTATAGTAACTGCAGAAGAGCATAATTATTTAGGAGGTTTAGGTGAAAGTGTTGCTCGTGTTTTAGCGCAACACAAACCAACTCCGCAAGAGTTTATTGCAACTAATGATACTTTTGGTGAATCTGGTACACCAGCTCAATTAATGGACAAATATGGTTTAAATGCAGAAGCAATTGTTAAAGCTTCTGAAAAGGTTATCAAAAGAAAATAACAAACCATTATACATAAACTAAAAGGCTTAAAACAAATGTTTTAAGCCTTTTTTTTATTTCTGATTTTCAACGAAATAAAAATAATTTGGCATAATTTTCGTTTAAAATGATATTCACATCAAAAAAAGAACATTTATGAAAATTTCACAAAAAGTAAAAAGAGTAAAACTTGTAGCCTTTTCAATTGCGCTATTATTCACAATTATGTTAAATGCTCAAACAAATAGTGGATTTGGTTTTAAAGGCGGATTGAATTACAATGGAAATGGAGACTATTTTGAGTCTATTTCTAACAACTATCAAAACCCAGATAGGACTATTGGTTACCATGTTGGTGTTTTCGGGAAAATTGGAAAGAAACTCTATTTTAGACCAGAATTAGTATACACATCTACAAAAAGCGACTATAATGCTGGCGAATTTGATTTGAAAAAATTAGATATGCCTTTATTAGTTGGAGTTAAGGTTATTGGTCCTATTCAAGTCTTTGGTGGGCCTAGTTTGCAATACGTATTAGACTCAGATTTTGAAAATGCTACAATAAGTGATGTTGAAAATGATTTTTCTGTAGGTTTAAATTTTGGTATAGGTGTTAGTTTTAATAATATAGGATTAGATTTAAGATATGAGCGTGGTTTTAATGATAATGAAGCTACAATTATTAATAACAATATCAACATTAACAATCCAAACAGATTAGATACTAGACCAGAACAACTTATTTTGAGTTTATCTATTATGCTATAAAAATAAAAAAGCCACTTAATTAAGTGGCTTTTTTATTATATTTTATTGTGTTTGATTACATAGAAGGATCTAAATAATCTGGGATACCATCATCATTACTATCTGTAAGTATTGTCGTATGTAATCTGTAATTACCGGTCGTTAAATATTCAATTTTAACGAAAATCTCATTGTCTGCTGCATTAGCGTCATAATAAGCTTGCGCTTCAGCTTTTGTCGTAAAAGGATTCATGCTTCCATCTTCATCATATTGCATAGGCTCTACTTCATCTTCGGTTAAGATTCCGTCACCATCATCATCAGTGTCTATAAAATTAGCAACTCCATCTCCATCTGTGTCATCGTTGTAGCCATCACCATCACCATCTAAATCTTCTAAGTAAGAAGGAATATGGTCATTGTCATAATCTGTTTCTAACCTAGTAAGAACCTCAAAAGAAAAAACTAAAGGACTATATGGCTCTATACTTGAGACATATACAGAAAAATAACCTAAACCTGATGGTATAAATGCTGCTCCAATACCATGGTTATGATTAATAACTGAGTTATCCGAGTTTTCAGTGTAAGAATCTCTAGTTCTAAACTCTATAATACTTTCTCTAAAGCCAGTAACTACACCGCCACTACCTGCATCTGTCAAATAAAAAGGTGAGGCTACATTAATCTGTTGATCAAAGACAGTCCCGTCTAATAATGCTCCTTTGTAAGTAACTGCTGCTCTATCTAATGGGTGAACTACATTTCCAAGTCCTTCTCTAACTTTTAAAACATAAAGGTCATATTGTATACCATTCTGTTCAACTGTTTTTAATTCTAATTCTGGTCTATCTATTAAAGGAATAGCATCACTATTATCTTCATCTATAGTATCAATAACAACCTTAAAAGTATCATTTGCTAAACTATACGGATTGTTAAAATCAAAATCTTCGTAATTATATGTATGAGTTGCTAAAAACTCTTCTATTTCAGCTATATCTTCATTATAAACTTCTGTTTCATCTCTTTCTGGATAAGATTCAGTCTCTTCTTCTTCATTACATCCAAAATTAATTAATGTTAATAGTAAAACAGCTAAAGTAATTTTTCTTAATTTCATTATTATTATTTTTGAGCTTGCAAGATACGTTTTATAAGTATTTTGTACAATAACGTTAACGTCAAATTTAGATTTTTTGTATGAGAGTTGATAAATATTTATGGTGTGTGAGATATTACAAAACAAGAAATCAAGCTTCTATTGCTTGCAAGAAAGGACATATTAGAGTAAATGGAGAAATTGCTAAACCTAGTAAAGAAGTTTATGCAACAGATAAAATAGAATTAAGAAAAAATCAAGTAAACTATCAAGTTACGGTTTTGGATATACCTAACAATCGTGTTGGTGCTAAAATTGTTGATATTTATAGATTAGATACAACACCCAAATCTGCTTTTGAAACCCAAGAATTGCTTAAATTAGCCAAAGATTATTATAGAAAAAAAGGTTCCGGTCGCCCAACAAAAAAAGACAGACGCGATTTGGATGATTTAGACATAAAAAACCAACAATAAATGACAACTTTAAATAACACTATACTAACAGCTTCTGAAATAGATCAAAAACTAACCCGTATTGCTTATCAAATTTATGAAGCTAATGTAAATGAAAGTGAAATTATCTTGGCTGGTATAGAAGCAAATGGGTATATTTTAGCTAAAAAACTAAAAACAAAACTTACTAAAATATCTCCTATTAAGCCAGTATTGTGTAAAGTTATAATTGACAAAAAAAATCCTTTAAATGCAATTAAAACATCTATTAAAGCTGAAGAATATACAAATAAGTCCATCGTATTAATAGACGATGTATTAAACTCTGGTTCTACTTTAATTTATGGTGTTAAGCATTTTTTAGATGTCCCTTTAAAGCAGTTCAAAACTGCTGTTTTAGTCAATAGAAACCATAAAAAATTTCCTGTAAAAGCAGATTACAAAGGTATTTCGCTTTCTACTTCTTTGAACGAACACGTACAAGTAGATTTAAGTAATAAAGACTGGAAAGCCTATTTAGAATAATTTAAAAAGTAAATGTTCTGTTATTTCTTCAACATCTTTTGAAGCATCTATTTTAAAGTTTGCTTTATTATAGAAATAAGAACGTTCAAAAAGATGTTTTGCAATAAACTCTTTTATGTCTTCTTCTTTTTCAAGATGACTTATTAAAGGTCGAGTTTTGTCTTTTAATAATCTTCGAGTTAAAGTATCTAAATCTACTTTTAGATAAATAGTTTTAGTATTTGGTTTAGTGCTTAACCAGTCCATAGCGTCATAAAAACAAGGTGTACCACCTCCTAAAGAAAGAACATAATTATTTTCATTCTCAACTATTTCTTTTAAAGAGGCATTTTCTAATTTTCTAAAATAAAGCTCTCCTTTTTTACTAAAAATTTCACTTACTGATAAACTTTCTCTTTTTTCGATGTATTTATCCAAATCAATAAACTTATAATTCAGCACTTTAGCTATATTTTTACCTATTGTAGACTTGCCAGAAGCCATATATCCTACTAAAATTAAATTCATTTTATTGCTTATTCACTGATTATAAATCGCTTAACATAATGGATGACAAAAAAACGAAAAAAAAATTTAAAATAGGGTTGGATTATTAATAAAAGCTCTTATATTTGCACCCTCAAACAAAGGAAATGACCGGGTAGCTCAGTTGGTAGAGCATCTCCCTTTTAAGGAGAGGGTCCTGGGTTCGAGCCCCAGCCCGGTCACTAAAAAAGTTAAGCAAACGCTTAACTTTTTTTTTATCTTTATTTTAAAGTTTGCGCACGTGGCGGAATTGGTAGACGCGCTAGCTTGAGGGGCTAGTGACCGCTCTTGGTCGTGGAAGTTCGAGTCTTCTCGTGCGCACAATTTCTGTATAAACTTCCCTAAGCACTATTAAGACTGACTTTTAACTGTTAATTATTTCAAAAAAATAATCTGTTTTTATGTTATTTTAAGTTTTGTTTAATTATTTTTACAAAACAATGAACAATATTAAAACAAACTTTAGTATTAAAGACCTCGAAAATCTTTCGGGTATTAAAGCGCACACCATTAGAATTTGGGAGAAGCGCTATAATCTTTTTCAGCCCAATAGAACAGATACTAACATTAGATATTACAGCACTACTAGTCTTCAAAAAATATTAAACATTAGTTTTTTGAATAATAATGGTTATAAAATTTCTAAAATAGCAAGTCTTGAAGAAGGCGAAATTACTAAACTTGTCAAAGAAATTTCTGAAAGCAAAGACCCTAACAATCACTCTATAAATTTACTAAAATTGGCAATGATTAATTTTGATCAAAGCCTTTTCAATAATACATTTTATAAACTTGAAGAAGAAATGCCATTCAAAACTATTTTCTTCGACATTTTTATTCCACTTTTAGATCATATCGGGCTATTATGGCAAACAGACACCATAACTCCTGCTCACGAGCATTTTATCGTTGAGTTAATTAAAAAGAAAATTCTAGTTGAAACCGAAAAAGCTTATAAAGAAAATACTCCTGACTTAACTCAAACACCATTTGCATTATTTTTACCAGATAACGAAATGCACGAGCTAGGTTTACTATTCACAAATTTAGAGCTTACATTACAAGCTAAACACGTGATTTATTTAGGTCAATCTGTACCTATTGAAAGTTTGGAGTTTTTATTGACTAAACACAACAACATAAACTTTATTTCAAACTTTACAGTTAAGCCTGAAAAAGAAAATCTTAGTGATTATCTAACTAAATTTTCTGAAGTACTGCTAAATAAAAACAACTGTAAATTTTTAGTTTCAGGAAGAATGTTAGCTACAAAACCAAAACTTTCAAATCCTAACATCACAACTTTTGATTCTACAAAAGCTTTATTAGAATACATTGATAATGAAAAATAATATTGCTATCATAGGATCTGGTTTTTCGGCGTTATCTGCTGCTTGCTATCTTGCAAAAGATGGATACAATGTGTCTGTTTTTGAGAAAAACAACACTGTTGGCGGACGCTGTAGACAATTTAAAAAAGAAGGTTTTACGTTTGATATGGGGCCAAGTTGGTATTGGATGCCTGACATTTTTGAAAAGTTTTTTAATGATTTTAATAAAACCACTTCAGATTTTTACCAACTAGACAAGCTTTCTCCTGCTTATAAGATTTTCTTTAAAGATGAAATTATAACCATTGGCGATACGCTTGATAAGATTTGTGAAGAGTTTGAACGTATTGAAACAGGAAGTTCAATTCCTCTTAAAAAATTCATCAATAAAGCTGCAGACAACTACAATATTGCAATTAACAAAATTGTTTTAAAACCTGGAGTTTCACCTTTAGAATTGGTTACAAAAGATACAGTTACGCGTCTTGATCAATTTTTTAAAACCATTAGTGGTGATGTTAGACGCCAATTTAAAAATCCAAAATTAATTTCAACTTTAGAATTTCCAGTATTGTTTTTAGGCGCAAAACCTAGCAATACACCATCGTTTTATAGTTTTATGAATTATGCCGATTTTGGCTTAGGCACATGGCATCCTAAAGGTGGCATGTATCAAATTATTCTAGCAATGAAGAAACTTGCAGAAGAATTAGGTGTCACTATAAACGTAAATTCTAACGTTTCTAAAATTAATGTTGAAAACGGAAATGCTACCTCAATAACCGTCAACGATAAATTATTTGATTTTGATGTTGTCTTAAGTGGCGCAGATTATCATCATTCTGAAACGTTGTTAGATCAAAATCATCGCCAATACTCAGAAAAATACTGGGACAATAAAACATTTGCTCCGTCGTCTCTCCTATTTTATGTCGGTTTTGATAAAAAGTTAAAAAATGTAAACCATCACAACTTGTTTTTCGATACAAATTTCGAGACACATGCTGAAGACATTTACGACAATCCAAAATGGCCCAAAGAACCATTATTTTATGCAAACTTCCCATCTGTAACAGATAATAGTATGGCTCCTAATGGTAAAGAAAATGGTTTTTTCTTAATACCGATAGCACCAAATTTAGAAGACACACCGCAATTACGAGAGCAATATTTTGACATCATAATCTCTCGTTTTGAAAAATTAACGCAACAAGACGTTAAAAATAATATTATCTTTAAAGAGAGCTTTTGTGTTAAAGATTTTATTGAAGCTTATAATTCCTATAAAGGAAACGCATACGGAATGGCAAATACGCTAACGCAAACTGCCTTTTTAAGACCAAATTTAAAGAGTAAAAAAGTTAACAACCTCTACTTTACAGGACAATTAACTGTACCTGGTCCAGGAGTGCCACCAGCACTTATTTCTGGAAAATTAGTAGCAGAATTAATCCAAAAACACCACCAAAAACTATGAAAGCATTATTTGATTCTGTGTCGTACAACTGTAGTAAAGTTGTTACCACATCTTACAGTACGTCTTTTTCTTTAGCAACAAAAATGCTTGCAAAATCTATCAGACAAGATATTTACAATATTTATGGTTTTGTGAGGTTTGCAGATGAAATTGTTGACACCTTTCATGATTATGACAAAGAAACTTTATTTAATGATTTTGAAAAGGACTTAGAACTTGCTTTAAAAAATAAGATAAGCCTAAATCCTATTTTAAATGCATTTCAACACACTTATCATAAACATAACATAGAAAAGCACATGGTTGATGCGTTTATGAAAAGTATGAGATTAGACTTATCAAAAACAAAATATAAAACAGATCAAGAGTACAAAGACTATATTTATGGCTCTGCGGATGTGGTTGGTTTAATGTGTTTAAAAGTCTTTGTAAAAGGCGACAACGAACAATACGAAAAACTTAAAGACACAGCAATGTCTTTAGGTTCTGCTTTTCAAAAGGTGAATTTTTTACGTGATTTAAAAGCTGATCACGAACTTTTAGATAGAACGTACTTCCCTAATACCGATTTAAATAATCTAACCGAAGAAGATAAACTTTTCATTATTAATGATATTGAAAACGATTTTAAAGAAGGTTTAAGTGGTATAAAACAATTACCTATAGAAGCTAAGTTTGGAGTTTTTATGGCTTATAGATACTATCACCAATTACTTAAAAAACTTAAAAAAACACCTGCTCTTGAAATTAAAAACACAAGAATTAGAGTGCCAAACTATAAAAAAGCCGAACTTTTAACCCGTAGTTACGTAAAGTATCAGCTAAATTTATTATAATTAGATATGAAAACATTGTATTGGATATTAATATTTTTAGGCACATTTTCTATAATGGAATTTATGGCATGGTTTACACATAAATACATCATGCACGGATTTTTATGGTCACTACATAAAGATCATCATCTAAAAGATCACGATAGCTGGTTTGAGCGTAATGATGCCTTTTTTGTCTTTTATGCAATAGTAAGTATGACTTGCTTTTACTTATGGAGTTACGAAGATATCTGGTATACATTACCAATAGGTTTAGGCATCATGGCTTATGGTGCAGCTTACTTTTTAGTTCATGACATTTTTATCCACCAACGCTTTAAGATGTTTAGAAATGCTAATAATTGGTACGCACGTGGTGTTAGACGTGCACACAAAATACATCACAAGCATATTGGCAAAGAAGATGGTGAAAATTTTGGTATGTTAGTCGTACCATTTAAGTACTTCAAAAAATAGACTAAATGTCTCAAAAACATTATGATTATATCATAGTTGGCAATGGATTAGCTGGACTTCAATTAGCCTTAGCTTTTGCCAAAGATTCTTATTTTAATGATAAATCCATTGCTTTAATAGACGCTTCTACTAAAACTGAAAATGATAAAACTTGGAGTTTTTGGGAACAAAATAATAGCTCTTTTAGTCATTTAACTTACCGATCTTGGAAACATGCAACTATCTATGCAGAAAACCAAAAAATAAGCTTAAATCTAAAGCCTTATACTTATAAATCTATACGAGCAATAGATTTTTATACTGAAGCTAAAGCACAACTCAGTCAGCAAGACAATATTACATTTTTGGTGGAAACCGTGACTTCGGTTAAAGAAAAAGAAATAGTTGAAGTCACAACCAAAACAAACAACTATACTGCAAGTCATGTTTTTGATAGTAGGATTCCAGATGCGTTTTTTAAAGATGAAAAAGCCACAACTTTAATACAACATTTTAAAGGTTGGATTATAGAAACTGAAGACAATATTTTTAATGAAGACTGCTTTACAATGATGGATTATCGATTAAAAGATAACAATCAAACAACCTTTATGTATGTGTTACCACATACAAAAAATAAAGCGTTAGTTGAATTCACTTATTTTACCGAAAACACTGTTGAAAGCAACCATTACGACACCTATTTAAAGCAATATATATCAGAATATTTAAACATTAGCAATTACAATATAGTTGAAACTGAAACTGGTCAAATACCAATGACAACCTTTAATTTTGGAGCATTTAACACATCAAAAGTTACTAAAATTGGTACAGCTGGTGGTTGGGTAAAAGGCTCTACAGGTTATTCTTTTAAACTTACAGAGAAAAGAGTGGCAAAAATTATTGAAAATATAAAGTCCAATCAACCAACAACAAAAGGACTCTTTAAGAGTAAATATAAATTTTACGATAAAGTTTTTTTACAAGTTTTAAAAGACAATAACGATAAAGGCGAATGGATTTTTAAACAATTTTACAGTAAAAATAGCACACCAACTATGTTTAAATTTTTAGATGAAGAATCTTCACTAATAGAAGATATTAAAATTATGCGGTCGCTATTTAGTTTCAGTTTTATTAAAGCTTTTTTTAAAACGCTTTAATCGGTTAAAAGCTCATCTAAAGTTGCTCTAACTTTATCTCCGTTCCAATTAGCAACACCTGTTTTATCAATTACTATGTTTCCGTATTTATCGATTAAAAAAGTACGAGGTACGCTTGATACTTCAAAATTTGGATGATTTGAGATAGGATAATACACATCTAAAGTGTAACCGTTCTTTTTCAAGAATGTTTTTACTTTTTCTTTATCATCATTAGTAACAAATAAAAATTCAACTTTATCTTTATAATCTTTATAAAGCTCATCTAAATCTGGCATTTCTGCAATACATGGCGGACACCAAGTTGCCCAAAAATTAATAAATACTACTTTGTTTTTAACTGAAGAAAAGTCGTAAATATTACCATTAGTATCTTGTAATTTCCATTGATAAGTTTGCAGCTGGATTCGTTCATCTTCATCTTCAATACTCGGAGAAAATAAAGACAAACCTTTTTGCAATTGTATTTGTATAAATTGTCTTGATTGCGGAATAATCATCAAAACAATAAATAGTCCAAACAGAATATTACTTAATGATAGTTTTGTTTTTTTGGCTTTCATTTTAAATTATTTTAAACAAAAAACTCCTGAAAATTTCAGGAGTTTTTTTATTTATTTCATCTTAAAACTATGCGTTTTGTGCTGCAATTAAATTTAATGCAGAACCTGCTTTGTACCAAGCAATTTGAGCTTCGTTATAAGTATGATTTACTTTTATAGTGTCTTTGCTTCCATCTGCATGAACAATCTCTATAGTTAGAGGTTTGTTAGGAGCAAATTCATTTAAATCTAAGAAGTTAAATGTATCATCTTCTTGTATTAAATCGTAATCGGCTTCATTATCAAACGTTAAACCTAACATACCTTGTTTTTTAAGGTTTGTTTCGTGTATACGAGCAAAAGATTTTACAATTACAGCAGCAACACCTAAGTGTCTTGGCTCCATCGCAGCATGCTCACGAGAAGAACCTTCACCGTAATTATGATCACCAACTACAACTGTCCAAACACCTTCTTTTTTGTATTCGCGTTGTGTGTCTGGCACACCACCATATTCACCATTTAATTGGTTTTTAACAAAGTTTGTCTTTTTATTAAATGCATTTACTGCTCCAATTAAACAGTTATTAGAGATATTATCTAAATGACCTCTAAAACGCAACCAAGGACCAGCCATACTAATATGGTCGGTAGTACATTTTCCAAATGCTTTAATTAATAATTTAGCACCTGTAATAGTATCACCTATTGGCTCAAATGGCGTTAATAATTGTAATCTTTCAGAATCTTCAGCAACTTTAACAACAACGCTACTTCCGTCTTCTTTAGGCTCTAAGTAACCGTTTTCTTTTACTTCAAAACCTTTTGGAGGTAATTCCCATCCTGTTGGTTCGTCTAACATTACTTCTTCCCCATTTTCATTAATTAACTTATCTGTCATTGGATTAAAGTCTAAACGACCTGCAATTGCAATAGCAGCTGTTAATTCTGGAGATGCCACAAATGCGTGTGTATTTGGGTTACCATCTGCACGCTTAGCAAAGTTTCTGTTAAAAGAGTGAACGATACTGTTTTTTGGTGCATTTTTAGGATCGCTATATCTTGCCCATTGACCAATACATGGTCCACAAGCGTTAGTAAATATCTTAGCGTCTAATTTTTCAAAAATACCTAAAATACCATCTCTATCTGCTGTATATCGTACTTGCTCAGAACCAGGATTGATACCAAATTCTGCTTTTGTTTTTAAGTTTTTATCTAAAGCTTGTTGTGCAATAGAAGATGCACGCGATAAATCTTCGTAAGAAGAGTTAGTACAAGATCCAATTAATCCCCATTCTACTTGTAAAGGCCATTCGTTTTCTGTTGCCTTTTTAGTCATTTCTTCACCAACTGGAGTAGATAAATCTGGAGTAAAAGGTCCGTTTAATAACGGATTTAATTCTGTTAAGTTAATTTCAATAACTTGGTCAAAATATTGTTCTGGGTTAGCATAAACTTCAGGATCTGCAGTTAAATACTCACGTACTTTGTTTGCTGCATCAGCTACATCAGATCTATCTGTTGCACGTAAGTAACGTTCCATAGAATCATCATAACCAAACGTAGATGTTGTTGCACCTATCTCTGCACCCATGTTACAAATTGTACCTTTACCTGTACAAGACATAGATGTTGCTCCAGGTCCAAAATATTCTACAATAGCACCAGTACCACCCTTTACAGTTAAGATATCTGCTACTTTTAAAATAACGTCTTTTGGTGCTGTCCAACCAGATAATTTCCCTGTTAATTAACACCCAATAAATTAAGAAAATTTAAGTCCCCAAGCCATACCTGCCATTACGTCTACTGCATCTGCACCACCAACTCCAATAGCAACCATACCTAATCCACCAGCGTTTACTGTGTGAGAATCTGTACCAATCATCATTCCTCCAGGGAACGCGTAGTTTTCTAATACTACTTGGTGAATAATACCAGCTCCTGGTTTCCAGAAACCAATACCATATTTATTAGATACTGACTCTAAAAAGTCAAATACCTCATTACTAACACTATTTGCGTGTTTTAAATCTTTTTCTGCACCATCTTTAGCTTGGATTAAGTGATCACAGTGCACAGTTGTAGGCACAGCAACTTTATCTTTACCAGCTTGCATAAACTGTAATAAAGCCATTTGTGCAGTTGCATCTTGACAAGCAATTCTGTCTGGTGCAAAATCTACATAATCTTTACCTCTGGTAAAGGCTGTTTTAGGAGTTCCGTCCCAAAGGTGATTGTATAAAATCTTTTCAGAAAGAGTTAAAGGTTTTCCAACCACATCGCGAGCAGCGTCAACACGCTCTGCCATTTGGCTATACACCTTTTTTATCATGTCAATATCAAATGCCATATAGTGTAAATTTAGAATGTTAATTTATGTTTTAAAAAGTCCAACAAAAATACGAAATATTAGAGGAATTAAAAAATATATAACAAACAAGAATAAACATTGAATAAAATTCAAAGTTTTTGAATTTTTAAAGAATTAATTTATCAAAATGATAATTTTAAGTATAATAAAATAATAAATTAACAAGATTTAAGTGTCTCTATATCGTTTTCGGAATAAGTTTTCTCTATAATTCAAAATAGGTTTTTCAAAAAAAGTATATAAAACATACGAAAGTGAAAATGAGAGCACCCAAAAAAGCATCAAAATTAACAGTTTAACAAAAGAAGATAATCTTGAAACATCTAAAAAATACTGTATTGATAATAAGACAATTGAATAATTAACTAAATATAGTGAATAGGACCATAAGCTAATTTTAGTGATAAAATTTAGTCCTTTGGTTTTCCAAGTTGAAAACACAGGAAAAAGCAATAAAATACTTATTGAAACTAAAGGCAAATACCATACATTAAAAAAGAAAGTAAACTGATTGGGTTGCAACTGGTTTTTGTAAATGTAAAAATGGAGTCCTAAAAACAATATACTACCTAATCCAAAACTTAACCATTTAATTTTAGACCAAAACACAGAATAATAGTAGCTAACAAACGCTCCTAAAAACCCATAGTAAATACTATCTATTCTTGTAAAAACAGTTTTACGTAGTGAATGACTCCAATTAAAATCATGAGGAGTATTTGTATAACTAAAATGAAATATCAATTTATTAATAATGAAATACCCGATGACCAAAAGTGTCATTAATAAAAACCACCATTTGTTAAGTTTTCTAAAGATAAAGGCAAAAAACATCAATAATATTGGTCCTGTTAAGTAAGCAAACTCTTCAATAGTTAAACTCCAAGATTCTGTGAAAAAGTCTGGCATTCCTTCAAAGAAATTTTGAAGAAAAAAGAAGTATTGATACAGCTGGTTTGGGATTTCATTTTTATACAAAAAAACTAAACCAATATTGATTAGTAAAATTAAATAGTAATTAGGTAATGTACGTAACCAACGACGTACCCAAAACTGAACAAAATGCTTTGGTTGAGTTTGATTGTTCTCTATGTGTTTAATAAGAATTGTTCCGATTAAAAATCCGCTTAACACAAAGAAAATATCTACACCAATAGTCCCAAAAAACTGAATAAACCTTAATCCTGTAGCTTCAGAATTTGGAAATAATAAAATTGTAGAATGAGAACAAAGAATAAGTAAAATAGCGACTGCTCTAACAACATCTAAACCAAAAACACGATGTTTATATGTTGTAATCGCTTTCAAAATATGTAAAAGTTTTTTTAGTACTTATTTCGGTAAATCTTAATCAGAACAATAACAGCATAAAAAAGTGCTGCAAACTCTACAAAAGTTCCGATGGTTAAAATCACATTTCCGTATGGCCAATGCTGAATTTTAAATAACGCACCAGCAATGGTTAATCCAAAACCAAGGAGTAATAAAATTAATGGTACTAAAAACTTCTTTAAATTCATATTAAAATAAATCTTTAATAATTTCTTCTATAGAAACACCTTCTGCTTCTGCTTTGTAGTTTTTAATCATTCTGTGACGTAAAATACTAGTAGCAACTGCTTGTACATTTTCTATATCTGGCGAAAATTTACCATTGATAGCAGCATGTGTTTTCGCAGCTAAGATTAAGTTTTGTGATGCTCTTGGTCCTGCGCCCCAATCTACGTATTGCTTGACTAAATCTGAAGCTGCTTGACTATTTGGTCTTGTTTTACCAACCATTTTTACAGCATATTCTATAACATTGTCTGCCACAGGAATACGTCTTATTAGCTGCTGAAAATCTATAATTTCTTGCGCGGTAAATAGTGCGTTTACTGTTGGTTTTGCATCAGATGTTGTTGCTTTTACTACTTGTACTTCTTCTTCAAAAGTTGGGTATTCTAAATTAATAGCAAACATAAAACGGTCTAATTGTGCTTCTGGTAACGGATAGGTTCCTTCTTGCTCAATTGGGTTTTGCGTTGCTAAAACAAAGTATGGTAAATCTAATTTGTAATGATGCCCAGAAACAGTTACTGCTCTTTCTTGCATGGCTTCTAAAAGTGCTGCTTGTGTTTTTGGTGGCGTACGGTTAATCTCGTCTGCCAAAATAATATTTGAAAAAATGGGACCTTTTATAAATTTAAAGTGTCTGTTTTCATCTAAAATTTCGCTACCTAAAATATCACTTGGCATCAAATCTGGCGTAAACTGTATACGTTTAAAATCTAGTCCTAATGCTTGAGAAATAGTGTTGACCATTAATGTTTTTGCTAATCCAGGTACACCAATTAATAAGGCATGTCCACCAGAAAAGATAGAAATTAATATTTGGTTAACCACATCGTCTTGACCAACGATTACTTTGGCAACTTCTTGTTTTAAGCTATTATATTTTGAGACTAGAGTTTTTACTGCAGTTACGTCTGACATGTATGTTTTATTTTTTTAACCAGTTACTTTGAAAATCACAGTTTTTATATGCTCCACTAATTTTAATGTACGTTTCGCCTATTTTTTCTTCTTGCCAATCTTCGATTGCTTTAAGACGTTTTTCGTTTAAGGCTAATTCTTTAATTTTTAAATAATCACGTGCATAATCTGCTACGTGCTCATCTGTTCTATCAGTTACTGTAACTAATTTAAATTTGATGGCTCCAGTACGATCTTGATCTGTGATAACTGGACTAATTTGGTTGTTTTCTAATTCTTGGATTTGACCATATAATTCTGGATCCATTTTAGTTAACTCAAAATTGTAATCTTGTGTTTGAGGATTAATTAATTGTCCGCCTTGAAATTTAGTTTCCTTTTCATCACTAAACTCTTTTGCTGCATCTGCAAATGTCATTTCGCCATTTACAATTGTAGCTCTTACTTTTTCTAACTCGTCTTTAGCTTCTTGTATTTCTTTTTCAGAAACTTTTGGCATTAGTAAGATATGACGTACATCATATTCTTGACCTCTAATTTTTTCTAAATAGATAATGTGATAACCGTAATCTGTTTTAAATGGTTCTGAGATTTGTCCTTCTTCTAAAGAAAAAGCAACTTCTCTAAATTCTTTAACCATACGTGGCTTACTTCTATCTAAAGTATATAAACCACCTGTTTTTTTAGATCCGCCATCTTCGGTATATAATACGGCTCTACTAGTAAAGCTTTTGCCTTCTTCTTCTACTTGGTGTTTAAATTCGTTTAATCGGTCTATAACACGTTGTACTTCTTCGTCAGAAACTTTAGGCTCTATTACAATTTGAGCTACTTTAAGCTCTGTACCAAATGTTGGACGTTCTTCTTTTGGAATTTTATTGAAAAACTGACGTACTTCTTCTGGCGTTACTTCAACTTCATCAATAATTTTCTTTTGCATTTCTGAAGCCAACATATTGCTTTTGTTGATTTCAAACATTTCTTCTCTAAAACTAACTTCGTCATCTTTTTTATAGAAGTTTAAAAGTTCTTCCATACTTCCGTTAGTTTGTTGTAAAAACTGATTGATTTGTTGGTCTACTCTAGATCTAATTTCAGCATCATTAACTTCAATACTATCTTGTATTGCTTGATGGGCATACAATTTATCTTCTAAAAGTTTACCAAATAATTGGCAACGATCTACACCTGCTAAAGATGCGCCTTGTGCTTTTAATTGCAACATTGTTTTGTCAATATCACTATCTAAAACTATGTAATCTCCTACAACTGCTGCAACACCATCTACCTTAACTGCTCCTGCTGTTATGACTGTGTCTTTTTGAGTTTCAGGTTTTGCTTCTTCTATAATTTCTTGTGCTGTAGCTGTGCTAGCAACTGCAAATAAAAACGTAAATACGTGTAACGCTTTATGTTTAATTGTAAATTTCAAATTGTTTGTTGTTAATGGCATCTTTCTT
>Ga0160419_100657_pt1 | contig 19797 bp, 34 predicted proteins | sample CelAP2metagpilot_2_FD_108196 | JGI IMG/M metagenome (GOLD analysis project Ga0160419, IMG submission 108196) | Phycosphere-associated microbial communities from Cellana algal ponds in Kailua-Kona, Hawaii, USA - Cellana AP2-4-25 metagenome pilot ... | reverse complement strand
TCCCTCCCCCCCTTCCTCTCTTTCTTCCTCCCTCCTCCAATCATTCCACCCACCCCTCCTTCCTTCCTTCCCTCCCTTCCTCCCTCCCTCCCTCCCTTTCTTCCTCTTTCCAGGGCCACCCCGGCGGCGACGTGACTCCCCTCTTCATCCCGAAGGATGACGATATATATCCCACACTCACCCTCCACTCGCCCAGCACACAAGTCCTGGGCCGCTTTTGCGCAGCCGATATCCTGCATCCGCATCGGTAAACAAGCCCTCCTTCCCTTCCTCCCTCCCTCCAATCCTCCCTCCATCCTTCTTTCCATCCGTGCCCCCTTTTTTCGCGTCCTCGCTAATTCCTCCCTCCCTCCCTCCCTCCCTCCCTCCTTACCCAGGTCCCTGGTCGGGGCGCCTCTTGGAGTGCCTGTGTATGCTCTGGATGGGAGTGTCATCCTCAAGCCCGATCAGGACGTGGGAACCAGCAATATATAGGGAGGAAGGGAGGAGCGTGTAGCCGGGAAGAGGGTGGCATATCGATTTGTTAATGTTGACTTCCATTCTTAAAAGACAGGGGGGAAAGGAAGGAAGAGAATGAGGGAGGACAGAAGGCATGTGTATCATTTGTATGTGAGAGCGGAGGGTGTGTGAGTGGTTGTGTGAGTGGGGAGGAGGGCCGAGAGGGGAGGAATGGAAGAAGGGAGGGAGGAAGGTGAATGCAGGGAGGGTAGATATCGGAGCATTCTTCACATGAGCGCCTCTCTTTTCGTGAAGAGGAAACGATAGATATCTCATGGAGAGGGGCGGAATGGGGAAAGGGAAAAAAAGGCGACACGGCACTTGTAGTAGTATTAGGACTAGGAGGAGAAAGAGGAGGAGAGGAGGAGGAGAGGAGGAGGCGGAGGAGAATTAGAAAACGAGGACAAGGGGAAGAAAAAGTAGAGGAAGGAGAAGGAGAAGGCGGAGGAGAAGTGGGGGAGTGTTCTAAGGCGCTTTCAAGCAACAGCAGCAGCAGCAGCAGTAGCAGATGGAAGCAGAATATCCTGGATTTGTGAGAAATCTTGTGTGCGCACTTGGTCTTTTTTTTGAAAAAGTTATTAATTTATATCGGCAGATAATGTGCATGTTGCTTCGAAACACCCCCCCGAAAATGTCGCCGAGTACATAAATTATTTGCGCGAAAAAGGTGTTAAAAAAAAGCTACCAACCATAAAGATATTTGGAAAGTACTTGCCCGACGCTCGCTTGCCTGTGACCACGCGATCTCACCTCACGCCTTTTTGCTTTGGTAATTTGAGACTGCTTACAGGGCGGCATTTCCTTTACCCGAACGCCTTCCCTTCGAGCGTCGTGGATAGTTGAATTGACACGTGTTGATGGAAAATAATTTCACATATTTGTTTAAATAAAGAAAGAGGCTTGCCGCTCCTTGATAGGAGGGGGAAAAAAAGGAAGGGCCATGCAATGGTAAGTCGGTCCAAGTGCTCGTTGTTTTGGAGTGGTACTGATGGGATGCAGTGTCTCGATGATTGAAAGCACACCTTCTCGCCATTCTATTTTTCGCCCTTGCTTGCTGGATCGATATCATGTTGTCCTTATTCAGCGTAGGAAAAAAATAATAAATATCCTCACATCCTCCTCAAATGATCCATTGTTTACTGATAGCACTTGCATAATGCCTGCTTTTCCTCCCTTCCTCCCCCCCTTCTACGTTACCTCCGAAATAAATATTAAAAAAATGCTTTGTTTTTATCCTCCCCTTTCTTTTCTTTTGCCTGGCAACCTTCACGGCGTTAAACTTTCTTCAATATTTCTCTGCTCCCTGTCTGCGCGCCTTGACTCACAAATCATTCTCCCTCTCTTCTACACGGTCTTCCATACCTATTTTTGCTCTGCCTCGCTTGGCACACACTTTTTTTCATTTCTTCTCAGCGTCGTTTCCACCTCCTTTTCTGTCACTCGATGGAACGGTCAATGTCACTCGCACTCATGTCATGCGCCTCCGGGACGCACACTCAGACATCCATTGAGATATTCAGGTGTATCTCTGTATATATAGCATTCGTTAGCCCTCTCGCCCTCCCGCCCTTCCTCCCTCAATTCACTTTCTACAGGCATTATCCTACTATTCGTGCCTCCCTCCAAAAGCCTGTCATCCCTCCATCCCGTCCTCCCGTATCTTACGCCCTTTTGCTCTTGGAGCGCGTGACTCGACCGGCACCGCTTGAAATTGCCTTTTGAATTTCAAAGGCGGCGAGCTCCTCCTTGACCTTTGCGGCGATGGACTAGGGATGACGAGAGGGAGTAGGGAAGGAGGGAGGGGAGGAGGGAAGGAGAGGAGATAGTTTAAGTTGAAGGGTCACATGAGCTGCTCAGATTTTAATTTTGACCGTTTAAAGCCTCGCCTTTGTCCTTTCCGTTGCGGAAAATCTTCAGGACACTCTCGCCCTCCTTTTCCTCATACTCTCCCGTCAATTTATCTGCTTTTTCTCCCTTGCTATTTACCTTATACAGCTTCTTCTTCCCGCCCGCGAGAAACACCATCTCCATGAGAACGAAAATAGGGGCCATCAAGAAGGCCTGGGCGAGGGGAAGAGGGAGGCAGAAAATGAGGGAGGAATAAGAAATACAAAGTGGGGGGGAAAGCCAAGGGTAATTATAAGAATGGAATAGCAAGAAAGAGTGAGAGAGCAACGAATGACAGGAAACAGGGCTGGTGGACAGGAACAGGAAGGGGGAGAAGGATGGAGGGCGCAAGGGAGGGAAATCAGGAAGGGAAATCTTGCCTGGTAGAGGTTGGTCATCAACGCCGGGGCCCGGCCTTCGAAAACGAAGTGGCCAACAAATTGGGCGATCCAGCACATGACCTGTTTAAAATCAATAAGGGAAGGGGGGGGAAGAAATGAGATGAAGATATAAGGGGTTGCAGTCCGATTCCTTTTGGAGGAAGGGAGGGAAGAAGGGTTAATGCCACTTACATGAATAGCCATCACGGCGTGAGTGACATTTATTTCGATACCCTTGCCATGAGGAATGTAAATTGGAGGAAGAGAGGAGACGTAGCCCGCCACGAAGTACAGTGCACCGACAAGCAGGGCCTACGTGAGTTAGAGAGAGACTGGTGGTAAAATCTGACGATACTAGAAAATTAATTGTTTGTGGCTTCCTCTCTGCCCATGCTTTGTCTATCGGCTGATCTTCATCCCTCTCTCCTTCCTTCCCTCCCTTCACTTCCAACCACAGCCTACCGCGAAGACTCCCAGGCCCGTCATCTTTTGGGTATTCTTTGCCTCCAACGACAAGTAGAACAGAATGTAAATCACGGCTCCCACCAAGGCCCAGTTGACCGTCAACTGCACGCTATGCACCGATAACTTAGCGGCGACGGCAGGAGGGAGGATGGCGTTCTGGAGGAGCCCGACGGGGATCTTCCATAAGAGGATGAGGGCGGTAAAAAGCAAAGGCCAGATACAGAAGATGTGGATCCATTTGTTGAGTGCATTGTCGTGATAGGCAGCGTAGAATGTGAACTATTGGTGGTATGGGAATGCATGTAGGTGTTAGGGGCGAAGGAGGATGATAGCCCATTGAGCGACACGGTTGTCCAGATGGCCCGTGGCTTGGGATGAAAATTTAGCAGCTCGGTGGCTAGGGCAGAGAAGAAAGCTGAAGGTGGGGTAGACTTAAACGATGGGGTTGGCCATACAGAGATAAGAATCCATTTGCGCCGTCCAACCATCACTCATTTGCTGCTTGTCGATCCACAGAACCCCGTTCATGTTGTGTCACAGCTCCCCTCATCCCTGCTGCTAGCAAAAACGCACCTGCTTCTCAATGTCGAGGAGACCGCCTGCATCCTTTTTGGGTGTCATTTTCGATTAATGGGATGTGTAGATGGTTGTTTTGATAGCCTGTGCGTGTATGCGTCGTAGCTTTGGTGAGTGGGTGGAGATCGGGCTAGAGAAAATGTGAGGCGCGAAACGAACGGACGCCTTCAAAGCCGTTAAGCGTCAACCGTCATTAACAGACGCTCATCCTAATGGGCATCTTTTATCCCGAAGGCACCCTTTTTTCCGTCGTGGATATGCTTACCTCTAGTGACCAAAATCATATGGTGCCTCGCTTCTCGGCCAATTTTATCTAACCGACACACCATCGACAGGCAGGCACACGGATAAGAAGAGGCGGCTGGGGAGCTGCACAACGCGATGGTAGCTACGATGTGGGCACCCTTCTCCGCTGCCAAATCAGGGAAGGGGGTCGATATTATGGACAGAAGCAACCCCAGTGATATAATCCACGCAAAGGAAGACTCTGTCGCCGTTCAAAAACCCAACCATCAACTATCACCACCTCCGCCGACTCAAGTGGACATGCAGGCACATGTTGGCCTCCGCGGAGTCGCTGCCGTCTGGATCGTAGTCTTTCACTGCCTCGGTGACCCTAAGTACCATTCTGGATGGGTAGTGGCCTTGCAAGGCTCTAGCTTGATGCCACTCTTCTTCATGCTCTCGGGCTTCTCCTTGACCGTAACCTATGGCCGGACGATGTGGGCGTCTTCGTCGTCGTCTTGTTTGTCTTGTTTCAGCCGACGTCGTCAACCAGACATCAACAAAAGCATAGCTAAAGATGTTGTACATACTGATATTGAACTAGTGGAGGAAGGAAAGCGCCTTTCTTCCAGGCCCGTCGGCTGCTCTTCTCAGCCATCCCCCTCGCCCGCCTCGAAACGGCCGCCCTCTCCGTCCTCCTTCTCCGCTCGCTCCCTCCCGCCCTTTGACACCCGCGCGTTCTATCAGAACCGCATTGCGCGTGTAATGCCCGTATATTGGCTATCCATACTCGTCTCCATCCCTCTCTGGCTCCTAAATATAGGCGACTTCCCCTTTGCACTCCAAACATTCCTCCCCTCCCTCGCCAGTAGTGTCATTCCCGTGACCACCCTCTTCTCCTTCCTCACCGGCAGCTACCTTAAGGCCATCAATCCCGTAGGATGGTTCATCACGACCCTTGTCTTCTTCTGGGTTTTTTTCCCTTACTGGCTGCCCACCATGCAACGTCTTTCTGACCGCGCCCTGGTCAACACCGTCACCTGGGGCTTCTGGCTACAGCTTCTCCTCATTCAGGGTATCTATTCGCTCATGCCTCTTATCACGGACATCCGGCCCTTTGGGACTGCCACCACCAATCCTCTCTCTCGCTTTCCCTTGTTCTTGATGGGCATGGCGGCGGGCGTGTTAACTCTGAGGTACCCCGTGGTTGGAGGAGGTAGGGTGGGAAGGACGGCAGATAGAGACGAGCACAGTAGTAGTAGTGGTAGTAGTAGCAGCAGCAGATGCAGCAGGAGCGTTGAAGGGAAAAAGGAGGATTGTTTGTCTCGGCACACCAACAGCAAGCAGCTGCAAATGCGTATTCTAAATGGAGCAGGTGCAGCCACAGAAGGTGGAGGAGTACTCGGGGAAGGAGGGCGGGAAGGAGGAGTGAAAGAAGACGAGTCCACCGTAGAGGTAATAGCAGTGGAGGAAATGGAAGAACAAGGAGCGAATGCATCGATGCCCTGGCCCGCATGCATTTTCGGCCTGCCCTTGCCCGTGTGCCTCACATCTCGCCGGAACAGCAGTAGCGGTAGTTGCACAACCACAACGGTCCCCACTGCGGCGAAAATGGCATTTTTCATCCCCCCTCATTCTCCGCGGACCCAGTCAGAGTGGGCTCGCCTCGCCACGCAACAGTCCCTGGCCCTTCTTTTCCTCACCTTACTCATTTCCGGCATCGATACCGGTGTTCGCGTTCTCTCACAAGGCCAACACACCATCAGTGCCCAGGTCTGGTTCCAGGGGTTGGTCGCCATGACTCAGCTGAACGTCTTCCTAGCCCTCACTCGTGACGGAAATCTCTCCCTAGCATCCCGTTTCCTTCGCCTGCCTTTCTGCAAGTGGATCGGGCGCATTTCGATGAATATCTACTTGATCCATTATCCTCTCCTTGGCTATCTGGCCCTGGGGTTACACTTTCCCCAATCCAAGGACCTCCTAAACTGCTATAATCTAGGGAGTGGCGGGGTAGAGGATATGACAGAGCGAGAGGCTTTACGAGTGACCGAGTGTCAGACCTTAATCAAAGATGTGAGAGAGTTGCCGTGGTGGAGTATGTTTGTGATCTTGCCTTTGGCTGCGCTGCTTGGGGAAGCACTGGCACGTTGGGTGGAGGAGCCGGCAAGGCGCGCGTTGAGGCACCGGAAGGGGTAGTCCCACAGAAAAAGAGGAGATGTTGAGACTGATAAGAATTGTTTGAGAGAATCAAACAAACAAGATCAAAACAAAGAGTGTGGTAGCAACGTCGATCCTCGATCTGGTCCAGGTCGAGAAAACGGTCGTCCGCCGAATCAAAAACGAGATTATGATTTTTTTTCTTTCTCCTTTACTGGAATCCAAATGCACGTTCAATCCGCACATCATGACACCGCTTCCTTCTTTTCAACAAGACGAAATGGAATGGATGATACATCTTCCCACGTCCTCGTCTTCGACTTCATTCTTAGTTCAATCTACATGTGCCCTCGGGCCCACACAAAGAAGTGATCGTCCTCATCACGGCTAATGCGCATATTGGCATCGACGTAGTAAGTGGTCATTAGAACGCTGGGCGGGAACAAGCCCACGCGCTCTGCTATATCAGCCAAGGGGAGCTCCGGCAGATTTCCGCCACCGCCGAGAAGGGCGAAGACTGAAGAGGACTACGTGGGGAAGGAGAGGAAGGGAAGAGGAAAAGGTGAGTTTCGTGTGCGAGTCGGGTTGTTCTGATTGCAGTCATTTCGTGCATCGGCTGATGGAATAAAAGATCGGCTGATGGAATAAAAGATAGGAGTAGAGGGGGGCAGAGGGAGGGATTGTGGAAAAGAGAGACAGAAGCGCCCAAGGGCACCTACCTGCACGCCGCTGCTCTTTAAGGTCAGTCTGAGCCCACCTTCCTGGGTCCGGGCGGCGGAGGCGCGCGTGACCACCGTCCCTGAGATCGCGAACGGAATGGAAGGAATACCGCTGATGATCTCGACCTCCGAAACAAGTTCTTGGGATGTGATGATTTGACGCACCTAGCGAGGGCGACAAAGGGAGGGATAGCCAGGAAGGAGGAGTGGTGAGAATGGCGACAGACTTCTATTATAAGTCGTCGATAAGAAGGGAATGCAGGCACCATCGGTTTTCAAGTGTATACATATATATACGCCTGAAGATGGCGCTCATGAGACCGCATATATTCGCGGCTCTTCCCCTAAGATTCTACTTTTCCCCCTTCTTTTGTATTCCATACTTTGCCAATTTCACTTCCCCTTGTGGCCAGCCGATGCAAGCGGAAGAAGTCCTCGGCGCTTAAGGTGGTGCCGCCCATCACTTTCCCCACCGTCTGGAAGAATGGGGATACCCTGAATGGCTCCACATCAGTGTATACGAGTTCCCAAACTCCCTCTACGTCCTCGGCATCCACGGACCGCCCGGCGCCGAGAGCTTCCAGTTGGGCCACCAGGTTGATCATCTCGTTCTGAAGGATTTGACGGAGAGACAGGGGGGAAGTGTTGTGAGTGAGGCTGCTTTGCTGGATTCTTCCCCAGCAAATCAGTCTAATTCATATCCTATCCCCTGTTCATTACCTTCTGATCGAGGTTTTGCAGCTGCCCTCGGTTCAGCCTCGAAGCCGCCTTGTAAATCTGACACTTAAAATTCTCGCGTAATTGCTGCTTGGCCTCGTCGGCAACGGGAGGAGGGTCAGTTCCGTTTCGAGAAGTAGAAGCGTCAACGGAGTTGTCTGGATCGGCAGTGTCGGAGGGGTAGTCAGCTGCATCCACAGTGGAATGGAGGAGGGAGCGCTGCTGCCTTGCAGGGAGGGCGAGTCGGGTGGCAGGGAAGAGGAAGGCGGGGGTGAGGACGGGGAGGAGGAGGAGAAGAAGCGGAAGATAGAAGAGCCGCGACATGAAAATATGTGTCCTGTTCATCGTGGGTTATAGCGGATGGGGTGGTGGATGGTGCGGTGGATGAGCAGGTGGGTGCGTGGCGGAACAATCGAGAATAGGGTGAAGCAAAAGACAGCTCTGTGTGCTTTACAGGGGCAGGGTCTATCTTAGTCTCTTGTGTGTGCGTCAGGGGGGGGGAGCGGTATCAGAGTCAGAGGTATGTATGCGTGTGCGGAAAGTAATAAGGGACGCACACAAAGGCATGGAGCTGTCGGCTTGGACAGCTGCGTCAGCGTCGTCATCACATGGGGGGGCTTCGCCGGCCCATGCCTGTCTATCGAACAGCGTGAGGTACCACCCCTTTTCCCTAGACTTAGCATATGGCATAGTCTTGTTGTTTCTTTTCATTCGATAGAACTCTTATCCCTCCTCTCTCTCTCTCCCTCACTACACCACCTCCCTTCCCCACACCCTTCCTTCCTTCTCCTCGCCTAAACATTGACTACCTTCACCCCACCCTCAGCCTCTCGAAAATCCGCCCCCGTTTTGGCCCGAACTTCCTCTACTGTCACACCAGGGAAAATCTCGACGAGGACCAGCTCGCCTTTGATCTGCAGACAGGGAGAAGGAGGGGGGGAGGAAGAGAGTTAGGAGCCGAGGTGGGTAAGCGAAAATAGGGTGCGAAATAGAAAAGATACCAAAAAAATGTACCTTATCGACGTCGAAGACACATAGCTCGGTGATGATGCGGTCCACCACCTATAGAAATAGTAAAAGGTTAGAACAATACCATACCCCCATCCCTCCCCTCCTTCCCTCCCTCCCTCCTTCCCTCCCTCTGCCCTCCCTCCTTCCCTCCCTCCCCCTCACCTTGGGCCCCGTCAGGGGCAAGGTGCACGCTTTCAAGATCTTCTTGCTGTCGCCCTTGGCTGTGTGCTCCATCGTCACCACCACCCGGTTTCCGCTCCCCACAAGGTCCATGGCCCCGCCCATGCCTGCGAGGGAGGGAGGGAAGGAGGAGGGGAGGAATAAGGGAAGGAGGGAAGGAGGGGGGGAGGAATAAGGGAAGGAGGGAAGGAGGGAGGGAAGGAGGACGATTCATTTCTTCCTCGCTCCCGCATACTGAACGTTTGACAATACTGACCGATACAGGATATCACAGAAGTTGGCAAGGAGGGAGGAAAAGAGGGAGAGGGGGAGGGAGGGACGGAGGGAGGGAGGACGTACCCTTGACCATCTTGCCGGGTATGATCCAGTTGGCGAGGTCTCCATTCTGAGCCACCTGCAAGGCGCCTAGCATAGTCAAATGCACCTGGGAGAGAGGGAGGGAATGAGGAAAGGAGGGAGGCGTGGGAAGGGTAGGAGGTCAACGTGAGCAAGCGGTCGAAAGAGGTGGTTGAGGGCGGGAGGGAGGGAGGGAGGGAGGGAGGGAGGGAGAGGCGACAGAACGGTTATGCGTACCTTAGCGCCACGAATCATGCCGAAGGACTCGGAGGAGGAGAAGGTGGAGGAGCCTTTGAGGAAGGTAACGGTCTCCTTGCCGGCGTTGATCACATCGGCGTCCTGCGTCCCTTCCTGACCAAAAGAGAGAGGGAGGGAGAAAAGGAGGAATGAGTGAGGGAATGATGAACAGCGGGGCTGAGGGGCGAAGGGAGGGACGCACCTCCGGGTAGGGACCCATGCCGAGGAGACCGTTTTCACTCTGCAGCTCGATGGAGACACCTGTGTGTGTGAGAGCGGATGAAGGTGTGAAAGCAACACGTCAGTTATTTGGCATGTATTTCCCTCCCTCCCACCCTCCTTCTCGTTTTATTGTCCTTGTGTGAACCTCCAAATTTCGGTATCTCCCCTCTGTCCGTCAGCTTTTCTTCTTTCCCAGGCCCCATCGATTTTATTCAAGGGCAGAGGGAGGGAGGAAGGAAGGAAGGGAGGAAGGGAGGGAGGGGCATACCTTCGGGCAAGTAATTACTGGCGAGTACGGGGATGCCGATGCCTAAGTTGACGTACATCCCGTCCTGGAACTCTTGGGCTGCTCGTTTGACGATGCGCTCACGGGCAGGGTTGAGCTTGCCGCCCTGAGGGAGGGGGGGAGGGAGGGGGGAAGGGAGGGAGGGACGATTATTTGGTTTGGTCTTAGGGAGAAGGATGGCATCACGGGGGAGAGGCGGAAGGAGGCACGTACCGTGCTCTCCTTGCTCCCCTTCTTGGTGACCGTTACGCGCTCGATCCGTTTCTCGTAGCTTGGGCCTCGGAGAATGCGATGGACGTAAATCCCGGGCAGGTGGATCTCGTCAGGGTGAAGCTCACCGGGCCGGAGCAGCTCCTCTACCTCGGCGATGCAGATCTTGCCGGCACGGGCTAAGAGGGCGGGGGGGAGGTGAAAGGTTGACGGTTGAGGAGAAGGGAAGGGAGAGGGAGAGAGGGAGGGAGGGAGGTTAGGAAGGAGGGTGTTAGTGGGAGAGATAGGGCAATATGCACGGTAGGAAATGACATGAAGAAGAGCACGAGATACAGAAAGGGTGAGTGGGAGGTAGGTAGGGAGGTAGGGAGGAGGGAGGGAGGGAGGGAGGGGAGGGTGGGCTCACCGGCGTCGGGATTGAAGTTACGGGCAGTGCCACGAAAGACGAGGTTTCCCTTGCTGTCGCCCTTCCATGCCTTGACGAGCGAAAAATCGCCCGTGATGGCCTCCTCCATGATGTAATTCCGGCCCTGAGGGAGGGAGGGAGGGAGGGAGGGAGTATTTACGCACCTGAAACTTCCGCACCTCCCGTGGCTCGCTCCCTATCAAGGTGCTGCCGTCTGCATTAAGCTTGATCGGAAAGCCTCCTTCCTGGACCAGCGTGCCGTAGGCTGTGGGGGTGTAGAATGCGGGAACACCAGCCCCTCCGGCGCGAAGACGCTCAGCCAAGGAGCCTTGAGGGGTGAGCTCCACCTGGTAGAGAGAGAGAGGGAAGGAGGGAGGGAGGGAGGGAGAGGGGGGGGGTTTGAGATGGCATGTGACGATTGAGTGTGTGTCATGGTGAAAAGGAGCAACACCCTTCCCTCCTTCGCTCCCTTTCTTCCCTACGCCCAGCTCTCCCGACAAGATTGTCTATCATTTGCGCACTCTCTTTGTACCTCCAGCTCCCCGGACAAGTACTGTCTCTCGAACTCCTTGTTCTCGCCTACGTAGGACGAAATCATCCGCTTCACCTGCTTGGATCGGAGGAGGAGCCCGAGGCCGAAGTTGTCCACGCCTGCGGAAGGGAGGGAGGGAGGGAGCGGTGAAATCATTTGGTTTGTTTTTAACACGCAAAAGAAGGTTGAAGGGTGACAGCGAGAAGGGAGGGAGGGAGGGAGGGAAGGTGATATGCACGCCGAACCAGCATTATTGGAGACACAGGTCAGATCCTTTGATCCCTTCTGCACTAGGGCAGCGATCAGGTTCTCCGGGATGCCGCATAGACCAAAGCCGCCTACGCAGAGCTTGCTGCCTGTATGGGAGAAGAAGAATTAAAGGTTCAAGGCTTTTAGAAGGAGGAAATGGCTTGACTCCACACTAATTTATTTGTCCAATCTGGCAAAGCACTTATTTGACAATACTGATTGGTTGCACACGCGTCTCTTCGTCTCGTACACAATATCTGGCTCTACCATCTCGTATACACACTACATTACGTGTCTTAACCAGCATAGGCTGGTACGACCCCGTACTGATGGCCCAAGCATACACAAACTCATCCTCCGTCATCCCCCTCCTCGCCCTCCCACCGACGCTCCCCTGCTTCCGTCTCCCCTCCTTCCCCATGCCCTCTTTTTTATTTTCTTGTTTGACGTACCGTCCTTGATGTCGTGGATGGCCTCGGCCGCCGAGTCGAAGACCTTGTTGGCCAGACCCCGTTTGGTTGTCAGGAGGAAGGGGGAGGAGGAAGGGGAGATGGAAACCAGCAGCGGACCCCGGGCCCGACGAAGAAGGGCAAGGGAGGACTGCATGCTTCACGTATCTTTTGGAGGATTTGGAGGGCAAGAATGTGATGAGTGTGCGTGGTGCGGTACGACGAGGGACTGAGCTAGGAGGAAGGATGAAGGAGACGTTATTGGCCCATGCGCAGGCGACCTCACTTAACGCTTTTGGAACAATACCCTGACATTAGCCAGGTTCTCCAGCAAAAGTACGGACAAGAAAACAGAGGCAGAGAAGAACCTTCACGTGGACCGTCTAAGGGCGTGTAAGCCGAAAATAGAGCAGAAGAAGACGGAATGGCCAGGTGGCGCGAGTGGCGTCCGGTAGAAGAATATCGCGAGGGGCATCAGCTGCTCTCTCTAGAGAAAGGTGGTCGTGACCCTGACGTGGTGTTGGCGTCCAACCCCGACGCATGCTTTCCTTCCTCGTCCAGAAGGACAGCTCGTACGAGGGACTATTCAGTCGTCTTTCTGTTGGTTTTGTCGTGATTCTATGCCATTCCAGCTTCTGTTTTCTGATACGGTTTCACAGGCCTTCTAACTTCCCTTTTTAACCACACACCGCACAGTCCACCCCACATTTCCTCAACAAGAACAATGCGCGTGATTTCCGTCCTCGCCATCTCTTTCTTGGCCGCCGCCCAGGCGTTCATGCCCACGGCCACACCCGTGACCCGCAGCCGCGGTGCCTTATCCATGGTCAAAGTAAGTTTAATTGACCGGTGATGGTTGTCGCCAATGATTATTTTTTAATAAGACCGTGGAGTGGGGAAGGGATCGTTACTCACTTACATGATGAGGAAAAATCGGTGCTGGCGCCTGCACACGTAGGAAAAGGGGTATCCACCCTCTAGCCCCGTATGACTGCTTACATGAGTCATTATGCTCGTTCTTGCAAGTGTCTTTCCTCCCTCCCTTTCCTCCCTCCGTCCCACCAGAATCAGCTTCCACTCCTGAATCACTCTCATGTCCTCGCGGCGATACCCTTAATATCCCTTCTGACCTTCAAATTCCCTTCTCCTTCTCTTTTTCCAAACATCATTCACGAAAACGTATGTAGGTGGGTGATATCGCACCGGACTTCTCTCTCAAGGATCAAAATAATAAGATAGTGAAGCTGTCTTCCTTCAAGGGCAAGAAGCCCGTCGTCCTCTTCTTCTACCCCAAGGACGACACGCCCGGGTGCACCAAGGGTAAGTCACGAAATAAAAGGGAGGAAGGAGATAGCTGTTAAGCGTGGATTGGAGTAGGTGTGCGAGAGCAAGGGAGGTGGAGTGTGTGACACACGAGGCGTTTGGTCGATTTCTGTCACCTCCCCACACGGACACACACCCACACTTAAAGAAGACAATCTGTATTACCCATTCACATTCCTTTCTCTGCACCTCTCTCCCCATCCCCACCATGACTACAGAGGCCAAGGCTTTCAATGCCGCGCTGGCTGACTTCAAGAAGAAAGGCGCCGAGGTGTTTGGCATCTCCAGTGTACGTACTTCTGCTGCCATAACGGCAAAGAACCAGAGGGGGTCGCGAGGGGACGAGAAAAGTAGAGAGATTTCTTTCGTCAAGGCTAGAGTCAATTCAATGATTAAAGTCGCAGAGTCGTCAAGGAATGTCGTCAAGGGTGACCTGAATTCTAAATCTGTGTATTCATTTCAAAACCGTGTGCATCCATTCTCTCTCCTCATTCGCCCTCCCATCCTCCGTTTCCCCCCCTCCCCCATCGCAGGACCAGGATCACTCCGCCTTCGTCGAGAAATACGGCCTGCAAATGCAGCTCCTCTCGGACGTGGGTGGGGCCACCCGCAAGGCCTACAAGGTACCTACCTCCCTCTTCGGCGCGCTGGAGGGACGTGTGACTTACGTGATTGGCAAGGACCAGACCGTCAAGCTGATGTACGACAACCAATTCGCCCCTGAGAGCCATGTGGAGAAGTCACTCATGGCCTTGGTCTAAACGTTCCATTTAAAATTTTGAATTATGTGTGTTAGTGAATGTTGGGGGTGTGGGAGAGCGGGAAGTGTTGATCAGTGGTACTTGATTTGATTTGCGTGAGCGGACAGGAGGAACAAAAGATGTCCCGTGAAAGGGCAAAGAGAGAAGATGAGAAATACATCTATAGAAACAAGCTAGCAGCCAATGCGAGCGCCATTTATATCGCTTTTTTGTTTCATTCCGTCTTTTGTACACCGCTTAGCCCTCTGTGCCCACCCTCCTTCCTCCCTCCCTCCCTCCCTCCCTCCCTTCCTTCCATCATTCATTCATACATCCATCTGTCCTCCTCCAGGGATTTCGCCACCTCTTTCAGATTCTCACAAACCTCTTCCACCATCGATCGGTCCATCGCTGCTACAAAGGCCGCATCCACCGTCGTTTGCTTCGCAAGAGCAATCCATTTTTCGGTGTGGTCTGGTGGTTGGGTTTCATTCGGTAGGTGGAATCGACGAACTGGCCGTACTTCTTCCTCGCCATTGTCGTCAAGCATGAGCTCGCTCTCCTCCTCGCCTATACTGCGTGGTACCCGTCGCGCGGCGCCCAATGAGGAAGGTGTGCCGCCTTGTTGTGTTGTTATTGGCGTCCGCCTCGTAGTGCTTGTGCCTGCACCGCGGATGGGAGGGGTGCGCAAGCTCGTGGTGCTGCGCCCGGCGGCTGAAGTGGTTCCTGGTACGGAAGAAAATGCCCCGGCTGTGGTCGTGGCGGGCACGGGCACACGGCGAGTGGTGGTCGGTGCAGGGGCCGTGGGACGAGGGGACGACGCGGAGACAGAAGGCGCTGCACGTGAAGAAGCGCTGGTTCCGCTCATGATAAGGCGATGCGACAGGCAGGAATGTAGGGTGCGAACAGATGGTATATAAAGTGCTGGTCCTGACGCCAAGAGATCTTTCTGTGAAGGGATGCTGTATGTGTGTGGCATGTTTGGTGGATAGGAGCAGAGGCTTGATGATGCTCTCTCGCCTTGGCACGTACGATTGATTCGGCAAAGACGAAGTGACAACCTTTCCTTGCAACACCTACGCCTCAGCTATCCTACTACACCCATTTCGATGCTCTCCATTTTCTCGTGTTCTGATATTGAGGATTACACGTGTCACTTAATTGAGCTAGTTAGCCCATACACAGGAGTGAGCGATGTGTTAATTAAAATAAAATGACCAGGAACATGGTAAAGTGCACATACTAGAACACCCGAGCGAGAGCAAGTCAACATTTCGAGGTTATTTCATGTGCTTTCATGTTTTCTATTTTACTCTCCGGACGTCTTATACCCGCCTTACTCGCCTCCAAAAGGGTCCGCTTCATATCTGCGCTCTGACCGACTTTTCTCTTAAACTTTAAGACTACACCCTTGTGCAAATCCCGTACCTTCTCTCCACCTTTATCTGGAGGCTGACCCAAAGTCCGCGTCGATCTCACGAGGGAAAGAAAGGGGAGCGGCATAAAGCACGAGGCAAAACTTCTCTAGGTGTTGAGGTAAGTCGGGGAACGCCAAGGAGCACAAACTTCCATAACACTCGGGAATCATCGACTGCTCAAATTTTTCTTCTTTTGTGGGACCATTTCCGTCCTCTCTCTCTCTCTCTCTCAATTTGTGTTCACTTCCCCTTTTCCCTCTATCTCAATCCCCCTTCTTTCTACAGGCCCTGCAAGTCTCTCCGACTTCCGCGGAGATGGGAAGCTTGTGATTTAGTGCGGGAAGGACCCCGCGTTTGATTGGATGATGCTGCAGGGGAAGAGAGGAGGGGAGGGAGGGAAGGAGAGAGAGGTACAAGAGTCAGTCACTTGTACACCCTCACTCTCTCTCTCTCTCTCTCTCTCTCTCTCTCTCTCTCTCTCTCTCTCTCTCTCTGGAAGGCTCGACCTCGACGACGGAATCCGTCCATGACGCACACCACCCCCGCCCTTCCTCCTTCCCTCCCTCCCTCCCTCCCTCCCGCCTCTTCTTACCCGACAATGATCCCGAAAATGCCGAGAGCGGACGCAAAAATTTCGACAATCAGAATTTTCACAAACAGCGTCCCATCCTGAGTGAGAGATAAAGGAGGGAGGGAGGGAGGGAGGGAGGAGAGGAGCAAGCACGGTGGGTTTTGGCAAGACTTGGCTCATGGAGGGACCAGAAATTGATGCCTGGCACCTCTTCCTACGGCCTCAAGCAAGTCTGAGCCACGGTTCCTCTCCCTCCCTCCCTCCCTACTTGTGCGTCCGCCAGCGCGCATGATGAGCCGGCGATGCCCACAGCCACGCCCGAGGCGATGTTGGTCAGACCCACCGAGACTCCCGCGAAGAAGGTGGAGTAACCTGCAGGGAGGGAGGGGAAAGAGGGAGGGAGTGAGGGGGAGGTGGATCCGTCATGCTTAACTACTCTCGACCTTCCAAGGCGCTTCTCATCCCCAAGCAGTCCCTCCCAATATCACTGTCCCCTCCCTCCCTCCCTCCCTTCCTCCCTCCGTACCGGCGTGGTACATATCAGCCCAGTTCCAGGTTGACTGATCGAAAAGGTACTCGCCGTCGGGGGCTTGCACCTAGGGAGGGAGGGAGGGGGGGAGGGAGGGAGGGAGGGAGGGAGGGAGGGAGGGAGGGACAAGGTGTTGGTGAGGCGATCCTTAAATAAAAAAGGAACAGTGGATCTACCCCCCATCCTCCCTCCCTCCCTCCCTCCCTCCCTCCCTTCCCACCTTGTTCAGGAGGATGATGGCCAGAATGACCCCGTAAATGGCCGTGGCCTCGCAGAAGATGATGGACACCAGATTCTTGCTCTTGATCCGAGGGGCTTTGATGGCCGCACCCACGAGGGAGGAGCCTGAGGAAGGGAGGAGGGGAGGGAGGAAGGGAGGAAGGGAGGGTGAGACGGATATTACGTTCCTGTGCATCGACTTTCCACAGCCAATTTGCACAACTGCAGGAACATCAGCAGGAAGCGAACCCTGTAGATGGATGCTAGCCAACAGAGATAGCATGGTTGCTTTCCGCTATTTATAGCGCTGCCGTCATCCCCCTCCCGCCCTCCCTCCCTCCCTCCCTCCCTCCCTCCCTCCTGACCGGTCGTCCAAATCCCCCAGGCCGCGCCCACGATGCTTAGGCCGAGCGCAAAGGCCACGCCGAACTGGCCCCATCCATAGGGAGACATGGACGTGAGAACCTCGACCCATCCTGAGTGAACGGGGGAGGGAGGGAGGGAGGGAGGGAGGGTGGGAGGGGGTCGGTATTTCGGTTGCGAGACGACGTGGAAGTGGATGAGGAGATGCTGCGCTTGGGCTTGGGCAGTCTCGGTTTGGCCTCGGTATACACCTTGAAGAATTCCTGTGCTTTTCTCGCTGCGTGGGGATGTACGACTCTTGGTCTGTCTTCCCTCCCTCTCGTGCCAGCACCTCACCATTACAGCCTGTGGACATCACGGCGTGCATACCGGAAGCAACACATCTCCCGACCCTGACTCCAAAACCGCATGCGGCATCCGCCGAGCGTGTCCGCATTACACCGTACTCCTTGTCCCCCTCCTTCATCCCTCTTCCCGTGCATGATGCGCCGCTGTCCTTGTCACATACTAACCCCGCCTCCTTCTCCCTCTTTTTCTCTCTCCCTCCCATGACACTCACCCAGGTTGCAGAGCGGGGATACGCAGTTGATCTCATCGGCCCTCACCATGGCTAACGCCTCTGTCGACCCTTAGGAGGGTAGTTGTGGATGGGTGTGGAAAGAGGGGCAGGGCGTGAGGGGAAGAATGTCTGCAAGTCAAGCGATCGCATCTTTTCCATCCTCTTGGTCTAGTTGAGGGGACGCCTGCAGCAAGTCGTGTCTATCATTTGGACGATGCCACACCACAATTCATCCGCCATCATGACCACCAGTCCCGTAATGCCATGGACACAGGCGGTCCTTGCCCGTGAGGAGGGCATTGTGTGTCTGGTTTCCCCGTGGGACGAGAAGACAAAATAATGCGCACAAACTATCATCGCTATCTGGTCACGCTCTGTGGGTGCCTCTGTCCTCCCGCGGCAACACACGACAACGCTTCCCTCCCTTACGATCCCACATCCAAGGCAGCACGAGACTACCCTACCGGAGCTCCTCGTCTTTTCTGGGGCAATAGTGCTTGCTGCATGGCTTCTAGACACACACCACTCGCTCCCCTTCCCATTGTCATCAATGCCATGGCCTGAGGCTTCCGTCTACGTGCCCATACATCCACGACGCTTTGCTTCACTCCTCCACGATGGACGCAGCTGCCACGCTGGATCGATCGTCAGCACACGTTCGACTGAAGAGGATGGACGAGACGGTGGTGGGAACAGAGCTAGCTTTCTTTTGCTCTTACTGAACATGACGATGGTGTGATGCCGCTCCCTTAGTGCGAAGTTCTTGCTCCACTCACGCCACCGACCCACCCATATCCACAGATCCCGCTCCGCTGCACGTACAAGACACGCATTCGCACCCGTACGGAGGCAGAGTAGTCATGGTCGCAGGTGGCGGGGGAAGAAGAGGAGGAGCACGAGCAGGAGCAGGGAGATCTGGCGTCATCCTTGTGGTGGCGTGCCTCATGGCACTGGCGACGATGATGGTGGGGGTAGGAGGAGAGATGATGGAGGCGCACACGTTCATAGCACCTTTTAATGACGTGCAGGTGGATGGAAAGCGCCTTGTCAGCAAGTACGTTACAGGGTTGGGGAGGGGGAAGAGGGACGAAGGGGTCGGGGGAGAGGCATGAATAACATGAGGGCACCACTTGCCTTCAAGCATCCTCTCTCCAGGCAATCCTGACACGCTCTCCTTTGAAAACGCATTCCCTGCACTCATCTCCTTCTTCTTTCCCACTTTCGGCACTCCTTCATTCGTTCTTTTGCCCTGCCAGGGACTGGACATCGGGTGGCGAGACGCAGGTCAACCAAAACTTCGTCCGGTACGTTAGGACGGACGGATGGAGGGACGGAGGGAGGGAAGGGAGGAGGGAGGGCGGGAGAGCAGGCAAGAGGGAAGGTAGAAAAGAAAAGTATAGAAGTATTATACGTGGTCGTCAAGGTGAGAACTCCTCTCGCCTGGGGTGGAAGAGGGGGGAGAGGAATATGTACACGTGCCTCTCTTCCAATGTTTGTCGTTACCCGCCTTCCCCACGGCGTTTCTCCTAATGGCGTATTCTCGTCGCTGTGTCAGTGCCTTCTCCCCATCCTCACGGCATCCCTCCCCCCTCCCTCCCCCACAGCCTCACCCCTGACCGGCAGTCGAAGAGGGGAGCCCTCTGGTCCCATAATCCCCTGGGGGTGGATGCTTTCACCGCCACTCTTAAGTTCAGGATGCACGGCCAGGTACGTTAGGGAGGGAGGAAGGGAGGGAGGGAGGGAGGGTGACTGAAGGATGTATCCTTCAACAACACAGATCCTCTCATCCACCCTCCCTCCCTCCCTCCCTCTCTCCCTCCCTCCCTCTTTGACAGGGTAAGAAGTTCTTCGGGGATGGCATCGCGTTTTGGATCACTCAGAACCCTTATTGGGCCGAGGGGGATGTGCACGGCGTCTCCCATGCCTTCACTGGTGCGTCCTCCCTCCCTCCCTCCCTCCCTCCCTCCCTCTTTCTGTCCCTCCCTCCCTCCCTCTTTCCTTCCTTCCTCTTTGGTTCGATTAAGCCGACTTGGCCACTCCCCTCCCTTCTTCCCTCTCTCCCCTCCAGGCGTGGGGGTTGCTTTTGACACCTTCAAGAACACGGAGCACGGTGCGCGGCATCGGGACGTCGCTGTCTTTATTAATGATGGGAGCAGGAGCCGGGAAGACGTCATTGGTGGCTTTGACGGATGGTGCGTCCCCTCCCTCCCTCCCTCCCTCCCTCCCTCCCTCCTTTGTCCCACTGCCCCTTCCCTTCTTGACCCGGTCTTCTTCCCCAAGCACTCATCGTTATTGCCTGCCCTCCCTCCCTCCCTCCCTCCCTCCCTCGGAAG
>Ga0160419_100656_pt1 | contig 19842 bp, 11 predicted proteins | sample CelAP2metagpilot_2_FD_108196 | JGI IMG/M metagenome (GOLD analysis project Ga0160419, IMG submission 108196) | Phycosphere-associated microbial communities from Cellana algal ponds in Kailua-Kona, Hawaii, USA - Cellana AP2-4-25 metagenome pilot ... | reverse complement strand
CAAATGCAGCGCTCGAGCATCAATGGATCGCCAATGATCTCTCCAAAGTGGCTGAGGCGCGCGATCTGAACCTAGAACGCCGCGCCGATCTGGAACAGGCGCGCGACATTCTCAACGATGTGCACGTCGAACTTGGCACGCTCTTGGAGCGGGAGAACGTGCTGCGCCGGGATGGCGTCATGGAAGCGGAAACAGTCAGCGAGCGGTTCCATTATCATGAGGGCGCGGTGCGGGAGATGGAAGGGACAATCCGTCATGAGATGCGCGCCGAGGGTTTGACAACGCAGGAGATCGAGGACCGGGACTGGGAGGTGGCCTCAAAGGCGGAGCGCCGGATCGAAACAGAGCAGCGCGCGTATCTCGAGGTACATCCGGAGCTGCTCGCACGTCCTGGCGATGTGATCGACCGGTCCGAGCCCTACAGGGAGACCATTACCGATGCGGCCCGCGCCAGCGAGATCACCCGCGAGGTCGACCGGATCATGGAGGGACGCGACGTCCGCACGCCCGTTGCAGATGCTGTCACGGATGAATTCAGGGAGCGCTATCCGGACATGCCGTCCCACCTCGCCCGCGGGCTTGGCGCGACCTATGCGGCCGTCGTCGAGATCCGCGACACGGTGGCCATCAACCAGGTCCGCCGCGAAAACGAGTTGCGCGAGGGGCTTGGGTCTGGCACGCGCGACGCACTCCTCGCGACCCGCGATGAAACTGCGCCGCAGTCTGACCGTGCCGACCGCCTTGCAGACGAGATTGCGCGTGTCCTGGAGCATGAGCGGGCGGGGGAGTTGTCCGCGCCCTTCGAGACCGAGGCGGAGCGGGACGCCTTCCGCGACGAGATCGCGCGGGTGCTGGATGACCGCCAATTGGGCCGGCTCTCATCCGGCGATGCCGATGCGCTTGAGAAGGTTCTCGAGGACCGCCTGGACCGGCTCTATGTCGCCAAGGTCTATCTGCAATCCGATGCCGCGACGGCCAACACGGAGGCCTTGCGCCAGGTGGTCGATGATCTTGCCGATGCCGAATACGAAAAACAGCGCGCGACAGACGTGGATGGCGAGACCGAGCGGGGACAGGTCCATTGAGCGCCGCGATGGGCAAAGCGCGGATCGCCACAGGGGTCTTTCTGGTGACGCTGGTGACCGGGGCCATGGGCTATACCATCGCCTCGGCGGTGCTGACCTACCAGGATCTCGGCTTCGGGGCCGAGATCGACTTTGCCTATATCACGCAGAACTACATGGCGATCCTCGATCGCCGCCCGGAGGACGCGCAACTTATTCACCTGATCATCGGTAGCTTCGCCGCCGCCGGGCTAATGCTGAGCCTCGCCCTCTCAGGGTCCGCCCTGACACGCTTTGGCCAGACCCATTGGCAGAAGCGCGGCGAGATGAAGGCCAACGGGTTCTTCGGGCCGCCCGGCACCGGCTTCATCCTGGGCAAACTGGGCCCCCCGAAATCTCGCGCGAAATACATCTGCTCGAAGGTCTTCCCTCATGCGCTGATCGTGGCCCCCACCGGGCGCGGCAAGACCACGGGGTTTGTCATTCCGAACCTGCTGACTTGGCAAGGCTCCGCCGTGACGCTCGATGTGAAGGGCGAGTGCTTTGAGGCCACGGCCCGGCACCGTGCAGCCCAAGGCGACAAGGTCTATCGCTTTGCCCCCACCGATTGGGAGGGCAAGCGGACGCATCGCTACAACCCGCTCTTGCGCATCTATGAGCTGAAAGACCCCGCGCGCCAGCAGATGGAACTGCAGCTCCTGGCGACGCTTTTTCTGCAAAGCGACAATGACCGGGTGCAGGGGCTGCTCAAGGGCGGGATCGATCTCTTCGTGGCGGCAGGCCTGCTGGCCTTCCAGCGCAAGCGCCCCACCTTGGGCGAGATCTACCGCATCGCGGCCTCGGGCGGGAACAAGCAGAAGGAGTATTTCGCGCGCGGCCACGAAGTCGACAACCGGGCGGCTAAGCTGATCTTCACTCGGCTCGCTTCGACCAACAACGATACGCTGACCTCATACGTTTCGCTCCTGATGACCTCGGGGCTCGATCAATGGCAGAACCCGGCCATCGATGAGGCGACGGCAGTCTCGGACTTTGATTTCCGGACGATCCGCAAGAAGCCCTTTTCGGTCTATCTCGTGGTCCAGCCGCTGATGGTCAAACCCCTCGCGCCGCTGATCCGGCTCTTCTTCTCCGATCTCCTTTCCGCCATGCAGGAAAAGGATCCCGGGCCAGACGAGCCCTGGCCAGTGATGATCATGCTCGACGAGTTCAACCGTCTCGGCAAGATGCCCATCGTGGTCGAGAGCATCGAGACCCTGCGCACCTATCGCGGCCATTTGGCCGTGGTCACGCAAACCATTCCCGCCCTCGATGAAATCTATGGCGAGAACACCCGCCGCGCCCTGCAGGGCAACGCGGGCGTGAAACTCTATCTCACGCCCTCGGATGAAAAAACCGTCGAGGAGCTGAGCAAGGCGGTCGGCAAAACCACGAAGACCGTCATCACGCGGTCTCAGTCCATCGGCAAGAACCCCTTTGAAGGGCGCAGCCAATCCACACGCACCGAAGAGAGCTCGTTGTTGCCTGAAGACGAGGCGCGCCGCCTGCCGCTCGATGAAATCGTCATGGTCATCGATGCCCAGATGCCGGTCCGTGCAAAGCGGATCCAGTACTTCGACGACCGGCTGTTCAAGGCGACCCACGCGGCGCAGACGGGCGAATTGCCGTTTCCGGAGCCGGGGGGAGGGGGATCGCAGGGCACGCTGCCGCTGAGTGTGCGCGCCATGCCGATGACTCCACCACCGGACGGGTCAAGCGGACCCGAGGCCGATGTTGAGGCCGCACGCCAGGCTGCTGAGTTCCAATCGTCAGGGCAAACTGATGTCGTTCCAAAGAAGACCGCGCCAGTTGTTCAAGCCGTTATCGCCGAGGAACAACGACAGATGGAGATGGATTTTGGGAGCCGAGTTGCGGATGCCGAGACAGTGGGCGTGGATGATGTGGCGCAGATGCGCTCTGCTGTCGATGGCTTGGACGACATAGAGGCGATGCTGCGAGAGGGGGATGGCGAAAAGCTGGTTGCTCGATAAGGTGGCGGGCATGATTTTCTGCTAGGCGGGCGGGGAGCGGTCTTTCGCTGCGAGCGCAAGGTGGCAAATCTCCCTCATCAAAGCGGCCTAAACTGTCCCATTGGCGCTGACGTCATGCGATCCAACGTCCTAGGTGTTCACGGTACGTAGGCAAGAAATTCGTCGTACTCATGACGGTTAGTGGACCAGCGTTTCGCTCCCTGCGGACGCTGGCGCTGACCGCACGTGGTCAGCAGAAGCCGTTGTTTGGCGCGCGAGATCGCGACGAAGTAAGCTGCGCGTTCCGCTGACGGCTCGCCCCAAAAGGTTTCTTTTTCGACCCCAAGGATGACTACCGTATCGAACTCCAGGCCCTTGCTCTTGTGCACCGACATAATGCGAACAGCGCTGTCACCCGAAAATGAGGCTAGAGCTGTTGATGAGTCCGCTTGGCTCTGCAGCAGCATGTGCGCATGCTCAAGAGTTTGGGCGATGAGCTCATCGAAGCGATCGCCATGCTCATAGTCCGGCGATAAAGAGATGAGACTATCACGCCCAACATTGTCTACCAGTGATGTGGCGAGAGCTTGCAAATCGTCCATCTGCCGAAGATCGAGCTCATGCGCCGCAATCTTCTGCTTGGTTTCGTTTACGAAGCGATCCCAGCGTGATCGCAGCTGATATTCTCGTTCCTCGTCATAGCCATGGTTGAAAACAAACAGATCAAGCAAACGACGATAAGCGGAGGGTTGGCGCGAGCCACTTGCGATCAGAAGAAAATCGATGAGTAGGGAGGCGACCGGCTCCGACGCCAAGTCCTGCTTCGTATCTTCTTCCCGAAACGGAATCTCTTCCGCCTCAAAAGCAGCCACGAGACGCTGACAATAAAGACTTTGTTGTTTGCTGACTAGGATCGCAATCTCGGAGGGCTCGACGCCATCGTCGATCAGGTCGCGGATTCGCTCCGCCAAGCCACTGGCTTCGTCATCGTCATCTTCAAATCGAAGAATGCAAATCTCACCCTCGTCGCCAATGATATCGGCATCGTCGAGCGCTGCTGGCGGATCCATCACTTTGACCATCGCATTCTGCATCCGACGGAGCGCCGGCGCGGAACGGAAATTCTGATAGAGATTGCGCGGCAGCGCATCGAAAGCGTCGGCGAAGGTATGGAAGATACCCTCGAGCGCTCCGGCCCAGCCCATGATGCTTTGCTTGGTATCGCCAACAGCCGTCAGGATTGTCGGGGTATCGCCGAAACAAGCGAGTATCAGGCGATATTGCTCATCCGTGCAGTCTTGAAACTCATCCAGGAAGACATGGCTATAGGTCTGTCGCACCGCATTTCGGGCGACTAGGCTGTCTTCGATGATCTTGCAAGCGAGCGGCACCATGTCGGCGAACGTGATGGATTGGTGCTGCACACGGCGCGGGCCAATCGAATAATCAGGGTTTAGCGCATCGCGTCCGCTCAGCACCGGGCGAAACCGGTCAATGATCCGTTTAGCGAAGGCATGGAAGGTGTGGCTATCGAATCGCGCAGCCAGCCCAGGTCCACAGCGTTTCCGGACGCGTGCCTTGAGATTTTGGCTAGCATCAGTCTTGAACGATATGGCGAGGATCCGGCGAGGGTAACGGCAATTTCCAGTGCGAAGCAGGAAGTCGGCACGTTGCGCCAACATTTCAGTCTTGCCAGCGCCGGGACCCGCGGTGAGGGCCAAATTGCGCGCAATCTCTGTTGCAGCAGCCAACGCGTTCGGCTCAAGCGTTAAGCCATCCACGGGAGACCATCGTTCCACTGCAATCATTCAGGTAAGCCTTCGAGCTCGGTTTCGACATAGTCGATTAGCGCGGTCATGGCCGCGGGCATGTCCGCAGCGATTTCTGCATCATCAATCGCTGCCATTGCCCGGATATGCCAAGCTGGCTTGCTGCCTAACTTGAAGCGACGGTGGTAGGCATCGAACAGCTGAAGCTGGTCGTCTGTATATTGCCCTGCCACGGTATCGTGTTTTTTGCCGAGGACAGCCTTGAGCGTTGTCTCATCTGGTTCTTCGCGCTCGTCATCTTCAACTCGATAGACTTCGGCGAACGCCTCGATCATCATAAAGTCGAGATCAAGCGGCGACGAAAAGAAGACGCCGCGCTCGTTGAAATACTCGAACCAATCATCGTCATCGATCAAAAGTCCTTGTTCGCTATTCCAAGCAGGGATGGCTGCTATTTCAACTTCGTCAATGCCCGCATTCTCCACGTCGCTATATTTCAGAAGTTGCTTCGCAGCGTACTTGATCCTGCCCCAGCCACCCTGAAAGCGGGCAAGGTCGAGATCAAGCAAAGTCGCGTGCGGGATGCCCAGCCCGTGCAGTAACCGCCAGAAATGGTTGACGTGGCGCCCGCCCAAAGGGACAACCGAGATCGATGCATCATCCGTGAGAACGCCGCGTGCAGCGAGCATCCGCGGCAGGACGACTTCTTCGCTGTCGCCTTCACCCAGAATGACGAACCGGGCAAAGTATAATTCAGGGAAGGCGTGTACGGCTTCACGCACATATTTTGCCGCGTCCTCATTTTCCGGGAGAACAACCCGAGCGACGACCGTTCGACGATCGCCGTCTAACCGCAGATAGCGGATAGTCTCAGGGGCGACGCGACGCAAAAGTGATGGGGCGTGAGTAGCCACCAGGGTCTGTGCATTCTGACCGTTGGCAAATTCGGAAATCGCGCGGATTACGCGCCCGAGATAGTGCGGTGAAAGGCTGTTCTCCGGCTCTTCGACCGCGATTAAGGTAAAGATGGCGGGCCGCAGTTTGTCGATGTCGAAAGCTTCTAGTTCACCGGCGAGCACCTTGTCGCCGATCTCGCGCATTGCGAGCACCAGAGAGATATACAGCAAGGATTGCTGACCGTCGCTTAGTCGTGAGAAGTCGACGAGCGACTCGCCGTGGCCTGGCGTGAAGGTAAGGCTCAGATGGCGGAGAAGCGCGTTGACCTCACTTTGCGCAAAAGAGATTGACGGGTTGGCGAAAAACTCGCCCCTGTGAAGCTGGCCCCAGATGTCGGTCAGCGAGTCGCTGATGCCTTCAATGGCGGCGTTCCCACTTAGGGCATCGGTAATTTGCGCTGTAAGATCATTGACCTCAGTGCGCTCGACGCTCCAGTCGGCGGCTCGCAATGCCCGGCCCACTAAGGCGTTGGCGGAGTAAGAGATATGGTCCGATGGATCGCGGCGAGCAGGGAGGTAATGCACCTGAATGGCGTTGCGATCTTGCTTGGAGGCCCGGCTTTCCTCTACGGGCAACCCGTCCTCGTCAGCTTCGGTAACGTAGGTGAAGGTTTCCTCGATATCACCGTCCTGATCGAGAGTTGCTGCCAATCGGAAGCGGACGCGGACGACCTCATCATTGTCCACCATGAGCATATGCGCGAAGTTGCCGGGCACCGCAGGCATGTCGACGTTTTCCAACTCAAGCTCTGGAAACTCGAAATCGGCCTCGATCCAAAGACTGCGCTCTTCTGGTGCCGCATCGTGCGCCTCGTCGGCGGGGATATGAAAATCGGAGGTTCTGATCTTACGCTGTGCGGGATCGAGACTGAACATCCTTGCCAGCGCCTGCAGCACCGCTGTCTTACCGGCGCCGTTCGGTCCAAGAATGAACGTTGTATCGTCTAACGCGATTTCTGTCTCGACGCCTCCAAAGCATCGGAAGTTGCATATACGCAAATGCGTGAGCTTCATGGTGCCTTCTCCACTGACAAATCGTACCTCCGAAAATTACTTTAGCGGCTGTTCATTGAACCACCTTCTGTAATTGTCATTTAGAAAGCTACCCTCGCGCTCTGCATATTTTTCTTCAATCAGACTGACTTGGTATAGATGCTATTGGAGCTGGCTCGAAGGGCGGTCACCTACGAGCCACCCTTCGAAGCCGTTCTTGTTCTTCCAATGAGGTGGTCATGCTTATGCTGTCCTACTACCGTTACTCTGCACCCATCCGATTTGGTTTAAGTGCTGGATGTCCGCTTTTAGAGAAAGCTGCGTCGCAGCACTTGGACTACACACAGAGAGTCCGCTCAGGGCCGCAGGTTGCGGTTCTAAGGAGCCGTGATTGGCGGTGGTTTTCTTCGCTTGCCCGAAAGCGCATTGCCAGCAATCGCCACGAGCAAAACAGCACCTCCGATCAGTGTGTTCGCAGTCGCGGTTTCTCCCAGAAACATCCAGACCCAGAGTGGACCGAGCAGGACTTCGGCAAGCGACAACAGGGCAAGCTCTGCTGCGGGAAGGCTGCGCGATCCCAGCGTGTAGAGGATCAGGCCAGCCCCGACCTGGAACACACCCATGCCCATGGCGATGCCCCCGTCAATGGGGCTCAGAACCAGCGAGTGCCCGAGAGCAAGGCAGATCGCCAAGGTGATGACGATCGCGAATAGGCCCGACAGGAAGACCGCGGGCAGCATTTCCCCCGTGCGGCCCCACCGCAACGCCACGGTGAAGACCGCGAAGCCGAATGCCGAACCAAGCGCGGCAAGGCTGCCCTTGAGCACGACGCCTCCGGACTTGTCGGCGACCATGATCCCGATCCCGCCGATTGCGACTGCGATCGCGGCCCATGTTGCGGCGCGGACAGGTTCTCGCAGGACGATCCATCCCAGCACAGCGGCCATGAACGGCGCCGTTGCAAACAGCAGCATGGCATTCGCGACCGAGGTGTTCTGGATCGCGTAGATTCCGCCGGAATAGGCCGCGACCAGTGAAAGCCCTGCGATGACAGCGGGGGCGCCGATGCGGCGGATCTGAACAAATGGGCTTTCGCCAGACCGCACGCGGATAAGCACGTAGAGAAACAGCGACAGGCTGATCGACCGGTAGAGCAGTATCTGCCACACGACGGCGTCTTCGATCAGGCGAATACCAAGGCCGACCGTCGACCACAACACACCCGCCGCAAATACGAAGAGCACACCGTACTTGTGGGCATCGGCAGTGGAAGGGGCTGTGGAGATTGATGTCATGTCTGGCCGATTAAGAATGTCACGTCGTCAAGATTAACCTTGGGACGAGTGTGCCGATCACCCATTTGCGACATTGCCGGTGGTTGCTGCAGAGTTTCTCGGAGAATCAAAATCGCCAGTAATTTCACGATCGGCAAAAATGGCGGCGTGGTGCCAACGCACGGTATTTCGTTGAAGACGGCCGAATTGGGCCGTTTAAGGCGTCGGTCGCTATCGTCATCGCCCCAAACTTTCTGTAGCATTCGTATGAGTTTACCGACGGACCTTACATGAACCCTACGGAAATCGCAGACGCCCTGGAAGAAATCGCTGCTCGCCGGTTCGACGGCGGCGAGTTCCCGTTTGCGTTCGCCGCGGCCATGGGAAGTCCGCAGGCCACGGTCTCAAAGCTCCGCAGTGGGACGATCAACAAATCGAAAGTGCCCGGCGCGGTCCTGATGAACCGCAAGTATTATGCCATTGTGACTGACCCAGGAGCGGTGGACCAAGGCCTGTCGATGATCCGGTCGGACAAGAAGACCACCACCCACAAACCGGCGATCCTTCTGGCGACCGACGGCGTTGACCTGTCCGCCGAACATGTCGCTTCGGGCGACAGTTTGCACATCAAGTTCGCCGACCTGCATCATCACTTCGGGTTCTTCCTGCCAGCGGCTGGCATGTCGCGCTACAAGGCGGCGGAGGAGAACGAGGTCGACGTCAAGGCGGCCGGACGACTGGCCAAGCTCTATGATGCGCTTCTCAAGAAGAACCCGGAATGGAAGACACCGGAACGGCGGCATGACCTGAACCAGCTGATGACGCGGCTAATCTTCTGCATGTTTGCAGAGGACGTGGGCATCTTTGAAAACAACCTGTTCTCGCGCCTGATCTTCACCCATGCGGGCGACAAGGGGGAGGAGGCGCAGGCGTGTATCGCCTCGGCCTTTGCCGCGATGAACCTACCCAATGGCCGGCGTCAGGACCTGCCAGCCTGGGCTGATGCCTTTCCCTACGTGAACGGCGGGCTTTTCGCCGATGCACTAGACGTGCCGAAATTCGACCGCGGCGCCTATCGCTACCTTCAGGACGCCTGCCAGCTCGATTGGCAAGAGATCAACCCGGATATCTTCGGGTCCATGATTCAGTCAGTCGCCGATCCGGACAAACGGTCCGAACTAGGGATGCACTACACTTCGGTGCCGAACATCCTCAAGGTGCTGGGGCCGCTCTTCCTTGATGATCTGGATGAGCAGATCGAGAAGGCTGGCGATAGCCGCAAGGCGCTGGCAAGGGTGCTGAAACGGATCGAGGGGATACGGGTGTTCGACCCGGCCTGCGGATCGGGCAACTTCCTTGTCGTCGCCTATCGCGAGCTTCGTGCGCGGGAGATACGTGTGCTGGAGCGTCTGGCGCAGCTGGATGGCGGGGCCTCGGCGCAGATGTTCTCTGGCGTGCGGCTGGCGAATTTCTACGGGATCGAGATCACGGATTTCGCCGCGGAGACGGCGAAACTGGCACTTTTCATCGCGGAGTATCAGGCCAATGCGCGGTTCGGTGAGATGTTCGGGAATACAGCCCCGGCCCTACCCCTGCGAGATGGTGGGAACATCGTTTGCGAAAACTCGCTAAGATTGGACTGGAACCGCGTTTGCCCACCCCCAAGCGACGACGAAGAGGTCTTCATCGCTGGCAATCCACCGTTCTTGGGCAAAGCGCAACAAGAGGCATCTCATAAGGCCGACAAGGATCTTCTCTTTGGTGATTTGGGGGTGAACTATAAGGCGTTCGACTACGTGGTCGGCTGGTTCTACAAGGCAGGGCAGTATATTAAAGATCGCCCTGCACAGGCAGCGCTCGTGGCTACAAACTCGATTGCGCAAGGCGATGCTGCCTCAACAATATGGCCTTTGATTCTAGGAGGCGGGCGCGAAATCGGTTTTGCACATCGCACTTTCAAATGGCGTAACAACGCATCAGCCAATGCAGCCGTGATGTGCGTTATTGTTGGAATCAGAAACCGCTCGAATGCGCCGAAGACCCTGTTTGATGGCGATCTGAAGACACCCGCTTCGCACATCAATTCCTACCTATTGAATATGAGTGACATGGTCGTCAGGCGCTTAAACACTTCACTGTTTGGGCTGCCCGAAATGCAATTCGGAAACATGCCCTACGACGCTGGTAAGCTCTTGATGAAACCATCTGAAAGGGATCAGCTCTTGGACCATCATCCAGAAGCTGCCGAATTTGTCCGCCGCTTTATGGGTTCACAGGAAGTGGTAAAGGGAATCGAAAGATACTGCCTGTGGATCGATGATGAGAAACTCGAAGAAGCAACGAAAATCGTAGGCGTCCGGAAAATGATCGAGGCAACGCGCGCCGCGCGCCTCGATATGAAGGATAAGGCGGGGAGAGACTTGGCAGAACGCCCCCATCAATTTCGAGAGCACTACGCCCCAAGAAGCTCGGCAATTCTGGTTCCGGGTGTCACTTCCGAACGGCGCCCCTACCTGCCCGTCGAGCGTGTTGGCGCAGACGTTATTGCTTCCAACCTCAATTTTGCCCTCTACGACGCACCCGAATGGTGCCTCGCCCTCATCGCTTCGCGCCTACACTTGGTCTGGATAGGCACTGTCTGCGGCAGATTGGAGTCGCGCTTCCGCTATTCCAATACGCTTGGCTGGAACACCTTCCCCGTGCCTCGCTTCACCGAGGATCAGCTGGAGGCACTGAACGCGTCCGCACGCGCGATCCTCAAGACACGCTACATGCACCACCCCAAGACCATCGCGCAGTTGTACGACCCCGACGACATGCCGGACGACCTGCGCGAGGTGCACCGCCAGAATGACGAATTGCTCGAGACGATGTATATCGGGCGCCCGTTCCGCAACGATACCGAGCGGCTGGAGCGGCTGTTCAAGCTCTATGCTGCGCGGATCGAGAAGCTGAAAAAGGAAGAGGCCCCCAAAAGAATGGTAAAAAGTCATGGTTGATCTTGTTCGTATGACCTACGGCCATTCCGGCGCGGACTCCAAAACGAATAGCCTCGGCCAGCGCCCGATGCAGGCCCGCGTCTATGAGGCGCGCGCCGCGCAGTTCCTGCTGCTGAAGGCGCCCCCGGCGGCGGGCAAGTCCCGTGCCTTGATGTTCCTCGCGCTCGACAAGCTGGAAAACCAGGGCGTGAGAAAGGTGATCGTCGCGGTGCCCGAAACCTCCATCGGCAGTTCATTCTGCTCAACCGACCTGACCTCCTACGGGTTCTGGGCCGATTGGGAGGTGAAGCCGCAATGGAACCTCTGCCTGTCGGGCGAGGACGGCATGGCGAAATCACAAAAAGTGAAGGCGTTTGAGGCCTTCATAGACAGCGACGCCAGCGTCATCGTCTGCACCCATGCCACATTCCGGTTTGCCTTCGACGCCATCGAAAAAGCGCGCGGCGTAGAGGCCTTTGACGATTGCATGATCGCTATCGACGAGTTCCACCACGTTGCGGCAGCCGATGACAACCGCCTTGGGGAGATCCTGCGCAAGCTGCTGGCCCGCGAGAAAGCCCACGTGATGGCAATGACTGGGTCCTATTTCCGTGGCGACAGCGTTCCGGTTCTGCGCCCCGAGGATGAGGCGCGGTTCAAGTCTATCACCTACAGCTACTATGAGCAGCTTGAAGGCTATGAGCACCTGAAGTCGCTGGGGATTTCCTACTCGTTCTACCGGGGGCGATATATCTCGGCGATCCCTGATGTGCTCGACACGGACCGCAAGACGATCATCCACATCCCGCACCGTGGATCGGCGGAAGCCTTTGGCGAGAAGCATGACGAGGTCGGTTTGATCATGGGCGCGATTGGCGAGCATGTGGGCCGTGATCCGGACACCGGGTTCGATTTGGTGAAACGCGCCTCGGACGGCAGGGTTCTGAAAATCGCTGACCTGGTGGATGACGGCGACGGACGCGACGGCATCAAGGCCGCGTTGCAGGCAGAGGCGAAGGGCCCCGATGGCAAGCGGGATGACGAAGCGGATCGAGGCAAAGTCGATATCATCATCGCCCTCGGCATGGCCAAGGAGGGGTTTGACTGGCCTTGGTGCGAACATGCGCTGACCATCGGCTATCGGAATTCGCTGACGGAGATCGTCCAGATCATTGGCAGGGCCACCCGCGATGCACCTGGCAAGCCCCACGCCCAGTTCACCAACCTGGTCGCCGAGCCCGGTGTGGAAACCACGGTGGTCGCCGACGCAGTCAACGACATGCTGAAAGCGATTTCGGGTGCGATGCTGATGGAGCAGGTGCTGGCACCCAACTTCAAGTTCTATCGCCGAGAAGACGGGGATATCCGCGCGCCCGTCGAGACAACGAACGACGGCACCGTACATATTGGCATCAAGGGCTTGATGGAGCCGCCTACGGCCCGCGCCCGTGCTATCGTTGAGAACGACATGAACGAGCTGGTGGCCAAGGCTTGTCAAGCTATGGACCGGCGCGTTGTCGCGGATGACGTGGCACCCGAGGTGGCCACACAAATGGTGCTGACGGACATCATAGAGACGACCTACGAGAACCTGTCAGACGACGAAACAGAATCCGTGCGCCAGGACCTTGCCGCGCGGATGAACCTGATCGGCATGGCGAAACGCGCATCGCAAGAAGGCGGGTTTGCTGAAGAGGGCGAGGAGTACGACGCTGAGCCGTCGGAGAACCTGTCCCTGATGAACATGGTGAAGCGGTTCGTGAACGTGCGCGAACTGGATATTGACCTGATCGACAGCGTGAACCCGTTTAAGGAAGGTTTCGACGTCGCCTCGCGCGCCTTCGACACACCACTCCTGAAGACCATCCAGGACGCGATGATTTCACAGCGCATCCAGATGACCGAAAAAGAAGCGCTAACACTGTGGCCGCGCATCAAGCGGTTTCGGGCGCAGGAAGGCCGCGAACCCAACCCGCATTCGGCCGATCCATTGGAGAAGCGACTCGCGGAAGCCCATGCATATATCAAGACGAAAAAGGCCGAACGCCAGCGAGCGGCTAAGTCGGGAACCTGAGCCACATGCCGCGCTACCGATCCCTCGATGAAATCTTCGACGAGCCGGATGAGTTCGGGCTGCTCGAAATCAAGGAGCGGAACCGCGGCGCGGCGGCAACGCCAGACGCCCGCAATGCCGAGATCGTCTCGCAGGTGAATGCTTTTTACGAGTCGAACGGCCGGATTCCGGACGACAACAGCTTAGACCTTGAGGAAATGAAGCTCGGGACGATCTGGCGATCGATCCGGACTAGTCCGACGGCTGCGATGATGGAGGCTGACCGGAATCGGCTTCTTGGACATGGCCATCCAGTGACACGGACCGCAACCATTGCCGATGCAGAGGCTCCGCCTATGCCTGAGCCCGATTGGCGCGAAGACGTTGCCGACGAGGAAGTACCGACAAGCCTTGACGACATCTTCGGCGATGATGACCTCGACGTGCACGACGCGGTTCTGAACATAAGAAACGTGACGCCAGCGTCAGAGCGCCAGTTGCCTGATCACCGGGCCGACATGTTTCCGTGTCCGGATTTCGAACACTTCGAAGACGGCTTTGCCGAGATGCAGTCGAAGCTCGAGTCCGGAGATCGAAAGGTCCTCCCGGTTCAGGACAATGTAGAGATCACGGTCTACGAAGGCGATTTCTTTATCCATCGTGGTTTTCTGGTCTATGTCGCCGAAAAAACGGAACTGTCGCGCAGAAGCGGCAAACCAGATCACCGTTTGCGGATCATCTTCTCCAATGGCATGGAGAATGATCCTCTGTCGTCGTCATTTCGCAAAGCGCTCGCAGCAGATAAGACCGCACGGATTGTCGAAAGGGCTGGGTTTGGCCGGCTCGATCCAGAATGGGATCAGGATAGCATGGCGGTCACCGGCACAGTGTATGTGGCGCGAAGCCTGTCCAGAGTCCCGGAAATCGCAGAAGTATCAAAGATCCTGCACAAGGTCGGTGTGACCAGTCAGGATGTCCGGCGGCGCATTGCCGATGCGAAAAACGACCCAACTTTCCTGCTCGCGCCTGTCGAAATTGTCGCCACCTATGAGTTGCACAATCTGGAACGCATGAAGGTCGAAGACCTTTTGCATCGCTTTTTTGATGTCGCGCGGCCGCAGGGTCTTGTGATCACCGACCGGTTCGGCAAGGCGGTCCATCCTCGAGAATGGTTCTACGTGCTTCCTGAGCATGTGAGCCAAGCCGTTCAGCTCATTCAAGAACGCAGGTTGCATGAGTACAGGTACGACAGCCAACGCCAGTTGATCGTCAAGGTGGAGCCGGGCGCTTAGGCGTGCTTTTCTATTGAAACAGGTTCGTTCGGAGTAGGGCGCGTGATCCGAGCTCAGAAGAAGGTGACCTCCCGCAGGCCTTGAAACGCGCCTTCTTTGAACGCGCCGGCTTTATGCAGCCGCGGGAAATCTGGAAGCCTGTCTACCTCGACTAACGGAAGCAAAATGTCAGCGCTGAACCATGGCATTTTCGCGCACCGGCTTTCATCATACATCTTCGAAAGTGCCCTTCCGACCGCATAAGCGCCGGCCAAGTCAATTTTGGAAACGCGTGTTCGATTTATAGGAAGCAGGCTCCCAGTTGTCGATTTACCGCCGACATTGAAATAGATCAGGTCATGGCCCCACCCGAGGCGTATGATATGTGTCCGGTCCGACCGTTGGATTGAAACTCTCGGAAATAGGTCCCTGACCCAAACCTTATGTTCATCGCACCAGTCGAGGGCTTCCTTCAACATCGCTACGCCGCCTAGGTCTTTCTTCCAGATCGGACATAAGTGCTGAAACCCGGCGAATTTGACCCGCTTCTCACTTCTGATGTCGTTAGCAACGAAATTGCCTTCGCGTGTGACCTTTGGAGACCACATTTGCTCTTCGAGCGCGGCTGCGTCCTCCAAACCTATGTGCATGTCATCAATCGCAACTTTGGTATTCGCAGAAATGGCTCTGTGTTGGGCTTCAATAAAAGTAATGGGCGGTAGCGGTTTGCTCGGGTGTTGGTCGAGAATTGAGGGCGCGTTGGGTCGAACGATATCGTCAGGAACATCCACTGGCCTGTCTGTTTTCACGTCGTGGTCGACTAGCCAACGGTACGGTGTCCCGAGGTCCATAGGATCATCATTCATGAGCGAAAGATGTGGCAGACCCTTTTTCAGGAACGCCATGATCTCGCGCGTGTCCTGACGTTCCGCTCCCATGAGCCGTCCTTGAAAGGTTTGCCGATCTGAATTGCTTTGGCGGGCTTTCAGTGCGTTTTCGATGCGCTCACGTTCGATATCGCTCAGCTGGCGTCGTAGATACGCGATAGAAACATCGACGTCACCGTAGTCGTCTCGCTCCTCAAGCGCGCTGCCGAATAGCTTCAAGGTGATGCGCTGCAGGCGATCGGAATCGCCGTTGATGACCTTGGCCCGGGCGAGAAGTTCAGAAATGACGGTCTGAACCTTATCGCGCCCGATACGCTTTCGCTTGGGTTCCAGTGCGAGGCGAGTCCCATTCGGCGTTAGCTGCCAATAAAACAAACTGTCAAAGATGTCGGCAGGCTCCAAGTACCCAGCCTCGGCCATCTGGCGCAAGATGAGGTCAGCATGATGGGCATCGCAATCCAGGGTCCGTATTGCCTCTTCAAGCCCGACAGATCTTCCATTGATTGCTGAGCGCAGGACTGCTTGGACCAGCTCCAATGGTACCGTTTTTACTGGCGAATGCTTATGGGACCCTCGCTCATTCATTGTTCAACGGCGTCGCAGAAAAAAACCTCATCAACGCCTCCCCAACCTTCCCAAACGAGCCAGCTGCGCCATCATTTGCGATCCGGTTCCGGTGGGTGGACTGCCCCCTGCAGGTGTCACATTTGCCATTCCCGGCCGTTGCGGCATTTGTTGGGCACCAAAGAACTGCCGTGCTCTGAGTGCTGCATATTCGGCTCCACTGGCACCACCAGCAAGATACCGATTGTAAGCCTGCTGTCGCGTTGCCCTTTAATCTGAGACGCGACGCGTTTGGCGACAATTTTTGCCCTTAATTGTGAGATACGGCTGTCATGGGGCCCCTGTTTCTCGCGCACCTTTGCGCGATGTGATCAACCGCGGCAAGCAATCGAGGCTCCTTCTCGAAGGCGCGCAAGAGAGCAACCCTTGCATAGTCGTCGATGCTTTTGCTGACGATGGCTGCCTTAGCCAAGGGATGAGATCGAGCGGCGGCGATTGCGGCGAGGCAGAACAGCCTAACTTCCGATCTGGGGTTCTGGACAGCGAACGACGGATCCCCGCGGAAGGTTTTGAGTGACATGGCAAAGGTGACTGCGCGCATTGCGCGCCGAAGTTGCTTGGGGCCGCGCGAGCGCGCGGCGCACTCAAGCATCTCTGCCCCGCGGCGCGCTCGGTATATCAGTTTTCCAGATATTTGTTCCTCACGGAGTTTGCCAAGGGTCTGCACAAGTCTCGTCCCGCAAACTTGGCAGTCAAATGCCCAGGCCCGCCTCCAATGCCTGAGCGAAAGACCCTCTCTGGCGCATTGCATGCAATGCTGGAATGGCATCTGAGCCGTCAGCGAGGCTTCTCGTGGCGTCATTGCCGGAAAGGTCAAAGATCGAACAACATCTGGGTTAACCCGTGCGGCGTTGGCAATCTTCGCCGCCGCAGCCGCGTCGACGTTGAAGTCCAAGGCGGTGCCATGCGCGGTATCGATTCTGAGATGAGCCAGTAGTTCCGCATCATCACAGTAGTTGGCCGCCGCCAGCCGAGACAACCAACCTGACAACAACTCGTCTGGCAGCGGCGCGACAGTCTTGGGCAGCGGGTGCGGCTTCACACCCGGGACTTCTGGAGCCGCCGATGGGGGTTCGCATGGCGCGACCAAACCGGCGTCCATTTTGCGATTGCGTCATCGGTGATGCATTCCTCGCCTGTGATAATGGCGTCGATGGAAAGATCCTTGACCAGAGCGAAGATGCGCGAGGTCACCCCACCGGTCAGTGCCAAGACCTGCTTGAGAGATTTGACCTTCAGGTTGGACTTCTTTTCCAGTGGCATGGCAGCAATAAGGGTCTGGATCATGTCCGAGAACTCGGCATCGTCGCGCCAGTTTGGCAGATGATGTTCGTCCAGCCGTCGGGCAAGCTGGATATCACCGCGAATAGCATCGACGGCCTCGCTGACCCCAAGGCAGACCAGTGACACCTCGAGTTCATTGCTGAGATACCGCAGGACATTGAGAAATCGGCGCTGTTCGCGGTGGGTCCCGGCCAAGAGATTGTGGACCTCGTCGATCATGATCATCCGCAGGCCAAGGTCGCGTAAGAGCGCGATGACACGGACTTCGAGGGAAGCCACATTTTGAGCGCGGGCGCTAAGAGCCGTCGCCGGGGCGCCGACGGCGGCCAGGATGTGCAGGTAAAACCGCCGTTCATCAGGTGCGGGCGGCGCTTGCAACAGCAGAAGCGGTGTGCGGGTGATGCCCGACGCCGGATCGTATTCTGGTGCGTACTTGCGCGACAGGTTTCGGGCAATCATCGTCTTTCCGATCCCGGAGGCGCCATGCACAAGAAGCCCAGGCATACGGGTTTGTCGTGGCGCTTCGATCATGCCCTGCAAGCGGTCCAACACCTGTTCCGCCCGAGGAAAGCCGATCCAGATATCCGATTGAATGAGGGCGATCCGGCCGTCTTCTTCAGTTGTCCCTGCCCTCAATTCACCATCTCTCCACCTTGAACAATGGGCGCGATGTATCACCCGTATCGATCGGGCGCAGCCCTTCGGTTGTCGAGACGGCCGAGTTCGTGCCCTTCAATGTCCCTTTTCTTTCACGGGTTCTGCGTTCGGCCTTCGTCAGGCCCCGGCTTTCAGCTTCGATCTGGCGTTGCTGTCGGATCAGCTCAGCCAGCACCAGCTCATTAGACCCGGACTTGCCAAGGGCACGGGCCTTCCTCATCGCTTCGCGATATTCCCAGAGCGAGACGGGCGGAATTTCCAGGTTTCTGTACCGCGCCTCAACATACCGGCCATCGTCCAGTTCGACCCAGATCATTGAGATATCGCGAGGATCGTAGCGAACGACCACCTTTCCATCCCCGCGCCCAATGTGGCCTGCAAGGGCATCTGACCAGTACCTTATCTGGAACAGATGGATGCCGTCACGCCTGATCTTGCGCAGTTCACTCGGCAGGAAGCTCACCTGAAAGGCTTCCATCTCGAAGGGGATGTCGCCTGTCATTTGCTCTGAGAGCGCCTCCCATTTGGCAACGGGCGTGCAGCCAAGACTTGAATGAATGCTGTTGTTGTAACGGCAGATTTCCAGAGCAAACCAGCGATCGAATTCGCTCAACGTCATCGTGGCCTTGCTTTCGGCGTCATAGTCGCCCTTTGCCGCGATCGAGGATTGCGTTGTTCCCGGCAACAGGTGAACGGCCCCCATCATGGTGCCGATCAACCGTTCGATGTGACCACCGAAGTGAGGACTTGCTGGCGGTCGATAGACCAGATCGATCCCCCAATCCGCACAGGCCGACCGAAAGGCGCGCGACCGGAAATCGCGACCGTTATCGACGTGGATGCTGTGCGGTTTGCCCTGTGCCGGCCAAGGAACATCGCACGCCAATTCCGCAAGAAGTTCCTCCTTGAGGGCCACCGCCTGTGTCAGGCAAAGCGCCACTGACAGACGCGAAGGTGCCTCGAGAGAGGTGTAATATCCGGTCACCATCCGCGTTGCGACGTCGATCGCCAGCGTGACCCAAGGCCGCCCAATTGGTTTGCGTTCAAAGCCGTCGACAAGAATGATGTCCGCCGGTGTATGATCAATTTGGACGATCTCCAGTGGCATACTGGCCTTGTTCTCACCTGTGACCGGCGCAAACTTCTGGCGGGCCGCCTTTGCGCCCTCTCGTGCCTTCGCAACTTCGCGGGCATCCATCGCATCCAGACGACGCTGAACCGTTCGCCGTGTCGGCGGTTGCAAGCCCTCCTGCCAGCAAGCGCTGCGGATTTCTGTCACGACGCGCGACAAGCTCGAACGCTCCCGGCGCAAGAAATAGCGGCGAAGGTGCTCCTCGATTACCGCTTCGACTTTGCTGGATATTAACATCGTCCCGGTCGGGCGGCCCCGTTTCCGCGGAGCCAGAGCGCTGGTGCGCCCACCCTCTTCCGCCAACCGTTTTATCCAACGCCAGACCGTCGCCCTGCTGACACCAAGCTCCCAAACGGCGTCATTGATGCCACGTTCCAGGCTGCCAGTCCCATTGAGATATGCCTGAACAAGAGGGCGCAGCACCGCGGCCCTGCGCGCCTCTTCAGCACCAACAGCAACGCAGTCTTCGCCATCATCATTCATCGATATTTGCCGCAAATGTCTGTGAACCCTGTCTCAGGTTTAAGGGAAAAAATATCAGAATTAAAGGCAAAATCTCATATTTAAGGGCAAAGCTCAGCCGTTGATTTCGTTGAATCTCTCATCTCACAATTAAGGGCTACGCGACACTATTCGAGAGTATCCACGGAGGATCAAAGCCCCCTGCCCCAGTCTGAAGCGCTGCGATCTGCGGGATGCCGTGAGATGGCATCGCCATTTGTGGACAGCCCCTGTTTTGCAAGAGTTTTCTTCTGTGTTTGTGATCTTTTTGTGTAGCGGTCATTTGTCCGGCCTGTTTGCGCGGCGCATATGCCGCTGGCCCTGATGAAGTCCGCGAACCGGATCCCTATCAACTTATTGGGCTATGCTGCCCTGGCAATGCCACGGGGT
>Ga0160419_100654_pt1 | contig 19875 bp, 12 predicted proteins | sample CelAP2metagpilot_2_FD_108196 | JGI IMG/M metagenome (GOLD analysis project Ga0160419, IMG submission 108196) | Phycosphere-associated microbial communities from Cellana algal ponds in Kailua-Kona, Hawaii, USA - Cellana AP2-4-25 metagenome pilot ... | reverse complement strand
CCGGGGATAACAGGCTGATCTCCCCCAAGAGCTCACATCGACGGGGGGGTTTGGCACCTCGATGTCGGCTCGTCACATCCTGGGGCTGGAGAAGGTCCCAAGGGTTGGGCTGTTCGCCCATTAAAGTGGCACGCGAGCTGGGTTCAGAACGTCGTGAGACAGTTCGGTCTCTATCTACAGTGGGCGTTAGAAATTTGAGTGGATCTGACTTTAGTACGAGAGGACCGAGTTGGACGAACCTCTGGTGTATCTGTTGTTCCGCCAGGAGCACTGCAGAGTAGCTACGTTCGGAAGGGATAAGCGCTGAAAGCATATAAGCGCGAAACCCACCACAAGATGAGATTTCTTTAAAGGGTCGTGGGAGATGACCACGTTGATAGGCTATAGGTGTAAAGGCAGTAATGTCATAGCCGAGTAGTACTAATAACCCATAGGCTTATTGTACGCCTGTTTTTTTTAAGAGTACAAACAAATTTTCATGAATTATTTTTCAATATGTCACTATATACGGTCAGGTAGAATAATCTACGTACACCGAAAGATTTAAGGTGATTATAGCGATGGGGCTCACCTCTTACCATTCCGAACAGAGAAGTTAAGCCCATTAGCGCCGATGGTACTACATTGTGGGAGAGTAGGTCGTCGCCTTTTTTAAATCCTCAACATTTATTTGTTGAGGATTTTTTTTTGTCCTTTTGTTTTTAATTTATGCTTTTTAATATGTTTATTTCTTTTATTTTTGGAGGTGATGGAAATAAATAAAGAGTTAGAATTAGCTTGGGATTTTGTAAACAAAAGCCAACGAAATATTTTCTTAACAGGTAAAGCTGGAACGGGAAAAACCACGTTTCTTCATAGATTAAAATTAAATTCACTTAAAAGAATGGTTATTGTTGCTCCTACGGGTGTAGCAGCGATTAATGCTAAAGGCGTTACTATCCATTCATTCTTTCAATTACCATTTGGACCTATACTTCCTGATGATACGCTATCTGGTAGTAATGGATTTAAAAATAAGTTCAGTAAAACAAAAATTAATATCATTAAATCGTTAGACTTATTAGTGATTGATGAAATTAGTATGGTTAGAGCTGATTTATTAGATGCTATAGATAAAACGCTTAGACGATATAAGGATAGAAATCAAGTTTTTGGTGGTGTGCAAGTTCTTATGATAGGCGATTTACAACAGTTGTCACCTGTTGTAAGAGATAATGAATGGGAACTTCTTAAACCATTCTACAATAATGCCTATTTTTTTAGCAGCCATGCGTATCAATATTGTAATCCTATAACGGTTGAGTTAAAGCACATATACAGACAAGATAATCCTAAGTTTATTAATATTCTAAATGAAATTAGATCTAATAATCTATCTCAGCAATCAATAGAAGTACTTAATAAGCGTTTTGATTCTAATTTTTCACCTTCAGAAAATGAAGGCTATATATTTTTAACGACTCATAATAGCAAAGCCGATCAAATAAATAAATCAGAATTAGATAAACTTTCAAGCAAAACAGTAAGTTATTCAGCTAAAGTTGAAGGTAAATTCCCAGAGTTTTCCTATCCGAATGAGGATAAATTAGTGTTGAAAGTTGGCGCGCAAGTAATGTTTATTAAAAACGATAGCTCACCAGAAAAACGCTATTTCAATGGAAAAATTGGTAAAGTAATTCATTTAGATAAAGACGAAGTTGTTGTAAAATGTCCAGACGATGATTTTACAATCATTACAAAACCTGAAACTTGGGAAAACATTACCTACAAAGTAGATAAAGAAACAGACGCTATTACCGAAGACAAAATTGGCAGCTACACGCAGATGCCTTTACGCTTAGCTTGGTCAATTACAATACATAAAAGTCAAGGATTAACCTTTGAAAAAGCTGTTATTGATGCAGAAGGTGCTTTTGCTCATGGACAAACCTATGTTGCTTTAAGTAGATGTAAATCTTTAGAAGGTTTAGTTTTAAAAAGTAAAATCGATTCAAGACAAATTATAAGTGATATCAATGTTTTAAACTTTACTAAACAAGCTGAAGAAAACCAACCTGATACTACCGAATTAGAACAATCAAAATCTATATTTCAGCTTCAATTAATTTCAGAAGTTTTTGATTTTTTTCCATTTATATATCCCGTGAATAGAGTTTTAGATATTTATTATAAAAACAGAGGAAGTATTGAAGGTAACCTAGAGCAACCTTTAACCAGTATTAAAGACTGTGCTACAAACTTACTGAAAGTGGCTAATTCATTTAAAATTCAACTAAAAGAATTAGCGCAGAATAAGTTGCCAGAAAACGATCAAGTGATACAAGAGCGTTTTAAAAAAGCTATTACTTATTTTACTGAAGAAACTAAAAGCAAAATTATTGATACTTATCAAAACTTTAGTTTTAGTACAGATAACAAAGCTTTAGATAAAGATATTAGTAAACAATTAGATACGATTGAAGAACTTATAGCGACTAAAAAATTCTATTTTTCTGAGTTGAAAGAAGGTTTTGAAGTCAATAAGTTTTTAGGATTAAGAGCTAAATCGGTATTTTTAACTAAAGACAAACCAAAAAAACTAAGAAAAACTGTTATTGACGGTACAACAAATATCGAGTTATTTGAATTGTTAAGAGAGTTAAGAAATACACTTGCTCAAGAACACGATTTAATTCATTATCAAATATTCACACAAAAAGCACTTTACGAGATGTGCGAAACCCTACCAACGACTAAAAAAGAATTATTACAAGTCAATGGTTTTGGTAAAGTGCGAGTTGAAAAGTATGGAAACGATATTTTAAATGTAATTAGAGAATATTGTGAAGAGAATGATATTGATACTTCAGATGCAAATCAATTTGAATTTGTAGAAGAAAAAAAGCCTAAACGTAAAAAAGGCGACACACAAAAAGAATCTTTAGCGCTTTTTAAAGAAGGTAAAACCATAGAAGAAATTGCTCACATTAGAGAATTAAATGAAAATACAATATTCGGTCATTTGTCTAAATTTATTAAATCTGGTGAAATTAAAATTTCCGATTTAATGCCAAAAGCCCATTATCAAGAATTAAAAGAATTGATCCCAAAACATACATTTGATACACTTTCAGATTTAAAACATCAACTAGATGATAAATATAGTTATGGTGAAATCAGGTTGGTTTTAGAAGAATTAAACTCATAAAAAAAGGCTTCAACATTACATGCGAAGCCTTTTCAATTTTATATTATCGAAAATGTTATCCTTTAATAACACCTCTAGAAATTACAATCTTTTGGATTTCAGAAGTACCTTCATAAATCTGAGTGATTTTTGCATCACGCATTAAACGCTCTACGTGGTATTCTTTTACAAAACCATTTCCACCGTGTATTTGTACAGCTTCAACCGTTTGTTCCATTGCAACTTTACTAGCGTATAATTTTGCCATAGCGCTAGACATATCGTAATTGTTACCTTGGTCTTTGTCCCAAGCAGCTTTCATAACTAACATACGTGCAGCTTCAATTTCTGTATACATGTCTGCAAGTTTAAAAGCAATAGCTTGATGGTTACAAATTTCGGTACCAAAAGCTTTACGCTCTTTACTATATTTTAGGGCTAGCTCGTAAGCACCAGAAGCAATACCTAAAGCTTGAGCAGCAATACCAATACGTCCACCAGAAAGTGTTTTCATTGCGAATTTAAAACCAAATCCGTCTTCACCAATTCTGTTTTCTTTTGGTACTTTAACATCATTAAATTGAAGCGTATGTGTATCACTTCCTCTAATTCCTAATTTATCTTCTTTAGGACCAACATCAAAACCTTCCATGCCTTTTTCAACTATAAAAGCATTGATTCCTCTATGTCCTTTTTCTCTGTCAGTTTGTGCAATTACTAGGTAAACATCTGCACGACCACCATTAGTAATCCAGTTTTTTGTTCCATTAATTACATAATGGTCACCTTTGTCTATTGCAGTAGTTGTTTGCGATGTTGCATCACTACCTGCTTCAGGTTCACTTAAACAAAACGCACCAATTTGCTCACCAGTTGCAAGTTTAGTAAGATATTTTTGTTTTTGTTCTTCGTTTCCGTAAGCTTCAAGACCGTAACAAACTAAAGAGTTGTTTACAGAAACCATTACAGAAGCAGAAGCATCTATTTTAGATAATTCTTCCATGATTAACACGTAAGAAATCGCATCCATACCACTTCCACCGTATTTTGGATCTACCATAATTCCCATAAAACCAAGTTCTCCCATTTTTCTCACTAATTCTTGTGGAAATTGTTGTTTATCATCACGTTCTATAACGCCAGGTAATAATTCTGTTCTTGCAAAATCACGAGCAGCGTCGCGAATCATTAAATGTTCTTCTGTAAGATTAAAATCCATAATGGTATATAAAATTATTAATTCAATAAAAAATGTCCCCAAAGATAACTTTTTATTAGCATTTTTTCAATCGTTATAGTTATTTTTACATGATATGTTAAAAGAAAGTTATCACATAATTGGTGTCATGTCAGGAACGTCTTTAGACGGGATTGATTTAGCTGAAATCAATTTCACTAAAAATGAAACTTGGCAATTTCAAATTTTAAAAGCAACTACAGTTCCTTACACTGAAGAATGGCTATGTAAATTAAAAAGCTTGACTCAAAAATCTAAAAAAGATTTACAACAAATAGATTTAGATTACACTAATTATTTAGCTGAAGTTATTACCGCATTTATTAAAAAAAATAGCATAAAAAATATTGATGCAGTTTGTTCTCATGGTCATACTGCATTGCATCAACCAGAACAAAAATTGACTTATCAAATTGGTAATTTACCAGAATTAGCAAAAAAAATAAATCAAAATGTGGTTTGTGATTTTAGGGTGCAGGATGTGGAATTTGGTGGTCAAGGTGCACCATTAGTGCCCATTGGTGACAAGCTTTTATTTTCGGAGTATAATTATTGTATCAATCTTGGTGGATTTGCAAACGTTTCGACTAAAATTAAAAATCAACGTATAGCTTTCGATATTTGTCCAGTTAATATTGTGCTTAATAAATATGTGCAACAATTAGGATTGGGTTTTGATGATAAAGGAAATTTAGCTTCTCAAGGAAAAATAAATCAACAATTATTAGAACAATTAAACGCTTTAGATTTCTATAAAAAATCATATCCAAAATCCTTAGGGTTAGAATGGGTAGAGCAGCAAATATTTCCTTTAATCAATCAATATGATTTAACGATTAAAGATATTTTGCGAACTATGGTCGAGCATGTTGCACAACAAATAGCAAAAGTAATCAGTAAAAAAGTAAATGTATCTGTTTTGCTAACTGGTGGCGGAACTTATAATGACTTTTTAGTTGAAAGAATTATAGCTTTAACCAATAACAAAATAATCATCCCATCTAAGGATATAATTGAGTTTAAAGAAGCATTAATCTTCGGTTTTTTAGGTGTTTTAAAACTGAGAGATGAAAATAATTGTTTAGCATCCGTAACGGGCGCTAATAAAGATCATTCTTCTGGAAACATATTTCTTAACAATAATTTATAATAATAAAAATGGCTTTACTTTTTAAAGCCATTTTTTGTTTTTTATATTTGTTAAACTAATTAACTATATACTTCAAGATATGAATCAACTTTAACGTTTTGTTACTTAACAATAAATATAACTTTAAGTTGAATTCACTTTAATAAACTAGATGAAAGATTTACTAAAAATTTACGAAAATAAGGCACCAGAGATTGTCTTTAATTGGAAGGATTCTGAAACTGATGCAGAAGGTTGGACTGTTATAAACTCTTTACGTGGCGGTGCTGCTGGTGGTGGTACACGTATGCGCAAAGGACTAGATATGAACGAGGTTTTATCTTTAGCAAAAACAATGGAAGTTAAATTTACTGTATCAGGACCAGCAATTGGTGGTGCAAAATCAGGAATTAACTTTGATCCAAAAGACCCAAGAAAACGTGGTGTTTTAGAGCGTTGGTATAAAGCAGTTTCTCCATTATTAAAAAGTTATTATGGTACTGGTGGAGATTTAAATGTAGATGAAATACACGAAGTAATCCCAATTACAGAAGATTCAGGTGTTTGGCATCCGCAAGAAGGTGTTTTTAATGGTCATTTTCAACCAACTGAAGCAGACAAAATTAACCGTATCGGTCAGTTACGTCAAGGTGTAATTAAGGTTTTAGAAAATGTAAACTACTCACCAGACGTTTCAAAAAAATATACTGTAGCAGATATGATTACTGGTTACGGTGTTGCAGAAGCAGTGAAGCATTATTATGATATCTACGGTGGAAATGTAAAAGGAAAACGTGCCGTTATCCAAGGTTTTGGTAACGTAGGTTCTGCAGCAGCTTACTACCTAGCACAAATGGGAGCAAAAGTAGTGGGAATTATTGATATTTCTGGAGGCGTAATTAATGAAAACGGATTCACTTTTGAAGAAATTAAAGAGTTCTTCTTAAATAAAAACGGAAATACTTTACTAGCAGACAATATGATTCCTTTTGAAGAAATGAATGAACGTGTTTGGTCACTTGAAACCGAAATATTTGCACCATGTGCAGCATCACGTTTAATTACTCAAGATCAAATTGACAAAATGATAAGCACAGGTTTAGAAGTCATTTCTTGTGGTGCAAATGTACCGTTTGCAGATAAAGAAATTTTCTTTGGACCAATTATGGAGCAAACCGATGAGCGTGTAAGCTTAATACCAGACTTTATTTCAAACTGTGGTATGGCACGTGTGTTTGCTTATTTTATGGAGCGTAAAGTTCAAATGACAGATGAAGCTATTTTTAATGATACTTCAGAAATAATAAGAAATGCAATTCAAAACGTTTACGAAAAAAGTCCTTTAAAGACAGAAATAAGTAAGACAGCTTTTGAAATTGCATTAAAACAATTAGTATAAATTACAACTTAAACATAAAAAATGGAATTATTAATAGTAATAGTATTTGCACTTGGTTATCTAGCCATCACATTAGAACATAGTTTAAAAATAGATAAACTAATTCCTGCAGTTTCTATGATGGCGATTTGTTGGGCAATCATAGCTTTTGGGATTGATGATTTTAAATATTGGTTTGATTCAGGTCAACACAAATTACTAGAGTCATTTGGAGCATTAGAGCATGAAGGTAAAATGCATTTGATGGAAGAAACCCTTCTTCATCACTTAGGTAAAACAGCAGAAATTTTATTTTTTCTTTTAGGTGCAATGACCATTGTTGAAATTATAGATTATTTTGATGGTTTTTCAACATTTAAATCCTACATAAAGACGAAAAATAAAAAGAGACTGTTATGGATCTTTGCATTTTTAGCTTTCATATTATCAGCAATTATAGACAATTTAACAGCAACGATAGTTTTAATTACAATTCTTCAAAAAATTGTTAATAATAAAGAAACCCGTATGTGGTTTGCAGGATTAATTATTATAGCTGCTAACGCTGGTGGTGCTTGGTCTCCAATTGGTGATGTTACAACAACAATGCTATGGATTGCTAATAAAGTATCTGCTGGTAAGTTGGTTGAATTTTTAGTGATTCCATCATTGGTTTGTATGGTTATTCCTGTATTTATTGCTTCGTTTATGAAACCTTTTAAAGGTAATTTAGATGGTGATGTAGAAGTGAGTCCAGATGAAATACATGATACAACATACAGTTCAATAATGTTATATCTAGGTTTAGGAATGATTTTGTTTGTGCCAGCTTTTAAAACAATAACGCATTTACCTCCGTATGTAGGTATGATGCTATCTTTAGGTGTGGTATGTACTTTTGCAGAAATCTTTAGTACAAAACAATTCAGGATTACATCTTTATCAGATAATAAAGATTCTGTTGGTCATCATAGCCCCGTACATAAATCATTATCCCAGATAGAAATGCCAAGTGTATTGTTTTTCTTTGGTATTTTAATGGCAGTTGCTGCATTAGAAAGTTTAGGAATGTTATTTCACTTTGCTGAAGATTTAAATACCACAATTCCTAATACAGATATTGTAGTTATGTTGTTAGGAGTTGGTTCTGCTATCATAGATAATGTTCCTTTAGTTGCTGCAAGTTTAGGTATGTTTAGTCAAGAAATAGATAATCCATTATGGCATTTTATTGCGTTTTCTGCAGGAACAGGAGGAAGTATGTTAATTATAGGTTCTGCTTCAGGTGTAGTTGCTATGGGAATGGAAAAAATATCTTTCTTTTGGTATCTTAAAAAAATAACATGGTTAGCAGCACTTGGTTTTATTTCTGGAGCTGCAACTTTTATGCTCATGAGATTTTTAATTATAGGTTAAAAAAGATTAGTTTTAAAGACAGAGCAATTTATAGATTGTTTTTACGTTTTCATTCACAAAACACAATAAATACTTATGTTAAGTACATTAATACAAGAAGAAACAGAAGATATAGCTAACACTTTGGCAGATGGAGAATCTGTAGAAAAAACGTTGTCTATAATAGAATTAATTACCTCTGGCGGTACTGCAGGTATGATTATTATAGCAGTTTTAATTTTGATGTTAATCTTCACCTTATACATTTATTTTGAACGTATGCTAACCATAAAAGAAGCTTCTAAAATAGACGCTAATTTTATGAATCAAATTAAAGATTACGTTAGTAACGGAAAAATCGACTCTGCACAAAACTTGTGTTCTACAGTTAATTCACCTGTTTCAAGGTTAATTAGTAAAGGTGTTTCAAGAATTGGTAAACCTTTAGAAGATATCAATACAGCAATAGAAAACGCAGGTAGATTAGAAATTTATAATCTAGAAAAAAACGTAAGCGTGTTAGCAACTATATCTGGAGCAGCACCAATGATTGGATTTCTTGGTACAGTTATTGGAATGATTTTATCCATATTTGAAATAGCTAATTCAGGTGGATCAATAGATATTAAAACATTGGCAGATGGTTTATACACAGCAATGACAACAACTGTTGCAGGTTTAATAGTTGGTATTGTTGCCTACATTGCCTATAACCATTTAGTGGTTAAAACAGACAAAGTGGTGTATCAAATGGAAGCTAATTCACTTGAATTTTTAGACTTATTAAACGAACCTAGTTAATATGCGATTAAGAGGAAGAAATAAAGTAACACCAGAGTTTAACATGTCGTCAATGACCGACATTGTATTCTTATTGCTTATCTTTTTCATGATTGCGTCTACATTAGTTTCTGCCGAAGCTATAGATTTACTATTACCAAAATCTTCAAGTAAAACCACGCAAACAAAAAATGTTTCTGTAAGTGTAGATAAGGATGTAAATTATTATGTAGACATGAAAAAAGTGTCTAAAGATAATTTAGAAGCAGAAGTTTTAGCAAAAGTTGGTCAGTCAGATTCGCCAAGTATTACCATACGATCGGATCAAGATGTAGAGATGAAACATGTGGTTTATATCATGGATATTGCCAATCGTAATAAGATAAAATCTACTTTAGCAGTTAAGTCGAAGTAACTAAGATGAAATATTTAAACACCAAACACGAACGTAATTCAGCAAAAATAACAGCACTAATTGTGCTTATTTTATTGTTGTTGCTATTTGTTGTCGGGCCACAATATATGGATCCACCAATAGAGTACGGTGTTTCAGTAAACTTTGGTAACTCAGCAGTAGGAAGTGGTAATGTGCAACCAGATAAGCCAGTAAAATCTGAAGATTTAAATATTAATAAACAGCCACAAGAGGAACAAGCACAAGAAGAAACTCAGGAAGAAGCTGCGGCGTCTACTAATGAAACTTCAGAAGAAGTGATTACTCAAGAGTCTGAAGAAGCAATAGCAATAAAAAAGCAGAAAGAAGCACAAGCAAAGGCTAAAGCAGAAGCAGAAAGAAAAGCCAAAGAAAAAGCTGCTGCAGAAGAAAAAAAGCGTCAAGAAGATGCTAAAAAGAAAGCGCAGCTAGATGCTATGATGGGTGGACTTAATAGCTCTGATGGTGAATCTAGCGGTAGTGAAGGTAATGACAACCAAGCAGGTGATAAAGGCCAATTAAATGGAGACCCTTATGCGCCAAGTTATTTTGGTGATCCAGGTACTGGTAGTGGTGGCGTTGGATATGGCTTAAACGGAAGAGGTAAACCAACAAAGCAAATTTATCAACAAGATTGTAATGAAGCAGGATTAGTTGTTGTAAGAATAGAAGTAGATAGAAACGGAAATGTAGTTAAAGCAGAACCAGGAGCAAAAGGTACCAAAAATACAGCTCAATGTTTATTAGAACCTGCTCGTAAAATTGCATTATCTCACAAATGGAAAGCAGACCCAAAAGCTCCAATCCGTCAAGTCGGTTTTGTGAGTATTAACTTTAAATTAGGGCAATAAACGCCATGACTTATCAAGAGACTGTTAATTGGATGTTTTCTCAACTTCCAATGTACCAAAAGCAAGGTAAAACAGCATTTAAAAAAGATTTGACCAATACATTATTGTTGGCTAATCATTTAAAAAATCCACAAAAAAAATTTAAATCTATACATGTAGCTGGTACCAATGGTAAAGGGTCTAGCAGTCATATGTTAGCGTCTGTTTTACAAGAAGCAGGTTATAAAGTTGGATTATATACTTCACCTCATTTAAAAGATTTTAGAGAACGAATTAAAATCAACGGAATAGAAATTAGTAAACAGTTCGTAATTGGTTTTATTAGAAGAAATAAAGCCTTTTTTGAAGCAAATCCATTATCTTTTTTTGAAATGACCGTTGGTATGGCGTTTGACTATTTTGCAAAACAAAAAGTAGACATTGCTGTCATAGAAGTTGGTTTAGGCGGACGTTTAGATTCAACAAATATTATCACTCCAGAAGTTTCATTAATTACTAATATAGGTTTTGATCACACACAGTTTCTTGGAGAAACGTTACCATTAATAGCCTCAGAAAAAGCAGGTATCATTAAATCTAATGTTCCTGTAGTAATTAGTGAAACCCATAATGAAACTAAACCTGTTTTTGAAGAAGTAGCTAATAAAAATAACTCAAAAATATATTTTGCAGATCAAATAATTAAAGCGAAGTATTCAACTGATTTGCTTGGAGATTATCAGAAGAAAAATATTAAAGGTGTTTTGAAGACACTTAAAATTCTTCAGCAGAAAAAATATAAAATTTCAGATTTAAATATAAAAAACGGACTTCTAAATGTAGTAAAGAATACTGGATTAAAAGGACGTTGGCAAATATTACAAACAAAACCTAAGATTATTTGTGATACAGCACATAATAAAGAAGGGTTGAGTATAACTATGACACAATTACAAAAAGAACAATTTAATAATCTTCATATTGTTTTTGGAGTAGTTAATGATAAAGATTTAAGTCAAGTTTTTAGTCTTTTACCTAAAAAAGCCACATTTTATTTTTGCAAACCTGATGTTCCAAGAGGTTTGGATCAAAATATTTTAAAAGATCAATTTTTGGATGAAGGTTTTGTTGGAGAATCATATCTATCTGTAAAAGAAGCTGTTGATGAAGCGAAAAGCAGAGCAAGTGATGATGATGTGGTTTATATTGGAGGAAGTACTTTTGTTGTTGCAGAAATTTTTTAAAAATTTTTTCAAAAAAGTTTTTGCATATTCAAAAACTAGTCTATATTTGCAGTCCAATTACGAAGGGCGCGTAGCTCAGTTGGTTCAGAGCACTTGGTTTACACCCAAGGGGTCAGGGGTTCGAATCCCTTCGCGCCCACAAAAAAGGTCTTCTTTTGAAGACCTTTTTTTGTTTATAATAATTCCAATACTCTTTCTAAAGCCATACCTCTAGATCCTTTTATTAGGATGGTTGAGTTGCTAATTTCCTTAAAGTTTGATTTGAAATTTTCGAAAGAATAATATTTCTCAATCTTATCTTCTTTAATAGTTACTCTATTAAAGTTTTCTCCAATAAGGTAAATTTTATCAAGGTTTAGATTTGTGACTAAATCAGCTATCTTTTGATGCTCTGATGGTGCATCATTTCCTAATTCAAACATATCACCTAAAATAGCAATTTTACGGTTGTCAGAAAGTTTGTTTAAGTTGTCTAATGCAACTTCCATGCTAGAAGGATTTGCGTTGTACGCATCCATTATAATTTTGTTGTTTCCTTTGTCTATTATTTGTGATCTATTGTTGGAAGGTATGTAGCTTTCAATTGCAGATTTAATGTCATCTGTAGAGACGTTAAAGTGTTTGCCAATTGTTGTTGCGGCACAAATGTTAGTAAAGTTGTATGTACCTATTAATTTTGATTCAATTCGTGTGTTATCAAAAGTGAAAACAACAAATGGGTTTACTTCTTTAAATTCTATTTGATAGTCGCATCTGTCTTTAGATGAAGAGAAGCATACAGTCTTTTTATAATTTTTTAATTTTTGTTGCTGAATTTTATCATCAGCATTCATAAATATGTTTTTATCATTTTCAATTAAATAATCATAAAGTTCACTTTTACCTTTTATGATTCCTTCAATTCCTCCAAAACCTTCTAAATGAGCTTTCCCAAAGTTTGTAATGTAGCCATAATCAGGTTCTGCTATATTGCATAAAAACTGAATTTCTTTTTGATGATTTGCACCCATTTCTACTATACCTATTTCGGTGTCTTTATTCATAGAAAGTAGTGTAAGTGGTACGCCAATATGATTATTTAGGTTGCCAACCGTAGCTACTGTTTTATATTTTTTAGAGAGTACAGTATTGATTAATTCTTTGGTTGTTGTTTTTCCGTTACTTCCAGTTAGAGAAATAATTTTTAACCCTAAATACTTACGATGGTAATTTGCTAATTTTTGTAAACTTTCAAGGCTATTGTTTACTAATATGGTTTGATCGTTTATTTTGTATTCCTTTTGGTCAATTAAAGCGTATTTAGCACCTTTTTCTAATGCTTGTTTGGCAAATGTATTACCATTAAAATTGTCGCCACTTAAGGCAATAAACAGGCAGTCTTTAAAGATTTTTCTTGAGTCTGAGCAGATACCAGAACTACTTAAAAATATTTTGTGTAATTGTTCTATTGTCATAAAATAAAAGTATAAAAAAAGTCCTAACAAATTTGTTAGGACTTTTAATTTATTCAAATATTTATTGAATTAGTTTTTAGTTTTACGTTGACCTTTTGATTTAGATCCAACTCTTGACATAGCACATCTAAACCCGATGTAATCTGTTGCCATGTTTTGAGGATAGTAACGTCTTTGTGCTGGGTCTAACCAGTACTCTCTGTCTTTCCAAGATCCTCCTTTGTAAACTCTTACTTCATCGTTAATTAAAGAAGTACGTCTGTCTGATTTGTCATATTCTCTGATAAAGTTTCCTGAAGAATCTACTTCAATGTTGTGTTTAGGAGAGTTGTACATTTTTCTTGTAAACTCATCTGTTTCAGATTCTCCTTCTTCGTCATTAAAGTCTGTGTAGTAACGAGAAGATTGGATATCTCCATCTCTAAAGTTTCTGTTATCACTTCTGTCAAAGTTAGTACGTAAATAAGTTTCGTTTTCATCAACTGGTTGAGTTGCTATTTCACCTGGAAGATCTCTAGCAATTACATCTCCGTTTGGAAGTGTGTCAAAAACAATCTCATCTGTAGTTACAACTTTTACAGTACCTTCTTCAGTAATTACATTTTTAGTATAAACGTTACCTCTGTAGTAGTTAAAGTCATTAAACTCGTCATCAACAATAGGTCTGTAAACATCAGCAACCCATTCTGCAACGTTACCTGCCATATCATATAAACCGTAGTCGTTAGGATCGTAAGATTTTACTTGAGCAGTAATATCTGCACCATCATCAGACCATCCAGCAATACCACCGTAATCACCTTTACCTTGCTTAAAGTTAGCTAATTGATCACCTTTAACTTTACGCTTTCCTGAACGAGTATATTGTCCGTCCCATGGATATTTTTTACGACCTCTATAAACGTTATAACTTCTTACTTCAGATAAGCCTAATGCAGCATATTCCCATTCTGCTTCTGTAGGAAGTCTGTACTTAGGAGAAATTAATCCTGTTTCTCTAGACGCATAAACATTAATTTCTTCTCCTGCTGCGTTTGTTTGTGGTTTTAATTTTCCTCCTCTTAAAACTTCTTCGTTTCCTCCGTAAGTTTGAGTAGGACTATTAATATAAGTGTCTGTACTAAAGTTAGCGTCTGCTGTTGCTTCTAATTCGCTACCTTGTTTTAAGTATCCATTTTGTTGAAGTTGTAATTCGTTAACACGGTCTGTTCTCCAGTTAGCAAATTCAACAGCTTGAATCCAGCTTACACCAACAACAGGATATTCTCCATAACCTGGGTGACGTAAGTAGTTTTCTGTCATAACTTCATTATATCCTAAACGGTTTCTCCAAACTAATGTGTCTGGTAAAACACCGTTGTAAATTGCTCTAAAGTTATCTTCTTCTGGCGGATAAGTTCTTTTAATCCAATCTAAGTACTCTAAGTACATTTTGTTTGTAACCTCAGTTTCATCCATGTAGAAAGATTGAACGTGCTGCTGCGTTGGAGTATTGTTCCAGTCATGCATTACATCGTCTTGAACTCTACCCATTGTAAAAGTTCCACCTTCAATAAAAACTAATCCAGGAGCAGTTTCTTGTTCCTTAAATTTAGTGTTGTACTGAAAACCACCATCTTTTGAGTTAATGTCCCATCCTGTAGCTCTTGAAGTATTTGAGCCACCACCAGATCTTTTACAACCTACCAAGGTTAATGATACTGCTAAAACTAGACATAACCTTGATAAAATTACTTTTTTCATATTCATGCGTTTAGAATAAAAATGTTTTTAAGAGGACGCAATATAAGAATTATACCCAACACTGCAAGAGATTTTAGCATTTTTGAATAAAAAAAATATTGCATTTCATCCTGTTTATTTACTTTACAACGATGTTTTGTGTGTTTTTTATCGTTGTTTTCAGTCAGTATAACGTGTGTAAATCAATTTTATTATTGTAATTTTGAATCTGTTTTATGAAATTATTAAGATTTGAATAATATCATATAAAATTAGACGTTACTATTGCAATGAAAAAGATTTTATTTGTACTTGCTGTACTTTGTGTTTTTCCGCTTTTTTCTCAACAGAAAAATGTGAGTTTAAATTGGAATTCATATAAAACACTTAAAGCCGATGGTTTTTCGGTGGTAGTACCTTCATTTACTCCTCAAGAACATTTTGATTTTGATATAGATAATGGTGTTATTTATTCAGAACAATGGAAGACTTCAATTCCTATTAATGAAAGTAGTGTTAGCCTAACTAATATTTCTTATCAACAAGTAGCTAGAGAGGATTTAAAAGGTTTAAAGTTATCTTCAATTCCTTCAACTTTACAATATTCTTTAAAAAATGCAAAAGGAAGAAAAGATAGTTATGCGGTTTTTAAACTGAAGCCATTTGTTAAAGAAGGAAATAGTATTAAAAGAGTAAATGCTTTTACTATTAATTACACAAATAGTACTAATTCTTTTAGGGCTTCTAATGCTCAAGTAGTAACAAATTCAGTTTTAGCAAACGGAAGCTGGTATAGGTTTGAAGTAGATAAATCTGGAGTTCATATTTTAAACAAGTCTTTTTTAAGTCAGTTAGGTATAAATGTAAATAATGTAGATCCAAGAAATATCAAAATTTTTGGTTATGGAGGAATGATGATGCCTTATAATAATATTGCTAACTTTCCTTTTGATCCAGTTGAAAATGCAATTAAGTTTGTGGGTGAAGAAGATGGTGTGTTTAACGATTCTGATTATATATTGTTTTATGCGCAAGGACCTTCGGCAGATGTAGACAATGTAAGTATCAACACAAATATTAATCCGTATTCAGATAAAACTATTTATTATGTTAATGTAAGTTCTGGTAACGGAAAACGAATTCAAAATTATAACCAACCAACAGGAAGTGTTAGTGCAACATTTAACACATTTCATGATTATAAATTTCATGAAGTAGATGAAAGAAATCTTGTTTTTGTTGGAAGAAGGTGGTTTGGAGAAGAGTTTAATGTAGAAAATTCACAAAGTTTTAGTTTTGATTTTCCTAATCTAGTGCCTGCAGAGCCTGTTAGAGTTAAAGTGCATACAGCAGCTGCAGCTTCTAATAATACAATATTTGCAGTTACAGTTAATGGTAGTCAAGTAGGAACTATTACGCACTCAAGTTCAAATCCTGCAGATGGTGTTTATGCTTCAGGAGGAAGCTTAAATCAAAATGTTTCTGTAAGTTCAAGCACTGTAAATGTTGGATTAACTTATAACAATCAAGGTAATCCAAGTGCTAACGCATACCTTGATTATGTGTCTGTTGAAGCTATTAGAGATTTGTCATTTTCTGGTAATCAGTTTAAGTTTTTTAACCGTTTAGCTTTTCAGGGTTCAGGAGTTGCTTCTTATAGTTTGTCAAATGCAAGTCAAGTACAGGAGATTTGGAATATTACAGACTTATACAACGTGTCTTCTATATCAAATGAAGGGAATGCAACCATTACTTTTAACACAAATTTGGGCTCGGAAAATAAATTTGTAGCAGTAACATCTCAAAACTACTATTCACCTATAGTACCTCAAAACACTTTTGTAGGTAATCAAAACCTTAAAGGAACTATTTTTTTAGATAACAACGGAAATTTTCAAGATATAGATTATTTAATGCTTACTACTGGTTCGCATTTAGGGCAAGCACAAAGATTGGCACAAATTAACAGAGATAAATATGGACTTAATGTAAAAGTAATAACATTAGGTTCTATTTACAATGAATTTGCAACTGGTAATCCAGATATAGTTGCTATTAGAAATTTTGTAAAATACGTTTATGATAATGCGAGTTCACCAGAGAACAAAGTAAAGTATTTATGCCTTTTTGGTGATTCATCTTTTGATTACAAAGGAAGAATTTCATCAAATGCTTATAATTTTCCAACCTGGAATGCCTACAGTAGTTTTAACTTAGCAAACTCGTTTATATCAGATGATTTCTATGGATATCTAGATTTAGGCGAAGGAAATTTAGATGCTTACAATAGTGCTAATAAATTAGATATAGCTGTAGGACGTATCGTTGCAGACTCACCACAATTAGCAAAAGATGTAGTAGATAAAGTGGCAATTTATCATTCTAAAGATGCATTAGGAAGTTGGAGAAATAATTTTGTAGTAATATCTGATGATGTAGACGAAGCGTGGGAAGGAACACTTCAAGAAACTACAGATCAAATAGCAGATGAGGTAACAGCAAATAAACCTTTTATAAATGTAACTAAAATTCATTCTGACTCATATCAACAAGTGGCTTCTGCAGGAGGAGATAGGTATCCAGAAGTAAATGAGGCTATTGCTAATGCAATTGAAAAAGGTGCAATAGTTGTAGATTATTTTGGGCACGGAGGAGAAGACGGGTTGGCTAAAGAGCGTATATTGCAAAAACCAGATATTCAAGCTTTAAATAATGAGTGTAAACTAAACCTGTTTATTACTGTAACATGCGAGTTTACTAGATTTGATAATCCTTTGCGTGAAACAGCAGGAGAACTAATTTATTGGAATAGGAATGCAGGAGCAATTGGATTAATAACAACAACAAGACAAATTTTTGTAACGGTAGGAAGAGATTTTAATGAAATACTTAAAGAATATTTGTTTTCTTATAGTGATCAAGATACTTATGCAGATAACGAATATCCTAGTGCAGCAGAAGCATTAAGGTTAGCTAAAAATGATCCTTCATTTACATCATCACAAAAACACTTAGCCTTTTTTATTGGTGATCCTGCATTAAAATTAGCTATAGCTCAACCTAATATAAGATTAACAAAAATAAATGATGTGCCAATAGACCAAAGCACAGATGTATTACAAGCATTGGGATATGCAAAACTTTCTGGAGAAGTTACAGATGTAAATGGTAATGTCTTAACAGATTATAATGGTACATTAACAGCAACTATTTATGATAAAGAAATAGAACGTCAAACCTTGGCAAATGACAACACAGCAGGTAGTAGTGGAGTTATTTATTTAGATTTTACAACGTTAGGCGCTTTAGTGTTTAGAGGTCAAGCATCAATTACCAATGGACAATTTGAGTTTGATTTTATTGTGCCAAAAGATATTGGTATTCCTGTGGGTTATGGTAAAGTAAGTTTTTATGCTGTCAAAGAAGATTCTTTAGAAGATAAAGCAGGAGCTAGTGTAAATACATTGCAAATAGGAGGTATAAATCTAGATGCTGCAGAAGATAATTTACCACCAAGAATTCAGTTATATATGAATGACGAAACCTTTGTGTCAGGAAGTATAACTAATGAGTCGCCAATGATTTTAGCTAAACTTGAAGATGAAAATGGGATAAACACAGCAAGTGGTATTGGTCACGATATAGTAGCGATTTTAGATGGAGATGAAGTAAATCCATATGTGCTAAATGATTATTATACTGCAGATGTTGATGATTATACTAAAGGATCACTTACATTTCCTTTTAGAAATTTAGAGCCAGGATTACATACATTATCATTAAAAGCTTGGGATGTATATAACAATTCATCAACTACTGAAATTCAATTTGTAGTTCATCAAGAAAATGAAAACCTAGTACTAACAAATGTATTAAATTATCCAAACCCTTTTGTTAATTATACCGAGTTTTGGTTTAGTCATAACAGTTCAGAAGCATTAAATGTTTCTGTTCAAATATTTACAATATCAGGTAAGTTGGTTAGAACACTAAATGGAACAACTGGAGCAAATGGAGGTTCTTGTTGTGGTGGTTCTATTGCAGGAACATCAAGGGATATTGTTTGGGACGGACGTGACGATTTTGGTCAAAAAATAGGAAAAGGAACTTATATTTATAAACTAAAAGTCCATTCTCCATCAACAAATAAAACTACAGAGAAAATAGAGAAACTTGTAATACTATAATAATAAATTATATTTGCTAACAAATTAGATATATGAAAAATAAATTTTTAATAATTGTAATATTCTTTTTATCATTAAAAGGTTTTGCTCAAAATAATATAGTAGAAATAACTCCTTATCAAGATACTAGAACAATCACAACAGGTTTGTCTTTTGCTTTAATCGCTACAGATGCTAGAGCAGCAGGATTAGGCGATATGGGAGTTGCTACATCACCAGATGGGTATTCGCAGTTTTGGAATGCCTCAAAAAATGTTTTTTCTGAGGATAAGTCAGGAATAACCTTAAGTTATACACCTTATCTAAGTAAGTTGATAAATGATATAGGGTTAGCTTCAGTGTCTTATTTTAATAGGTTGAATGAAAATAGCGCGTTTGGAGTAGGTTTTAGATACTTTTCCATTGGCGAAATAGAATCGACAGATGACTTAGGAAATAATACTGGTGTAATTAAACCAAATGAGTTTACTATTGATGCATCTTATTCAATTAGACTAAGCGATCAATTTGGAATGGGTGTAGGGTTACGTTATTTAAGATCAGATTTAAAGATTAATACTGGTAATAATGATAATTCTGCAGCAAGTACATTTGGAGCAGACATCACAGGTTACTATCAGAGTGAAGAGCAAGCTTACAGTGATTTTAATGGACGTTGGCGTGGTGGATTTGCTATCCAAAACATTGGTCCTAAATTTAAGTATGACGAATTGGGACAAGAAAACTTTCAGCCTACTAATTTAAGATTAGGAGGAGGATTTGATTTTATTTTTGATGAGTATAATAAATTAGGTGTAACAGCTGAGTTTACTAAACTTTTAGTTCCTACACCACCTGTAAGAGGTAGTAGGTTTGAATATACAGATGTTAATGATAACGGAGAATATGATGCTGGAACAGATGTAGTTATTGATGATAAT
>Ga0160419_100653_pt1 | contig 19891 bp, 10 predicted proteins | sample CelAP2metagpilot_2_FD_108196 | JGI IMG/M metagenome (GOLD analysis project Ga0160419, IMG submission 108196) | Phycosphere-associated microbial communities from Cellana algal ponds in Kailua-Kona, Hawaii, USA - Cellana AP2-4-25 metagenome pilot ... | reverse complement strand
GGTTCACCTTCGCCAGCGCCTCTTCTGACACAGCTACCTTCTTCCCCCTTCCAGTCTGGAACCCAAATGCAGAGGCTGCCACTGCCACTGCTCCTTCTCCTGCTCCTGCTGCTCCTCCATCACAGCCGCCACTCTCCGCCTCCTCGAACATGTGGTTCACCACTGTTACTGCTTTTGCAAACGCAGCTGTAGTCTGTGGTGGTGCTCGTCTTCCTCTGCCTCCTCTTTCATTTCCACCAACACTGTCCTCTTGCTCCTTGAACATGAGGCCGACATTTGCAATTGCCTCCTTCGACACCTCCAGCTGTCTTGCCCTTCCTGTCTGAGGCCCGAATGTACTCGAGACAGCCAGCATAGCTGGAACAGCAACAGCAGGATCGGTGGGAGATGCCGCAGCAGCAGTAACAGCAGCAGTAGTAGTAGTTGTAGCAGCAGTAGTAGAGGTAGTACTAGCACCACCACCTCCATCAAAACAAGGCAGCAACAAAGGAGATAGTGGCCCCGCACCACCTACGCCTCTTTCACTGCTACTACTGGTGCTACCGGCTTTATGGCTGCTGTTGCTGCTGTTCCTACCGGTGCTCTTCCTATCATTCTCCATTTCCATTTCCTCTCTCTCCCTCTCCCTCCCGTTCTCCATCTCTTTCTCGTCCGACAGAAGTTTGATCGTTTCTGAGGAAGGAGTCCGCCTTCCTTCCATCTGGGCTGGTGCCCCACAGTCAAAGGGTTTCATCGCTACCGCTATCCTTGCTGCTGCTGTTGCTGTCGACCGATTTTCCTTCTCCTTTTTATCCTTCCCCCCATCCTTCCCTTCCTCATCAAACATACGGTTGACCTTTGCAAGCGCCTCTTCCGACACCACCAGTCGCCTTCCCCACCCCGTCTGGAAACCAAAAGCTGCTCCTGCTCCTCCACCTGCTCCTGCTCCTGCTACCCCCTGTTTCTCCTGTCCGGCTCCAGCTCCACCATCACTCTGCATCTCCTCAGACATGTGAGTCACCATCGGGAGAGCCTCCTCCGATCCAGGTACTTGCCATCCTCGCCCTGTCTCGAAGCCAAGGGCGTTCGTTGTCATGAGCGGCAGCACCGAAGAGTAGGTTGGGAGGCCCCTTCTCCCATCCATGTCTGCTCCGAACCCAAACTGATTTGATGTTGTGACTGCTGCTGATGCAGGAAAACGAGTAGGAGGAGGTAGTGAGTAGAAATCTTGCCTCACCGCCGGTGCTTGTGGTACAGACGATTGAGGGGCATGTGCAACGCAAGCGCGCGGTGTAGAGAGGTAGGCAGGAGAAAGGGAAGAAAGGGGAAGAGGGAGAGAAGGGGCATGCATCCTTGTGGTAGTCATGCCTGAGGGCGTTTTCGCCTCTATATGGTGGATTGACTCCCCATCCCCCCATCCCTTCTTCATTCCAACGTGCAGTTGAGTGCGTGCGACAGCTGCTGCTTCTCCTCGTGGCACAAAAGTAGTCCGTCGTCCTCCCCCTCCCTCGCCGCCGCCGGCCTGCGACAAAAGATAGTCAAAATCATCGCGTTCCTCCAAAGAATCTTCCTCTCGGACGCTGACTCGAGGAGACGATCCTGAAATTATGGGTGCTGCTAATGATAATGATAATGATAATGATGATGATGATGATGATAATGCTAGAGCTGCTGCGGCTGCGGCTGCGGCTGTTGCTGTCGATTCCTCTTCCTCCTCTTCTTGCTCCTGCTTCTCCATCATATGAGGGAGGGATTCTAGGGCCGCTGGCTGATGCTCCAGTTTCTGCTCCTCCTCCCTCTCTTTTTTCTTCTCCCCCTTGCCTTCGTTTAGCGCCTGCGCCACTTGCGCGTTTGTAGCTGCCTTAGGTGGTGATGGAGATAATGCTGTTGCTGATAATGCCACTGCTGCTGTTGCTGTCGCATAATCACTCTCCTTCTCGGCCTCAACAGCCTGAATCCCCTCGTCACTGAGAGGCTTCAATGCTGCATCGTCTGCGTCTCTTGCTGCACCTACCCGTGCCTTGTCGTGCTCTTCAAACTGCTGCTCCCTCTTCAGTCCATCGCCACCTTCGGACCCCTTCTCCTCCCTCCTTCCCTCTCCCTTTTCAACGCCAGCTGGGGCAAGAAGAGAAGTGGGGGAAAGAGGAGACCGACAGGTCTGTAGAACACCATCAGGAAGAACTGCCATCGACGGCGCCAGCAAAATCTTTGTCGCCATTCCCTCTCCCTCGCCCCTCCCCCACTCCTTCCCTCCCTTCTTCCTATGTTGCTGCCAGGACGACCCAAGAGCTTCCCGTTCCCGTTTCTGCCTCCTTCTCCCTGACGTGCAAGACACCGCTTCCACACCACCAGTGGCAGCACCAGCCGTAGTTGGAGCAGCAGCAGTCGCTGTAGCTGTAAATATAGTCTCCTCCACCTCTCGCCGCTGTTGATGCACATGAGGGTCCTTTTCTATCACTACTACCACTGTTCCTTTCACTGCTGCTGCGGCTGCTACTGCGGCAGGTATAGTCACAGAAGGCAATTTCTGCTGCTGATGCTCCTCCTCTTCCCCCTCCTTTTTTCGACCCCGTCCCGACGACAGCCCCTTGAGCGCCTCTGTAGCCTGTTTTTTGCCCTTGCTCGCACTCCTGCTAGTTTGATATTCACCTTTCTTCTCCTTTATCTGCCTTCCCTCCTCCAAATCCCTCTCCATCGAGTCAGTCCCCTCCTCCTCCTCCTCCTCTTCCTCACCCTCCTCAGATCCCTTCCGCTTCTTCTCACTCCTACATTCCCTCTCTTTCCCTGGCCCTTCTCTTTTATCCTTTCCTTTCTGATCAGTCGTCTGCATGGCAAGGATGTATTCAATCGCACATGCCACATTGTTAGGACACGCGCGTAGCGCGGCTTCTATCAGAGCATCCGGAAACATCATCTTCTCCAACTGCCGATAGCTTTCGGACTTGCGCATTTTATGTCCACGCTCACTTTTCCGGCTCTTTATCGACGGGGGTTCAGGGTGTTGGGGAGGGAAGGAGAGGGTGAGAATGGAAGAGTGGAGGAGGGAGGGAGGGATGCTGTACACACGTACCGGCTCGAGGCTCTCCCGCCTTGGCCGCTTAGAGCCTCCATCCTGCGTCTGCGTCTGCGTCTGTGAGGTCATCCGCTGCTTGGTCTCATTGCTATCGGCGGGTATTGGACGCTCCTCCCCCGAGCCTGCGGCCATCGTGCTGGAAGTAGTGAGATGGCGAGGCGGGGAGGAGTTACGGCGACTGCTTGAAGCATGCCTAGCGAGGACGGTAGGCCCCGCCGCGTTCGTGCTGCTCTTGCGGCGAGGACGACCCACCATAATAGGTACCAGTGCAACCGTGTGCGACTATGTTATGTGTAGGACAGCGATTGTGGTCATAGGTGAAAAAAGAAGGGAGAATGAGCGAAGGAAGAAGAGTTGTGGATGCATACTATATGACGGGCCCATGGTGTATTTTTCCTTGGACATGATTGTCCATTGGAGAGCACTAGTCCAATAAGCATGTGCATGACGACCGCAATCAAAATACAGACAAGCATGGGGCTGTTGCTGTTTAACAGCTCCAGGTGTCTTTCTGGTATTCATCACAAGCTTTTTCGACCTCCTCTCCCTTCGAATTCATTTTGGAATGCTCGTATTTATGCGACAAGCATTTTCCTCGTTTCTAATCTGTGGCACATTTCCTCTCATTAATCCTTAAACCAGATGAAGGATGATGTTGGTGCGCCCTTGGCCTAGATCTTCAATCCGAAGAATCTTTGGCTCCCACGAGGCGACGAAATAATTTCGGTGGCAGACGTCACAGGATGCAACACCGACTCTACCGGCGGCATAAGCAGGATAACGCTCCTTGATGAAGAATTTCCGGACAAACTGCAGTTATTGGGGAATAATGGCAAAAAGAAGCAAGCCACGACGCCTGCACGACCCTCACCTGTGCGATCTAGCACCCTTTCCAGCCTGCGACAGGACCAGCCACATGACCCAAACAACGATCTTTCTGCCACTGCGGCATTTATAACACAGCCAATTTCTTAAGGAGGGGAAGATAAAAGACAGAGGGAGAATTTCCAGGCCCAGCACGAGCACCAGGGCGCGGCTGCTCTGGAGAAGTCCTCCAGAGAAGCTGATTCCCCTGAGCCGCCAAGTCCCACAATGGACGTCTCAGTGCAACCTGGAGACATTCTACCACCATATTTGCCACGAAATAGGTGGTCCCGCCTTAGTTTCGATACGATTTTATTCGGAGAGATAACGAGCGAGCGCCGGACGAGCATCCTCCACTCAGCGCTAGACGAATCTCCGACAGAACGTGAGGGTATCGTGAGCGATGTGACGCTCACCACTTCCGTAGCGGCGCCACTATCTGCCACAGTCGCTTCTCTCACTCCAACGTACCCCTCACTTGCCCTTGCATCGCAGGAGGGCGGTCAACATCCCTTCAGAAGCCACCATATCAACAACCACAATGACGACAACGACGTTCTACCCAACCCAATCCCGATTTCGCGGAAGTTATTTGTGAGCTCCTTGGTATTGGCCAGCCCAACCTTAATCCATCCCCCAAATTGCCCAGATTCGGAACGCGATGACGAGGACGATAATGACGACGATGACGAACACTTGGGGGGAGACTTTATGGACACCACTTACAAGCCTCCCTCCGTTCACCGCGCTCTTATGCACCGCGAAGCTGTGATCTTTCATAAAGGTCACGCTCCGCTCTGCGGGAAAGCTGCTAGTCGCAAGCAAATACACTTCAGCGACCTTGGCGTTGGGTCGAGGCTGCATTTTGATTTCATCAGAGTCCTCATCATCAGTTTTGCACTCTTGCTTGTGTTGAATCTGCCTGTCCTTGTTCTCTACTCGTCTGGCTCCCGCATTAATGAAGAACAGCAGGACCTTCTAGGCTTGTATGCTCTAATGCTTGGTAACTTGGGTTCCATCGACTCCCCATCCTCGTCGGACTGGCTTATGGTGCATCTCTTTGGCTGCCGAGGACATACCATAGGCCGCATACGCCAGCGTGACGCGGCCGTGCTCCTAGCTGCAATGGATACATTATCCTGTCTAATATTCGTGGGTATGATCTGGTACTTAAGCAGACTGGTGCAACACGCCAAGAGTTATTATCTTTCCGCCAAAGATTTCACAGTGTACGTGACCAATCTACCCCCCAACGTCCTAAAGGAGGATTTGATCGACCACTTTTCCACCCTCTACCCGTTGGATGTCGCGGATTGGAAAGGTCGACCACCCCCCGCCAATGGACCACCAAAACTACCCGTGTCTGGCTTAGTTCATGTAGACGGCGACGAGCGTTACTCTGGAAAAAGGGTGGCAGAAGTCACCCTGGCTAAAAAGAATGGGCGGGAGCTCCACCGCTACTTGACGCATGGTGAAAAAGCCTTGAGACTCAAACGTCTCTGCACTTACCTCAAAAAGCATCGCCCCACGGCCGGGCGTAATCCCGAACCAGATTATAGCCGTGCTGAACATCGTTTGGCTAAACTGGAGAAAGACATGGCGGCCATTGCGCACAGCTTGCGAAAAGATGCACGACGGTCCGAGACAGAGCTTGAGTGCGTGGGCGCATTCGTCTTGTTTGAGTATCCCGAAAGTGCAGCCCGTTGCTTGCAGGATTATAACAGCCCGAATCTCTTTGCGTGCAGGTGTTTGCCTCGGCAGCTCTTGTTTCAGGGCTGCCATCGCTTGGTGGTGCAGCTCGCCCCGGCGCCTGACGACGTGGTTTGGGAGAATCTTCAGGTCAACAACTGGACTCGCTTTGCGCACCAACAGGTTGTAAACGTGTTGACCATCCTACTCTTAGTGATAAGCTTTGTGGTGGCTGTTGGAGTGACGAATGCAAAAACACAGCAAAGCCAACACATCCCCAAATTCAGCCTGTGCGAAACAGAAATTCCGGCTCTATTCGTCGGCGACTTGTCAAATCTCGAGTCAATAGCCATAGCTTCGGGTCCGCTGTCCTTCATGAGTCCCATTCCGGACGACTGTCCAACTTGCTATACTCAATGCTTGGGCGCTCTCGCGGGAGTCGGTATTGAGGCCGATGTAACCAACGCCGGTGTACGCCAGGTACTCATTGTCGTCCATAGTGGTAGCTGAGGGACAGGGAAACGAGATGATGTTTGTGCCCGCCGCGCCTTCCGGCAGTGTCAGCTACAAGGTAATCCATGTCCACGGCTTGACCGCAAATATCAGTGTCCTTGCTTGCTGGCGACCCCCCTTCCGGTCAAAAAATGCCGGTCTGTCAGACGTCGGTTTGCTATACAGCAACGAACGCCACTGCACTCATGCCGGCGGTGACGGACAAGAGTACTGTTACCACGCCCATTTGCCAGATGTTTCCATATTTCACAGTCACAGCCTGCAACTGCTATGAGCACACGACCCATTTGGCCAGGTCATACGGTTGGATCTCGAGCACGCTTCTGTCGCTGGCCGACCAGTCGCAATCGGCGTGTACTTCTGTCGCAAGATCCACCTTTGTAAGTGTGCTTTTGCAGCTTCTGCTAGCCGCCTGCACTGTTCGTCAATGCACTCCTAGTCTGGGTCATTGGGAAGCTGACAATATTTGAGTTACACATGAGTAGCGATGTAGAGGCCAGTCAGGTAATGACCCACGTCTTCGTCTCGTAATTTATAAATGTAGCCGTCTTGTTACTGCTCGTGTACGGTGGCTACGATGACTCGAGTGGCGGGCAGCAGCCCGTTGTGTGGAAAGGGACGAAAAAATCGCTGCGCACCTTGGGCATTTTTGCTGGCGACTACCATGATACAACAGTGCAATGGTACGCAAACGTAGGCGTACAATTGCACTTAATTGCATAAATCGCATTTTTACCCCACATATCTATCCTCTGGGCCAATATCTTATTTCAATTCCAATGCAGCGAGGATTCCTACGGCTTGGTCAAGCCTGGCGCGGTGGCAAGGCGCAGCCATCACCTCACTTGCTACAGCAGGACTTGAATAATATATTCGTCGGCCCTCCATTTAACATAGTGTACCGCAGCGGACAGTTATTGATCATTGTGTTCTTTTCGTGGATGTATAGCAGCGGCCCACCCACCCACCCATTCTCTTGCTGTTCGCAATGTTGACATTCACGCTTTGGTATATGATCGATTATTTGTTGCTCCTGCGATTCTATAAACGGCCACCTCAACGGGACGAGCGCCTGCATCGCCAAATGTGTCGGTGTCTGCCGTATTCACTCTTGTTGCACTTATCACTTGCCATGTTGATGATGGGCAACGATCAATTGCTCGGCTCGGGCCAAAGTTTCGAACTCCCTAAGGTGACAGAGACCCCTAGTGGCGCTAATTCCTGGCCGGGCCAAACCCTACCTTCAACATCTGCCTTGGAGCTGCCCGATCACCGACTCTTAAAGACACTGGTTCGAAGACTGAGCAAACACCACACACTACAACTCTTTCTGCTGTGGGTACTGGTGGTAGTGTATGTGGTGGTTGTAGATTTTCCATCCTTGCCCTCCATAAGTGCTCTGCTTGTTCAGACATACTACATGTGTCTCGCGACCTTCTGTGCCGCTTTCGGCAGCATTCGCGGGTCGTGGGGACTACGACGATAGAGCCGGATGGGCTTCGATCCCATGTGTTGTGTTAACGTGCTGCGGGACAATGGTTACACGAAAGTGTTTGAACGTCTCATTACTCTAGATCTTGACAAGGAGGTGCTGGCCTTCAGCACCGACCCTGCAATTGCTTTTACGGGAAATAATATGTCCAGCTCCTTGCTTTCATCGTCGAGCACATCGCATGAGGGCGCACTGGGGACCTCATGGGAGATCTTGTTCCATGGCGACGGCACGCCTGAGTTGAGAAAGCAGAAAAGCCCGCGCAGCAGCTCCAATCCGCGAAGCAGTCCAGTCCAAGCCAAAGCAAACGCGATGGTTGCGGCATATTTTCTTTTGAGAATCGAATACGCAAAAAGACGTGGGAAATACTGAAGCAAAACGGTCTCTGGTCGTACGACTTACGGTGTAATACGAAGTACAAAGAAGCGGTCTCGACATTTATACGCGAATTTCCCCAATCCCCACCGTCACCGTTGTCCTTTCTGTTTCCCCTTACTCGTTTGCCTTCCTCTCGACCTTTGTGTGAGTCATAAGGCTAAAATAAAAAAGACAGTAAAGATACCAACAAATCGTCTGAAATTTAGAGACTGGTGACGGTCGCTGCTGCATTGTATGGGGAAAATATCAGGTATTTACGATAAAATAGGACACACAATGCGTGATAAAACAGGACACACAATGCGCTTCTTATCATTTTGCCTTCTTTTTTTCTTCTTCAGTCGTCTCTTCTTTTTATTTGTGTACTATCTGTCGACCCCGAAACTAAATTTAATTCCTTGAGTCCTGTCGTCTATGTCGATTTGAGAGATTTGTTGTCTTCTTGGTCCCGATTTTCCTGATCTTACTTTTCGACCCTTTGTCCCCATGTGTCCACGCGTAGGGCCTATGGTCGGCTGACTTGTTGCATGCATACTTGCCGACTTACGTTTTTTCTTCTTATGTCTAATCGACACGACGAATGATTTTTCTACTCCCCCTTCATCATCTTCTTCTCGTAGTCCCCTCTCACGCGGAATAAAGTCTGAACACAGTGATACATATATATCTAAGTGTGCAACATGAATCGACACCAAAGCAAATAAATAAATGTACATGAAATGGTGACGGGGAATACACGTACACCTGATCGTTACATACAAACATACACGTGCATGTAAGGCTAGCTAGGTAGCTTTCTAGGGGATTATATAATTAAATGTCTAGCGTCCAGATCCACTTGTCCGAGTTTTGAGAGTTAAGAGGTGTAGAGAAGAAAAGAAGTTTTGAGATGAACGTTTATGCGTGATCGAGAGAGAAGCAACACGTACACGGCAAGAAGCAAATCGCAACTCTATGCCCAAAAGTGCTGGATGACAGAATCTATCGGCAGCCGGCAAACTGGGCAAGGATCCCCACGACCCTTCAGGACGCGTGCACATTCCAAACAGCAAGCGATATGTCCAGATTCTCCATGCACAAATGTAGAATTCCGATAAGAGCTAAAGCAAACGAGACAAGAATGGTCCTCCTTCGATTGACGCCTCCGCTCTTGCTGCGGGTGATTGTCGCCCGCGCCGGATGTAACACTAAAGTCGTCATCGTAGGGCTGTAAGGAGCATCGAATCTTATCCGAGGCGTCAATGACGTGGTAATAGTGATCCTGCTGGTTGTGTTGATGATGACGACGGGGGCGGTTTTGCTTGTTCACAGGCAACACCACCAAGGACGCCGAAGAAGCGGCGAGGGATCTTCTCCTCTCGCCGTCATCCACCGCATGCCTTTCCCCATGTTGCTCCTCGGCCATAGATTCTCCCTCTAACATCCCTGCCCCGTGCGCCGGTGTCGCTGCTGTCGGCCAGATGATCGCCGCGCTGTATGCCCTCGCCTCCTCCTGGCTAGCCAAGCCCACAAGTTCGACGACCGTCTCATTTGGTGGGGGAGCATTAATCCGCGCGCTAATCCATCCCGAACCATCCGCCAGCTTCAAGCGAGGCACACATCGGTGAGATGGTGTATCTGAATAGCGTTTGTCTGTCACGATGATCTCTTGCCCCACGGGGATGGTGCCCACAACACTGGTACTAATTTCAATGCCGCTTCGCACCAGGGCGCCTCCAGGGAACAGAATACGGAATTTAAGAGGGTGCTGCAGAGGGACTACTTCAACGATCGGTCCCCGCTGCCCCGATAGAGGATTAAGCATCTCAGAGATCCAGCCGTCGGCAGTACGCAGACGGGCCAGGCCTTGGATGTTGACACAGCGTTCCAGGACTTCAACGGTGCTTTGGCTTGCGATGGTGTAGAGGTGTCGGGAGCTCAGCTCGAGCCCGGCGCGGACATAGGCACCATCTTCACAGACGACACGATAATGGAAGGCGGCTTGGGCGAGGGCAACCGCGGCGGTGGACTGGGGGGTGGTGGGAGGAGGTTGCATTTTATGTGCGTAACCACGCTTGTCTTGACTCCGTATGAGTGCTGTTTTCAGTGGGAGCTTTGTGGGTTCGGCTTTTTTAAAGGCTGATGGGGGAAGATCAAAGGAAAAGGAAAAAATGCATGTGAGTGTTGGTTGACTTTTGGTGGAGATGTTTGTGTGCAGCTGCAGAGGACCTGGCATGCAGGTGCTGCACTTGGTGAAATCGTATCCGCCTCCACGTGCTTTCTTCAGCCTAGTCACCCATGGGCAGGCAGCCGTGGCACGAACCCACATTTCTTATGATAATATCCTTTTATATTATCTTCTGTCCTTCTTCTTACCCGGAAATCGACATGGCAGCGAGCCTGCGATGGCAATGAGTTTCGCGTCTGTCTCCTATCCCAATCTCCGGCTCCCGCTCTCTCCAAGGTGCACCCTCTCCTGCGCAAGGTAGTGAGAGCCCTGTGGGATTTTTTGGCGAGGATATGTGCGTATGAGTGTCTTTGTGTTGACGGTATGGTGAACACCGGCCCACAATTGGTGACCGCGCCCAGGCGTGTCGTTCGCTAAATGAAACCAATCGCGTTTCAAAAACGGCATGATGGACGCGGTCGGTGGGCAACGCCTCGCCCAGCCTCCCAGGTGCAGAAGGAGGAGGCACTTGCACCGCCTTGTATAGTCATTGTAGCTGTGGTGCCGCCGGCGGCTGGGGTGCGCGGGTTTTGAGGTACGGCAGCGTTGTGGCGCATGCATGGGTGTCCGTTGTACAAGCGATGCCAATCGCTGATGGTGAGCTCCCCTCGTCTCGCACGTATTGGGACAAGATTCACAGCTCTGCACTCCTTTGAGGCAAGTTAAGGAGAGGCGAGACGTCTGTGGTGGTGAATCGTGTGGATTGTGGGCTTACCAGTTGAAGACAAAGAGGCAATACATACGGCCGCGGCCCATCAATGTAGCTGACCAGTCTTTGCCATCACGAAGCGCCCTCAAGGCCCACTCACGTCCAATCATCAAGATGTTGGTCAACCTCTTTATCATGGAACCAGCATCAATCAGGGTCTCAAGTGCATGGGCGCTGGTTTGAGACTGGAGGTTGGAGCTGCATGTTTTTAACAGCCATCGATGCCTATGACGATTGGCCATAGATGGTGCGCGAGACATCATCATTATTTATTATTCCGCTTCCCAGGACATTTCTCATGCCTGTGAATCTCCCGCTCCCCTCACCACACCACATGATACACTGCCCTACTAAGCCATGGAGGAGAATGTAGAAATATCAAGCGCGGAGGGCACCCGCAGTAGCATATGTCCCGCTCTTGTCGACGCTCTCCACCACGACCATGACGACCACGAGGCGGACCAGATGAAGGAGTCCATGCACCGCGACGCCCTCTTTCGGTCTAGGCTCTTGTCGTCCCGCCATTCCTTCACCCAGGGGTTGAATGGGGAGGAGCAGTTGGACGGCGGCGGACTCGCACAAATCCACCTTAGCAGTAGCCCCCGTTCAGGCCTCGGCATCATGACGGCGGGCGACCGACAGGACCTCGATCAAGGAATCGACACTCCACAACAACAGCCGCAACAGCAGCGACAGCGACAGCAGTTTCAGCAGCAGCAGGCCCCACTACCGGGGCCCATCAATGACCGCGGGCGAAGTATCAGCTTCAGTAGCATGAGTGCGGAGCCGGCTACCCGACCTGGGTCGGGGGTTGCGGCTGGCACCAGCACGGCCGCTTCAGAAGGCCCAGAGGAACGCTACAGCGTGCGCGACCTCTTCCCAGACTATCCCGAGGAGTTTCTGCCTGAAATGCGGGATTTCCAACGCGTTATCATTTCAAATACCCCCGAGCCTGTGGACAGCGACACCATGGCTGCCTGCCGACAACTTCGCAAGGCCATGATGCTTCGAAGCAAATGGATGGGCGTCGCCTTGGACCCCGATGCCCCTTCGAGCGGACCCGGCCTAACGATCAGCACTTGCAACGGCAGTATCCCTGCACAGAGCTATCCAGAATCGCCCATCTACAACTCCTGCACTCCACCAGCGCCGTCTGTGCCCTTACCGCCGCATATGTTGGGGCGTGCTTCCCCACCCCCCACCGCCCCTCCTCCGCCGGGCTCCCCTGATTCCCCCCGAACCTCGGCATACAAGCGGATGAAACGGCGACAAGCCCCGCCTTATGAGCCGTTTTCCTATAAGCCGCCCGGGGCGTCCTCGCATCTGATAAAGTTGGTGGATGGTGTGTACCACGTGTGGGAAGGGGAGGAGGGCGAGAATGGGGAGAAGGGCGGGGAGGCCGTGACGAAGATTTTTAGCGTGGATGAATTCTATGAGGATTTTCACGATTTGATACATTTGTTGACTTGTGGGCCGGTGAAGACGTACAGCTACAAAAGACTACAGGTGCTGGAGGCGAGGTTTCACCTCCACAAGCTGTTGAACAGCGACCGGGAGCTGTCGGCACAAAAATCGGTGCCCCACCGCGATTTCTATAACATTAGAAAGGTAGACACACATGTACATCATTCGGCGTGCATGCATTTGAAACATCTGTTGCGCTTTATCAAGCATAAGCTCAAGACGGCGGGTGGTGAGATCGTGGCTTTTCGGGACGGGCAGTTCCTCACTCTAAAGGAAGTGTTTCAGTCTTTGAAGATTACAGCGATGGACCTGTCGGTTGATACTCTGGACATGCACGCCAACAATACTTTCCACCGTTTCGATCGCTTTAATTTGAAGTACAATCCGGCGGGGCAGAGTCGGTTGAGAGAGATCTTCTTGAAGACCGATAATATGATCGCTGGGACGTATTTGGCTGAGGTAACGCAGCAGGTAATCAGCGATTTAAACGCGAGTAAGTATCAGTTGGTGGAGTGGCGCGTGTCGATCTATGGTCGGAAGCCCAGTGAATGGGATAAGCTCGCCCGATGGTTTTATACGTCTCGGCTGGCCAGCGATAAGATACGGTGGTTGATCCAGATTCCCCGATTGTACGCCGTCTACAAAGCCTCGGGGGAGCTGGAGAATTTCGAGCATTTGCTCCGCAATATCTTTGCGCCTCTCTTTGAAGTGACCAGAAATCCGGGCAGTAATCCCCCGTTGGCGATCTTTTTGAATACCATCGTAGGGTTTGACTGTGTGGATGACGAAAGCAAGCCGGAGATCCACGCGAATCAAGGGCAGAATTTCTCAACGCCTAAGGATTGGCAGTACAAGCAGGACCCGCCTTATTCGTATTGGTGCTATTATATCGCAGCAAACATCAAAAGTTTGAACAATTTTAGACGGGTCAGGGGGATGTCGACGTTCGAGTTTCGCCCGCATTGTGGGGAGGCGGGCGATCCCGAGCATCTTGTAGCAGCGTATTTGTTGGCGGAGAAGATTAACCATGGGATTGTTCTTCGAAAAATTCCAGGATTGCAGCTATTGTACTATTTGAGTCAGATTGGCATGGCCATGTCGCCATTGAGTAACAACAAGTTGTTCTTGGATTATCATCGGAATCCGTTTGTGAAGTATTTTCATCAGGGGTTGAATGTGTCCTTGTCGACGGACGATCCGCTCTTGCTGCATTACACCAAAGACCCTTTGGTGGAAGAATATAGTGTCGCTGCCCAAGTTTGGCGGTTGAGCAGCACGGACTTGTGCGAGATGGCACGAAATAGTGTCTTGCAGAGTGGGTTTGAGGATATTTTTAAGAGGCACTATTTGGGGAGGCATTATGATGCCCCGGGGGCGGCCGGGAACGATATTCGACAGACAAATGTACCGGACATAAGAGTGAGGTATCGGCATGAAGTCTGGCGCAACGAGATGGACATGGTGCTTTATTGTGATCGGGAGCCGGTGGGGAAGTCGATGGGGGGGAGGGGAGAGAAAAAGCCGGGATGGACATTGGGGTGAGGGTTCAGAGGGAAGGGAGTGAGTAAATAAGTGAGTGAGTGAGTGAGTGAGGGAATGATGTTAACAATTCTGTGTAGTGACTGCTTAAATATTGTTGCGCGTATGCGTATATTTCAAGAATGAGACGGAAGAGGAGAAACTGGTGCATCAAAGAAAGAGAGAATGCGCAAAAATTGAGGGAGTGCAAAACATGCCTATTTTTTTGTTTTATCACTCATCTGTTTCCACCACATTTGACATGATGTCATGTATTTAAATACAGCAGAATTTTTTGGCCTTTCTTTTTTGTTATCACTCGTTTTTGAATGCATTAAAAAAAAGGCACGCAGACACTCCTCGAAATTTTGACCCTCGGGGAAATACCCTTGATACTCCCTCCACCGCACAAATTCATACCTCAGCACATGGTCTTTGAAAAGACTTCTCTCTGACATGAGAAGGAGCTAGTAAAAAGACCCATCGGAGTTCTCTTTGACCGGAAAATACCGCTTGTTTGTCCTGTAGTGTTTCTTTTGCGTTTGTCACGGGACAAGTGACGTGACGCCACCGGCTCTTGCTCGGACCGGCGGACAAGGGCAAAAGCAAATATTGGGAAAGGGGTCTTAACAAGCCCCCCAAGAATATTTCCTTTCCCCACCCGACCCAACTACAGGGTTCAAAGTTTGTATGAAGAGAGTGGGTGGCTCTGCGTAGATCTATCCAAACCAAAGCGGAATGGCCATCCCATCCCCGGGCCCCTGTCTCTCCGTCGTCATGTCGTATGCTGGAGAACGAGAACGAAGGACTGCGGCGTGTCCATGTCGAGTATCTAGCATACGACCACGGACCACGTTCCTTCTTTACCGAAAATTTCTATTCCCCCCTTTACGCTCGCACACAGGTTGACAAGGACGCAGCAGCATCAGCGGCAGCAGCAATCGAACAGACTACCTCATTTCTGCCTGCCCAAGGACGGGGCAAATGGTCCCACGAGCTGGTGGCCGCAGCCTGGGGAGCAGTGGGCCCGAGGCGGGCGGTGGCTTGCTCCTGTCACGGCGCGCCATCCAGATTTACGCCTTTCTGTTTATAAATACCCTCATTTTTGTCATGCGGAGCCAATGGATGTAAGTGGATGGATTGCGGGGGACGGGAACGTTGGGGGGGTCCAAGCCCGCGAGGGAATCAGGGCAGGAGAGACGCCATTGCCTTTCGGGTGGTATGATGTGTTTGCACAAAAGACTTTGATATCAAGCTTTCTTTTTCTTTCTATTTCTTGCGCAGTGTCTCCATGCCGTCCTCACTGGACACGAGCGTCTCGTCCCGGCACGACGCCACCCCTAGCAAGAGCGATCGGAATGGCGGGCCTGAGGGGATGGGAGAGCTTCAGGTAGGGTAAAACTGAATGGGAAAGGGAGGTATGGAGGGGTAGAAAGAAGGGAGAAAGACACCGAGACACGGTATGCTGAAAGATGACAAGCAGTGACCATGCTCGGTGGGTCTCGTGGGTGCCGAGGGCAGGGAAAAGCCTGCACCTGCCGCTTTGGCAGATTGCATATCGCTCTCAAACTCCCCTCAGCCTCTGCTCAGGACCGATTGGCGCGACCCACCTAACTTTAATTATACAAGCTCTCGGATTTAACTCGCCCGACTCACCCTCGATCTTTCCCCCCCATTCCTAACACGCACAAAGATGGCCTTCGAGAGGGCCCAACGGGAGGGTACCATCAGCGGCAGCAAAGGACGCACCCCCCACGACTCTTTGCGAAGGGGGAAGGAGTCAAGCACAAACAGCCGGAAGCTTGACAAGGACGGAGCCACTTCTGTAGTCGTTGGCCATGAGGGTCAGCTTGGGCAGCAGCAACAGTATCACGACGCCTTCTCGCACTTTCTTCCCAAGGACCAAGAAGTGCTCGAGTCAATTTATGCAAGGGGGAGGGCCCGCATTCAAAAAGAGCTGCAGAGGCGGCACAATAACTTGTCGAGCATTGAGCCGTTCAATCCTTGGGGGCCTGTGTACATCTGGGATTGGTTTTCGCCCGATTACAACTGCCCAACGATGGAGCGTATTGGCCGGGTGGGGGACGGGGGAAAATGGATATGTGGTGTGGACGTGTTGAAGGAACGGGAAAAGTGTGTGGTGTATTCATATGGCGTGAATAAGGACTTGTCGTTTGAGTTGGAGCTGATCGGGAGGACGGGGTGTGAAGTGCATGGCTTCGATCCAACAGTGGGAGGGGTCCCTCCTGATTGTAAGGGAAATGAGCATATCACGTTCCATAAACAGGCTTTGGGTCCCGTTAGCGGCCCGTCGGATGTGTTTATGATGATGGAGACGTTGCTGGACACAATGAAGAGGCAAGGGCATACGTTTTTGGATGTTCTGAAGGTGGATATTGAGGGATCGGAGTGGGATACATTCAAGGCGATGTTACCTGAGAAGGCGTTGCCGTTTGGACAGTTGTTGATCGAGCTGCACTTTAGGGACGTGGTGGAGGTGTTTGAGTTTTTCGAGAACATGGATACGCATGGCTTCCGTATTTTTATGCGCGAGACGAACCATAACCCTTGTGCGGCGGGCAAGCTACCGATAGCTGTTGAATTCTCTTTGATCAACCCTCAGGCGTATTTTGGCGGAGTCCCTCAGCCGGCGGCTGTCCAGGCCATTGCTGCTCGTCCCAATCCCCCTACTTACAATGGTGTGGTATATGTGCTGTCGCATAAGGGGAACCTCGGGCGACTTAGCACGATGCTGAGTACGTTTGAGAAGAATTTCAACCGGCATTACCATTATCCTGTTGTGATTTTTCACGAGGATTTCGGGCCTGCAGAGAAGAAGCTATTGAAGGGAAGTGTGAAGGAAATGCGTCTGCAATTTCGCCAGGTAGGATTTTCAGTGCCGGCGTGGTTGGACAAGGCGAAGATACCGGAGCGGACCCCATGTAGCCCGCATTCATCTACTGTGGGATATCGACATATGAATCGATTTTTGGCGTTCTATGCGGCGGAAGAGTTAAGTAAGGAGTATGAGTGGCAATGGAGGTTGGATGATGATAGCCTGATTACAGAGGAGGTGGGATATGATGTGTTTAGGCTGATGGCAGAGAATGGGAAGAAGTACGGATTTACTAATATTGTTCAGGATGACGCTAAGTGCGTGCTGGGGTTGTGGAATGCCACGAGGGAGTACGTTGATCGCGAGGGCTTGGAGCCGACGTTTTTTACGCGCTGGACGGAGGGTGCGGTGTTTTACAATAATTTTGAGGTGTCGCATAGTAGTATTTGGACTTCAGCAGCATATCGGAAGTTTTTTGATTATATTGACAAGTTGGGGGGGATTTATTATCACCGGTGGGGGGATGCACCGATTCGGAGTATCGGTGTGTCATTGTTTGTGAACGAGTCGGAGGTGCATCAGTTTACCGACGTGGCTTACACTCACTTGCCCTTTATCTCGCGTAATGCCTCGGGATTGCCTTCGCCAGGACAGACGCTGTTTTCTCGCGCAGGGGGGAGCAATCATCATGGAGATTGCAATGGAAATTCCACATTGGCAGGACATGGACTTGGAGGGGTGGTGGGTCATGTTCACGGCGGGAATAACGGGACGTGCTATTCGGGGAGGCCCAGTGGGGTGGTGTATACGGTGTTAAACGACGAGCCGGGGCAGTTGGAGAAGCTGTTGATGACGTTGAAGAGCTTGGATTTGTTTTTCAACGATCATTTCCATTACCCTGTCGCAATTTTTGCGGCGGATTTGAGTTTTGAACGGCGGACGACTATTCGAAAGGCGACGCGATCGGTGGTTGAGTTTCACGATTTGAGCTTTTTGGCATCTCAGCCTTTGCCGGGATGGGTGGATGAAGCCAGCGTCCCTGCTTTTGTTGATTGTGGGTTTGGAGACGATTCGATTGGAGACCGGAAGCGGAATCGGTACATGGCCTCGACGGGGGTGAGGAAGCTGGCGGCGCAGTATGATTATTTGTGGCGGTTGGCGCCGGGGGCGGTGCTAACAGAGAATGTGACGAGTGATCCATTTGCGACCTTGGCAAGTGGTGGGAAGAGTTTTGGGTACTTGATGACGGTGACAGATGACAGCAAGTGTGTCGTGGGGCTGCAGGAGGCTACCAAGGAATACGTGCAGAGGGAGGAGGTGACGCCGACGTTTTTGGATGTCCTGCCACCGGGCGCTGTTTTTTATGATGGCTTTGCGATTGCCCATGGCTCGTTTTGGCGCAGCCCCGAATATCAGTCCTACTTCCAGTTCCTCGATGAAGAGGGGGGGATATTTTATCACCGATGGACGGAAGCAAATATTTTGACGCAGGCCCTTGCGTTGTTCATGCCCACGGAGGAGATACATCGCTTTAGCGACGTTGGGTTCGAACACGCCCCCTTTGTAAAGCAAAGCACCAACAGGGCCGTACTCAAGAAGCAGCTTGACAGCGTCTGGAAAGATCGTAGCATAGCTGCCACTCCCGCTCCCGAACTTTCGGCTTTGTTGGCACCCCGTCGATTTGGGTTTCTCGGCTCGGATGTTGCGACCTCCTTCAGGTTGCCTTCCGTGGCGGGGTACGGGGCGTATATGTGGTTGCTTGGCGACACTTTCCTTGGGACCAGTGACGGGTCTAGGCGAGAGGGGATGCATAGTACCATCAGCAATGCGTTGGCTTTTCTACCCTCGGGCGCGGATTTGGGGGTGGAGTCGGGTGAGCTGCTGTCGCCTTCGGACGTGACTTTCTTCTGGGGATATGATGATCAGGGTTTGCCGACAGCGCCGTTTGAACGGACGGCTGGCCAAGAGAGTGGGACGGTGCTTTGGCCCGTAAGTGGGGTGAGTGTTGAGTACGGCGGTATGGCGAAAATTGTGCTGTTTGCGCAGCGAGTGCGGAAGACACATGAGTTGGCCAAGTTTTTGGGTGTAGCGGATGCGATGAATTTCGAGGTGGAGGGAACGTCGATTATTATTGTGGAGAATCCCGCAGCAACTCCCAGCAGATGGAAGTATCGGGTGAGTGATTTGCCGGGGACAGACGCGAGCCATAATTGGTTTTCGGCCGTGGCGGTGGAGGGGGGGAAGGAAGTGGTGGATCGAGAAGAGGACGTGGTGTACATGGTAGGGAACGTGGGGACGCGGGGATTAGGTGTTTATGATGATGAGGCAAGCAAAAATGTCCTGGCTCGGATTAGCATCAAGGAATTATTGGAGGAAGAGTGGGGGAGGATGGAGGTGCTGGTCGAGGACGGGGTCTGGGCCCGGACAACGGAGGCCGAAGCGACAAGGCCAGAGAGAAGAAAGACGATCTTTTCGCCGGCCAACGCTGAGACGACTTTGCAGTACAACATGGAACTGAGGGCTTGGGTAACACTGGCAGTGGATGGGGTCACGGCTCAATTGGTCTTGTGGACCGCTCGAGAGCTGACGGGGCCTTGGATGTCAACGGTTATTCATAATATCCCGGCTCCGTTTGATGACCTGACAGTCTATAAATGTTACGCTGGAAAGGGACACCCAGAGCTAGCTGAGCCAGCAGAGCCGGGCCAAGGGGTCGAGCTTGTTTTTAGCTATGTGTGTAACAGCCCGTCAGATTCGAGCTTGCTCTTCGAGGAAGGGATGGGTGAGTTGTATGCCCCTCAATTTGTAAGGGTACGTTTGGGGGTGGCGGAGAAAGGGCGGGATGCGATTTAAATTGCAGCATTTGGTGCAGCAGGAGCAGCAGAGGCAGCTTTGCTGAAGCAGCAGGGTAACTAAAGCATTGAATCAAAACTTAAAGTGAAGGACTCAAAGTAACAAATGAGAGGATTTATTGTGCGTGTGTAGGAAGAGGGGGAGGAAGTGAAGGAGGAGGAGGAGGGAAATACGAAGGAAAAGAAGGATAGGGAGAAGGAGAAAAAGGAGGAGGGGGGGGGGGGGGGAAAAAGAGAGGCTTCATAAGAGAATGAAAAGTGGAAGGCCTGCCTCCTCCTTTTACAACTCCTCCTCCTCCTCCTCCTCCTCCTCACCCC
>Ga0160419_100652_pt1 | contig 19929 bp, 29 predicted proteins | sample CelAP2metagpilot_2_FD_108196 | JGI IMG/M metagenome (GOLD analysis project Ga0160419, IMG submission 108196) | Phycosphere-associated microbial communities from Cellana algal ponds in Kailua-Kona, Hawaii, USA - Cellana AP2-4-25 metagenome pilot ... | reverse complement strand
TCCTTCAGGAATGGGAGAGACAGGGCCGGAAGGAAAAATTGTTGGTTTACTTGGGTAGGGGGGAGGAGGAAGGTGGGGGGGGAGGGGGGGAGGGAGGGAAGGAGGTGGCTTGGTTAGGCACCACAAGAGCAAAACAATTACGCTCAATTTCATCTCCCTCCCTCCCTCCCTCCCTCCCTCGTCCAGGTCCTCCTTCCCCCAACCCGGTCCATTGCCATGGCCAAGAACCGCCTCGAGACCATGCCCTGCGGCGGGGGGTCACCCCTGGCACACGCCCTGCAGGTAGGGAGGGAGGGAGGGAGGGAAGGGGAAGTGATATTGACATGGGTCTCCTTCTTGCTTCTCCGGCGCGATTTGGCGCTTTGAGGCATTTCCCTGTCGTCACCACCTCCTTCCCCTGATCCCCCCCTCATCTCCCCCCTCCCTCCCTCCCTCCCTCCCTCCCTCCTTGTCCTCCTCAGATGGGGGTCAAGACGGGACAAAATGCAATGAAGCAAGGGGACGTGGGCTCTGCCGTCTTGGTGTGCATTTCCGGTACGTCCTTTTCTACCTACATCCTCCTCCTCCTCCTCCTCCTCAGTTGACTGGTTGCCTTACTTACACTGTCAGCGCGAACTCACCCTCCCTCCCTCCCTCCCTCCCTCCCTCCCTCCCTCCTTTCCTTCCTTCCTTCCTCCTTCTCTCCCTCCCTCTCCTCTCCTCGCAGACGGCCGCGCGAACGTCCCTTTATCCAAAAGCATGGACGTCATGCCCATCGGCGATCCCCTGGAAAGTGTCGACGACGGGGGGGCCGAGAAGAAGAAGGACAAGGAGGCGCAGAAGAAGGAGAGGGAAGAAATCAAAGACGAGGTAGGTGGGTAGGTGGGGAGGGAGGGAGAGAGGGAGGGAGGGAGTGGTGTGTGGGCCAGGACAACCAGAGGAGGAGGCCAAGCGGTACATCGGGGGGGGGAAATAGAAGGGGGGGAAAAGTTCAACTCTTCCTCCCTCCCTCCCTCCCTCCCTCCAGGTTCTCAACACAGCCCGCGCCCTGGGCGTCCTCCCCGGCTTCTCTCTCCTCATGGTTGACACGGAGAACAAATTCGTTTCCACGGGCGTGGCCAAGGAGATCGCCGCGGCGGCCTTTGGGAAATATCACTTCATCCCGAAGGTACGTGTGATGTTTTGCGTATCTCCTTCTCGTTCGCCTTCGGCTGTCATGTTGAATTCCTCATTTTAGTCTATCCGTCTTGTTTCCTTACTCCGCTTGATTCCATTCCTCCCTCTCATCCTTCCCCTTGCAGGCGACGGACCGCGCGGTGGCTGAGGTAGCCTCATTGGCCATTGCCGATATCAAGCAGAGCAAGAACAACGTCAAATCACGCCGATGAGGGGCAGGAGAGGAATAGAAATTGGACAGTGGAATAAAGAAATGATTTCATTTTTAAAAAAAAGGAGGAAAGGGGAGGAATCAGAAGGCGCAGAGAGGCTGTGGCGTGACATAGAGAAATAAAACCTAGGAGATAGATGGAAGAATGGGTGGATGCGGCTGGCAATGGCCTCTATTACATAAGAGAGGGACGGAGAGAGAAGGGCACATACATGACTATACGCACACGCACAAACAATGCAGGGGGAAGTCAGAAAGAGCTTACCCCAATCAGTGGAGGACCGTAAGAGAGAAACGGAAACGAGCGACTCGAGGGGATGATGGGCAATGGTAAAGAAAGAATGAAAGAATCAAAGAAACATTTAAAATAGCGTTCCCGAGGAGAAGGTTTGGCGGAGGGAGGAACATTATTTTTGGGACATGCGCTGCTTTGAATGGAGATACACCTTATGTCACTCACGCTGACGGTTTTTAACGGTGAAGTCTTCTTCGAAAGCTCGTCGCCAGTTACCCCATTAATGACGGCGTCAATTTCGGCGACATTTTTAATCTCCATTTTTCGGCATTCCTCAAATTCGTCAGGGGTCACAGCCTGCCGGAACCCTAACCCTAACCTGAGGAGTGAAGTTTTGGTATACCCGCGTAACCATCGCGCCTTTTATGAACGTAAAAGAAGAGATATATTTTTCGGGACACCCGCACCACAAATAGAATGGTTTTACATGTGTCAGAGCCGCTTCATAGTTTGGGTTATACGTGTACAACAAGTGGGCATCGTGTCCATAGAAATATAATGCTATGCAGTATACAACACGTGGGCATCGTGTCTATAGGAATATAATGCTATACAGTATAAATTATCGGCCTGGTGCGCTATGCGACATTAAAATCTTTCCCAAGGAAACAAGGGCTACTACTTTCTTTTTCTTCCGTTGATTTTAGACTTGACTTGAGCCGTTGGAACAATCCTTCTTTCCGTCTGCCCACTCGACAATGCCATTCCCGTAACAACACATTTGTGCTTGCCAAGTACTCATGTACCACAGTAGTATGAGCCTCTTTTCATCAGCGTTTCAATCATCTGCTGGCGTCGTGGTTGATTGTCTATTACCCTCACGCTTCTCGCATCGGGGGATATCAACGCCACCCACGCACGATCACTCGCTGCATTCCATCTCACGCCCTCAATTCATCATATATGCAGCACACAGTAGGTACGATGCCCAGCCCTCCGTCTCTCGTGCCCACGGCTGTGGAGTTGCTACGCTTGGCTCATGGGACGCTTCTTCGGCCGCAGCAGCAAGAACAAGGACAGCCACAAGCAGAGGCCGTGGCGGCCTTGCGTGCCCACCTTGCCGAGGACGACACCGCGAGCATGAAGACAGACCTAAAAGCATTGACACGATTGCTAGGTCAAGCTACGATGGACGGGGAAGAAGAGTCTGAGGAGGACAATGCGACGACAACCGCCACCACTTCCACGTCCGCCGCGATGCGGTTAGCCACCGCGTTCTCAGAAACGCTAAACTTGACGGGTGGAAGGAGGAAGCTATCAATGTCTCTTACGTTTTCATCTCTACAGCCTTCTGCCAAGGACGATAAGCAAGTGCATGCCTCCGCCATGCATGGCGCGGGCGTTGTCAGCCCGTTCATGTCTCCTAGCTACTGGGCCTCGCCCTCCAACCCCTTGACGACGCCGTCCTTGCTCAACGAGATTTTTGATTACGTGGGCTTGATAGCCTCACCTCCTTCCATTTCTCTGTCCATATCCCCTGCGAACTCTATTTCTTTGTCTTCTTTCCACTCTTCTTCTTCCTCTTCTTCAGCAGCAGCAACAGCTGTACCAGCAGCAGCCGCAGGAATGACGCCCGATATGGCCGCTGTTGTGGCTGCCCGCACAAATCTTGGGCACCTAGCATGTGTCTGCCGCCTTTGGAAAGTAACTGCATCGGAGGACCGGTACTGGCGGCCACTCTCCACGGCATTTCTGCCCATGTTGGGGACGGCCCCCACAACCACCCACATGCCGCCGGCTACCAGCACCCCTTCCTCCCCTTCCCAGCTACAATCGCAATCGCCCTGTCGCGACGCCTTAGTTCAATATGGTAAATGCCTGGCCATGCCTACCGTGCGCGATGGAGACGACTGGCAGGCCCACTTGCTCCTATCTTTCGAGATCCTGGACGAGCGAGACTCCCTACGTTTATTTTCGGCTTCGGGGCCCGTGGACCTTATTCTATCCTCCGAATCGGGCTTGACAGCTCTGCGCCTTACTGGTACCAAGCGCACTGAGGTGTGTTGTCCCTTCTCGGCTGCCTCGCGAGACCCTGAGAAGCGCCGCTTCAAGAACATCAAGGACTTTTTCGCCAATGGCTCCCAGCCTCAGTTCCCCGCGGCGTTGCGTGTGAGGGTAATGGGCAAAGACACACGCACGGGGAAGCAAGCCTTACTTTACACCTCGCATCCAGGCACACAACGCTCTGTGAAAGTTTCGACTTTGCAGTATTGGCAACAATTTTTGGCGGCAGATAGCTTATTTGTGTGGGAGCCTTGGTCACGGTGGAGCACCGGGGATGTGACGCAAACCAATGAGGTGGTGGAAATTAGCGCATCTTTCTACGTTTCACCGGTGAAAATCGTGAGTCATGATGATAGGATGGGAGAGGATGTAGCTGGAGGGATGGATGACGCAGCGGAGGCTGTACAGGACGGGGACCCTGATCCTCCACAAAACGCAAGTGCACTGTCCAGGGAGCGCGCGCGTGAGCAATTGCATGTGATTATGGGTGGAGATGAGGGTGCGTACTCGTCACACAATTCATTTGTAGCCTTGCAATTCCGTACACTGGACGCTTCTATCCCTGCGCGGTTTATTAAGGCGGCTTTGGCTGCGGCAGATTCCACGACTCCATGAGAGGAAAGCAAACCAGGCAGTGACAACATACATAATTGTGCATTTTGAAAGAAATAATTATATTGAAAGCTGAAGGCATGTATATTGTAGTAATGCTGTGTAAACAACCCGGAAATTTTGTGATCATAGATGGTATGAATGTGACTTCAGATCATTTTGATTGATTTTTCTTCTTAAACGCCGATGCTCTTGAATCAATCATTCTTGCTATGGCCATCATATTGTAATTATTGATCATTTTTCATCGGTTCTTATTACTTTATGTTGGCTCCTGCATTGTATGATGGATTGTGTAATACTGTAATATTGTCATCTCCGCAATTGTTACTCCTGTCTTTCTTTCGTTGTGTTCCCTCTCTGTCTACAGGCATGCTAGCTGTGCTACTCTATTTTATGAATTTTATGGGATACAAACCTATGAATCCATGTCCGCAAATACTTCTGTGCTCCTACCGATCTAAGAGTCCACGAACGAACTTGCCAATGGCAAGGGTGTCCAAGGACTTGAAGTACAGAAACATAAGCGACGCATCTTGCTGTGGCTCCTCGGGGTGCCAATCCCGCGCCACCACACGATACAGCCGATCCTTGTCACTCACTCCATCCAACTGCCCCGGCTCTGGCCCGACAAAGAAACCCACCCGCATTTCCATTGCTGGTCCTGCATTTGCCGACCCCATAGAAGGATGATGGACAGAGTTCCATGTCCAAGCATCGCATACGTCCAAGGATCCAGGTGGCAAGAAGTTCTGCCAATAAGCTGAGGGCGTGGCGCCGGCGGAAGATTTCGGCGCTTTGGAGGCGTGGTAGATTAAGGCTACCCTGCCAGTACGCACATCATACGCCGTGATGCGGACAGTCAGTGCGCAGGAGTATTCAGTTGTATGTCCGTGGCGGAAATAGTCCCTGACAGAGCCAAAGCGCTGAGCGACGGCATCGCGTGAGGCTGCTGAGAAGGGGTGGGTCACCTCCCGGCGACTGCCGGTGGAAAGGCGAAGAGAAGTCACATTCGAATCTGTGATGGGCGTAACCTTGACTGGGCCCTCGGCGCTGTACAAGCGCAGGCCATCCTCTGCATCGAAAACTTCAAAAGACAGGCGTAAACCCTCTTTCCAATCCGCAAGCTTGCACAACCTCGTCTCAACCAAACAACGCCCGTAATCCAGGACCACATTCCTATGCGGCGTCGAAGCCAAAAGACTTTCTTCGCTCCGATACCCTCCACACACCGTCGCTGCCTTCAAGGCAGCTGCATGCATGTTGCTAGGGCATCCCGCCGCCCCCTGGCCCACTAGCACCAGGCGGGACTCTCCCGGCGCGGCCTCGAGGGCCAGAACAGGGAAGCAACTTCGAGCGATGGGACTCCAGAAGCGGTCAAGGAGTGTGAGTTTGTGCCAGTGGCGTGAGACTAACCCGAATTTGGACAGCGTAAAGCGATCAGAGCTGTCTTGGGTGAGGAGGAAAGATAAGACCTCGGATAGAAGGGAGTTGTCTTGTAGTACCATGCCGGAAAAAGGAAGGGACGGGTAAAAGATATAGGAGGGCAGCACTTGCTGCATGTGATAGGGCAAGTAAAGTAGCGACTGATGGAGACCGAGCTGCTGATGGGTGGCGTGCGCGACAGTACTGGCTGCATGGACTTGGGCAGCCGCGTAGCTGGCTACTGCGGCCAAAGTTGCCTCTGTAGAGTGGGAGCCATTGCTGCTGCTACTACTGCTACTACTACTGCTAAAGTTGATGCTGCTGCTACTGCTATTGTTGCTACCGCTGCTATTTCTGCTGTCGCTGATGTTTTCAGCGCTGCGTGCAGCTTGGTGGTGGCTGAGGGGCGAATAGACGGTGGTGGTGGCCGTGGTGAGGAGGATGGGGGCATGACCAGGGTGCTGCTGCTCGTGCAGCTGCTGGAGGAGGAAGGGCGGATGGTAGAACGGGTGACCCTTTTTGCCGCTGCTGCTGTCATCGCTGCTGTCATTAGTGGTGGTGTTGTGGTTATCGCTGCTGTTGCTCCCGATGCTGCTTGCGCCAAGACTGCCGTGACGACTGCTGATATATTCTTCCAGGCTGCCACGAACAGCCGTAGTGCTCACGCCCGATGGTAAAGAGGCGGAGGAAAACCACGAGGAGGAGGAAGAAGAGGAGGAGGACAGGGAATGGGAATGCTTATGAAGGAGACTCCGGTCATCATAATCGGGCAGTGAGGAAGAAGCCTTGGTCACGGTGGTGGTGCAGTAGAAACCGGGAGGCCGCGCGGCCAAAGATGGGGAGGGAGTAAAAGTGCTGTGGGGAATAGAGCCTTGAGTTTGCATGCGCATGTGTTGCCGTTGCTGATATGGCGATGGCTTCGAGGGAACATGCTGCTGTTGGTGCACACATGGTATCGACCAGGCGTGCGTCGGGGCGTCCCGAGGAGTGCTGGGCTTGGTGGCATTGGCCTCGGTCCCATCCTCGTTGTCCTCGACCTCATGACACTTGCCCGCACCAGTTATCATCCTTTCCGGTGTTACAGGCGTGCTGGGCGGCGCTGTAGGAGATTGAGAGGAGCTGCTCTTGCAGCCGTCACCACTGCTGCTACTACTGGTGCTGCTGGCGCTGTCACTACGACTGATTCTGTTGCTAATGGTGCGGTCGGTCCCGGCAAAGAGGGGGGCAAGATCAAGAGCCGTCATTCCGTCATTATTGGGGGCTCTCTTTTTGACAGCTGTCGTCTGCTCTCCGTTCCTGACCCTCACGGTGTTGGTGACACCGCCAGTGGCGGTGGTTGAGATTGACATGACAGTGCTTTGGGGAGAATAGGCGGTCCTCCCCGCCTGGGTCGTCCTTGTCGTCTCTGCTTGATTGAACAAGGGTCTGTGCACGCATTCCAAGACGTTGAACAAGCATAATGCCAGGTCACGGAGTTTCTCCTCCTCGGGTGCCCCCACAAGGGGGGGCACCTGCGGGAAAGGGTGAGGGTGGAGATGCTGTCCGTGTCGCGGGGGCGTCACCACGGTCGAAGGAGCAATCTGACTGGACGAGGAAGAGGTGAAGGGAGAAGAGGCAGAGGAGGACAAGAATACCGAAGGAGGAGAGACACCTCGCTCCTGGCGAAGGCGGATAAGGAGGTCACCGACGAGTTCGGCATGGCGTGGGATGATCTGAGGGAGGAAGGGAGGAATGAAGGGATGATGAGAAAGGTTGAGGTCGTCGCGGAAAAGATGACAGACCAGTACGTCCTTTTCCTGTTTGGTTCACAATTTTGCAGCATCTGAACTTTTTTCTGACTCTCTGTCATGCCTTTGGTGGGTCCTCCATCCCCCCACCCGCCCTACCCGTCTTTTTCTCCCACCACCAAGATGTACGTACCTCAGCCGCATCCAGGAGCGAATCCAAGCATGTGCGAGCCACCGCGTCCCGCATGTGCAGACTTCTTCTTGTCCTTCTGCCACCGTCACTACTACCGCCACAATTGGTGCTGCTACCGGTAGTGATGGTCTCGTGTCCATCGGGAGGTGTGCTGGCCACGCCACCAACGTTATCCTTACCTTGCCCGCCGATGCCGTCGCCTAGTTGGGCCGTAGACATTCGGCGCTTCTGTTTGGGATTCGGTTGGTCGAAATCCGGTTGCTGTGGCTGGGATTGGGGCTGCTGGTGCGGGGGAGGGTCGTGCTGCTGCTTGCGCTTGTGAGCGGCGGGGATAGGTGGGAGGGCGTCTACCACGTATGCTTGGCGATAGGTTGCGTGTGAACCAAGGGATGATGAGGGGAGAGTGAGGGCTGAGATAGTCGACACAGAACGAGGAGAACGAATGGTATCGTTGAAGTGTGCGCCGTCGGCTGGCTGCACCCTATTTGTATGTGTGTGGTGGCGTGGAAAGGGGAGAGGTCTGAGGGAGAGGGCGAAGAGGAGCGCTTCCAAATTTGGAGGACGGAGGAGAGCACAAATAAATAAATGCGATCTAATTCAACGCCATTACGGAAAGGAAGCTGACGCGGGCACAAACAAAAACGCAAGTCGCTAGGCAGGCTTGTGGCCCATCCGGCGACACAAAAGAGTGTGCACCGCGGAGATAGATAGCATGAACAACAAGGTACGCCAAAATAAGCCAGGGCAAGATGTGGCACCTTATTCGACACCAAAATTTAATGCCTTTGTCTACACTTATCGTTGCTGTGCTTCCAAACCTCACTTTTTTGACCACTCGCGCCAAGGATCGTTTTATTTTATACGGTAACGGATTTCTCTGGGGGGGGAGGAGGTTAATGAGATGGAGAGGGCTGGTCAGCTACTCATTTATCCTATCAGGAAGCAGGATGAGAAGCTTCAGTCATATGCGATGAGAGAAATTTATAAGCGTGGCAGCCGTGGACATAATCAAAGCTCGCACAAGCACTAGTCTTTGAGTGCCCTCTTCAAGGATGATATGAAGGAGGAAAAGGAAGCGCGGTGGGAAGAGAGGGAAAGTCGTCGGGAGGAGTGGATGGAGAGGAGGAGGAGGAGGAGGAGGAGGAGGAAGAGGAGGAGGACGACGATGATGGTGATGATGATGACGATGACGGCGCAAGGAGGCGGTTGGATGCAGGGAGGAGGGGATGGGATGCAGGGAAAGGGGGGAGTGGAAGCATTTATGTCCCTGGTGGTGCGCATGGTGCTGGAATTGGCATGCCTCCTCCCGCTCCTATGATGCAAGAAGGGTGGGGGGGTGGGCAGGGAAGGGGGGGGGGGTTCTCAGGGGGGGGGGGGATGGGAGCTATAATGTACCTTGTCTGACTGGCATGCCTCCTCCTCCTCCTTCTCCCGGACACCCTTTCCTTTACGGTGGTGATGAGGGACGAGGTGATACGCCTACTCCTTTCCCTACCTCTCTTCCCCAGTTTCACATCAGTAGAGAATGGCGTTTTCCCTTTCTTTTCCACGAGAGAGAGAGAGAGATTGGGGCGGACTCGGGCGGACTGAGGCCGAAATTCATCTCTCCAGCCCCAAATTCTCCGGCCCAAATCTCGAGATAGAATCTCCCTAATGATGGAGGTCACCGCAGATGATCGTTTACGGGAAATTATTGAACTAGTGGCGTGAACGCTCCAAACTTTGAGTCAGACTCCAAATTTTGGCTACGGACTGACTCAAGGGAGAGCTGGTGTTCTGGTGGTCGCTCATTTCTACGCACTACTTTGCTTCTTTATGGGAGCTTAGGCCCTAGCCTATCCTACCCTTCATCTTCTTTCTGGAGACCATATCTCGGCAATGCCTTTTCCCATTCTCTTTTTCTTTCTCTTCTGTCTTTTTCACCGTCTTCTCGGTTTTTCATGTCCTTAAAACCCTTCTCTCCCTTTCTCCCTCTCTCTTACTTCCTCTCCCACTCTCTGTCTCTCGATCTGCCCTTGCCCAACATCTAAAACTCCTTTCCTCAGTCCTTATCTTCAATAGCTGCTATTGGCTCATCCGCTCTCCCTCCGCCCTTCCCAGTCTCTAACACCGACGCCTCTTCCGCGCCTCCCGCGAATACTCACTCTTCTTCCCCTTGACCTTCCTAATCTTTCTCTCCTGCTGTGTGTCTCTCAACTTGGAGAACACTCCCCTCTTCCCCTTCCTCACCATCATATAATTCTTCTTCCTCTTCTTCTCTGTGTTGGTCAGTCCACCTGCGTGCCCTGCATGCTCAAACGTGCTCTTGCCCGCCACAATCTTCATCAGCCTTTCCTCCTTACAAGCCCTCTTCCTCTTTGAATACCCCTCCAGGTCCTCCGGCCTCATCCTCCCTTCCATCCCTCCCTCTTCCTCTTCCCCACCCTCCTCTTCCACCATCCTCCCCCTCTTCTTTCCCCCTGACATCATCAACAACACCTGCTCCTTCTCCCCCCCCACCCCCTCCTTCCCTCCCTCTTTTACCTTCCTCGGGTCCCTCCTCGCCTCTTCAAACCGTTTCTTGAGCCGTTTAATCTGAGCAAAGTCTTCGCTCGACAAGACCCGCTGTGCCTCCACCCTCTCCCTCACGTCTCCTCCCGCCGGCCGTAACAGGGAGGCAAGCACCGCACCAGCGCGCTGCTGCTGTCGCGTGGCACGAGCCTCCGTCCTTGCTTCCTTCTTCGCGGCTCGGGCCCGTTTTTTGCTCTGGATGTGCGAGGAAGGGAGGGGGGTCGGGAGGGAGGAGTGGGAGGAGAAGGAGGAAGAGATGAAAGAGGACACTCCGACTGCTTCCTTCTCCTCCACCTCCTCCTCCTCCTCCTCCTCCTCGTCTTCCTCATCGTGGGCCTCTTCATCGGAAGAGCCCTCTTCCTCTTCCTCCTTCTCTTCCTCTTCGTCCTCCCCTTCCTCTTCCTCCTCTTCCTCCTCTTCCTCGTCCTCATTCTCCTCCCCCGCCGACGACGCATCCATCCATCTGTCCTCCTCCTCCTCCTCTTCCTCTTCCTCCTCCTCCTCCTCTTCCTCTTCCTCCCAACCCTCTTCCTCTTCCTCCTCCTCCTCCTCAGGGGCGTCAAGCCGCCCTTCTTCCCAGGCTTGAAGCAGCTCCGCGCCATCGACCCCATCGTGGATTTTGAGCTCGCCTGCAATGGAAGGAGGAAGGAAGGAAGGGAGGGAGAGGGAGAGGGAGGGAGGGAGGGATGGAGGGACAGGAGGGAGGGAGGAAATAAGGCGTCGCGTGACAGGATAGACAAATCAAAACAGATGCCAGAAATGAGGGGAAGGAGGGAGGGATGAAAGACGTACCGTAGGCAGCGGGTTTTTGGTCGACGATATGGTGCTTGCCTCTGTCCTTCCGCTGGAGGAGGGAGGGGTAGAGGTCGCGCACGGCGTTGAGGAAGGCCCGCGCTGCCATGACGGTGGACTTGTCCTTCTTTTTGCTGTACATGGCCAGGTCCTGAGGGAGGGAGGGGAGGAGATCGGCCATACAATTCATTTTCCCAAGAGACGGCTTTCGAAGTAGACAAAGCGTGCAAGCCAGGTGGACGTGAGAAGGAGGGAGGGAGGGAGGGAGGGAGGGAGGGTGCCCGGACATACCTGAACGAAACCGTCCATGCCCTCCTCGTGCAGCACGGAGGGCACTCGCACCACCATCTCTCGCAGCGCATTGATACCCACGGCGATCACCTCCGAGGAGCATCGGTCTGGAGGGAGGAGGGGAGGGAGGGAGGGAGGAAGGGAGGGTAGGGTGGGCCTCGGGGGTCTACGGAGGAGGTCGGACTCGGCGTCACTCCAGAACACGAAACACAGGTAGGAGGGAGAGGAATAGGAAGAAAAGGAGAGAGAGGAATAGGAAGAAAAGGAGGGAGGGGAATAGGAAGAAAAGGAGGGAGAGGAATAGGAAGAAAAGGAGGGAGGGGGAAAGAATGGCGGAAGGGAGGAAGGGCGACCTTCCCACCTTCCCACCCTATGAATACATTAATGTATATATGTGTGTCGATGTATGCAATGTGCATGCATCAATATTTCTATGTTTCTGCATCTATCTGTCCATATCTATGTAATATAACATCTGTATATTCAGACTTATAAACGCACCGGCAACGAAGGCATTGGCGACATTTTTTAATAAGGGATGGACCTCCTCGGGCGGGACGAGCTCGTGGCATGCCTGGATGAGGTACGCCAGAATCTTGGTCACGTGCTGCTGGTGGCTGCAGGGAAGGGGGGAGAGAGGGGGGGGGGAAGGGAGGGAGGGAGGGACGGGTGAGGCGGACAGCCGGGAGATGAAGATACGAGGGAGAACGCGACAAGAAAGGAAGGGGGGAGGGAGGGAGGGAGGCCCACCTGTTGAGGTAGCGCTGGACGTAGGGGTAAAAGTTAAGGAGGAGGAGTTTGTGTGAGCCCACGAGGCGGGAGAGCAGGTCCATGTAGAGCAGCTTGGCCTCGAAGCTGAGGGAGGGAGGGAGGGAGGGAGGGAAGGTTGCGTGATGCTGAAAGAGGAGGTGACCGTGATGGAAAAATAGAGGGGTGGAGGACGGGAAAGAAGGACGGAAAGAGGGAAGGCGAGAAGGAGGGAGGAATGTACCGTTCATTGCTGGCCTTGAGCTTCTTAAAGAGCTTCTCGGCCAGGCCCTGGGGATCGTGCAAGACCTAGGGAGGGAAGGAGGGAGGGAGGGAGGGAGGGTGGAGCGTTAACACTTTGCCACGTGATGTTTTACGTGCCATCATGGCCGTCATGCTACCTCCCTTCCCCCGCACGCTCCCTCCCTCCTTCCCTCTTCTGTGCCGTCTCGACAACAGAAAATTATGCCCTGGCATCCCCTCAGACCCACCTGTATCGCCGGAAAAAGGACTTGCTGCTCACTCCCTCCCCCTCCCCTTCCCTCCCCATCCTCCGCCGCGCCCTGCATCTTCTTCAGGAGGTCTTTCCGCTTTTTCTGCTGGCGCTCCGTGTCCCGGGCCCTGGCCTTGGTTTTCTTGGAGTGACTGTGGGTGTTAACATTCATGTTGTGCGCTTCCTTCCCTATGGGGGGGGGGGGGAGGGAGGGGAGGAGAGGGGGGGGTTAGAGGAGGTCGATAGGTGTCCTTCCAGTTCAATTACTCCGAAGGCGTCTCCGTGGAGGGCCAGAAAGAAGAGAAGTGAGGGAATGAAGAAAGGAAGGAAGGAGGGAGGGAGGGAGGGAGGGAGGGAGGGAGGGACGTACCAACTGCCAGCTCCTCTTCCTCGTCGTCGGCCATACGTTGCTCGATGCCGAGGAAGAAATGCACTGCCATAAGGGAAAGACGGGTCGACTCGAGGGAGGGAGGGAGGGAGGGAAGGAGGAAGGGAGGGAGAAATAACCAGGTGAATAAGGTCAACACAGAGTAAAGGAGGGAAGGAGGGAGGGAGAGAGGGAGGGAGGGGACGTACGTTGGAGAGGCAAGCGGAAGCGATGACGTTCACGGTGCGGGGGTCCACCCAAACACGCCGGCGATACAGTTCAACCATGGCCTGAGGAAGGGACGGAAAAGGAGGGGGGGGAGGAGGGGTGACATGAATGGAAAAGAGCGAGGGAGGCAGGATGGGAGGGAGGGAGGGAGGGAGGGAGGGAGAGAGGGATGGAAAAGTGCCGTACCTCGAGGGAGCGCTTGGCGGCAACGGAATGTTCGTCCTTGAGCATGACGTACATGAAGCCCTGCAGCTCCTTGTTTACCTGTGGATGGAAGAGGGAGAGAGAGAGAGTGAGTGAGTGAGAGAGAGAGAGATAGAGAGAGAGAGAGAGATCTTAGACATCTAGGGTGGGAGGAAGGGAAGGAGGGAGGAAGGAAGGGAGGGAGGGGGAACTTCACCTTCTCGTTTCGGGCCTTGCTGTTGAGGCCGCGGATGTCGGCGATGACGTAGGTATACAGCATCTCCCGTAGGCCCTTGTCGGGCACCTTGAAGAGGCGGAAGACCAGGCGAAGGAGGGTATTCACCTAGGAAGGGAGGAAGAGGGGAAGGACGGAAAAATGGAGAGGGGGAGGAGGGAGGAAGGCATGATGAGGTCCGGCAATACATTCACAGCCTTTTGTCGCTGGGTACATCCCCTGGGGGCTAAGGCCACAAGTGAAGCCCTCATGATTTCCCTCCCATACTCTTTCCATCTTTCCTTATTCCCAACCTCCTTACCTCCCTCCCTCGCTCCCTCCCTCGCTCCCTCCCTCCCTCCCTCCCTCTCTCACCTCGAGCAGCCCTCGGTTTCTCAGCAAAATCAAGGCCTGCACCAGGGTCTTGCGCGTGGCCGGCAGCATCACCACCGCGCTCTCCTCCAGCAGTGCCATCAGTTGCATCGGTAAGGATACGGCTACTGACACCCCCTCCTCCGCCTTGCCCTCCTTCTCCTCCTCCTTGCCCTCCTTCTCCTCCTCCTTTGCGTAGCACGCCGCCACGTGCGACATGAACGTGACAAGCTCCAAGAAGCGGGGAGAGTCACGGGAAGGACGAAGTGTAAACAAACGAGCCTCGGCCTCATATGCACGCTTCTGCTGCAGGTACTCCTCGCGGTAGGCGCTGGGGTCGCGCTTGATCAGATTCTGGAGCTGGGGGAGTTTCATCTGGAGGTCGGGGAAGAGACGAGAGGGTGGGGAGGTTATGTGATGTGAAAGGGCGGGGGGAAGCCGTGGTGCGCGGAAGAAAACACACTGAAAAGAAAGGGAAGAGAAACTGTTGAAAAAGTGCTAGGACTTGAGGGGAAAAGACTGGTAGAAAGAGAGTGGCAGCTAGAGCAGAGGGATAGACGAGCAGAGGGCTGAAACGTACCACGAGTTCTACTTTGTTGGGCGCCATGGCTGCTCAGGGTGCAGCCGCTGCACTTGCTACTCCTGCAGTTTTCTTAGATAAGCTGGCCGCGCTGCTTGACGTGCAGATTCCTGTGCTTTCTGTGCATGGTGTGCGGAGGGGGGGACGGAAAGTGAATACTCTGTGGGCCACACGAACACAGCTCGGATATTAATGCCATCATTTTGGAATTTTACAGAAAAGCTGCCACCATTGGAAGCAAGTGTCACATGCAGCGTGTGGCAAATACCATCACCGTAGTGTGCGAGCTTAATTGTATTGATAGGCCTTGAAAGCAGGGAGCATGGAGGAGGGAGGGATAGCTTGAGTAGCGAACGACGACATCGTGTCTGCTGATGGATGAAGGACCCTTATCCGCTTCTATATTGGGATTAAGAGATGAGCAACACACATCAAGATGCATTCGATGTATATGTGTTGGTACCAAGAAGAAATAGCTCGTTTGTCACGAGTTCGCATTGTTTTCCTCCCTACCACAGATCCTGTCTCCATCCAAAGCACACGCACAAAAAAGCATCATTATCACTGATCGAACCCTCCCCTGCTGAATATGCATACCCCCACAGTGGCAAGCTCAGGCGTCGTCCTATCATGGCCTCACCGCCCGGCAAAGTCGACGCCCAAAAGAAGGTACTTGTGGAACTATGCAGGTCGTTTCAATTTTCTTCCCTCAGTCCCTCCCCATGCTCCGTTCCTCCCACCCTTGCCTCCTTCCCCCATCTCCATCTCTCTCACCCCTCCCTGATCAATCACAAAAGCAGTACGAGGATTCGCACTCCTCTTCCGAAGATGAGGGAGAGAGTAAGGATTCTGCGCCTTCTGTCTCCGCGGGGGATGGAGGAGGACCAGCTGCGGGAGCACCCACAGCAGCAGCCAGTACGGTGACTGTGTTTCCCGACCGCCGGGGACAACATGGTGGGAAGGGAGAAGCGTTCGCAGCGGCAATGAAACGCCCGCGTCCAACGACACAGGAAGAGGATGACGATAGCCAGGAGGATGAGGACGGAGAGGAGAAGAGTGACTCCAGTTCAAGCGAGGACGAGGACGATGACCAGGCCCATTTATACTTGGATAGGGAGGACAGGAAGAGGCTCAAAGCCATGACGGAGCTGGAGCGCGAGATGATCTTGGCGCAGCGAAACGACGAGTTTACCTTAAGGCAGCAGCAGGAGAAGGTAAGCGAGAGAAAGGGGACGGGGGTCAGGGAGGAAGGCAGGGAGCAAAAGAAAGGAGGGGCGGAGGAGAGAGGAGTTTCTGAACTTTTACGTCAATGCGCTTTCTAATGTAAAGCCTCTCTCCCTCCCTCTCTCTTTCCACTTTCTGTTTGTCCACATTGTGGTGTCTCCATAGCTGGAAATCATGGCGGAAACCCGTCGAAAGGAAGAAGAGAAGAAAGCCCGTCGAGCGGCCAAGAAATCCGGGGGGCCACTCCCTCCCAAGCCCAACCAGCAGCAGCAGCAGCAGCAGCAGCAGCAGCAGCAGCAGCAACAAGAGCAGCACCTACAGCAGCAGCAACAGCGAGAGCAGCAGACAAAGACGGGAGAGGAAGGGGCGGAGGCACGGCCCGGCGGATTGGCGGCTATTGTGGACGAGGAGAGCGATGAGGACGAGGAAGGGAAGGAGGAAGGGGAGGAAGGGGAGAGTGACGAGGAGGAGATAGTAATGAGTGACAGTGAAGAGGAGGACGAAGAGGAGGAGGAGGGAGAGGCGTATGACGGGCGGTTGACGCGAGGGAGAGCGGCGGGGGCAACTCGGGAGGCGGGGGGGAGGGGGGGGGGGGGGGGGGGGGGAAGGGGGGGGGGAGGGGAGGGGGGGGGGGGGAGGGAGGAAAGGGGGAGAGAGCGGGGACGAGAGTGAGGAGATGGAGATCAGTGATGACGACGAGGAGGGAGCACGGAGAGAGAAGATGAAGAAGAGGATGAGGAGGGAGGGAGAGGGGGAGGACGAGGAGGAGGATCAGATGTATGGTAGGTGTGGAGGGAGGGAGGGAGGGAGGGAGGGAGGGAGGGGGCAAGGGAGGGAAGTAGTCAAGTCAAAAATGGATGCGACGTTGAAAGATCTCTCCCGACTCCCCCCTCCCTTCTTCCCTCCCTCCCTTCCTCCCTACCCTCAGACATCAACCAGCAGGTGGCCGAAGCCCACGAGCTGGCCAAGCTACAGGTGAAGCGCCACCACCTCGAGAAGTGGATAGCCGAGCCCTGGTTCGCGGTACGTCCTCCCTCCCTCCCCCCCTCCCTTTGGGGAGTTCAGGCACTACTCAAGCTTTTCCTCCCTCCCTCCCTCCCTCCCTGACAGGCGGCCATCCGGGGATCCTTCGTCCGGGCCAACATCGACGCGATTGAGGGCCAGCCCGTCAAGGGTTATTTGCTGCTGGAGGTGAAAGGCGTCAAGCACGGCAAGACCTACACCAGCGGCTCCCTTCGCTGCGACGTCTATCTGCAGGTAGGGAGGGTGGGAGGGAAGGTGGGAGGGACGGACGGACGGGGGGAAGAGAGGAGCCAGTCAGGGGCAGTGAAACCACTCTCAACATGTTTTCTCACTTCCCTCCCTCTCCCCCTCTCCCTCAGCTCCATTACGGCAAGTCCGAGCCCGGCACCAAGGGAGTGGGTGTCCCCATTCGCGTCGTCTCCAACTCCGCCTTCCAGATCGAGGTATGCCCCTCCCTCCCTTCCTCCCTCCCTCCCTCCGTATTCATCTGTGCCTTTCCTCCCTCACTCCGTATTCATCTGTGCCTTCCCTCCCTCCCTCCCTCACTCCCTCCCTCCCTCCCTCCCTCCCTCCCTCCCTCCTTCCCAGGAATACGGTCAGTGGAAGCAGCAATGCCACCAGCAGGAGAGCTATATGCCCAGCCCCGCCGACGTCAAGAGACGCTTGGAGAAACGCCACAAGGTAAGAGAACCTTTCCTCCCTCCTTCCTTCCCTCCCTCCCTCCTTCCCTTCCTCCCTCCCTCCCATTCTGTGAGTCATACGCCTTGGCTTGACGCATCTCCTTTCCAATCCTCATTCGTTATCCTGCCTTCCTTCCTCCCTCCCTCCCTCCCTCCCTACCTACCTACCTTATTGGTACAAAAGCAGTAGATCTGTCCGTTGGCGAAGATGGATACCAGCTTCTCCATGGTGGAGAGCTTCAGCTGCATGAGCTCCGGCAGCCACACACGTTCGTCATTGCGATGCATCACCACATAAAACTGGAGGAAGTGAGGAAAGAAGGGAAGGAGGGAGAGAGGGATAAGACCAGATGAAATGCTGTACACTTCATGCAGAAAAATATACTTGATCCCTCATATATTATCATTTTCTTGCTCCCTCCCTCCCTCCCTACCTGCCTCCCTCCCTCCCTTCCTACCTGCTGGATGTTGGCACGGTTTAGCTCATGGTCTTGAAGGGTGATGAGGACGAACGCATCCCGGGGGAAAATCTCTTGGGCGGCTTTGGTTGTCTCGGGAGAGAAGGTGGCGGAGCACAGGGCGATCTACAGGAGGGAGGGAGGGAGGGAGGGAGGGAGGGAGAGAGGGGAGTAGGAGGGTTGAGTTACGCGGTGATCAAATAAATCAACGGGTGGCAGAAAAGGGATAGAAGAAAGTGACGATAGGTGAAACGATGACAATGAGGAGAGAGAAAAGAAAATACGCAACATGAAAAATAAGTAATGTATATATATTATATTTAGACGTGATTCAAAAAACGGGAGGGATGACGCACCTGCGTGGTGGGGCTGAGCTTGCGTGCCAATCCCTGCAGCATAACGTAGTTGGACGAGGAGTCCTTGGCAGTGCCGCCTGTAATTAATTTAATTTGATTTACATGAGTTTAATTTGATTTATATTACAATTGAGGAGTCCTTGGCGGTGCCGCCTGTAATTAATTTAATTTGATTTACATGAGTTTAATCTGATTTATATTACAATTAGCCGGGGAGGATATTGACAAATATCAGGTTGCCTGAAATGTACTCTTGTTCGACATACGGGGATGATTGAACGATTAATGTTTCGTACAATCCAGGAGGGGATATCACAGAGTGCTTCCATTGAATTTAACCAACATCCGGAGGTGAGTTCTTCTTCTTACCATGTTCTGCCTCCCCATTGGGATTGCGGCAATCAAACAACATCTCGTCCGCCTCGTCCAGGACGAGGAACTTAGTGTTCTTCAACCAAATGACAGGCCCGAAACGATCACGGCCCTAGGGAAACGAAGGGAGGGAGGGAGGAAGGGAGGGTAGCAGGTGTGTTGAGCGATTTCATCCCTCATTTCCCTTCGTCGTCATCTTCGTCCTGTCGCTACTACTTTTATTCTGCTTCTGTTTCACCCTCTACCCACCCTCCCTCCCGCCCTCCCTCTCGCCCTCCCTCCCGTACCTCTGCCAGGTCGCAGATGCGTCCCATAGTCCCCACCAGAACATGAGGAGGGGTGGCCTTAAGGGTCTTGACCAAGGCAATACGCTCATCACGGGCCTCCTCCGTCTTGACGTGAGGCGAGCCCACGCAGCATTGGATGCGCAGCTGCAGGGAAAGAGGGAGGGAGGGAGGGACGAAGGGAGGGACGAAGGGAAGGGGTGAATAAAATCTCGTATGAACGAGGAATCGTTTCTCCCTCGTCAATGAGGCTCACAGCACTTGTCCTCTTCCTCCCTTTCTCCCTCCAGGCGGTTCGAGGTATTCCCTTTCCCTCCCTCCCTCCCTCCCTCCCCCCCTCCCTACAGGTGGGTCCAAATACTGCCCCAGCGACTCGATCTCGGCCGTTACTTGACGAGCCAAATCGCGGTTGGGCACAAGCACGATGGCTTGGATGGCCTCCTTGTCCGGCACGCCTGAGGGGAAAAAGACAGGGAAAGGGAGAGGGGCAGGGAGGGAGAAAGGAAAGACGTAAGGAACTTGACGCATCCCACGGGTGCCTGTGCCCTCGCGCCCCTTCCCTCCCTCCTTCCCTCCCCGTCTCCCCTCTTTACCGGTGTCGATTGCGTTCAAGATGGCTGTGGCGAAGATCGCCGTCTTGCCATGCCCCGACTGGGCCTGGAGAAGCATGTTTTTCCCGTCGAGCAGGGGCTGCGGGGGAGGGAGGGAAGGAAGGAAGGAGTGAGGGGAGGCGGGTGTTGAGGTTTGATGAGTCCCTCACATAACACAGGAAATCTCAAGGAATCGGAACCCATTCAATCCTTGCCATCATCCCTCCCACACACCCTCCCTCCCTCCCATCCTCCCTCTCACCTTGATGCCGAGCTTCTGGCACTCAGACGGCTTTTCAAAGCCCTTGGAAAAGATACCGCGCATCACCGGTTCCTTAAAATCGAAGCCTTCCCATGTCTCGATGGGCTCAACGACATAATCCTTCTCATGGAATTCAACACGCTGCCTGGCAAACCCCCCCCCCCCCCCCTGTCGTTCCCCTCCACCTCCCCCCCCTCGCCTCCGTCCACTGTAACCCCCTTCTCCTCCCCTCCCCCCTTCC
>Ga0160419_100650_pt1 | contig 19955 bp, 26 predicted proteins | sample CelAP2metagpilot_2_FD_108196 | JGI IMG/M metagenome (GOLD analysis project Ga0160419, IMG submission 108196) | Phycosphere-associated microbial communities from Cellana algal ponds in Kailua-Kona, Hawaii, USA - Cellana AP2-4-25 metagenome pilot ... | reverse complement strand
CCCTTCCCCCTCCCCAAAACTCGGCTAGGAAGACAGAGACCCCGCAACTCAGCTCCTCGTCTGTGAGGAGGCTCATTCGCTGCACCGTGGCATCATCTGGGAGGGACAAAGGCTTCAGAGGTAGAGCGGGAGGAAGAGTAGAAGGGAGGGCGGGCGTGGCTGTCGCCCCTGCAACAGCAGCTGTCGCGATTGTGGTAGCATTAGTGATGGAACCGCTTTTGCTTGTGTGGGAAGACGACAGCACTACTTTTCTGTCGTCCTGTTGCGGAGACAAAGTAGAGAGCGAAGGCCTCTTCTTCTTTTGACTGCCTTTCCCTCCTTCACTGCACCCGACAGACCCAGTCGGTTCACTTGCCGTCTCCAGCCCCCAGCTCACATTCTTCTTTCCCGTCTGCTGGTGCTTCTTTTTCCTCCTCTTCTGGTGCTGTAGCCCGCCACCCAGCGGCCCCATTTCGAGAGCCATGCGCTTCGGCAAGAGTGAAAAAAGGAGGTCGAAGCAGTCATCGCGATAGATGAAGGAGGAGAAGAAGTACCGGTCGCCCGTCTGCCGCATTACAACCCACAAAGCGTTAGGCACGAATCCCATTGTGAAGGCCTGCCGAGGGACAGGTAAGGAAAGGATGGAGGCGTGACGTGAAGACAATGATAATTATACAAACATATCTCTTTCGCCCCGTAGTCCACTGCTCCCCTCATTCCCCTTTTACTTCTCTCTCGCTCTTCTTCTTCGCTTACCTTCTCCACAAACGAGATTTGCTCGATGGGTAGAACGACCCGGGTGCTGCCCCACGAGCCAAAGCAGAGGTAGTGCTTAGTGACGTAGATACGGCCATGAATAAGCAAGTTGTTGGGAAGCAATGCGCATGAAAAGGACTTCAACAGACGCTCGCCAGCAGGAAGGTTGAAGGGCTTGATCTCTTCGGCGGTGGATGGATCGTCTTCCTTTGCCTCCTCCTCCTCCTCTTCCTCCTCCTCTTCTTCCTCTTCCTCCTCTTCCTCCACCTCTGGCAAAATATCGCTGCTCGTGGGAGGCACGAATGAGGAAGAGAAGGTGGAATGATCGATAGAAAGGCGAGTTCCCCGCGGGGTGGTAGCAGAGGAAACAAGGGCCTTCGCCGACTGCTCTTTAATAACCGCCTCCATAGCCGCAGCATCATCCATCCCCATCTCTCCCTTCCTTCCTCCCTCCTTTCCTCCATCTTCTTCCCCACGGCTGCAGCTGAAGGTGGCATTACCTGAGGGAGATGCACGCAGCCCGCCAAAGAGGAGGCTCTTACATTCCGTGCTTGAATGGCCAGCAAGCTTCTGGTGCTGCTGCTGCTGCTGCTTTTGCTGCATCTGCTGATTCTGCTGCTGCAGCAGCTGAGTGAGGAGGTCCGGAGCGGTGGTTGAGGGGGAGGTGAAAGCCGAAGGAGAGGGCGGCATTAAGGTCGTCGTCGTCATCATCTCGTCCTCCTCGTCCTCTTCCATCCTCTCCACCGATGGTTGGAGCCCCTGAGGATATCGCAACGAGAAGTATCTCTGACGATCCTCCGCCTCTCCTTCCCTCCCTCCCTCACACGGCGAGAAGGGAATGAAGTCACCCGGAGGGCGGGGAGACATGGACTCAGGCAAGCGAGTCGTGGTGTACAGAGGAAAGGAGCTCGCCCCCTCATACTCGTGAGAACGGCGTCGGATTCGGCGACGCCGTCTCCTCTTTCTTCTTCCTCCTTCTCTCCTTCCTCCTCTTCCTCCATTCCCCTGACCATCAATGGCGTTGCCGTAGCTATCCCAACTCGAGACGGAGTCCTCGATTCCCCCTTCCTCCCACTCCTCCTCGTCGGAGGCGAAGTCCAGGTCAATGGAGGAATTCGCCAATAGATCCACAGAAGAGCCTCCCCTTTCACGCCTTCCTCCTTCTCTTCTTCCTCCTTCTCCTCCTCCTCCTCCTTCTTCTTCTTCACCTTCTTCTTGATGTTTGCTCGAGGTATCAGTAGCTGCCAGCGTCCTCTTCCCACTCGCTACTGTGCCGCAGCTGCTAGTAGCGGGTGTGGTAGAGGTGCCGCCTATGACATCTCTGTTACCATTGCACCCGGTGCTCTTCATAGCTCCTTCGCCCTCGATCCCTTTCCCTTTCCCACCGTCCTCCTCCTCCTCCTCCTCCTCCTCCTCCTCCTCCTCTTCGGCAATCGTATTTCCCCTTACTAAAGCCCCACGTGAGGAAGGGAGGGAGGGGAGGGTAGCGGCGGCCAGGAGACCATTTGGGATGCGGCAGGAGTAGTAAACTGGAGGCCTCTCGGACTCCACGGGGGAAAGAGGGGAAGAGGAGGTGGAGGGAGAGAGGGGGAATGAAGAAGAGGGGGAGACGGCACAATTCTTAATGCTAGCCTCCCGCCTTGTAACGGACGAAGAGACCGACAGGGAGGAAGAGCGAGAGGGGTCGGAAGACTCCTGTGTCTGCAGTGACTGTTGCTCCTCCTGTCCACATTCTTGCGAGGAAGACTCCTTTTGTGGCGCTGCCCTTCCCTCCCCCCCTTGCGCCATCATCTCCAAGCACTCCGCCAACTTGGACCCACGCATCGTCTGTCCCATTGCCGCCGAAATCCCTTCCCCCTCCTTCTTCTCTCCTCCCACAATTGTGCCCAGGTGCCTTGCGACAAAAGCCTGCAGATCTCGAGTGATGTCGATTGTGTCCACACTCTCCCTCGTTGTCTCCTCCTCCTTCTTCATCGTCCCGATCGCGGCTACCTCCGCCTGGTACAGCGCATGGAAGGCCGTCTTGGTCTTGCTGACCCTCTCTTCCTCCCGGGAAGAGAGAGCCTGAAGAATGATGTCGACCTGGGCGGCCAACGTGGACTTCTGCAGAGCATACGCCTCTGTAGCCTCCTGCAACGTCCTGTCGGCTGCGGCCGCCTCGTCGCGCAACGCGGCTACCTTGGCGTCCAATCGCTGCTGTTCTTTTTGCTGGTGCTTGCTGCTGCTGGTGATCACTGTCGCGGCGGCTGCGGCTGCTGCTTCCGTCTCCTCCCGCTGCCCATCACCGCCGCTGCTGCTGCGGCTGCGTCCTCCCCCCAGAACTGCGAGCTTCGCCACCGCCTCCCTGAGCTCCTTTCCCTTGGTCTCACTCTTGCCTTTAGCCTTTACAACGGCCGCCCGGGTGGCCGCCAGTGCTTTATGTGACGCCGCCTGTGTGATGAGAATCTCCTGCCGGGCCCCCGAGAGCTCGTCCTGGGTCTGCGCCAGCGTCACGCACACCGACTGAGACAGGCGGGATGTGGTGGTCATGTGGGCACCGCCGACCGTCTCCTTTCCGCCCATGTACTGCTGCCAGGCCTTTTGGACGCTCCTCCCCTCCTTCTCGATGCACCGGCGGAAGGCTCCGTAGTGGGAGGGAGGAGGGGAGGATGGGGCAGCGAGGTAGTAGCCGGATTTTTTGACGATCTTCAGGGTGGCCTTGGCGTAGTTCTGAGGGAGGGAGGGAGGGAGGGAGGGAGAGAAGGAGGGAGGGAGAGAAGGAGGGAGGAAGGGAGGTGGGGAAAGTGACCGAATGAGAGGACGGAAGTGTGAGTCCACCGCAAGACAAGAATATAAACCCCGAAATTCTTTTTTTTTCTCTCTCCTCACCTCCTCCACCGCCGCCAGAGCTGAAAAGGCGTGGCAAAGAGCCCGCAGACTCTTTATGCACTTCTCCACGTGTTCCATACCCGGCGCCACCCGATGCTTCAATGCCCGCCCCCCGTCATCGTCCACGGCAGCGGAGGAGGAGAGAGAGGAGAGAGGTAGGGAAGGAGGGAGGGAGAGGACTTGCTGCCTGTAGACCCCCAAGTCGGCAGAGACGTCAATGCTCTCCACGGCCTCACTCAGTGCCTTGAGCGTTTCCTCCAGTCGGTTCACCATGGTGCAGCGTGCCACTCCCACTCGCTGCAGCTGTTGTTTGATGAACAAAGCGCGGGCTTCCTCGTTCACCTTTGCGTGCAGGGGAGGAAGGGAACGAGGGAGGAAGGGAGCGGGGGAGGAAGGGAGGGGTGAAATCGTAGAAGGGAAGGGAGTTGGGGGGGATAGGAATTGTGCAAGTACAAACGGAAAATTACCTCCCTCCCTCCCTCCCTCCCTCCCTTTCTTCTTCACCTGGAAGCGGCCCAAGTGATCTTTGAGAGCCACCTGCAGCGCCTCCTCCCTCTCTTCCAGCGCCGCCTTGGACGCCCGGTACTCCCCTTCCATCGTCCGCAGATCCAGGAGCGCATCGTATGCTTTTTCTTGCAGGCGAGAGACAGAAGAAGAGGAGGAGGAGGTATGAAGAGAGGGTGGGAAGAAGGGAGGAGGGGTTTCCGTCAGGATTGTGGAGTTACTGCCACTCGTGGTGGCGGCGAGGGAGAGAGGGAGGAGGGGAGGAATGGAGGCCTGGGGAGGGGCCGAAACGGCGACCGCGGGGGAGGTAGAGGAGGAGGAAGGAAGACCTGCGGTCCAAAAGGACCTGCCAGTGCTGCTGCTGCTGCTGCTGCTGCTGCTGCCGAAGATGCTCGCGGTTGAACCTGAGGCTGTCGGGCCTTCGAGCTGCGGGAGCTTCGCAGGAGAAGAGTCATGCATCCCATTACCACCATCGCTGCGGCTGCTGCTTTCCGCCAACACAGTTGCTGCACTCTTTGCATTCATTAGTGTCGATGCAAATGTAGCAGGTGTAGGAGCAGCCTCGCTCACGGCCGGAGGCAGGGAAGGAGGCAAGGGGAGCACTCCCCCTTTCTTCAACACTTTCTCTGCGTCTTTACAGGCCTTGCGGTACTTCTCCCGCACCTTCCGATGAGTCGTTCGCTCCTTTTCTACCTCCTCCACCAAAACACGGACCTCGTGCACCATCCTCCGCGCCACCTCGTGCTGCTGGTCCGCGTAAGCCACCAGGCTCCGACCCACGTCGTTCGTTAGGGTGCTGGCCAACCACAGGTGCTGTCGGCCCAGGGACTGGATCGATGTGCAAATCCCCGCTGTCGCCTTGGAGATGGAGGGGGCATGGGCTTCGGGGATACTGGCGAAGCTCTCGCCGACCTAGTTGGGAGAAAGAAGGGAAGGGGTGAGAGCGGAGAGGAACGCATGTGGGGTGAGTATGGTTATCGATTGCTTAATTTGTCATGAGGAAAAATATATGACCAAAAAACAAAATTAAAAAGGACGCATGAGCATTCCCTTTCTATTTTTCTTGTTCTTCTCCACTGCTGTCCTCATGAGCATCGTTTTTGCCGATCTACCCTACCACCCTCCCTCCCCTCCCCACTCCCATATACCTTGACAACCGAGTTACCATAGCCTTCTTCCAGGACGGCCGTCTGCTGGATCAAGGTCGCAAATGCCTTGCAGGCCTTAGCCCCATCGTGGGCGCGTTGGAAGATTACTTCCATGTTATCCAAAAGCTCAGGATACTCAAGGCTGATATCCGATGAGGACGTGGAGGGGGGAAGCTGGGTCGCTGGGTACGAGGACGCTGGGGATGGAGATTGAGACGATGACTCGGAGGAGAAAGATGAGTCGACGTTGGACGTGGTAGTGGTGCTTGTAGGGAAACCTTCCTCCATGGCTACAGGGAGGGGTAGAGCAAGGAAAATAGATGACGTCTACGATGCTATAGTTGACCTTCTAGTTCGAGAGGTGGTCTACCTGTCGACGGCGCCAGTATGTTTTTGGGGTCGGGCAGAAGTGTTCGTGAGCATGTGATGGGCGCTACTTCTTAAAATTGAATAATTAAGCGGGTAAGCAGGGGACGCTGAATGAAGGTGGATTTGGACAGGAAATATGTGTCCCGATGTCTCGAGGGAAGGACCGTGAGAGGCAGGGATGATGTCAAACTTTGTCTCGTCTTTATGCACGATTCAGTGGACATGCGCTTCGGGAGGTAAATACAGCGAGGATTATATGTATAACACATAAGATGTTATGTTATAAGTGGGTATGTGTGATTTAGATTCTATCTGTGTCCACCTGTGGGGGGGCGCATACTGACGGAGGGACGTGCACGTCATTTTCAAATTATTTTCAAATTGAACGCAAACGGCTGTAGTTGTAGTTGCGAGATGGTTCGTGAAGGTGGTTCTTTCTTTTTCAAGTGCAAATCATGTGATTTAGCTTTGTTGGGCCAATTATCTCTTTCTCTCTCTTGATTTTGTAGCCACAAGGCAACCAAGTGCTATCAGATTCCTGACATGTATGTATATACCGGCGCCGATCCCTGTGCGCTGGTTTTGGTACACTCGCAGATCTTACACTTGACAGTACAAAATCACGTACAAGATTGATTTGCGCCAAGTGGAGATCATTGCTTGCCATCGGCTAATTGTTAGGGGGAAACGATTTCCAGAATAGTTTGCACCCGCTAGGCTGCTCAAATAGTAGGGGGTTGCACAGCTTCCTCCCCTCTCGATGTCGATGTCGACCGCCGTTTGCTGTAAGATTATGACTTGATTTCAGCTCAAATGCTCTTCCGAGAGGACGAGGTGGAGAAAGAGAGGAGGAAAAGAAGGAGGAAAGAGAAAAAGTTCTATAGCTACGATAAGATCTATATAAGCGAGCTAGACAAGGGAGAAAGCAAATCACGTTTTTGCTTGACTGTCGCTCTTCTGTTTTTTGTTGCTTTGCATTGCGTTGCTTTAGAATGGGAATAAAAGAAATAGAAAGAAGAAAAGAGAAGAAGTAGTAGGAGTAGGAGTAGGAGTAGGAGTAGGAGTAGGAGTAGGAGTAGGAGTAGGAGTAGGAAATACAAATGCTTTAGGTAATATGCCTGCGATTTGGCGGCTCCTTGATGATGTATATGTGCTGGTGGCGCATTCAGTCTGCCATTTTTCGCCACTCTCTATTTTCCTCGGAGTGTGTCGCTCCGCCATTCGCTTGTGTGTCTTGGTCTTCTGAAGTCGACATGTTTTAAGTGCGCAATAGATCGTTGGGTTATTTCCCTTTCTCTTCCTATACACATCTCCGTCTACCTTCTTTATCTCTCCTCTAGTCTTGAATTAGAGTCTTATGCCGTCCTTCTCTCAGATTCGCCCCGCTTGTCCGCAGACATCTGTCTCTGTCTCTCTGTCTGTCCTCAATCTCACTCTCTCCATGTGTTTCAGTCTCTCGCAAGCGACAAGGCGGGGCGTCGTGTCTGTCATTGAAGGAGTGCTTTTAATAACGTATTTAATAATTACCAAACAAATACGCTTCCGATCATTGTTCTCTTCTCTGTTCTCCTCTCGGTCTCCCTCCCTCGTCTCTTCCCTTCCACCTCTTCTCTATCTCCTTCTCACTCTCACTTATGGCAGTCATTGTCTGTGTACAAAAAATAACAATGTCAAAATCAAAAGTAATACTATCATTAAAAGTCACCTACCCGTCTTCTCTTCCCCCTCCCTCTCCTTCCCTACATACTTCTCAATCCAGCTGCTTTTCCCCCTTCCTCCCTCCCCTCACAAGATAGCCGCCACGGGTACCACGGGTTGTGAGTCCTCTTCCTCCTCCCTCCTCTCCCTCTTTCTTTCCCTCTCCTTCGCCAGCACCGGACTGTGGGTGCGCTCCCGCAGAAACTTAAGCATCAACAACCCCTCCGCTCCCTCATCCTCCTTATCCATCTCCCTCGTTCCCCCCTCCCCCTCCTCCTCATCTTCCGCCTCACCAGCCACAACAGTGGCCGTGGAGGAGCACGAGGACGAGGACGAGGGAAGAAATGTCTGGAGTATCGACGGCTTCCCCTCTTCCTCGTCCCCTTCCTTCTTCTCCTCACTCCTTCTTTGCACCGAGTGAGACGAGACGGGCTGCTGCGGCTGCTGCTGCTGATTTTCGTGTAACGCGTTGGTCGCACCAGCTGCCGCGGCCATTGTAGCTGCTGCAGGAGTAGCAGCTACCCCTGTTTCGCTCTCTTCTTCCCTGGATTCCTTCTTCTCCTCCGCTCGCGGCCTCTTCGTCCCCTGCTGCTGCTGCTGCTGCGTCTTTGGTTGTTGTTGTTGTTGTTGTTGTTGTTGTTGTTGTTGTTGTTGTTGTTGTTGTTGTTGTTGTTGTTGTTCTTGAGGTTGTTGTGGTTGTTGTGGTGGTGGGCGTGGTTGTTGTGGTTGTTGTTGTTGTTGTGGTGGTGGTGTTGCTAGTGGTTGTTGTTGCTGCTGCTCTTGTTGCTGCTCCTGCTGCTGTCCCTCCTCCTTCTCCATACCCCCACGGGCGGGGGAAGGAAGGGAGGGAGAGGTGGCGGCCAGATTAAGCTTTTCCCCCTCTTTAATCAAGGAATCCAAGGCCTCGATGCGGGTCGTGCCGTGGGGGAGAGAGAGCAGATCCCGGGACCGATGGAGCCAGGCGCGGGCCTGAGGGAGGGAGGGAGTGATTGAGAGAGAGGGGAGGGAGAGGAGGGGGTGACTGGTCGTACTAGACGCAGGGAGGGGAGGGAGGGAGGGGAGAGAGGGACCACGTACCTCGGCGGAGCGCGGCGACTGTGGCTGCACCATCTGTGCCTCATGGTGGTTATCTGAGAAGGTGAATGGGACGGAGGGGAAGGGAGCAGGGGTGGAGGAGGGGGAAGGAGGAGGGGGCCCGCGGGAAGGAGAAGCAGGAGCTGATGGTGGAGAAAGAGAGCCCGTGGGGGCATTCCACTGCTGGTGAGGAGGAAAGGAGGAAGGGAGGGAGGGCTGCTGACCGTAGCTAAAGACGGCTTGGGACGGACGGTGAGGGGAGTGAGGAAGAGGGGGAGGATGAGAAGTGGGAGGGTCGGGATAGCTGGAGGGAGGGTAGGAGGAAGGGGGAGGAGCGCGCGGAGCAGCAACCGCAGCGCAGCCGTATGCTGGGTTCTGCTGGTGGTGGAACGGGCCAGCGGAAGGAGGGGGCGGAGGAAGGGAGGAAGGAGGGGGGGGGTAGGGCTGCATATAGTAGTAGGGAGGTGGAGGGCCGGCGAGGGGGGAGGGATGGAGAGAGGGCGGGAAGGAGGCGGAGCCGTGGGAAGACATGGAGGCGGATTGTTGGAACTCGAATTCAACGGCTCGGATCTCTTCAAGCCGGTGCTTCCAGACGGCCTGAAGAAGGAAAATAAATGAGGGAGGGAGGGAGGGGAGGGAAGACGATAAGTTCCTTCCCTTGGTCCGTGCGTTACTCTGCTCCCTTCCTGTTATTTCCTCCCTCCCTTCGTACCTCCAGCCGGTCAAGCTCCATCATGGTCTCCGCCAGTTTGAGGGGCTGCGAGGGCACGCAGGGATGGAAAATGCACTTGCCGATGGAGCCCTCTGCGTGGAGGGAGGAGGGGAGGGATCGAGAGAAGGGAAAGAGAGGGGTGAGCTTTAAGTTTCGAGACGCGTGCCGAGGGAGGGAGGAAAGGAGGGAGGGCAGGCGACATGCATACCGCCAGAGAACTTCTTGGTGATGCGCATGGGGTCGCAGTTGAGCTTGTCTGACAGGTAGGACCGGAGGGTGGTGCCGGCCGCGAGGGGCAGCAGGCCCTGGTGGAAGGCCTCCGTGACTCGGCTCACGTAAGCCTCTTCTTCAGGGGTCCATTTTCCCCGGCGCCATTTGACACCCGGGGGTGGATTCTTCACGAATTGGTCTCGCTTCATGAAGTTCTCTCGGGCTCGCTCCCGTTCAACGGCCATGGCCCACGCTGCGGCTGCTCCTCCTGGAGTTGCTGCTGCTCCTGGGTCTTGCTTGTCGGGGTTGACACTACCGCTGTACTGTGGTTGCTGCTGCTGCTGCTGCGTGGGAGATGTGTATTGCCCTCCACCTCTTTCTTGCTCTCCATGAGCAGAACCGCGGCTGCCGTGACTGTGGGTGCTGCCCCGGGTCCCTGTGCTGCCGCTGCTGCTTGTGCTACAACTCTGGCTAAGATGCTGGGGATAGCCCTGTGGTGGACGCAAGGAAGAAACGAGAGGAAGGACGAAATGAGCGTGCGAGGATGAAAGGAAGGGCAGGACGGAGTGTGAGACTGAGAGAGAGAGAGCAGGACGGAGGCATCGGTGGGGGATAAGATCAAATTGGCGAACAAGACGCTAGGCTATCCCACTTCCCACATCTCCATCTCTTCTATCCCTCACTACGTACCACGTCGGTCCCCTGCTGCGGTGAGGGCATGGGGGCTTGTTTTACAGAGTACAGGGCGGGGAGTCCGCGAGATGGAGATGGAGGCAAGGATGATCCGTTTCCTCCTTCTCGTCCGCCTCCGAGTCCAGTTCCTGCTCCGGCTCCTGCTGCTGTCACTCCTCCCTCAGCAGTAGTACCATTCATTTGCTGCTGCTGCTGCTGATATTGCTCTTGATGGTGCTGAGACCCGCCATTGCCTGGAGGATAACTCCGCACAGGGGAGGAAGGGAAGGACATCACCGTCTTCGAGTTGGAGGGCAGCGAAGGGACACGAGGGAGAGGAGGACGGTGGGCAGTGGGAGTGTGGTGTAAAATGCGTAAAGTCCGTGCCCTCTAAGTGTCTCTGTGGGCGTGGGTGTAGCTTGGGGGAGCGATGTGGCACGCGGAAGGCACACGCTTACGTTCGACGGCCTGTCGGGAACTGCATGTAGAAGTGGAGAGATGGGGGGAAGATTGATTGTCGAAGGACATGATTGAATGGAACCACAAAGACCCATGACATCGCAGTGGCACAGCATGACTAGGAAAAAGTGAGCGATGGAATGCAAGGCCAAGGAGGCGCTGACGGCTGGGTGTGAAGTTGGTATGGGCAGGCCAATATGAGGCGTCAGCGAGGCCTCTGACTGAGTGCGTTGCATCGTTGTTAGTTTGCGATCTCGTACTGCAGAAAACGATCGTCCCCGAAGGGAAAAGCAAAGGCTTGTTGTCCAAAGGTGCAGCACCTTTCCACACCACCTGCCTCTGAAATTTTGGGACTCATTTACAGAGTCACACCCTCACAGCGCCTGAAGTGGACATTGCTCTCGGGAAGTACGTGCTCTGCAAGACGCGAGCTTGGCAAGTACGTTGGGAAGAAGCAAGTGACGAGGGCAACGTTCGTGGCGTCAACTCAACAAGATAGACCATTTATTTCTATTTCCTGTGAGATCGACGCAGACTCTGATATGTCAAGGGTTTCAATGTTGTCTGCTGCATGGCTATATTCTATAATCAATGATCTACCAAGCGGGAAGAGGTGACAGAAAATTTTCCAGCAAGTCTTATATTCTTTCTTCAGGGCGAGATATTGCGCGCAGGTCATGAGACCACACTTTGCCCGTAAAGACGACAGTCCAAAAGCCAAATGATCAAGCCATGTGTCGACAAACTCTCCTTTTTCTTCGCTCAGTTTTTCCAATTGAATTCATTCTTTCAATTATAGTGTTCTTGGCTCTTCTTTTTCGGCCTATTTTTTAGAGTTGGTCCATCTTCTCCTCCTCCCGTCCCCTCCTCATACTTCACGCCCAATCTGCACATGTACCACACATCTAAAAATACCAGCATGATCAAGCGCAACAGTCCGAGTCCCTCAGCTTTTGCTCCTCCTCTTCATCGTCCTCGTTCTCCTCCTTTTTCTCGTTCTCCTCCTTCTTTTCGTGGCGCTTCTCCAACAGCATTTACATGTAGCGTCAATTTGTGATGAAATACGCAAACTCTTACCCACAGCAATGAAGCATCCTTGGGGAAACATTCTGTCGCCGGCAATCGTGCGCTGTCTTATGCTTTGATCCCGTAAATGGGAAACAAATAAGAGAAAGTCAGTGCTATGCTGTCAGACGCCTCGGACAAAAGCTGAGAAGGAAAACGTGATGCCTGTGTCTCTTCTTCCCTTCATTTTTCTTCCTCCCCTTATATCTGCCGCGCGGTTGAAAGTCCATTTTCTTTTAAGGGGCGTGTCTGAGGTGGGAATAGAGGGAAGGCAGGGGGGAGGGGCAGAGGAGGAAGAAGAGGGGGCGAAGACAGCCGGTGGGTTGGAAGTGAAAAGTCGTTGGAAGTGAAAAAAAACTGTGGAAGCTCGTGGCCTGAGGATGTGAGGGAGAAGGGAACGGGGGATGGGACAAAGGAACGGGAGGAGAGGAAAGAAGGAAAAGAAGAGAAGAGAGAGGCCAACGAAAGGAGAGAGGTTGGACACGTTCCAAACTTTCACTTTCCCTCCCTTATTCTCTTTAAACCCCTTTTTTACCCTTCATCCGTTCACATGCGCACTTTTGGGAGCCTAGTTTGTGGGACGCCTGCATGGTTGCAAGGATCCAGCATGAGCATGACATCGTCTGTGAGCTCCCTGTGAGATAGGCGGTGGGCGGTTGGGTGAGGTGGTGCCCTTTAATTTTTGTGTATCACGTGTATTACTCTAATATTTTGACATTCAAGCAACTCCCTGGATTTACACCCAACCGTACATATCAAACTTACGCATGTATCTCAAATATACTATGGTACCCTGGTTTCCTCAAGCCACGAGCCACATCTCGACCATAAGGAGTACCACTACTATGGATATCCACCAAAACCACTGCAAGACCTTTCCCTGGGCTGTGCTGAGCAATCAGAGGGAGAGAGGGACAGTGAGAATCACCAGAGAGTTTTGTTCCCCAAGTCCCTCCAATCTGGGGGGCGTAACATCAGACGAATGGACTTTGATATCGCATAATCTTATGATCGCATGATTTCCTAAACAGCGAAAGCAAAATGCACCTGTTTGTACTGAGTGCCCACAACAAGCCACTGGAGTATGTCTCGTGCTCCACCAAATTGCGGATGTGGAACCAAAACTTCACTTTCTTGCCTTCCTCATGAAAACGCCGCCCCAAAACAGCGAAGAAGTCCCTCCTTGTGTTCTCCATGCTGTAGAAGCAAGCAAGTCAACAGCGTCGTGGCCAGTCGTTCTCTAAATTTCCCATCACATCACCTCTATGAACGCACGAAACTACCGCCCTGTCGACCAATTTTTCCCCTCTTTTTCCCTTTCTTCCTTCATATCAGCTCCCCAGGACTCCGCACCATGATGCTCTACTAAACGCGAGCTTCTTTCATAAAAATGTCACCCGACCGTAGTCGCAGCCGACGTCCCCTAGCCATGAATGAGGTCACAAGCGGTAGAAATCCAAACAAAGGAAAGATGGATAGCAAAGGGCACTTCATCTGGACCCTTTTTCCTGAAACCAAGCGTCTGCAAGAACACCTCCTCTCGTAAGTCTTGCTCCCTCCATCTAGTTCCCCTCCCACTGTGCTCACTACCCACCGCCCATTTCTCATCACGGCCCCAAATCTTGATCGCCTCTAGGTGGGTGTCTTCACCTCAAGCCCTCCGCCGCCCCGGGGATACCACCACTTTCCTTGCCTTCCTTCGCAACACCCTCGTCGTGCCCCTCGACCCGACTCTTCTCCCTGCCTCCACTCGACCACGTCTCCTTGTTCAGTCGCCGACAGCCGCGAGAGGCACTGAGACAACAGTCGGACCAACCTTACTACATGAGAGCTACACCATGGATGACGTCTTGGAAAGGTGGGTGCGTGTCCTTCCTTGTCTCTGCTCCAACCCTTTCTTCCCTCCATCCCGCCCCCTGTCTACCTCGGACCCACAGACTATGTCTTCCGTCACTCCAATCCCTCTCTATCACGTCAGGCTCACCACTCCAGCAGCTACGAGCCGCTCCGCTGCCGGAGCGGGTCCCTCGGTCCTGACCCTTGGCTATCGCCCCATCTCTTCCGAAAGGGACGAAGGTCTGCTCAACCATCCAGGTACTTGCTCCTCCCTCCCTCCCTCCCTCCCTCCCTCCTGTCCTGTCCTTCCTTCCATTATCCCAGTCTTCCAAATTTCGATTTGGGTTAGAAGAAAAGGACGACATCCGGACTGAAGGGAAAGGGCCTTAAAATTGTGCTCAGCTCCCTGGCTCCTACACGTCCACCGTAATAGAATAATCCTCACCCACCAATTTCTTCTTCCCTCCCTCCCTTTCTCCCTCCCTCCTTCCCTCGCAGGCATCCAGTGTGATCACGTGAACAGCACCCGCGATGTCCTCACCCACCAGCCCGAGTGGTCTCTCCTCCTGGCCCGGGTGGGGGGGCTGTGCCTTACAGACCTGCTGTTGCGACACATGGTGCTGCTTCCCTTGCCCGCCAACGGCAGCTTCCTGCAGGTAGGCAGGAAGAAAGGGAGGGAGGAGGAAGGGAGGGAGGGAGGGAGGGTGCGACTCATCGACCATCAGCGGGGTACAATCTTTTATCCTAGCCCGCCGACCGCATCCAGTAGATAGATGGCTGGAAAGGGTGGCAGATATGGAGGGAGGGAGGGAGGGAGGGAGGGAGGGACGGGGGGAAAGGGGCCTTGTTCTCCTCGTGCTCCCCTGGATATCATCCTTCTGTCGTCTCAATCTTATGCATTTGCTTCGCTCCCGAATCGCTCCCTCTCCCCCTCCTTCTCTCCAGCTGTCGGGACCGCCCCTTCCGTCCTTGTTGAGCCGCAAAGAGGTCGTAGCCCGCTACCAGGCAGCCACACGCCTCAAGAGGAGGAGGGCCGGAAGGAAGGAGGGAAAGGGGGAAAGGAAAGAGGGAGGGGAGGGGGAGGAGGAGATTGAGGAGGAGGACAAGGAGGCAAAGGAGGAAGATAATCAAAAAAATGAGGGGAAGGAGGAGGAGAACGCAGTGGAGGAGGAGAAGGGGGTGAAGCAGAGGGAGGAGAGAAAAGGCGTGATTTTTGCTGCCGAGGCATCTGAAGAAAAAGTAGACCGAAAATCAGATGGTGAGAAAGGGAGGGAGGAGGGAAACGAAGATGAGGGGAGCAGGAAAAAGAGGAAATGCACGACAGAGGACGAAGAAGAAAGATTAAACTCCAGCCGGTCACGGAGAGAGGGAGACGAATGGGAGGAGGCAGAGGTGGCGATGGAGGAGGGAGGGGAGGAGGAGGAGGAAGAGGAGGAGGAGGAAAAGAAGAACGTTCTCAAGAAGATCAATGAGAAGGAAAGAGGAAGGAAGGAAGGGAAGGAGGATAAGGATCGACAGCAGCAGCAGCAGCAGCAGCAGCAGGAGGAGGAGGAGGAAGAGGAGGTAGTGATCTCGCTGGGTCGGATCTTGTATAGTTGTGAGTTCAAAGGACGCGGCGTGGGGCTGCATCCACATTCTCTCTTGAGCCGGGTGCTATCTTCAGGGAGGAAAGAAAGGGCGAAGGAAAGAGGAGAAGAAGGAGGACGAGGAGGAAGAAGTGACACGAGCTTGCTCTCTCGGCAGGCTGGGAGGTTGGTGGAATCGATCTTCTGCCCCTTGCCCCCTCCTCCCCCGCCCTCCTTCCTCCTTCCTTGCCCTCCTCCTTCCGCACCACCGACCCAGGCGAAGCAGAAGATAAAGCGTGGCCCTCACCCAAACCGCGCTCCCTCCCGCCTTCCCTCCCTCCCTCCCGCTACCCGTCGTCGGATCCGTCAGGTCGTTCCCCTTCTAGTGGACCTATTGGAGCGGTATCAAGGTGAGGGAGGGACGGAGGGCGGTTGGGAGGAAGGGAGGGAGAAGAAATCAAGAGGTGCTCACACCGACGATTTTCTTTCACGTGCTCAAGCTCCCCTTTCTCCCTTACTCCCTCCCTCCCTCCCTCCCTCCCTCCCTCCCTCCCTCTCTCCGCACAGGTTTGAATGTCGGGAGGATGCTGGGTCGGTTTTGTCCGTACGAAAAGACCAAGATAAGGAAGAGAGGGAGGGAGGGGGGGAGGGAGGGGGGCGATAAGGAGGAGGAGGAGGGGGCAGGGTATAGGTCTCAGGCGGAGGCAGCGGGGGGATGGGGGGATGAGGAAGAGGACGAGGAGGCAGAGGAGAAGAGCAGAAGACAGTTAAAAAATAGGAGAGAGGGGGGCGGGAGAAAAAGGGCAAGGGAGCGAGGAAAAGAGGAGGCGAAGGAGGAGGATGAGGACTTTCTAGGTCACATTTTGGAGCACGCCACGCTTCCGTCAAAGGTACGGGAAAGCGCGGACAGAGGGGGTAGGCAGAGAGAGGAGGGGGGAAGGGGGGAGGGAGGAAAGGGAGAAGAATTCAGGTAAGCTGCAGCGCTACTCCAACGCACCTCATTGGCCCTTCCACCTTCCCTCCCTGCTCTCTTTCCCCCCCCTCAGGTTGCTGCCTTCCTCCGCACCTTCCTCCGCCACGTCCTCCCTCCCTCCCTCCTCGGTTCACGCCATAACACCCAGATCTTCATCCAGGCCGCTGTACGCACTTGCGTGGAGGAGGCGCACTCCCGGACGCTCATCTCGCCCTCCGCTTTCCTCTCGGGGGGGGGCTTGAGAGTCAAGGAGGTGGGCTGGGCGGCAGCAGCCTCCTCCCCTCCCTCCTCCTCTGTCCCTTCCCCTTCGGACCTCGCCCTCCGCCAGGACCTCGTCCTCTCCCTGCTCCGCTTCCTCCTTGCCGACCTGGTGCTCCCCTTACTCAAAGGTACGGGCTGGCGAGGGAGGGAGGGAGGAGGGAAGGGAGGGAGGGACACAGGGAAAAGAAGAGTAAAGGACTCGACACGGGAGGGAGTAGGGTTAAGGATTCTTGCGAACAGGAGAACTAGCTCACCTTCCACTCGGCCTCCCTCCCTCCCTTTCTCTCTCTTTCCCTCCCTCTCTCCTCCCCCTGTGTCCATTCCCAGGCTGCTTTTATGTGACCGAAGCGGACGGCACGGGGCTGGCCTTGCACTTCTTCCGGAAGCCCGTCTGGCAACGGGTGCAGGTAGGGAGGGAGGGAGGGAGGGAGGGAGGGAGGGAGAGAGGGAGGGCGGGGATGGCCATGGAAAGCGAAGGATTCCTAGCCTTGAGGCAGCTCTCAGTCGCATCATCTCGCCACATGTATCTTCCCTCCCTCCCGCCCTCCCTCCCTTCTTTCCCCCCACCCTGCAGAGCACGCCCCTGGAGGTTCTTTTCCCCGGCCAGTACGAGGCTCTCGACCTCTTCCCTCCCTCTGCTGGGGCAGGACGCGGGGAGGGCGGGAAGGAGGGAGGGGGGGAAAGGGCAGCCGTGCCCTGGCGGCTGGGCGTGTCGGCAATCCGGCTGATGCCGAAAAAGAAGGTGAGGGAGGGAGGGAGGGAGGAAGAGGCAGTAGGGCGTGGGATGGACAAGGACATGGGCCGTCAGACCGTCTATTCATGACAGTGACCTCTCTCCCTCCCTCCCTCCCTCTTTGTCCCCGGTCAGGGCGGCCTTCGCATCATCGCCGACCACGCCAAGGCGCCCGTCGCCGTCCAAGACCTCCTCCGCTCCAAGGGGGGGGGGAGGGAGGGAGGGGGGGAGGGGGGGTTGCAGAGAGGAGGGAAGCGATATTCTCTTCTCCCTGTTAACCGGGCCCTCGCAAACGTGCACCAGGTGAGAGCAGGCGGGAGGGAGGAGAGGAGGGAGGGAGGGAGGGAGGGAGGGAGGGAGGGAGGAATGGAAAGGGACCGAGGAACACGAGGAACATCACCTACATCTACGGCTAGACACGTCCAGCCACTTTTCACGACCAAGCCTCCCTCCCTCCCTCCCTCCCGCCCTCCCTCAGGTCCTCAAGTATGAGATGTCGCGTCGTCCGTCCCTGACCGGCGTGGGCGTTCTGGGGCTCGACGCCATTCACTGCCCCTTGCTGCGATTCGTTGAGCAATTGAGGGGCAGGACGGGAGGGAGGGAGGGGCGGAAGGAGGGGGGGTGCGGTTGTGCGTGCCACCGCCTACGTAGGGAGGAGGAGGGGGAGGACGACGGCGAGGGAGGGAGGACGGGGTCCGGTCGTCCTCTTTACTTCGTGTCGGTGGACGTGCAGCGCTGCTATGACCATATCCAGGTGCACCGTCTCATGGACATCTTGCGAGGTGGGGGGGGAGGGAGGGGGGAAGGAGGGAGAAAGAGCTGGAGGGACTTTTTTCGACGCCTTGCTATTTGGTGGCTGTCCCTCAAGTCGATGCTCGTCATCAGTCTGGTGTCATGCTCTCATTCACTCACTCGCCCACGCCCTCCAACCCTCCCTTCCTCCCGCCCTCCCACCTCTCAGACACCTTATCTGCGGAGGCCTACCACATCCGTCGGTTTGCCGTCTCTCACCCTTTCCGCTCCCGGCACTCGATCCACATCAATCACCTCAAGGAGGCTTACCCCGAGGTAGGGAGGGAGGGAAGGAGGACGGGACGGACGGAAGGAGGCTTGGCCATAGCGAGAGATGGGCCATCATTTTAATAACGCACACGGACGACAGGGCGGGTGGGAGGCTTTCCCCGATATTGCTGCGAAGCTATCCCAGCATTATAAGGTACGCCGACCAAACTTCCTTCCTCCCTTCTTCCTTCCCTTCCTCCCTCTTTCCTCTCCTAGTACCTTCCCTCATCCCGCCCCCGGCCCACCCGCCCTCCCTCCTTCCCTCTTTCCCTCCCCTCCAGGCCGCTGTGATGACGGACGGTGTGATCGAGTCCCGGCTATCGCGTGCCGAGGCGTTGGCCCTCTTGGAGGAGCACCTGATGTGCAGCTTTGTCCATCTCCCGCAGCAGCAGCAGCAGCCGCAGCATCTGCAGCAGCAGCAGCGGCGGAAGGGAGGAGGAGGGATGGAAGGAGGGCGGGAGAAAGGAGCGGGAGGAAAGCAATGTGGGAGGCGGGTGCTGCGACAGGTAATGAGCCCAGGGAAGCCTGTCGGTTGCGATGTATCTGCTTCACTTACCCTGCCCTCCCCCCCCCCTCCCCCCCTCCCTCCCTTAGATTCGTGGCATTTCTCAAGGCTCGATCCTTTCCCCCGCTCTGTGCAACCTTTATCTGGGCCAGGCGGAAGGAGAAAAGGCGAGAGGAAGGGAGGGAGGGAGAGGTCTCGCCTCCCTCGTCCAAGAGGAAGAAAGGGAAGAGGAAGGAGCGTGTGAGGCATGCCTCTGCAGCGGCCACAGGAAGGAAGGAGGGAGGGAGGGAAGGGCATCATCGCCCTCTCTACTGGTGAGGATGATTGACGACTATCTCTTCGTTTCAACGTCGCGCCAGAAGGCAGTGGCGTTCCTGGAGAGGGTGTACTCGGCCTTGCCGCCTGTTGGTAAGGAGGGAGGGAGGGAGGGAGGGAGGGAGGGAGGGGGGGTTGCGTTGGGCCTGTTTTGACGTGTGTAGCAGAGGGGGAGGGAGAGAAGGGGGAGTGGAGGGAGAGAGAGAGACAGAGAGGAAGAAAGCAATCTTCAGCCGTCATCCTCATCCACTCGCGCCATGACAGGCATGCGGGTGCATCCTGACAAGACGAAGACAAATTTCGCTTGCACCGTCCGAGTCAGGGAAAGAAAGGACGAGAGGGAGGTAGGAGGACAGGCGGAGGACGAGGATCGGGGAGAGGGAGGGAATGAAGAGGAGCAGGAGATGAATATAGAGCCGGCGGAGCTGCCAGTGCTGGTAAGGAATAAAGAGTTGGGGAGAAGGAGAGGGAGGGAGGGAGGAAGGGGGCGAGAGCGGGGAGGGAGGCGAGTAGGCCTACTTATTTATCCATGCCTCGATAGGGTGAAGGGGAGGACGCAGTGACGTTTTTCCCCTGGTGCGGCCTCATGCTTTCCACACAAGACTGCCAGGTACCGAAGGAGGCAGGGAGAGAGAGAGGGAGAGAGAGAGAAAGGAGGAGAACACACACCCCATTGCCCTCTTTAACATGACTTTCAGGTACGCAAGGACTACTCCAAGATGGACAGGGCCTCCTTGAAGGAGGGTGTGAGCTTCGACGCCGCCCTCAAGGTAACGATGCACACCGTCTGGGTTGGAGGGAGGGAGGGAGGGAGGAGAGGAAGACGGGGCCCATGAGTCCCACGTAAACATTCACTCATGAATCCTATGTACACATCCACCGGCAGCCCGGCCTCTCGATTCAGACGAAGATCAAGTCCTTCTTGAAGGCCAAGGTCTCCGCCCTCCTCGTCCACGGCGGGGTAAGTACCTAGGGAGGGAGGAACGGAGGGATGGAAAGAGGGACGACTTTCTCATCCAATCACCAATCCAACTCCCTTCCTTCTTCTCGCCCTCCCACAGATCAATGATCGCCTTACAATTCTGGTGAATATCTACGAGGCCTTTATCTTCACCGCCCTCAAGACTCAGGCCCTCTTCCGGTAGGAGCAAACTTCCCTCCCTCTCTCCCCCCCTCCCTCCCTCCTCCCCT